>MKWU01001784.1_pt1 | contig 35468 bp, 26 predicted proteins | sample 809101 | NCBI WGS metagenome assembly MKWU01 (sample SAMN05860141, study PRJNA318959) | sponge metagenome | host: Aplysina aerophoba | place: Slovenia: Piran, Adriatic Sea, Gulf of Piran | collected 2013-05-07
CGCCCCGTCCGCAAGCCGCGCACACGCCTCCAGCAGGCGCCCGGCGGCGGCGCGCTCGCCGTCCAGGCCGCGGCGCGCCTGTACCGCCTCGCCGGCAAGTTGAGCGAACACCAATGTTCCGCCGGCGCCCGGCGTGAAGCGGGTTTCCGAGCCGGCGATCGGTTCCACCGCCAGTTCCGCGCTCACCCCGCCGCCGAGCGGCTCCAGCCGCACCCACGGCTCCGGATCGGCCTCCACCTGGCGCGCGGAGCCGGCGCCGCCCTCCACGCCGCCGTGCACGCGCACCACCGGTACCAGCGCCGCCACCGCCTCCAGCAAACGGGCGCGGGCGCCGGCGGGCAGATCCAGCCCACTGTGCGGAACGATGGTGCGCAGCCGCCGGTGCGCGTCGGTAAGGCTTATCACCTCGCAGCGCCGGGCATCGGCCATCCACGCGTGAAAGCGGTCATCCTCCCAGTATTCGGGGACCACCACCGCGCGCACCCCGGCGGCGGTCTGCTCGATCAGAAGCTCCGGTTCGGTGCGCACAATCTCCACGGCGGCGCCGGCTTCGTTGAACACGTGCGGATGGCCGGCCAGCTCGAACAGCAGCGCCTCCACCGGCACCGGCTTGCCCGCACCGGCGCCGTGCCGCACCGCGGCCGCCGCGGCGGCGCGATCCTGCGCGTGCGGAAACTCGGCGGTATCCGCGGTCGTGGCCAGCCAGCGCAAGGTGCGCGCGCGCCCTTTCGACCAGCTACCGTTGCGGTAACCGCGCTGCTCGCGCGGCGTCACCGCGAGGTAGTCGCCAATGCGGACCAGGTCCCACGCCAGACGCGTTTGCCCGGCGCGCGCGCTGCCCTTCTCCCGCCGCGGCGGCGCGATGCTGGTGTCGTAGGCAAACTGCTCCAGCGCCTTGAGATCGAATTCCCACGGCGCCAACGCTGTCGGCACCAGGGTAGTAAGCGTCCGCGTGCCGAGCTGGCCATGCATCGCAGCCGCCTGCCGGCGGGCCGCCTCGAACGACTCGCCCGCGCGCGGGTCCAACGCCTTGCCGGCACACCCGATAATCGCCAGGAACTCCGCCAGCACCCAGGAGAAGCCATGCGCGGCAAGCTGTTCGGCGTAAAAGCCGAACGTGCGCGCCGCGTGAGGAGGCACGTAGGGCTCTTGTCCCCGGCCCATTTTGGACCAGCAGTACATCCACCCTTCCAGCAACGCGTTCATGCACGATCCCACCTCGATTTCGCGGAACGGACCAGCACCGGCACGCAGGTCAGCGGCGTATGCAACCGCCGCCACGATCGACTCGGCGGTGTGCTGCCGCCGCGCGGTGGTCAGCAGCGCATCGAGCCGGCTGCGGGCCGGCGCCGTGTCGGCGCGCACCAGGGACAGCAGGGACAGCGTGAACGGTACCGATTCCGGAAACACGTTCCGCTTGCGGGTGCCCTCCTTTTCGATGTCGATCGCTTCCTCGATCGCTCGCAACGCGGTGTCGTCATCGCCCTGCAGCGTCGCCGCCAGGGCAAGCGCGGCGGTGCGGCCGACACGGGCGCGCTTGCCGGCCTGCTCGGCCTCGGTGAGCTGATCGAAGGTTGGCTCAACCTCGTCGAAGCGCCCCTGCAACACGCGGATCAGCGCGATGTCGGCGACCAACGGCTCCAGGTCGCGGGCGTGCTCGCGGCAGGCGGCGATCACCGGATCAGGATTGGCGGCCAGATTGACCGCAGCGCTCAGGCAGCCGCGCAGCGCCTCCTCCCGATACCTTTCGGGCAGCGAGTCCAGCAGTCCGAGCGCGTCCGGCTGCGCCAGGAACGTCCAGTTCTCCGGCGTGGGTGTTTCGCTCAGAAGGTCGAAGCGCCCGGTTACGGTTGCGTAGCGGAGCCGGGCGGTGGCGCGCTGCGACTGCTGCTCCCGGAAGTACCAGTAGTAGGAGGTGCCCTCCGCCTGAAACGCGGCCCACAGGCGCTCCAGCAGGTCGGTCCGTTGCGCCTCCAGGGTGAGCCACGGCGCCCACGCCGGCGGCGCCACCACGTGGTCCATTCCACGCAGCCCGAACAGCACGCCGCGCCGCAGCAGCGCGCCGCACGTCTTCTCCACCATCGCCACCGTGAGGTGCCGCTTCTCGAAGCGCACGTCCGCGCCGCGCAGCATGCGGGCCAGGTCGCGCGCCTCGTACGGTACCGGGCTCACCACCCCGGCGATCAGCGCGGTCAGCCGCTCCTGATCCGAAAGAGCATCATACTGCGCCTGCAGGTCAGGCGGCTCAACCTTCGGAAAGTTCAACGGCACCGGCTGCTACCGCCTTACTGCCTCACCGCCTCATCCTGCAACGGCGGGCGCTACAGGATCTGGCTGAGGAACAGCTTGGTGCGGTCGGACCGCGGGTTGTTGAAGAACTCGCCGGGAGTGTTCTGCTCGACGATCTGGCCTTCATCCATCAGCATCACCCGGTCGGCGACCTGCTGCGCGAAGCCCATCTCGTGGGTCACCACCAACATGGTCATGCCGGTCCCGGCGACGTCGATCATCACGTCGAGCACTTCCTTGATCATCTCCGGGTCGAGCGCCGAGGTGGGCTCGTCGAACAGCATGATCTTGGGCCGTTTGCACAGTGACCGGGCAATGGCGACGCGCTGCTGCTGGCCGCCGGAGAGCTGCCCCGGGTACTTGTGTGCCTGCTCGGGAATCTTGACCCGTTCCAGGTACGCCATCGCCTGCTCCTCGGCGTCGGCACGCGCCATCTTGCGCACCCAGATCGGCGCCAGGGTGCAGTTCTCCAGCACCGTCAGGTGCGGGAACAGATTGAACTGCTGGAACACCATGCCGATCTCGCTGCGAATGGCGTCGATGTTCTTGAGGTCGTTGGTCATTTCCGTGCCTTCGACCACAATCGAGCCGCGCTGGTGCTCCTCGAGGCGGTTGATGCAGCGGATCAGCGTCGACTTGCCCGACCCGGACGGCCCGCAGATCACGATGCGCTCCTGCCTCGCCACCTCCAGGTCGATGTCGCGCAGCACATGCAACGTCCCGAACCACTTGTTCAGGCCGCTGATGCGGATGATCGGCTCGGCGGCGGGGGCATTGTTCCCTGACATGCGGTGCTCCTTATCCCAAGTATGCCACGCCGGCCCTGATCACCGCCGGGTGGTGTCTAGCCGCCGCTCGAGGTTGATCGAGTAGCGCGACATCGAAAAGCAGATCACGAAGAAGAACAGCGCCGCCAACAGGAAGGTCTCGTGATCGACCTTGCCGATCCAATCCGGGTTGGTCTGCAGCAGCCGCGCCTGGCCGAGAATGTCGAACAGCCCGATGGTTACCACCAGCGTGGTGTCCTTGAACAGGCCGATGAAGGTGTTGACGATGCCGGGAATGGAAATCTTCAGCGCCTGCGGCAGAATCACCAGGCGCATCTTCTTCCAGTAGCTCAGCCCCATTGCCTGCGCGGCCTCGTCCTGGCCGCTGGGTATGGACTGCAGGCCGCCGCGGATCACCTCCGACATGTAAGCGGAAGAGAACGCGGTGATCATGACCATGACGCGCACGAGTTGGGCGAGCGACACCCGGGGCGGCAGGAACAGCTCCAGGATGATGATCGCCACGAACAGCAGCGTGATCAGCGGCACCCCGCGCACCACCTCGATGAAGATGACCGAAGCGTAGCGGACCACCGGCAGTTTCGCACGCCGGCCGAGCGCCAGCAGGATGCCGATCGGCAACGACAGCGCGATGCCGGCCAGCCCGGCCACCAGGTTGAGCATAAAGCCGCCGAACTGGTCGGTGGGCACGCGCTCGATGCCGAACCCGCCGATCAGCAGGATGGCGGCGATCACCGGGTAGGACAGCGAGTACCAGCGCCCGTACTTCGCGTAGGGCAGCTTGTCGAACAGCACGTACGCAACCGCGGGAATCAGCAGCAGCAGCGCCACGTTGACCCGCCAGTACGCCCGCGGCGGGTAGAACCCGTACAGGAACTGGTTGATGCGCTGGTCGACCCAGGCCCAGCACGCCCCCGCCGCCGTGCACTCCTCGCCGGTTTCGCCGCTGAAGTCGGCGTTGAACACCGTCCAGCCGAGCAGCGGCGGCACGATGCGCCACAGGAGCACCAGCGCGGCCACGGTCAACAGGGTGTTGAACCAACTGGAGAACAGGTTGGTGCGCAGCCAGCCAAGCACGCCGACCTGCGTAACCGGCGCCGGCCGGCCCGGGATCATCTGGTCACGATTGCGGAAAAAGGGCCGCGGCGCCGATTTCATCGTTCGACCAGCGCGATGCGCCCGTTGTACCAGTTCATGAACGTCGAGGTAAGCAGGCTGAGCGAGAGGTAGGTGACCATGTAGATGGAAATTACCTCCAGCGCCTGGCCGCTCTGATTCAGAATGGTGTCGCCGATTGAAACGAGATCCTGGTAGCCGATCGCCACCGCCAGCGAGGAGTTCTTGGTCAGGTTCAGATACTGGCTGGTAAGCGGCGGAACGATGGCGCGCATCGCCTGCGGCAGGATCACCTTGCGCAGGGTGAGACCGGACGGCAGCCCGAGCGCCCCGGCCGCCTCGGTCTGGCCCTTGTTCACCGACAGGATGCCGCCGCGCACGATCTCGGAGATGAACGAGCCGGTGTAGGTGGACAGGGCAAGCCACAGCGCCACCAGCTCCGGGGTAATGTTGAACCCGCCCTGCAGGTTGAACCGGCCCATCTCCGGCAGGTCCAGCCCGATCGGGCGGCCGGTAATGAGGAACAGCACCAGCGGCAAGCCGACCACCAGCCCGAGACCGGTCCAGCCGACCGGAAACTTGTGCCCGGTAGCGTCCTGGCGCGCCCTTGCCCAGCGCGCAACCAGGATGGTCGCCACCACGCCGACCACAAGGCCGATCAGCAACACCACCGAGCCCTGCTCGAACACCGGCGCCGGCATGCGTACGCCCCGGTTGTTGAGATAGAACGCGCCGACCTGAATGCTGTCGCGCACCCGCGGCAGCGCCAGCAGGATGACCCACCAGAAGATGATTTGCAGCAGCAGCGGCACGTTGCGCGTGAACTCCACGTACACGGTAACGATGCGGCTTATCAGGAAGTTGGGCGACAGGCGCAGGATGCCGGCAAGGAAGCCGATGATGGTGGCCGCAATAACGCCCATCGACGCTACCAGGACGGTGTTCAGGCCGCCGACGATGAACGCCCGGCCGTAGGTGTTGGTGGAATCGTAGGAAATGAGGCGCTGGTTGATATCGAACGCCGACGTATCCCACAGAAAGCCATACCCGGCGCTGAGGCCGGCCCGCTCCAGGTTGGCCTTCGTGTTGGCCACGACGAACGCGAAGAAAAGCGCCACCGCCAGCACCAGCAGCAGCTGCAGGATGACGCCGCGCGAGGGACCGCCCAAGAGCGATCCCCCGCGGCTAGACCGCATTTGCAGTCAAGACCGGCGCGCCGGTACGGATCCGGCTCGCCGGCCCATCGATTGGACCTGTCGGTCTAACGGAACGGCGGTGCGTAGAGAATGCCTCCGTCCTTGTACAGCGCGTTCAGGCCCCGCTGCAGACCCAGCCTGGTGTCCGGGCCGATGTAACGGTCGAAAATTTCGGCGTAGTTGCCCTCCGCCTTGATGGCGTGCACGGCCCAGTCGGAGGCGAGCCCCAGCATCTCACCGTAGCTGCCCTCACTGCCGAGCATGCGGTTGATCTCCGGGTGGTCGGTGCCGCCCGCCAGACGCTCCACGTTGCCCTGGGTCACGCCCAGTTCCTCGGCGATGATCAGCGCGTTCAGCACCCAGCGTGCGATGTCCGCCCACTGGTCGTCACCATGCCGTACCAGCGGCCCCAGCGGCTCCTTGGAGATAACTTCCGGGTACACGATGTGCGCGTCCGGATCGTCGAAGGTCGCCTTGGTGGCGGCCAGGCCGGAAGCGTCGGTGGTATACACGTCGCAGCGGTCGGCCTCGTAGGCGGCGCGCGCCTCCGCGTTGGTCTCGATCGGCACCGGCTCGTATTCCATGTTGTTGGTACGGAAGAAGTCCGCCAGGTTGAGCTCGGTGGTGGTGCCGGTCTGGATACACACCGAAGCGCCGTCCAGCTCCGTGGCGCTCATCACGCCCAGCGCCTTACGCCCGATGAAGCCCTGGCCGTCGTAGTAGTTGACCCCCACGAAGGTCAGGCCCAGGTCGACGTCGCGCGACAGGGTCCAGGTGGTGTTGCGCGCCAGCACGTCGATCTCACCCGCCTGCAGCGCCGGGAAGCGGGTCTTGCCGGTGAGGACCACGAACTCGATCGCGTCGGGATCGCCGAGCACGGCGGCCGCGACGGCGCGGCAGTAAGCCACGTCGAAGCCGGTCCATGTGCCCATGTCGTCGGTATACGCGAAACCGGCCAGGCCAGTGTTGATGCCGCACTTCAGTACGCCGGCGGACTGCACGTCTTCCAACGTGCCGGCATGGGCGGATACGCCGGCCATCGCGATGGCGAGGGCCATTACTGCGCCCTTCGCCCAGTTTGTCGTTCTCATAATCTCCTCCTTGGAGACAAGAATTCTTGGGGCTCGGTCAGCACACCGCCGACTGCCCGAAGTTCCTGACTATTCTATGCGCTCTGCGACGGTGTGGCAACCGGAATTGCCGCGAATGCCTTTCCCGTTACCCAGGCCGTACCGGACCGTCGTCCGGACACCAGCGGTGCGGGCGAGTACCCAGTTCAGGAAACCCGAGTCGCGTGCACAGATCCAGGTACGTGTTGCGCAGGACACCGTTCCAGGCAAGATCTCCCAACTCCTCGGCCAGCGGCACGTCCTGCCGCAACGTGGTAAGCAGGCGGTACAGGCGCACGTCCTGGTCGGCGGCGCGCAGGTTGTCGGCCAGCCGCTCCTTGCCGCGCACCGCAACCCCCCAGCGCGCCGCATCGCGCGGAATCTCGTCCACCGTTCCGTAAAATGACAGCGCGGCGGCCGCCGACTTGCTGCCCCAGGCCGGCACCCCCGGGATACCGTCGGCGCTGTCTCCCACCAGTGCGAGATAGTCGGGAATCGACGCCGGCGGTACGCCGAACTTGGCCTCCACGGCCGCCTCGTCGAGCATCGTGTCGCGCATCCGGTTGCGGGTCACGACCCTGTCGCCGTGCACCACCTGGGCGAGGTCCTTGTCGGGCGAGCAGATGACAATCTGCTCGATGTCGGGGTGATCGCGCCACCGCACGGCGGCGGTGGCAAGGGCATCGTCGGCCTCAAACTCTATCATCGACCACACCACGATGCCGAGACTGCGCGTCGCCTCCTCCGCTTCGTCGAATTGGTGCAGCAGGTCCGCGGGCATGCCGGCGCTCGACTTGTAACCGGCATACAGGTCATTGCGGAACGACTCGATCACGTGATCGAAGGCCACCGCGATCAGGTCCACCGGTTCGCGGCGCAGCAGGGCGAGCAGCGTCGCCACCAGGCCGCGCACCGCCCCGGTCGGTGAGGCGGCCATGCCGTCCGCGCTGTGGTTGCGGCGGTCGGCGTAGTAGGCGCGGAACAGTTCGAAGGTACCGTCGACCAGATACAACCTCATGCAGGCCGCGATGTCAGGCGGGTGGCTGCGGCGGGGGGGCGGACCCGCGAGGTGGAAATGTCGGAGGGCCCGGCACACAAAAACCTCCTGCGGGCGGGCGGGGTTGTGGGGGGGGGGGCTGCGGCGGCAGAGCGTCCGACTCGGGGCGCGGCACGGCCTGCCAGTATCCGCTCGGATCGCTCCCGCGGGCGATGATCGCACGCGGCTCGGCCACTTTGTCGCCGTACCGGACCTCGGGCGGCATGTAGCGGACGGTCAATCCGCAGCGCCGCCGCCCGGAGTTGTTCGGCATTGATCCGTGCAGCAGCATGTCGGTGTGCAGCGAGAGCTGGCCGGCGCGCATCTCCACCGCCACCGGCTCGCCGAACCGTTCCGGGTCGTGCACGTGCTCGTTCAGGACGCCGTTCTCCTGGTCGGTCACGTATTCGAACGGAATCACGCCGCGGTGGTGGCTGCCCGGGAACAACTGCATCGCGCCGTTGGCCCGGTCCACGTCGTCGATCGCGATCCAGGCGGTCACCACCTTGCTCGGAGTGATCCCCCAGAATTGGGCGTCCTGGTGCCAGTACACCGTCTTGCTGTCGGTCGGATTCTTGGAAAAGTAGTGGGTCATGATGCAGATGATGTCGGGACCGACGATGTCCTCCACGTAGTCGAGCATGCGCGGGTGGCAGACCAGGTCGTAGAGGCCGCGGCAGTGCGAATGCCAGCCGTTGACCGCGTAGTTGTCGCGGCCCGCCTCGGTGGCCATGGCGAGCAGGCGGTCGAAGTAGGCGCGCTGGGCAGATGTTTCCTCCTCGTCGAACAGGTCGAGCGGAAAAATGTAGCCGCGATCGTTGAACTGAGCGATCTGCGCCGGAGTGAGATGGCGCGGACTCGGGTTGTGAATGGGGAAGAAGCGCAATTCACGCGCCATGCCCGGATGGGCGTCGAGTACAGGCATCCCGGTATTCTTAATCCGCCAGGGCCGAACCGTGCAAGCTAGGAGTTTGCCCCAATCAGCGCCGCTGCGCCACGATCAGGCCGTCGCGTATCGGCACCAGCGTGGTCACCCAGGCATCGTCGGTGGTGATCATGCGGGTGAATTCCCTTACCCCTTCGAGGTCGGCGCCGGTCGCCTGCCGATCGTAGACGCGCCCGCGCAGCAGCATGTTGTCGATGATGAGCACGCCGCCGGGGCGCAGCTTGGCCTCGATAACCGGCAGCGCCGCCGGGTAGCCGTCCTTGTCGATGTCGTTGAAGATCAGGTCGTAGCCGCCGTCCGGCTCGCCGCGCAGTGCCTGCACCGCTTCGCTGACATGGTAGCGCACCAGGTCGCCGTAGCCGAGCGCCGTCAGGTGGCCGCGGGCACGCGCCGACAGCTCCTCGTCCCACACCACGTGGTGCACGACGCCGCCGCCGTTTTCCTGCACCGCCCGGCAAAACCAGGCGGTAGAGTAACCGTATCCGGAGCCGAGTTCGAACACGCGCCGCGCACCGATCAGGCGTGCGATAAGGTAGCACATGTTGCCGGAGGCGGGGCCGACGATCGGGAAGCGGTGCTCGCGCCCCCACTGTTCCATGATCTGCAACTCGGCGTGGCGCTCCGGAACCAAGCCGTCGAGGTACTCGCCCAACTGCGGTGAAAGAGGAGGATTGTCTGCCATCGGCGGCAGGGTGGCCCGGCCGGGCCGGCGATGGCAAGGGGGGCAGACGGCACCCACTCGCTTCCGCGACGGCTTGGGCAGGCGGCGCGGGGCCGGTTCGCAACCGCGACGGCTTGCGGTTGGGTGCTAACCGAACCAGATACCGAGGTACTTGGTGAACCAGAACAGGGCCGCGTAGGTTGCCACGCCGGCCACCGGCAGCGCGGCCAGCAGGCGCCACGAGCGGCGCGCGCCGGACAGGGTGCAGCGGTCGCGCCGGCGCAGGTGCACCACCACCGCGGCGGCGGCCACCGCCAGGCCGAAGCCGCGGAACCACCAGCCGTAGCCGTAGTACAGGGTATCGCCGAGCGTGACCGCCTGCGCGGCGCCGGCGATGCCGAGCAGCACGAACACCACCGGCGACCAGCAGCAGGCAATTGCCGCCACGCCGGCCAGCAGACCGAACCTGACCCCGCGCCGCACCTCGCCCGCCGGCGACAGTTCGACCGACTGCCCGTCCTCATGGCTGTTCATGAACGCCACCAACCAGGAGGTACCGGATCCGCAATCAGCCGGCGAGATCGGCGATCACGGGGGCGAGATCGGCGATCACCGGAGCATGATCGCTGGCGATCATGCCGTCCTTTTTCTTGCGGTAGTCACGGTCGATCCGCACCGCGGCGGTGCGCTCGGCCAGCGCCGCGCCGGCGAGCAGAAAATCGATGCGCAGGCCCTGGTTCTTGTGAAAACTGCCGGCGCGGTAGTCCCACCACGAGTACTGGCGCGCGCCGGGGTTGCCGTGCCGAAACAGGTCGACCAGGCCCAGCTCCCGCAGTGCGCCGAATCGCTCGCGCTCCGCCGCGGTGTGAAAGATGCTGCCCTCGGCCGCATCCTCGTGCCAGGTGTCGAGCGGTCCCGGGCACAGGTTGAAGTCGCCGCCGATCAGCACCGCGGCGGGCCCGGCCAGCGCCTCCCGCGCGTATTGCACCAGGCCGTCCAGAAACGCCAGCTTGTGGGCGAACTCGGTATGCGTCACGGTGCGTCCGTTGGGGACGTACACCGAGGTGCAGGACAGCAGTCCCATCCCCGCAACCGGTATCTCCGCGCCCACCAGGCGGGCGCCGTGCTGCTCCAGTCCCGGCAGATCGCGGGACACCGCGCGCGCCTCGCCGATACGCTGTGCATGGGTCAGGATCGCCACGCCGTTCCAGCTTTTCTGGCCATGCACCACGGCCCGATAACCGATCTCGTCCAGCTCGGCATGCGGAAAGCGGTCTCCGGTCTGCTTCAGCTCCTGCAGCATCACCAGGTCGGGTTGCCGCGCCCGCAGCCAGTGGTGCAGGAACCCCAACCGCGCCTGCATGCCGTTGATGTTCCAGGTGGCTATCGTCATCTCTCGCTCCCCGCCGCCGCCATCGTCTGCCGGCGCACCAGCTCGGCATAGAGGTCGCCGTGCCGCATCAGTTCGGCGTGCGTTCCGTGCTCCACTATGACGCCGTCGGCAACCACGAAAATTACGTCCGCGTTGCGAATCGTTGCCAGCCGGTGGGCGATCACGAATGCGGTGCGCCCGGCGAGCAAGCGTTGCAGGGCGCGCTGGATGATCGATTCGGTGATCGAGTCGATGCTCGAAGTCGCCTCGTCCATGATCAGGATGCGCGGATCGGTGAGGATGGCGCGCGCCACCGAGATGAGCTGCCGCTGGCCGACCGACAGGTTGCGGCCGCCTTCGGTCACCGCCGTGTCATAGCCATTCGGCAGGCCGGCTACGAACGGTTCCAGGCCAACCGCCGCACCCGCCTCCTCGACCGCCCCCACGCCCGCCTCCGGGCGCCCGAATGCGATGTTGTCGCGGATCGTGCCCGCGAACAGAAACGGCTCCTGCGGCACCAGGGCGAGGTGGCGGCGCAGGCTCTCCTGCGAAAGGCTGCGCACGTCGTGCCCGTCGACCAGCACTGCCCCCTCGCTGACGTCGTAGAAGCGCGCGATCAGGCTGGCGATGGTGGTCTTGCCGGCGCCGGTGGGACCGACCAGGGCCGCGGTCTGCCCTGCCTCCACGCCAAGGTTCACGCCGGTCAGCACCGGCACCCCGGAGCGGTAGCCGAAGCTGACATTGCGCAGCTCCACGTGCCCGGTGAGCCACGGCTGCCACGGGTCGGGCGCCGCGCGGGCATCCCGGGAGTCCTGCACGGCCGGCGCGGTGTCGAGCAGCCGCATCACGTTGTCTGCACCAGCCATCGCCGACTGCATGGTGGCGTACAGCTGGCTCAACTCCTGAATCGGCTGGAAGAAGCGGCTCGCGTAGGCCAGGAACGCCACCACCACGCCCAGGGTCAGCGCGCCGCGCGCGACCGCGAAGCTTCCGAACAGCAGAATCGCCGCGGTTGCCACCATGGCCAGCAATTCCACGCTGGGCATGAAGGTAAAGGTCAACGACGCAGCCGCGATATGGCCATCGCGATTGGCCTCGTTCACCTCGCGGAAGCGGCGCCGGGCAATGCGCTGCTGTGCGAACGCCTGGATTACCCCCATCCCGGAGATCGCCTCCGCCAGGTTGCCCACCAGCCCGGCGACCCGTTCGCGGGTAACGCGGAAGGCGCGCCGCGCACGCAACGAGAACACCCAGGTGGCCAGCAGCATCAACGGCGCCACCGCAAAGGTGATCAGGGCGAGTTGCAGATCGAAGCTCAACATCGCCACCACGATGCCGGCCAACAGCAGGGTGTCGCCGGCGATCGCCACCAGCCCCTGCGACAGCGCCTCGTTGATCACCGCCACGTCGCCGATCACGTGCGAGATGGTAACGCCGACGATGTGCCGGTCGTGGTAGCTCACGCTGAGCCGCTGCAGGTGGCGAAACAGGTCGGCGCGCAGGTTGGCGAGCACGCGCTGCCCGACCCAGGACAGCAGGTAGCGCTGCAGCGCGGACAGCGCGTAGATGCCGGCGAAGGAGGCGCCCAGCGCGGCGGCGAGCAGCAGCAGTCCCGCCACGTCGCCGGCGGCGATGGGGCCGTCTATGGCGATCTTGATCAGGTACGGTGCGAGCAGGGCGAGGCCGGTGGAACCGATCATGCAGCCGAACGCGGCCACCATGCGCAGCAGGTGGGGGCGCAGGTAGGGCGCCATGCGCAGCAGGGCGCCGGCCGAGCCGCCCTTGCGCTGGGCGCCGAACGTGCGCAGGGTCGAGTTGGGGCCGCCGGAGAAGCCGCCGCCGGACATGCCGCCGCCGAACGCCGAACTCACGTCGATTCTCCGGACGGTGACGCCGGCGCGGGGCGGCCGCGGGTTGGGCCCCCGCCGGCTTCCGCTCCGCCGGCTTCCGCTCCGCCGGCTTCCGCTCCGGCGGCGCCGGGCGGATCGGCGCCTTCGCGTTGCAACTGCTCGGCGCAGATGGCGCGGTAGGTTGCGGAGGCGGCGAGCAGTTCCTCGTGGCCGCCCTGTGCGGTAATGTGGCCGTCGTCTAGCACCACTACCACGTCGGCCAACTCCAGGGTGCTCAGCCGCTGTGCGATTATGTAGGAGGTGCGGCCCGTTAGCAGCCGGCGCAGGGCATCGTGAATCATCTCCTCGGTGTGGGCATCGACGCTGGAAGTGGCGTCGTCGAGAATCAGGATGCGCGGATCGACCAGGATCGCGCGCGCTATTGCAATGCGCTGGCGCTGGCCGCCGGACAGGGTCACGCCGCGCTCGCCCACCATGGTGTCGTAACCCTCCTGCAGGCTCACCACGTGATCGTGGATGCTTGCCGCCTGCGCCGCCGCGTACACGTCGGCATCGGTGGCATGCGGCGCGCCGAAGGCGATGTTGTCGCGAATGCTTGCCGCGAACAGCACCGGATCCTGCATCACCACCCCGATCTGCGAGCGCAGCGACGCGATACTCACCTCGCGCACGTCGATGCCGTCGATCTGCACGCTGCCCTGCTGCGGGTCGTACAGGCGCAGGACCAGTCCGGCCAAGGTGCTCTTGCCGGCACCGGTCGCGCCGAGCAATGCCACCGTGGTGCCCGCCGGCACGTCCAGGTCCACCTCGCGCAGCGCCCACCGGCCCCCCGCTCCCGCCGTGCCGTCCGCGCCGTCCGTGCTGTCAGCGCCCCCCACGCCGTTGCCCTCGTAGCGGTAGGAGACCCCGCGCATCGATACCGCGCCGCGGATCGGCGGCAGCGGGCGGGCGTCGGGCCGCTCCCGGACCCCGTCGGGCGCATCCAGGACCGATGCGATGCGCTCGCCGGAAGCGGCCGCCATCGCCAGCATCGGAATGACCAGGCCGACGCGGCGGATTGGCGCGAACAGCTGCGTCAGGTAGGTCGTGAACGCTACCAGTTCGCCGATGGTGAGGTGGCCGTTGATCGTGAACAGGCCGCCGGCGCCGATCACAATTACCAGGCCAAAGTTGGCGATCAGGTCGAGCAGCGGCGAGTTGACCGCGGTCAGCCGCGCCTGTTGCGCCGCCAGCGCGAACCACGCGTCATTGCCGGTGTCGAAGCGCTTCACCTCGTTGTGCTCCTGGGCGAACGCCTTGACCAGGCGTACCCCGCGCAAATTCTGCTCCAGCAGCCCGGTGAGATCGCCAAGCTGCTGCTGCAGGCGGGTGGACAGCGGCCGCTGGCGGCGCCCGTAGTGGTAGCCGCGGTAGGCGAGCAGGGGCATGGTTGCCAGGCACAGCACGCCGAGTAGCGGGTTCATGCCGATCAGCAGCACCAGGGTGCCGGCGAACAGCACCGAGGCATCGACCACGCGCAACACGGCGCGCCCGGTAAGGAAGCGAATCCGCTCCACGTCCTGCACCGCGCGCTGCAGGAGCTGGCCCGACTCCATGCGGCTGATCAGCGACACCGACATCATGGTGAACCGATTGAACATCTGCTGGCGCAGGTCGGCCGCCACGCCCTGCGACACGATTTCCGTCCAGCGGCCCATCAGGAACGCCAACACCGCGCGCGCCAGCGCCAGCGCCAGCAGCAGGCCGACGGCGCGCCACACCACGCCCAGGTCTTGGCGCGCAATGCCGTGGTCGACGATCCAGCGCACCAATTGCGGGATCGCCAGCAGGGTGCCGCTGCCGAGGAACATCACAAGGTAGATCGCCGCCACCCGGCGCCAACGCGGCTTCAGGTACGCGAGATAGCGAAGATTGATGCGAAAGGCGGAAAGCTCGCGAGCGGGACTCGGAGAATCTGCCCGATCGGACGGGCCGGCGCGGCGATTGGATCTCTTCAGCACAGACGTAGAAATAATTGCAGCGTATGATGCACGGGCGATGCACAGTGTCTCATCCTTTCGCCAACCGTCGCAAGCGCATGCCGCCGGGGCTGCCGGCGCGCCGCCGGTGGTCGAGTCGGTCGGGCTCGCCGCGGCGCCCGAGCAGCGGGTGGCTGCATTCGTGGAACACGGCGCGCGGCGGCTGCATCTGCCGGGGAACGCCCGCCGGTGGCTTGAGGATGCGGCGGCACTGCGCGCCCGCTGCCGTGAGCTGCTGCTGCGCGGACACCCCGCGGGAGTACTGGACGCCGCGCCGGCCGTGGTGTGGGGCGAGACGCTGCAGCCCGTTCCGGAGTACCGCATACGCAAGCTGCGTTTCGAGGGCTACCCCGGCGTGTGGGTGCCGGCGCTGTTCTACGAGCCGCAAGCTACCACCACCGGGGCCACCGGCGCCGAGGGCGCGGGCGTACCGGCGGTGCTGAACGCCCACGGCCACCACCCGGGCGGCCTGGCGGTCGACTTCAAGCAGGCGCGCTGCATCAACCTGGCCAAGCGCGGCATGGTGGCGCTCAGCTACGAGTTTCTGGGCATGGGGGAGACGGCGAGCCTGAAGTCGCACAATCAGCAACTGCTGCTGGACCTGGCCGGCGTGTGCGGCGCCGGGGTGTTCCTGGTGGCGATGAAACGCGCCCTCGACGTGCTGCTCGACCATCCGGTGGTGGACGCCGAGCGGGTGGCGATGACCGGCCTGTCCGGGGGCGGCTGGCAGACGGTGCTGCTGGCGGCGCTCGACGAACGCGTCAAGGTGGCGGTGCCGGTTGCCGGCCACATGCCGGCCTGGGCACGGCGCGACGCGGGCGACGTGGGCGATGCCGAGCAACTGCCCGCCGACCTGTGCACGGTGGCAGACTACGACACCCTGTCCGCCCTCATCGCACCGCGCCCGGCGCTGTTCATCTTCAACCGCTACGACGACTGCTGCTTTCAACCGCACAAGGCGGTGCCCGGCACCTACGAACCGGCGCGCGCGGCGTACGCGCTGCTCGGCGCGGACGAGCATTGCGCGCTGCACGTGAACGAGGATCCCGGCCACAACTACGGCGCCGACAACCGCGCGCAGCTGTACCGGTGGCTGGACCGCCACTTCGGGATGCGCACCCCGGGCGGCGATCTGCCCTGGCAGGACGAGGTGCTCAGCGAACGCGACCTGGCGGTCGGCCTGCCGCCGGAGCAACCGTCGTTCGCCGCGCTGGCCGCGGACGCCCTGCACCGCCTGCGGCGCCGTGAAGCGGCAACGCAGGCCAGCCCCCCCGGAGTAGCGCGCCGGGTCGACCGCGACCTGGTGGGTGACGTGTTGCGCTACCGCGCAAGCGCCGTGACGGCGACTGCCGTGGCGACAAGCTGGGCCTCGCCGGGCGGCGTGCTGGCCGAGCAGTTGGTCCTGGAAGTGGACAGCCGCTGGCCGCTGCCGGCCGCCCTGGTGCGCAACGACGCCGCGCGCGCCGCTACCGTGCTGGTCGGTTACGGGGCGCGGCCGCAACCCGCCGCACTCACCGCGCGCGCCGCCGCGCTCGGCCGCACCCTGCTGGCGGTGGACCTGCTCGGCTGCGGCGGCCTGCGCTTCGATGCGCGCTACGGCCTGCTGCTGAGCACGGTGGGGCGCCCGCTGCTTGGCCTGCAGGTGGCGCAACTGCTGGCGGTCGCCGGCTGGCTGCGGCGCCACATGGACGGCCTGCCGCTTACCGTGCAGGCGGACAGCGCAGCGCTCGGCGTCGCGGCACTGCTGGCGGCCGCCCTGCAGCCGGACGCGTTTACCCGGATCGACGGGCTGAACCTGTCGCGCTCGCTCGACGAGCTGATCGAGCTGGCCGTTCCGTACGACGGCGAGCACGCGGCGCTGTTCTGCTTCGGGCTGCGCGCCGCCCTCGACATCGACGATCTGCTTCCGTTGGCGCCGGAGGTCACCGTGCACGCCCCGCGCCGTGGGCCACTGGTCTCCGCCAGCGCCTCGCCCGGCCGCTAGCGCATGTCCGGCAACGCTAGCGCAGCCGCCGCCGGGCACGGCAGCCACGGCGAACGCCCGCGCGCGTCTCGCGCCGCCGTGCTGCCGTTTCTGGCCGCGCACGCGCTCGCCGCCGGCTGAGCACGCCCGTGGAGCAGTGGCGCAAGAACCTCTATCTGGCCTGGCTCGCGCAGATCCTGACCCTTACCGGCTTCGGCTTCATCATGCCGTTCATCCCGCTGTACCTGAGCGAGCTGGGGGTTACCGATCCGCGCTCACTCAAGCTGTGGGTGGGGGTGACGGCGGCCTTTCCGATGGTGGGGATGGCGCTCGCCGCCCCGTTCTGGGGGATGATCTCGGACCGCTTCGGACGCAAGCCGATGATCGTCCGCGCCCTGGTGTCGACCGTGATCCTGGCGGTGGCGCTGGCGCTGGCGCGCTCGGTGGAGACGGTGTTCGTGCTGCGGATGCTGCAGGGACTGTTCTCCGGTACCGTTACCGCCGCGGCGACGCTGGTTGCCGCCGGCACCCCGAACGCGCACCTGTCCCGCTCGCTGGGCTTCCTGAGCTCCGCCACCTTCATCGGCCACAGCCTGGGGCCGCTGATCGGCGGCATCTCTGCAAATCTGTTCGGCTTCCGCGCCTCGTTCCTGATCGCGGCCGGGGTGGTGGCGGCCGGCCTGGTGGTGGTGGTGGTGTTTCTGGAGGAGCCGGGCGGCACCCGATCGGGGCTGCGCCGGTTGGCCGCCGGTGCGGCGCGCAAGCCGCGCGGCTCGGTACGCGACCTGCTCACCGTGCCCTTTCTGGTGCTGTTCCTGGTGTTGTTTCTGCTGCGCTTCGCCCGCGGTCAGCCGCTGGCATTCGTGCCGCTGTACATCGCCGAGCTGCGCGGCACCCTCGGCGGCTCCGCGGACGCTGCCATCACCGGCCTGGTCATTGCCGGCTCCGGCGCCCTGGCCGCGATCTCGGGGCTGACGCTTACACGGCTCGGCGACCGGTTCAACAAACTGTGGCTTATCGCCCTGTGCGCGGGAGCGGGAGCGGCTCTGGCGCTGCCTACCTTCTTCGCCTCCGGCCTGGTGGCCTTCGCCCTGTTCTACATGCTCAGCGGATTCGCGCTCGGCGGCGTGCAGCCGTTCGTGCAGGCCTACCTGTCGACGTACAGCGCACGCGCCCAACAGGGACTGCTGTTCGGATTGCAGAGCCTGGTCGGAGGCTTCGGCATGGGGCTCGGGCCACTGGCCGCGAGCTGGATATCGATCCAGGCCAGCACCCGGCACGTGTTTCTGTCCTACAGCCTGGCGTTCGCCGCCATCGCGGTGCTGATGTTGGCCGCGCGCCTGCTCGGCCGCCGCTTTACCCGCTACCTGCCGGCCGCGCCGCGGGGAGAACCATGATGAAGATCAGGAACTGGCCGGCGCCGGTTTGCCCTCGCCGGGGCGGAACGCCTTTACCACCTCGGGGTTTACCTCCAGGCGCGGCCCGCCGACCAGGTCGACGCAGTAGGGGATGGCGGGAAACACCGCGTCCAGGCACTGGCGGATGGCGCGCGGGCGCCCGGGCAGGTTGACGATCAGGGTACTGCCGCGCACGCCGGCGGTCTGTCGCGACAGGATGGCGGTCGGCACGTACTGCAGGCTGACCTGGCGCATCAGTTCGCCAAACCCGGGCAGCATCTTCTCGCACGCGTCCTCGGTGGCCTCCGGCGTTACGTCGCGCACCGCCGGGCCGGTGCCGCCGGTGGTAACGATCAGGCAGCAGCCCTTGTCGTCGGCCATTTCGGCCATCGCCGCGGTGAGCTGGTCGCGCTCGTCGGGAATGACCCGGTACTCGCTGTTCCACGGCGACAGCAGGTACTCGCCAAGCGCGGCGACCACTGCCTTGCCAGGCAGATCCTCGTAGATGCCGGCGGCGGCGCGGTCGGATACGTTGATGATGCCGATGCGCGCCTCGGTGGCCGCGGCCATCAGGTCACGTCGCGGAGCTCGAGCCCCTCGTCGCGCAGGTACTGCAGCAGCCCCTTCCGGTCCACGGTGCGCAGGGCGCGCGCCGACAGGCGCAGGGTTACGCTACGGCCCTGCTCGGGGACGTAGATGCGCTTGCGCTGCAGGTTGGGCCGCTGCACACGCCGGGTCTTGTTATGGGCCTTGGACACGTTGTTTCCGGCCATCGGTTTCTTGCCGGTGATCTTGCAGGTTCGTGACATGAGATGCTCCGGTGCTGGAATATGCTACATTCCCCCGCCGCCCGCCAACCACCCCTGCGCGTTACTTGCGCCGCGCGGTTGCGACCTGCTCACGGACGCTGGTGAGTACGGCGTCAAGGTCACCCGTTCGCCGAGCGCCGGCGGTAGCCAGCGTGGGTCGCCCGCCGCCGCCGCCGCCCGCCTTGGCGGCCGCCGCCTTGACCAGGACGGCCGCGGACACCGGCGGCGATCCGGCGGCCAGGTCGTCGCTTACGGCGCAGGCAATCGCCAGCCGGCCGCCAGCGGTGGAGGCCAGGAAGGCGACCGTGTCCGGCGCCGAGGTGCGCAGCCGCTCGGCCAGGGTCTTGAGGGCGGCGGGAAGCTGGTCGTCGAACACGCGCAGGATCAGCCGCACGCCGGCGACCTCCTCGGCCTCGGCGGCGAGCAGCGTGGCCTGCTGGGCGCTCCGCTCGGCCTCCAGGGCCTTGACCCGCTTCTCCAGTTGGCGGGCGTGCTCCACCAGTTCCCCGGCGCGTTGCGCCGCCTCGCCGGTGCCGCCGCCGAGCAGCGAGCTCACCTGCTGCAGTGCGCCGCGCTGCTCCTGCATGACCAGCACCGCCGCATTGCCGGTACGCGCCTCGATGCGGCGCACGCCGCTGGCAATGCTGCCCTCGGAGGTGATCACGAACGGCCCGATCTGGCCGGTGCGGCGCACGTGGCAGCCGCCGCACAGCTCCAGGCTCAGCGGCTGCCCGGCGCCGCCGACACGCACCACGCGCACCTCGTCGCCGTACTTCTCGCCGAACAGCGCCATGGCGCCGAGCCGCTGCGCCTCGGCGAAGGCGGTGGTGAAGTGGCCCACCTCGTGGTCGCCGCACACCGCGCCGTTGACGATGCGCTCGATCTCGCCGAGCTGGTCCGGCTCCACCCGCTGCCAGTGGGTAAAGTCGAAGCGCAGGTGGTCGGGGGCAACCAGCGAGCCCGCCTGGTGCACGTGGTCGCCGACGATGCGGCGCAGCGCCATGTGCAGCAGGTGGGTGGCGGTGTGGTTGGCCGTGGTAGGGCCGCGCAGCGCCGCGTCGACCGCGGCGGTGACCGGCTCGTGCCAGGCAGCGTCGGCGAGCGTGCCGGCGGCGGCGCCCTCCGGCAGGGGGCAGCGGCAGATGGTGAAGTCCCCATCGCGCTGCGTGTCCTCCACGGTCAAGGCCAGCGCGCCGTCCCCGGCGCCGACGGTAATGGCGCCGCGGTCGCCGACCTGGCCGCCGGCCTCGGCGTAGAACGGCGTCTCCGCCAGCACCACGTGGCAGCGGCCATCCTTGACCGCCCACCGAAACACGCGCGTGGTCACCTCGAGCTGCTCGTAACCGACGAACCGCTGCGGCTCGAGCGCGTGCACGGGTGTCCACTCGGAGGCCTCCACGCCGGCGGCGGCGAACTTGCCGGCGCGCCGCGCACGCTCACGCTGTTCCTCCATGGCGGTGTCGAAACCGGCCTCGTCCACGCCCAGGCCGCGCTCCTCGGCCAGCACCCGGGTCAGGTCGAGCGGGAACCCGTAGGTGTCGTACAGGCGGAATGCCTGGTCGCCCGGCACCGCGTCCCTGCCGTCCGCCTCGGCCTGGCCGGCGATGCCGGCGAAGATCTCCAGCCCGCGCCCGAGGGTGCGCCCGAAGCTGGCCTCCTCGGCCTTGATCACCTCGGCGATGTAGCCGGCCCGCGTCGCCACCTCCGGGAACTCGGCGGCGTGCATCTCCGCCACCGTGGCCACCAGCCGGTGCACGAACGGCTCGGTCAGGTCCAGCAGGCGGCCGTAGCGGGCGGCGCGGCGCAGCAGGCGGCGCAGCACGTAGCCGCGGCCCTCATTGGAGGGCAGCGCGCCGTCGGCGATGGAGAAGCTCAGCATGCGCACGTGGTCGGCCACCACCCGGAACGCCACCTGCCGCTCGGCCTCCGCGGCGGCGTAGCGCTGCCCGGCCAGGTCGCCGATACGGTCCATCAGCGGCGTGAACACGTCGGTGCCGTAGTTGTCCGTGCACTGCATCACCGCCACGATGCGCTCGAAGCCCATGCCGGTGTCCACGTGCTGCGCCGGCAGCGGCTGCAGCACGCCGCCGGCGGTGCGGTTGAACTGGATGAACACCAGGTTCCAGATCTCCATGACGCGCGGGTCGTCGGCGTTCACCAGGCTGCCGCCGGAGCCGTCCGGGGTCAGATCGACGTGGATTTCCGAGTTGGGGCCGCACGGGCCGGTGTCCGCCATCTCCCAGAAGTTGTCCTTCTTGCCAAAGCGCAGCACGTGGTCGGGATCGATGTCGGTCCCGGTGCGCCACAACCGCTCGGCCTCGTCGTCGGCCGGCAGGCCGTCGCCCTCGTCGCCGGCGAACACGGTGGCGTACATGCGTTCCTTGGGCAGGCCCCAAACCCGGGTGAGCAGGTCCCACGCCCAGGAAATCGCCTCCGCCTTGAAGTAGTCGCCAAACGACCAGTTGCCGAGCATCTCGAAGTAGGTGTGGTGATAGGTGTCGCGGCCCACCTCCTCCAGGTCGTTGTGCTTGCCGCTCACGCGGATGCACTTCTGGGTGTCCACCGCGCGCCGGTAGCCGCGCGAGCCGGAGCCCAGGAACACGTCCTTGAACTGGTTCATGCCGGCATTGGTGAACAGCAGGGTGGGATCGTCGGCCGGCACCACCGGCGCGCTCGGCACCAGCGTGTGGTCGCGTTCCACGAAATAGTCGAAGAAGTCCTGGCGGATCTGGCGTGCCGTCTTGTCGGTCTTGGTGAACATCGCTCTTAACGGGCGCACCCTACCAGATTGCCGCCCTCCGTTTCACCCGTGTCATCCGCCGGTCTATTCGCGGCTGCGAGGTACGGTGCAGGATGGGGCCATGCTGCGCCTCGGACTGGTTGTGATCATGGGGGTCGTTGCCGGCGTGCTGGCCTTCCACATTCCGGGGCTGGAGGTGGAGCTGCTCGGCGAGCCGAGCCGCGGGCTGTTCGTGTTCTACTCGGCGGCCGTGCCGGTGGCGCTGCTGATGATCACGTCGTGGCTGGAAGAGAGCGGCCCGGTCAGCCAACTGCTCGCCACCGGCGCCACCATCGGCGCGGGCGCGGCGACCGCGGTCCGGCTCGCCATCGAGCTGGTCAACAGCGCGCCGGTCATCACCTACCCGTTCTTCGGGGTGCTGTTCGAGGATTCGCTGGCCGACGAACGCGGCTGGCTGGCCATCAACGCCCTGGTGGCCGCGATTGCGGCGATCGCCGCCTTCACCAGCGCCGGCGACGACACCCCCGCCGCCCCCGACAGCTAACCCGGATACCCGCCGCCGCCCATCTCGGCAGTGCCGCGCTCGGCGGCGGCGCGGGCGGCGTAGTTGTCGGCGCGCAGCGCGGCCAGCGGGTCGGGCGGCCGGTCCTGCTCCAGGCGGACCTGCGCCAGCAGCGGCCGTACGTCGGTCTCGAACGCATCCACGTACACCCGGTGCGCGCCGAGCACGTCGCCGGCCGCCTGCCGCTCGCGCAGCAGCGGGTAGTCGACGATCAGCGCCTTGGCGTAAGCGGACTGGCAGTTGAGCACGCTCACCAGCATCGCCTCCAGCTTGGGTTCGATGTTGTGGCTCTGGTCGATCATGTAGGCCACGTCGGCCGCCGCGTCGCCGGCGCTGACCAGCTCGCAGAAAATCTCGAACAGCTCGAACGGGTTGCCGCTGCCGACGATCAGGTCGTCGTCCGCGTAGCGGCGCGAGTTGAAGTGGAAGCCGCCGAGCCGCCCCTCGGCGAGCAGGTAGCTGACGATGTGGGCAATGTTGGTGGACAACGCGTGGTGGCCGGTGTCGACCAGCACCTCGGCCTGCGGACCGAGCTTGAGGGCGGTGGCGTAGGCAATGCCCCAGTCGGCCAGGTCGGTGTGGTAGAAGCCCGGCTCGAAGAACTTGTACTCGATCAGCATGCGCCCGCCGTCCGGCAGGTGGGCGTATACCTCGGCCAACCCCCGCTCCAGGCGCGCCTTGCGGTCGCTCATGCTGTCCTGGCCGGCGTAGTTGGTGCCGTCCGCGAACCACAGGCTGAGCAGACCGCTGCCGGTCGCCTTCATCACCGCGCAGCAGTCGATCATGTGCGCCACCGCGCGCTCGCGCACCGCGGCCTCGGGATGGCAAACGCTGCCGAGCTTGTAGATCTCGTCCTGGAACACGTTCGGGTTGATCGCCCCGATACCGATGCCCCGCTCCGCCGCGTACTGCGACAGGCCGGGCCAGTCGTCGACCCGGTCCCACGGGATGTGCAGCGCCACCGTGGGCGCCGCGCCGGTCAGGCGGTTGATGTAGGCGGCGTCGTCCAGCTTCTCGTAGACGTTGCGCGGCGCTCCCGGCCACGGAAACACCTTGAAGCGGGTGCCGCTGTTGCCGTAGCCCCAGGAGGGCGTCTCGATCGCCTGCGCCCCCAGCTTGTCCTTGACTGCCGGTACGTCAATCCCGGCCGCGGCGAGATTGTCCGCCAGCCTCTGGTAAGCATCCATGCCTTCAGCATGCAGAACTACCGGCCCCGCGTCCACGCGTCCACGCGTCCTCGCGTCCTCGCGTCGTCCTCGCGTCGTGCACGCGTCCGTGCCCTGCCCGGCCTCTTCCCACGCCGCGCTTGACGGCCGCCGCCCGCTCCGGCTACGCAACGGGTCATGGCACAGACACTACGGTTCGGCATGGTAATCGGCATCAGGCCGGAGAAACTGGACGAGTACCAGGCCCTGCACGCCGACGACCACCCCGGCGTACGCGACCTGCTCGCGGCCGCCCACATGCGCAACTTCTCCATCTACCTGCAGCAGTTCCCGGACGGCAAGCATTACCTGTTCGGCTACTTCGAGTACGACGGCGACGACTACGACGCCGACATGGCGCGCCTGGCCGCCGAGCCGCGCAACCAGCAGTGGCTGGCCACCTGCGGCCCGATGCAGATCCCGTTCCCCGGCGAACCCACCTGGCAACAGATGCAGCGCGTCTACTACCAGGCCTGAACAAGGCCGCCGAGACCGCCGAGGCCGCCGGCGCAGGCTCGACATTTTCGGCGCGCCGTATCAATGTGCCCCGTCGCCGTGCAACGCAAGCATATTCAGGACGCTTTTTTCATCGTATTGCTGGTCGCTCTCAGTGCGGCGTTTGTGCGCCTGCTGGTGCCGTTGCTGGTGGGGGTCGTGCTGGCGGTGATCCTGGCCCTGGTGCTGCGCCACCCGGTGGGCTGGCTCACCCACCGCGGCATGGGGCGCGGCAAGGCCACGGTGCTGATCATCGTGGGGCTGGTGCTGGTCGGCTCGGTGCCGGTGGCCCTGCTCTCCAGCCTGATTATTGCCGAGGTGGAGGAAGGCGCGCAGATCGTGCGCACCGAGTGGCCGCGCCTGCTCACCTGGATACAGAGCAAACTGCCGGGCGTGCGGGCGCTGATGGCGGAGTACCAGATCGAGGAGCGCATCTCGGCGCTGATCGGCGACGCCGCCGCACAGGCGCTGAGCGCGTCGCGCGCCGCCCTGCAGAGCGCCGCCGGCATCGCGCTGCGCGGCGTGGTGGTGATCTACCTGGTGATCTACCTGCTGATCGACGGCGAGAAGCTGATCCGGTACGTCTACCGGATGCTGCCGATCGACCGCGCCGATGCCCGCGAACTGCTGCAGCGCGCCTCCAACACGCTGGACGCCACCGTGCTCGGTACGTTGTTCATCGGCGTTATCGAAGGCGCCTTCGGGGCGGCGCTGTTCGCGCTGTTCGGCTTCCCGTCGCCCACCCTGTGGGGCTTGGTCATGGTGATCATGTCGGTGCTCCCCCTGCTTGGCATCAACGTCATCGTGGTGCCGGCCGGCATCATCGCCATCATCCTCGGCGACGTCGGGCGCGGCATCGGGCTGATCGCCGTGGGGGTGGCCGGCACCGTGGTGAGCCAGAACTTGCTGCGTCCCAAACTGGTGGGCGACCGTGCCGGCCTGCACCCGGCGCTAGTGCTGGTGTCGACGCTCGGCGGCCTGGTGTGGCTGGGCCTGATCGGCTTCATCGTCGGACCTGTGATCGCCACCCTGGCGGTGATCCTGTGGGAGCAATTCGCGGTACGCCACGGTGACCCCGGCGGCGGCATCATACTGGAAGACTCCCCGCGCGATGGAGACCGGCGCGGCAACGCTTCAGACCCCGGAACACCGGGCGACAAGACGCCGAACCCCGGGTAGCACCCCGCGGCGCAACCCGGCCCCGCGTTCGGCCCGGTCGCCGGCTACGGGTTGAGCGCGGCCAGTTCGTCGACCACGAATAGCCCGTCCTTGCGGATCAGGCGGTCGTCGAACCAGACCTCGCCGCCGCCGAATTCGGGCCTCTGGATTACCACCAGGTCCCAGTGCACCTCCGAGCGGTTGCCGTTGTCGGCTTCCTCGTAGGCCTGGCCGGGAGTGAAGTGGAACGAACCGGCGATCTTTTCGTCGAACAAGGTGTCCAGCATCGGCTGCATGATGCGCGGGTTGAATCCGAGCGAGAACTCGCCCACGTAGCGCGCCCCGTCGTCGGTGTCCAGGATCCGGTTCAGGTCGTCGCGGTGGTTGGCGTCTGCGGCCACGATGCGGCCGGCATCGAAGGTGAGGCGGATGCCGTCGAACACGATGCCGCGGTTGAGGCTGGGGGTGTTGATCGCCAGGGTGCCGTGCACGGAGTCGCGCACCGGGCTGGTGAACATCTCGCCGTCGGGAATGTTGCGCTCGCCGGAACAGCCCACCACCGGGATGCCGGCAATCGAGAACCGCAGGTCGGTGCCCGGACCCACGATGCGCACCCGGTCGGTGCGCTCCATCAGCTCGCGCAGCGGCTCCATGGAGCGCGCCATGGCCGGGTAGTCGACCGTGCACACGTCGAAGTAGAACTCCTCGAACGCCTCGGTGCTCATCTGCGCCTGCTGCGCCATCGACGGCGTCGGCCAGCGCAGCACTACCCAGCGCGTCTTCTTGACGCGCAGTTCGGAGTGTACGGCGTTCCATACGTGGCGCGAGTAGTGCGCGTAGCGGTCGTGCGGCACGTCGCCGAACTCGGTGCTGTTGTGGCTGCCGCGCAGGCCGACGTAGCACTGCACCTGCTCCATCTGGAGACGCTCGGCGCTGCCCCACACCCGCATCTGCTCGTCGCTGGCGTGGCGGTACAGAGCGCGCAGCACGCGGTTGCTCTTGGTCATGCACAGCGGGTGGCCACCGGCCGCGGCGACGGTGTCGATCAGCACGAGGAGGAACGGCTCGGGCATGTCGAATGCCTCGATAAGCACCTTGTTGCCGGCGGTTACCCGGCACGCGTGGTGGACAATAACGTCGGCGAGACGCTGGAAACGGGGATCGGCCATACGGCTTGATGGTACACCCGATGCCGGTGCGGCATCGACTCGCATACGCGGCGGTATCGACTTGAACAGGCAAACGTGGTTAGATCACCGCCAAGCGAGGCAGCGTGGGCAAGCCGGCAGTGCTCGAATCGAACGTCCTGGTCCTCAACAGCGGATACACCGCGATCCGCGTCACGAACGCCCGACGCGCGTTCATCCTGCTCATCCGCGAGGCCGCCGAAGTGGTTACCTCCGACGACGGCCAGTTCCGCACCTACGACCTGGCCTCCTGGATCCTGTGGTCGGACCTGGTGCGCTCGAGCAACGCGCCGTACGGGAACGGCAACGGCCACGAACCGCCCGACTGGGTGCACACCCCGCGCCTGGCGATCGCGGTACCGCGCGTTATCCGCCTGCTGCACTACACCGGCCGTCCCCAGCGCGAGGTGCGCCTCACGCGGCGCAACATCCACGCCCGCGACGCGTTCCGCTGCCACTACTGCGGCAAGCGATTCACCACCCGCGACCTTACCGTGGACCACATCGTGCCGCGCTCCCTGGGCGGCCGCGACACCTGGGACAACCTGGTCAGCGCCTGCGTCCCGTGCAACTCGCGCAAGGGCGGCCGCACCCCGCAGGGCGCCAACATGCGCCTGCGCCGCGAGCCCACCAAGCCGCGCACCAACCCCACCGTCACCGAGCGCCTGCAGAACCCCAAGTACCACCTGTGGCGCTCCTTCGTCGACGAGTCCTCCCCCTACCTCACCACCGGCTCCTGACGCGGACGCGACGGACCCACTGCCGATTCCTTGCTCAATGGTCGCAATGGTCGCCGTTCAGTGCGGGGAAGTCACCGATATCGAAGACCGTGCTCACAGGAACACCGAATTTGCGACTCAGGTAGTCCACACCTCCCTGCTTCCTGTCTACCAATCCGACAATACCGACGATCTCGTTCCCGACCTCCATGAGCCGTTCGCAGGCCAAGGCTGTCGATCGCCCCGATGTGAAAACATCATCGACGACCATCACCTTAGTCCCCGGAGGCTGCTCGTTCTCAATAAAGGTTCTGGTCCCGTGTTCCTTCCGGTCCTTGCGGACGACGCAGCCAGCAATCATTCTATGTTCTTGCTGCGCGGCAAGTTGAATCGTTGCAGCCACGAGAAAATCGGCACCGATCGACAATCCGCTTATGGCGCCTGGAGCTGTCGGAAGCCGGTCTGCGGCGGCAAGGAATTGGTGTGCGATCAGGTTGAGCGCGTCACCTCTCAGAACAGCGCGTTTGCAGTCGAAGTAGAAATCCGACCGTGCGCCCGTACTGAGCACGAATTCTTGTCCGCGGAGCAGGCACACCGATTCTATAAGTGCCCGAAGACTCTCTCTGGAGCCACCCTCCGTTGGCTGTTCCACAACGTACCCGCCACTTGGCATTACACCTGACATGGGAATCCTCCTTTCCGTAGCTGTTTCCGGGCGCTATCGAATTGCATAGATGAGAGCCGGCCAGCAGACCAACAAATATTGACCATACAAGGATTTGAGTGTCAATATGTAAGTACGGGTGCCGTCGACAATAGCCCGTCCCAGCGCGGGAGTTGCATGTCGGTCATCACACTACGCAACATCGCTCATACCCGGCAACAGGAACAGACCGACCCATCCGACGGTTGAACTGATGACACATTGGGCTCCCGTTGTTGTATTCCGTTGCGCTACGGAGTACACTACTGGCCGTGGATGATACACATGCCGAGCACGTCGGTACGCATATAAGACGCCGCGTCATCCCGCCGGGAATGTCGGTGACAGATGCCGCGAAAGCCTTGGGCGTGGGCCGGCCCGCCTTGTCGAAGCTGCTGAACGGTAGGGCATCACTCTCATCCGAGATGGCGCTCCGGCTGGAGAGGACGTTCGGCGCCGACCGGCAGCATCTCCTCGAACGACAAGCCACGTCTCACCGGGAACGCTCGATCGAGACGGACCGAGCCGTGGCCGCGGGCCGCTTTGTGCCGCCCTTCCTCTCAATCAAGGCACGGCAGATCGAAGATTGGGCCAAGACCAGCGAAGCCCGTGACCGTCTGGCAGTGCTTCTCCGCACGCTGATTCATTCTACCGGGGATGACCTGAGCCACGTTGACTTCCCCGGCCACGACGACGCCCAGCGCCCGGGTTGGGATGGTTGGGTCGAATCGGGATCGGCCACGCCGTGGATTCCGCGCGGCAAGTCGGGCTGGGAGTTCGGAGTTAGTGAGGACGCACGCAGAAAGGCCACGCGCGATTATGCCAACCGACTGTCAATCCCACCGATGGAACGGACGCAGTGCACGTTCGTGTTCGTTACCCCAAACCGGTGGCGCGACAAGGACAAGTGGGCAATGGCGGAGAGCGCAGCCGCCGAGTGGCGGGCGGTGAGGGCGTTCGATGCGAGCGATCTGGAACAGTGGCTGGAGCAGTCGATTGTCGGGCAGATCTGGCTCTCTGAACAACTGGGAATTCCCACGCGAGGTTGTGAGACGCTCGACCGATTCTGGGAGAATTGGCGCGGTGCCGCCGAGCCACGGATAACGGGGAAGATCTTTGCTACAACCGTTGAGTCCCACATTGCCCACTTCAGGCAGTGGCTGGCCAAACCGAACGATCGTCCGCTGTACGTTGCCGCGGACTCCACGGGTGAAGCACTCGCGTTCCTGGCCTGCCTGTTTCGACATCCTGACGTCCCAACCAAAGAAGGTGATCGCGCCATCCTGTTCAAGTCAGCAGACTCCCTGCGCGCGCTGGCGTCGGCGACGTCGCCGTTCATCCCGATCGCGTGCGACGAGGCAACCGAGCGGGAGCTTGCTCCACTCTACGATCGATTTCCGTGCATCGTCGTGCGCCCGCGCAACGCCGTCGATCGCGAGCCTGACATCGCCCTTGAGCTGTTGGGCGAAGGAGCGTTTCGGCACGCGCTCGCGGACATGGGCATCGAACGGGACGCCCGGAGGCTGGCCAGGGAGTCGGGCCGCTCCCCTACCATCCTGCGCCGGCGGCTCTCCAGGATTGACGCGATCCGATTGCCGCAGTGGGCGCACGACCGGCAAACGGCCTGGAGCCTGATCCCGTTGATGCTGGCCGGCGCGTGGCACGCGAAATCGAAGGCCGACTGCAAGGTTCTGTCGGATCTCACGGGCTGTGCGTATGAGACGGTTGAAGAGAATATCACACACCTGCGACAACTTGACGATCCGCCAGTCTGGTCCGTCGGCCAGTACCGTGGCGTGGCATCGCAGATCGATGCCCTTTTTGCCATCAGCCCACATCTGACCGAAAGGGACATCGAACTGTTTCTAGAATCGGCCACAACCGTGCTGTCCGAGGACGATCCGGCACTGCAATTGCCGGTGAAGCAACGAGAGTTCGCCGGAGTTTATGGCAAAGTGCGAGACCACTCAGCGGAGTTGCGCGCGGGAATTTGCGAGACCCTGATTCTGCTTGCCGTCCATGGCAACCACCTTGTGCAAAAACGCCTCGGCATCGACGTGGCAACCCGTATTGCTCGCTTGATCCGGGAGGTTCTGTCTCCGCTGACACTGGAAAGGCTACTGTCTTGTGAACACGACCTTCCTCTCTACGCCGAAGCAGCACCGGACGCGTTCCTCAACGCATTAGAAGGCGATCTGCGACAAGCGGGTCCTGCTGTACGTGGTTTGCTGTTGCCGGCCGAGCGTCGTTGGTTCGCGGCTCCGCGCCGTACCGGTCTCTTGCGGGCGTTGGAGTGCCTGGCGTGGATTCCGGAGCACTTCCCGCGCGTCATCAGGATCCTGGCTCAGCTCGCTGAAACAAACATTGACGACAACTGGTGGCCCAAACCGATCTCCAGCCTGGAAGCCATATTGCACCCGTGGATGCCGCAAACGGCGGCGTCACTCGAGCGCCGAATGACGGCCTTGAAGATGCTCGCGCGCGACTTCCCGGACGTAGGATGGCAGGTCTTTGTCAGGCAGTTGGAAGACCGGCACAGCGATCTGAACCATCGGCCACGCTGGCGCGACGGCGGATCAAAGCAGATCCGCCGAGCCTCTGAACCCGAGGTGCTGGCGCTCAAGCGCAGCGCGCTCGATGTCGCGTTGGAGTGGCCGAATCCCGATGCGGAGACGCTGGGTGACCTGGTCGAGCACCTCGCCCGCTTGTCGGATGAGGACCAGCGCCGCGTGTGGCGCCGTATCGATGATTGGGCAGACGAGAGCGCGGACGACAAAGACAAGGCACGGTTGCGCGAACGGATCAGTCGTTCCGTATGGTCCACGGGCAGATTCCGGGAGGGTCTGACACCATCCGCCAAGGAAGCGGCTCGACGAGCGCGCGACAAGCTTCTCTCAAGTGATCCGGTCATCCGTCACGGGTGGCTGTTTGCAAAGCCGTGGGTGGCAGGGTTCGACGATCAAGCTCATGAAGACGTGGACGAGTGGTCGAAGCGCGAGGAGCAAATACGCGAGATTCGCACCGAGGCCATGGCGGAGATCTGGACGAGTCACGGATGGGACGGCCTGGTCAGGCTCCTGTCCGACAGCGATGCACCCGAAGTGGTCGGTCGATACGTTGCCCACCAAACGTCGGTTCAGAGCACGGCGGTCGGGATTCTACGGACCTGCCTGACTCTCGGTGAGGTATCGTCAAAGAAGATCGATGGATTCATGCGTGGGTTCATTGCCACGTTCAACGCGGACGAGCAGCTACAACTCCTACGTTCCACGGCTATGGGGCTGTGCGCCGACCAAGCAACACGCCTGTTCCGATGCGTACCAGCCGGTGATTCGAAGTGGCGTCTGATTGATGAGCAAGCGCCCGAGGTAAGCAGAGCGTACTGGCTTACCATGGAGCCTCCCACCCATCCTCATTCACTATGGCTTACCGAAGGCGAGCGGGCCGAACTTGTTGATCGCCTGCTGAAGGTGGGCCGCCCGCGCGCGGCGTTCCACTCGGTGGGTCGGCAGGTCCAGAATGTCGAAACAGCGCAACTGAAGCGGCTGCTGCTTGACTTGGCCACCGTCGACAAAGAGCCGACCGGGAGCTACCCGATGGACCCCCATGATTTGTCGGACGCGCTTGACACGCTTGATGAACGTGCGGATGTCAGCCGCGATGAGATGGCGTCGCTGGAGTACTTGTTCTTCGAAGCAGTTGGCAAGCGCGACAAGCTACACGGTATCCCCAACCTGGAACAGAGAATCGCGCACGACCCAGCATTCTTTGCCGACTTGATCTCTCTCGTCTACGAACGCGACGACGGCGAACAAGACCCGCCCGGTGCACGCCCCACGGATTCCGACCAGCGCACGTTCGCCGCGCGTAAAGCGTACGCCCTCCTGGGTCGTGTGAGGCGCATCCCTGGGACGGCCGGCGACGGTACGGTACACAGTGAGACGCTTCACGCATGGTGTGCGGAGGTTCGTCGCCGGTGTGTCGGGACTGGACGGTCCGCCGTTGGTGACGTACACATCGGCGGGCTTCTTTCCCACGCGCCCTCCGACCCGGGCCGGCGCGCGCCGTGTGGCCCAGTATGCGCGGCAATCGAGCGTATCGCCTCGCCCGATATCGAAAGGGGATATGTGGAGGCGGTCCTCAACGCCCGGGGCGCTCACTGGCGCGGCATGGAGGATGGCGGCGATCAGGAGCGTGCACTCGCCGCCTCGTACCGCGAGAGCGCGCTACGGCTGTCGTTCGAGTACCCCTACGTCAGCGGAATTCTGAAACGCATCGCCGAAGAGTATGAACGCCAGGGCGCATGGAACGACTCCAATGCGGTCCTCCAGAAGCGGACATTCAATTGAATCGGCGGCGCCGATATTACTCGAAACCGATAGAGGGCGGGCGGGCACGCGCTGGGAGGAATGGGTTCTGGGTAAGCTGAGACCGCTATCGGGACGAACTGTCTGCCGGATTCTTGAGGATCACGGCTTCGTACAGGTGCGCCGGCGAGGCAGTCATGTAATCGTGCAGAAGACCGACGCGAAGAGCACCGTAAGCGTTCCAGTACCCGACCACCCGGAACTGCGCATAGGAACCCTGGCGGCGATCATCCGGCAGTCAGGAGTGCCTCGGTTTGCCTTCGAATATAACCGGATCCGGGGCACCGATGCATGCGCCGTGCGGAGTCAGCGTGCTCCAACCTCGGCGGGTTGTGAAGTGTCAGCCGAGACTTGCACTCGCGTCACGTAGACCTCAGAGTGGAGCCGCCGCTCAATCTCGCTGCGGGACGCCGTTTCAAAGAACAGTTCCAAGGCCTCTTGCAGGTTCTTCCGCGCCTCCTGCACCGAGTCGCCTTGACTCGCAACGTCAACCTCGGGACAAAGGGCCACATAGCCGTCGCCCTCCCGTTCGATGATTGCGGTCAACTCTATCGGATGTCGAGAGCGTTCATCGGCCGTCGAATGGGCTGAAGCCATAGCTTAGTATGGACGACATCCGGCGGCTGAGCAACAACGACCTTCGGTGCCCTCCCGCCCCACAGGACGCCCCCACAGGACGGAAGCCCACCTTCAGAGACCGCCCCGCGCGGCGCGCGCGGCGATGGGGGCCAACAAGGGGTCCTGGTGCTCCTGGGGTCTGCGATTGACAGTTGCCCTCGGTCTGATAGGCATGTCCCATCGGGGGATTCACGTGGCAAGGATCGGGAGATTGGGCGATGGCTCGCGGCCGGGGCGCTGCTGATGGCGCCGACGCTGGTGTTCGCAACCGGCGAGTCGGAGTCAGGGGCGTCCGCGGGGGCCGCTGCGGCGATGAGCGGAACGTGCAGCGAGGCCCCGACGCTGGCGGCACGGGTCGCGGTCGGCGAGCTGCCGCCGGTGGAGGAGCGCATCCCGGTCGACCCGGTGGTGCAGGAGATGCTGCCCGACGGCGTCGGCCGTTATGGCGGCACGCTGCGCGTGTCGGAGGCGATCGGCTTTATGAACCAGCACGGCGCCGAGTTGACGACCCAGATGCCCGACACCTACCTGCTGACCATGCACCAGGAGACGCTGGAGATCGTGCCCAATATCGCCGCCGGCTACGCGGTGTCGGACGACGGCCTCACCGTCACCCTCGAACTGCGCCCCGGCACCCGCTGGTCCAACGGCGACCCGTTCATCGTCGACGACCTGATGTTCGTAATGGAAGACATGAAGTGGGACGACCGCGTCGACCCCGGCTGGCGGGCTGGCGAGACGCCCACCACCGCCGTGAGCATCACCAAGATCGACGACCACACCATGCAGTTCCACATGTCGCAGATCGACTACGTGGTCATTCCCGGCTACCACCTGGAAGGGCGGCAACTATGTGCAGTACGGGCGGTGGGGTCGGCCTGCACGGCGACTTCAACATGACCGGCAGCTACGACGAGTGGGAGCAGGCGCGCCGGCTGATCGAGCGCGGCGAACGCAAGCTGTCCGACTACGGCGGCGAGCTGCCCGGTACCGAGCCGCCCGACAAGTGGAAGCGCTACTTCGACTGGCAGCGCCAGTTCCGCCTCTCAGCGTTCGGTTCCAACGAATGGTTCGAACTGGCCCAGAAGATGTTCGATTTCGCCGGCGACAACGTGTTCGTGATCGGCACCGTCGGCGAGGCCCCGGCCGTGCTGCTGACCAACAACGACCTGCGCAACGTGCCCACCGAGTTCCCGGTCTCCAACACCGACTGGAAAGGCAACCTGATGTACTGGGCCGATCAACTTCTGGTTCGGCCGCTGATATCTCCGGCGGCGGGTCCCCGAGTTGAGAAGAGTGTGATTTCTGCAACTATACCGGCAGGCCGCCCGTTCCCGCGTTCACCATCCGGCATCCTAGGCTAGCGTTCTTGGCTTGAACCGCGCGGGTACGGGTGTCAAGCTCCCGGTCCACGGGTGACTTCTATTTCGGCCCTCGGAGGTTGATCAATAGATAAACCGCGAAGGCAAGCCGATCATTCTTGTCTACCCTGCGGAATTCGTCAATTGCGTATTCTGCGTCCAGTAAAGCGAATTTGCATCGACGAGGGCTAAGCTAATCGGTGACTGGGATTGTAGTCGGCTTCTTCTCGCTTGAATTGCATGGTACAGAATACATCGCCAAAACGTCTAATTTCATCGGGGAACCTCCGCATCATGTTTTGGTTCACTTGCTCCTGGCCTCGTTGTGGCCGAGAGCACGATACGTCTGTGCCCAGGCACCCCTGCTGCGATTCGAGTTTGGTCCGCCAACAATCAGATTCGCGTTGGACTCCGCCAGACAGTGGAACATCGCGTAGTAGGCATCACTTACCACTCGTTTCAGAGTCACTTGGCGCGGTCTACCGGAAATCGAAGAGATAGTCTCCCATCCCAGCTTCAAATGATCGTCAGCTTGTTTGCTCACTCGACATTGCTCGTTTTATCATCGGCCATTCTGACTTGGAGACTGGCGAGAGAATGGGAAACTCATCAATATGTTCGGACGAGAGCTTTTCGCGAATCCTTCCGGTCAGACCCTTAGCCCAATTCGTAGCCCTCAGTTCCTCTACTTTACCATCGAAGACGATGTAGATTTGCACGTATTCCTCGTCGTTCAAGAATGCTCGAACGTGACGCGCCACGACCTCAAATTCCTTACTGTAGAACCTCGCCAAGTCGTCATGGACGATCCTTTCGACTGTGGTCATGCTGTTTTCTGTCCGCTCCGCTCCTCCATGCACTCTGCAACCTCCCAGTCGGCCAACTGATATACGTTGCTGGTACCGACCGAAATAGCGTATCGCCGACCGTTTTTCGCCGTCAACCACGAGCGACGCAAGGCCGGGGTTCGTAGAATCCGCGTAATATATTACCTGGTAACAAAAAAATCGGCCAAGGATCTGTTACCACGAGCCATACGACAACCAAGCTACCCGTGTGTCCGTGCTTCCGTCGACTCTGTCGATAGTACGCGCAGTGGGCGTGCCCGACCGGCGCGTCGCGCCGCCGCTGGATGACGACGCTGGACCACGATGTCGCGGTGTCGCCACGACGACCAACTTCTGATTCGACCGCTGACGACCGTCGGGCCGTCGGGCCAGTGTCGGGCCAGTTGACGGCCGTGTGCTGTCCGTTATCATGTCGTTCGGGGAGTGCACATGGCGAATACTGGGAGTTTTTGGCGATGGCTCGCGGCCGGTGTGCTGCTGATGGCGCCGACGCTGGTGTTCGCAACCGGCGAGTCGGAGTCAGGGGCGTCCGCGGGAGCCGTTACGGCGGTGAGCGGAACGTTCAGCGAAGCCCCGATGCTGGCGGCGCGGGTCGCCGCGGGCGAGTTGCCGCCGGTTGAGGAGCGCATCCCGGTCGATCCGGTGGTGCAGGAGATGCTGTCCGACGGCGTCGGCAGGTACGGCGGCACGCTGCGGGTGTCGGAGGCCGTCGGCTTCATGAACCAGCGCGGCGGCGAGCTGACCACCCAGATGCTCGACATCTACCTGCTGACCATGCACCAGGAGACGCTGGAGATCGTGCCCAACATCGCCGCCGGCTACGCGGTCTCGGACGACGGGCTCACCGTCACCCTGGAGTTACGCCCCGGCACCAGGTGGTCCAACGGCGACCCGTTCATCGTCGACGACCTGATGTTCGTGATGGAAGACATGAAGTGGGACGACCGCGTCGACC
>MKWU01001785.1_pt1 | contig 35452 bp, 35 predicted proteins | sample 809101 | NCBI WGS metagenome assembly MKWU01 (sample SAMN05860141, study PRJNA318959) | sponge metagenome | host: Aplysina aerophoba | place: Slovenia: Piran, Adriatic Sea, Gulf of Piran | collected 2013-05-07
TCTGGCCGTCGAGGCGGCGCGAAGCCGCATGGCGGCCCAACTGCCCATCGACGACAAGATCGCCCGCGCCGACTTCGTCATCCGAACCGACGGGACATTCGAGGAGACGGACCGCCAGGTGGATGCGGTCTTGGCGGCCCTCTGCCGCGGCGAGCCCGGCGCGGGCCAGGGGTCTGCGCCATAGAACGGCGCGGACTCCTGCCGGGTCGTTGGCCGCCGCGCGGAGCCGTCCCGCGGCGAAAGGTGGGCTACGAATCTCCGCGCTGCCGATCCTCCGCGGCGCGGACGGTGTTCGACAGGAGCTGCGCGATCGTCAGCGGGCCGACGCCGCCGGGAACGGGAGTAATCGCTCCGGCGACCGCCGCCGCGTCCGGGTGCACGTCGCCGGAGAGCACGCGGCCCCGCCGCTCGAACGCCGCGAGCTTCTTGGAGCCGGGGCCGAAGATCGCGACGACCTCGCCCCGGTCGGTCAAGGCGTTGATGCCGACGTCTATGACCGTCGCCCCCGGCTTGACGAAGTCCCTGGTGACGAATGCCGGCCGGCCGATCGCGGCGACCAGGATGTCGGCGGCGGCCGCCACCTGCGGCAGATCGACGGTACGGGAATGACAGACCGTCACCGTCGCGTGGCGATGCAGGAGCAGCAGGGCCATCGGCTTGCCGACGATGTCGCTGCGGCCGATGACCACCGCGCGGCGGCCGGCGATGTCGACGGCGGCGTGATCCAGCAGGGCCATCACGCCCGCCGGCGTGCAGGGCACGAGCCCCGCCCGATGCTGAACGAGCCGGCCGGCGGAGACCGGACTGAAGCCGTCGACGTCCTTGGCCGGCGAGATCGCATCGAAGACGCGGGCCTCCGCGTCGGCGCCCATCCCGGCCGGCAGCGGCGACTGCACGAGAATGCCGTCGACGGCGTCGGCGGCGTTGAACTCCTCGACGATGTCCAGCGCCTCGCGGAAGGGCGCGGTGGCGGGCAGGCGGCGCAGGTCGGTCGCGATGCCGAGGGCCTCGCTCTGCCGGATCTTGTTGCGGACGTATATCTCGGACCCCGGATCGTTGCCGGCCAGCAGCAGGCCGAGGGTCGGCGGCCGCCCCGCGGCGGCGATGAACGCTTCCACACGGGGCGCCAGCCTCTCGCGAATCGCCTGCGACAGTGCGGCTCCATCCAGTAGCCGCGCTCCCTCGCGTTCCACGGCGCCTCCCTCGACTGCAGCCTGCATCGCGCCTCCAGTCTACCGCGAGCGTGCTGATAGAATGCCCTCGCGCTTCGCCGTTCCGCCCCGGGGCGGCATCCCCGGCGGCGCTCCATCCAAGGACTCCGATGGGCGACACGACCTGGACCGACCGTATCCTCGCCCTGAACGATCTGGTGTGGCAACCGTTCGCCATGCCGCTCGTGCTCGTCGTCGTCGGCGGGCTGATCACGGTCATGACCGGGGTGATTCAGATTCGCCGCTTCCCGGCCGCCCTGCGCATGGTGACGGGAGGTGCGTTCTTCCGCGGCGGCGACGGCGGCGGCGAGGGGACGATCACGCAGTTCCAGGCGCTCTCGACCGCCCTCGCCTCCACGGTGGGCAACGGCAACATCGGCGGCGTCGCGACCGCGATCCTGATCGGCGGGCCCGGCGCGATCTTCTGGATGTGGGTGACGGCGGCGGTGGGCATGGCGACCAAGTACGCGGAGGCGGTCGCCGGTGTGCACTACCGCGTCAGGCGCGACACGGGCGATCTCGCCAGCGGGCCCATGTACTACATCGCGCGCGCGGTGCCGCAGCGGCGGCTCGGCTCTACGCTGGCCTACATGTTCGCGTTCTTCGGGGCCTGCACGGCGCTCTTCGGCACCGGCAACATGGCCCAGTCGAACACCGTCGCACGCACTTTCGCCGAGGCGGCCCGGACGATCGCCGGCGTGGACGTGCCCCTCTGGGTCCCCGGGCTGCTCATCATGGTGGCCGTGGGACTGGTGCTGCTGGGCGGCATCCGACGCATCGCCGCGGTGGCGGCGCGCCTCGTACCGGCCATGATCGTGGTGTACGTCCTGGCCGCGTCCGTCTACCTGCTGATCAACCTGACCGCAATCCCCGCGGTCATCGCGCAGATCGTCGCCGGGGCGTTCACGCCGTCGGCCGCCGTGGGCGGCTTCGCCGGCGCCGCCGTGGCCCAGGTGATCGCCGCCGGTGTCAGCCGCGGAGTGCTGTCGAACGAGGCGGGTCTGGGAAGCGCCCCGATCGCGCACGGCATCGCGAAGGTCGGCCACCCTTCGGAGCAGGGCCTCGTCGGCGTCTTCGAGGTCTTCATGGATACGATCGTCGTCTGCTCGATGACGGCGTTCGTCATTCTCACCTCGGGTCTGTGGACCGACCCGGCCTACCAGGGGTCGAGCGGGGACCTGACCGCGGCCGCCCTCAGCACCTCCGTGCCCTTCGCATCGCTGGTGGTGGCCCTCTGCTCGTTCCTGTTCGGTTTCTCCACGCTGATCGGATGGTCGTACTACGGCGAGGCGTGCGTGGAGTTCCTCTTCGGGGCGCGAGCGGTGATGCCGTACCGCGTGGTCTTCACGGCGATGATCCTGATTGGGGCCGTGGTGTCCGTCCCGCTCGTCTGGGCCCTGGGTACCCTGCTCAACGGCTTCATGGCGTTCCCGAACCTCATCGGCATCGCGTTCCTGGTCGGCACCGTCCGCAAGCTGACGCAGGACTACTTCGGCCGCTCGTCGCCGAGCGCATCCACGTAGGCCCGCACCCGCGCCGCGGGGTCATCGCCGGCGAGCAGGTCGCCGATCACGGCCACCGCCGCGGCGCCCGCGGCCACGACGGCCGGCGCCCGTTCCAGGGTGATGCCCCCGATGGCGACCACGGGCCGCAGCGGACGGCGGGCCGCTGCGTCGCGGACCGCAGCCAGCCCGACCGGAGCGTGCCCCGTAGCCTTGGTGGACGTCGCGAAGACCGGACCCACCGCCGCGTAGGTCAACGGCTGCGACCAGGCGTCGGCGCGCTCCTCGGCGCTGTGCGTGGAGAGCCCGACGATCGCCTCGCGGCCGAGTTGCCGCCGCGCGGCCCCCACCGGCAGGTCGTGCTGGCCGAGATGCACCCCGTCCGCCCCGGACATCCGCGCCACATCGACCCGGTCGTTCACGATGACGGCAGCGTCCGTTCTCGCGGCCATCCGAACGATCTCGTCGCACCAGCGCACGAGCGTTCCCGTGGCGACGCCGGCGCCTCGCACCTGGAGCCAGCGCACGCCGCCGGCCAGGCACGCCTCGGCGAGATCGGGCACGCTCCAGCCGTGCGCCGTCGCCGTCCGGGAGTCCACGATCGCATAGAGGGCGGGCATCGTCGTCCCGGGCGACCGGCCGCCAGCGGCGGCTCCGGCGGGGCGGATCCTGCGGTCAGCCACCGCGCCGGGCCGCGCGCGCCGGCGTCTCGCCGCCGAGCGCGAATCGTTCCAGGAAACCGGTGTTCACGCGCCCCGCCTGGAAGTCGGGGTCGGCGAGGATCCGAAGGTGGAGCGGAATCGTCGTCTCGATCCCGTCGATCCGGGTCATTGCCAGCGCGCGCCGCATGCGGGCGATGGCCTCGCCGCGATCCCGGCCGTGCGCGACGACCTTGGCCAGCAGCGAATCGTAGTGCGGGGACACGACACCTCCCGCCTCCAGGGCCGTATCGACGCGGACTCCGGGTCCCGTGCCGCCCCCCATCGTGAACGCGGTGACCGTCCCGGGAGACGGCCTGAGCGTCACCGGATGCTCGGCGTTGACGCGGCACTCGATAGCGTGGCCCCGCAGCGTCATGTCGCCTTCCGCGACAGACAGCTCCTCCCCCGCAGCGATTCGGAGCTGCTCCTTGACGATGTCGACCCCGCTCACCATTTCCGTGACCGGGTGCTCGACCTGCAGCCGGGCGTTCACCTCGATGAAATGAAACCTGCCGCTCTCGTCCCGCAGGAACTCGAAGGTCCCTGCGTTCCGGTAGCCGACCGACCGAGCGGCGCGAGCGACCAGCGCCGCCAGCTCCCGGCGGGTTGCCTCGTCGACGGCCACCGACGGGGACTCTTCCAGGAGCTTCTGGTGTCGCCGCTGGATCGTGCACTCCCGCTCTCCGAGGCCGAGCACCGCCCCGGCCCCGTCGACGAGCACCTGAAACTCGATATGCCGAGGCGCGGCCAGGTACCGTTCCAGGTAGAGCCTCGGATCCCCGAACGCCGCCTGCGCCTCGCGCTGCGCCGTGCGCCACACGGTCTCGAGCGAGGCGGCGTCGACCGCCACTCGCATGCCCCGTCCGCCGCCGCCGCCGCGTGCCTTGACGATCACCGGGTATCCGATCGACGACGCCGCCTCGTGCCGCGCGGCCGGCGTCTCCGCGGGCTCGTCGGTTCCGGGAAGGACGGGCACGCCGACGCGGCGCATCGCCGCGCGTGCCGCCACCTTGTCCCCGACGAGGCGCAGGACGGAGGGCGGCGGCCCGACGAACGCGACCTCCCGCTCGGCACATGCCTCCGCGAGCTGCGCGCTCTCGGCGAGGAATCCGTATCCGGGGTGCACGGCGTCGGCGCCTGCGAGGCAGGCCGCCTCGACGATGGCGGCCACGCTGAGGTAGCTCCGCTCCGGCGGGGCCGGTCCGATGCAGACGGCGCGGCCGGCGGCCCGCGCGTGAAGGGCCTGCCGATCCGCCGTCGAGCAGACGGCTACCGTGTCCAGGCCCAGCTCGTGGCAAGCTGCGATCACGCGCAACGCCACCTCGCCCCGGTTGGCAACGAGAACTGTCTTGAACATCCGTGTGGCGGGACGCGCGCCCTGACGGGCGCGGCGCAGACTCCTCAGCCGGGGCGGATAGCCAGCAACCGCTCGCCGTACTCGACCGCCTGCCCATTCTCGACGAAGATTGCCACGACTTCGCCGTCCTCCTCGGCGTCAAGCTCGTGCATCAGCTTCATCGCCTCGATCAGGCAGAGCACCTGCCCCTTGCGCACGCGGGTGCCGATCCCCACGAAGGGGTCGGCGTCCGGCGCGGGGCCGCGGTAGACGGTGCCGACGATGGGGGCCCGCACGACGCCAGGCCCCGCCGCCGGGGCCCCGCCCCGCCCCGGGCCGGGCCCGCCCTGGGGACGCCCCGGCGGCCGCGCCCGACGACGGCGCGGCGCCGGCCGTTCCCGGGGACGGGTCGTCGGTCGGTGTCGCGGCGGCCTGCCCCGAACGCTTCCGGAATCGAACGCGCAGGCCCGCCCGCTCGAGCTCCAGCTCCTCGAGGTCGTGCTCGGCCATCAGCGCGAGCAGCCGCTGCACTTCGTCGTCGGCCATCCTTCAATCGCACATGGCACGGCCCGACAGCCGTGCGCCGCCTCAGCAGACCCGAAGATCGTTCGGCACGCGGGTCAGCATCTCGTACCCGTCTTCGGTCACGAGCACGTCGTCCTCGATGCGCACGCCGCCGACCTCGGGGACGTAGACGCCGGGCTCCACGGTGAACACCATGCCCGGCGAGAGAAGCGGATCTTCCGTGTCCGCCGCCGCGGCTTCGCCGTCGACCCGCGGCCGTCCGATGCGCGGGGCCTCGTGCAGCTCGATGCCCAGCCCGTGCCCGGTGCTGTGCCCGAACGCCTCCGCCAGGCCAAGCCCGGCCAGCACCTCCCGCGCCGCGGCGTCGACCGCGCTGGCGCGGATGCCGGGCCGGATCGCAGCCAGCGCCGCCGCCTGCGCGGCGAGCACGGGCTGGTGCAGGGGCGGGGCCTCCGTTCCGGGTCCGGCGGCGCGCAGCGGGTGGGGGGCGGGGCACGGCCGGGTGCAGGGGCTGGGCCTCCGTTCCGGCTCGGCCGACGCAGACGGTGCGGCTGAGGTCGACGCAGTATCCGTGGTGGACCCCGCCGAAGTCCAGAAGCACGAGATCGCCGGCAGCGAGACGCCGGCCGGTCGGCTGCGCGTGGGGCAACGCGCTGTTGGGTCCCCCGGCAACGATCGAGTCGAACGCAGGGCGCTCGAATCCCCCATCCCGCAACGCCTGCTCGATGCGCGCGGCGAGCTCCCGCTCCGAACGCCCGACCGCCACCGAGTCCAGGACGCGAGCCGCTACCGGTGCCAGCAGGTCCCCGGCGGCGCGCAGGGTGGCCACCTCGTCGTCGTCCTTCCGCATCCTGATGCGCTCGACGAGCCCCACCGTCGCCGCCAGCGCGGCCGGCAGCGAGCCTTCGAGCCATTGCCAGCGCCGCACGCTGAGGTGATCGGCCTCGACGCCCATTCGTTCCCAACCCGCCTCGCGCGCCACTCGGCGGAGCGCCTCCTCGTAGCTCCCGTCGACATCGACGCGCCGCAGCCCGGACGGGCCCACGCCGGACGCCAGGGCCTCGCTCACGACGGTCCGATAGCGGAAGTCGATCAGGAGTTGGGCGTCCGTCGGCGTGACGACGAGCATCCCCGCGCTGGAACGGATGTTGGCCAGGTAGAAGAGGTGCGGAAGATGCGTGACGACGAGCGCCTCCAGGCCCAGCCGGGCCAGCTCTCCGCGCACCGCCCGCAGGCGAGCGTCGAGCCGCGCCGCGGGGGCCAGTCCCGTCTCCACACCCATCTGCCCCAACGTAACACGGCCCGCCCGCGGAGGGCTCCGCGCCGCGGCGGGCACTTCGCCCACCGACACCGTGACGCTGGCGGTGGCGGACGCGCCGAAGTCGTCCGTCACGACCAGGGTGACGACATACGTGCCGGCGGATCCATACGTGTGCGTCACGCTGCCTCCCTGCGCGGTGGCCCCGGCGTCGCCGAGCATCCAGGCATGGGCGACGATCGTCCGGCCGGGGCGGGCGGCGGAGCGCAGTCCGGAGAACGAGACCGGCTGGCCGACGGCCGGGCGTTGCGGCGACACGTCGATCACGGCGGTCGGCTCCCCGCTGGCGACCGTCACCTCACGCGCGGCGGTGGCAGCGCCCCCGCGGTCGTCGGTCACCGTCAGCGTCACTGCGTAGGCGCCCGCCCGCGCGTACCGGTGCGTGAGCACTCGCCCGCTGCCGGTTGCTCCGTCGCCGAGGGACCACTCGTAGGCCGCGATCGGTCGGGACGACGTCGTTCGTCCGGCGTCGAAGACGACCGGAGCTGCCGCGATTGGGAGAGACGGCGACACGTCGAAAGCCGGCTCCGGCACCGCGCCCGCCTCCACGCGGACCGAACGCGTCCGGGAAGCCGAGCGCCGGAACGCATCCGCGACCGCCAGCCGGACCGGATAGGCGCCCGCCGCATCGAATACGTGCGACACGGTCTGCCCGGCGGCTTGCGCCCCGTCGCCGAAGCTCCACGTGAACCGGGTCGCAAGGCGGCCGGGGTCGTCCACGCACACCGGGGGGCTGTCCTGCGCAGCGTCACAGTACCGCGCGCTGAACAGCGTGGCCTCGCGGGCCATGGCGGGGTTCGGCTCGAAGGTGAAGCCGGCCTCGACGCGGAACGCGGGGAGGACGCGCCCGGGCGGCACCAGCCGAATCACCACGGATCTTGCCAGTGCGTTCGCGTGGTTCTCCGTCCTCGGCGTCACTCGAATGGCCACCTCGGTGCCGGGGTCGGCCTGGCCGGCCGGATTCGTCGACACCAGCGGCGCCGTATACGAGAAGCGGGCCCGGCCGTTCCGGTCGGTGGTGACGGAGCGCGCGGAGAGCGTGCCGAAGTCCCGCAGCTCGTTCGACGCCACGATCTGGACGGTCAGCGGGAGTTGTGCCATGGGCCGCGCGCGCTCGTCGCGCGCGAGCACGGACACGACCGAGCGGGCCGCCGTCGAGGGGCAGGACGTCGGGAGCGGCGCTGAGCTGCAGCGACAGCGCGAGCTCGGACGGACCGACGAACGATTCCGGCAGCACCCGCTCCTGCACGCACGCCGCGCCCGCAAGCAGGACGGCGGCCAGGGCGGAGGCCGCCGCGCTGCGCCCCGGCAGGCCCGCCGACGAACGCGCGCCGGACACGGTCCCCGGTCCCGCGGCGGGCCGGCGATCGTTCCGGCTTCGGGCGCCGGCCGGCTCAATCCGCCCAATCGGCAAAGTGCACTCCGATGCGTCCCGTCGCCGCCACCCCGGCGCCCGTCTGGTCGTGACCGTAGAAGTCGATCTCCGCCGCCACGTTCAGGATCACGGCCCCGCCGCCGCCGATCAGCGCGCGAAGCGGCGCCTCGAGCTTGGCGGAAGCGCGTACGAGCGTGAACGCGGCGGTCTGGCTCTCGGCCATCGTCGTCGCCGTCATCGCGCCCTCCCACGGGTGCGGGACGTCGATGCCCGGCCGGTCGCGGCCATCGCTGCGGACGTAGCGGACGCGGTAGCGCTTGAGCGTGACGAAGTTGGCGGTGGTCGGCGAGGACGGGTTGTCGACGGTGCCGGGGTCCTTGAAGTGCAGGCGGGTCGTCACCTGCCCGATGTCGTCGAACACCTGACACGGACCGCGGGCCTCGTCCCGGACGCATACGTCGGACTGCAGGTAGCCGGCGGGCGACCCGTTCGCCCGGCCGCCCGGAACCGCCGTGATTCGCTCGATGATGAGGCCGGCGCCGGCACGCGAGCCCGTTACCGCCGGGTTGATGCAGCCCGGACCGGATGCCAGCGAGAAGACGGCCGCCAGCATCCATTGCGGCGCACGCCCTCGCCGGACCCGGCGCGGGCGCTCCCGCTCGACGCCACCGTCGACGTCCCAGTCGGGCGACTGGTAGAGCCGGCCCCGCTGCGACGCGGCCAGCTTGCGCCAGCCGCAGGCGAGCGCGCGGCGCGGTGTCCGGAGCCACGCGAAGGGAGGTCGCGGCGTCATCCGCCATGCTCTGCCCGCACGATGCGGGGCGTCAGGAAGATCATCAACTCGTCCGTGCTCTCCGACCTCGCCCGCCTCCGGAACAACCGCCCGAGCCAAGGAATGCGGCTGAGCCCGGGCACTCCGTCCGTTCGCCGCTGGCGACCGCGCTGGTAGATGCCGCCGATCACCGTCGTGTCGCCGTCGGCAACCTGGACCGTCGTCACCGCGCGCTGCGTCACGAGCGGCGGCACGCCATTTACCGACTCGCCGAAGTTGACGAAGTCGTTGTCGATCTCGAGCTGCAGGATGACGGTGTCGGCCGCGGTGATCTGCGGCGTGACCGCGAGCCGCAAGGCCGCGTCCTTGAACTGAACCGTGACCGTGTTGTTGGCGACGGTCTGGATGGGGATCTGATCGCCTTGCACGATCGTGGCCTGGACGTTGTTCTGCGTCGTGACGCGGGGGCTCGAGAGCGTCTCGACATGACCCTCGTGCTCGGCGGCCGACAATACGAGGTCGAGGTTGAGGGAGCCGTCGACCGCGCCGAGCGCGAGCCCGAGGGCCGATGTCGCCGCCAGGGCGCCGAGGCTCACCGCGGTCCCGGCATTCTCGGTGGCCCCGGCGCGTTCATCGGCGCCGTCGGCGCCGGGGCCCTGGCTTCCGCCGGCGCGACCCGTCACCCCACCGCGGTTCGGGAACACGAGCGGGGTCGTGTTGCCGAGCTCCGGCGCCACCCGACCGGTGACACCCCAACGAACCCCGAGCTCCCGCGCGTAGCTCCTGCGCGCTTGCACGATGCGGGCTCGGATCTCGACCTGCGGCTCGGCCCTGTCGAGTGTGTCGAGCAGGTCCCGCACCGTGGCGATGCGGTCGTCCAGGTCGGTGACGATCACCGTGTTCGTGCGCTCGTCGACCTCCACCTGCCCGCGCGGCGACAGCGCCGCCCGCGTCAGGAGTCGACCCAGGTCGGCGGCGCGCCCATAGCTCAGCGAGCGCACCAGCACCCGGAGCTCCCCCTCCAGCTCCCGTTGCTCGGCCTGCGCGCGCCGCTGCCGCTCCTCGTCGGCGAGCGTCGAGAGCGGCGCGACCCTCAGCACGGAGCCGTCGAGCTCGTAGCCAAGGCGGTTGGCGCGCAGGATGATGTCCAGTGCCTGATCCCAGGGGACGTCCACGAGGGCCACCTCGACCCTGCCCTCGACCTGCGGGTCGATGACGATGTTGAGACCGCTGATCTCCGCGAACGTCCGCAGGACGGAGCGCAGATCGGCACTCTGGAAGCTCAGCGACACGGGGCTCCCGGCGTACTCGCGCTCCGCGAGGCGCAAGGCGGATTGCCCGAGCGCGACGCCTCCCGCGGGTATGGCACCGATCTCGCGAGCCTCTGCCCCCTCGGCGAGCCGCAAGGGCACGGCGGCCAGCGCCACCAACCCCGTCGCCAGCAGCGCCGCGGGCACCGGCAAACCCCATCCCCTGCCCCCTGCCGTCATCGCCAGACCGTGCCTCCTATTGCCATTGGTTCCGATCGCGCGCGGCGTCCACCGATGGAAGCCGCCCGCAAACCCACCGGTGATGCAAGCGCCGCGCCAGGCGACGTGCCGTCCGACACGGCGTCGTGCCGGTCGCTCGGGCAGGACCGCCAACCGCCACGCGCACCAGGGATCCGCGGAACCGACAACCGCGGTTGCTCCCGGTTCCGCGCGGAACCGGCGTGGGATGGAGCGGCGCCCGTGGACACGCGCCGTCGTCGGATGCGCAGGCCGACAACTCCGGTTGCACCCGGCAACGGAGGCCGGCGCGGCGACCGCCGCGGTGACGGTCGATCGGACCGATCGCCCAGGGCCCGCCGCATCTCGCGCCCGGGGCTGGCGCCCTCCAGGCCCTCCGCCCGCGACAGCAGAAAGACGACCGAGTCCCGCACCACTTGGCCGACGATGCCGTCGGCGAGGCGATCGTTCACCCGCGTGACATAGGTCCGGCCGTCCGGCGCCTCGAGCACCGCCAGCCGTAGGTGGGCCGCCGTCACGATGCCGACGACCTTCACCTCGCCTACCCGCAGCCCCGCCAGACCACGCGCTCGTTCCGCGGTCCGACGCGGCTCGGCGGCCCGCTGCGGAGCGGGCAGGAAAGGGTCGCGGCGACCGACCGCTCCGTCCTCGCCGCGAGGGGCGGCGGCCGGGGCCTGCGGAGGCCGATCGGGTTGCGCGAACCACGCCGCGGCGCAGGGCGCCCCCGAGGCTCCCCACGCGATGGCGGCGGGTGCGAGCTGCGCCGCGACGCGGGGGACGGGGGCCAGTAGGGCGCTGCCCCTCACCGCTCCTGCCTCTCCACTGGCGCCCCGATCACCGCCGGCTGCCCCGTCGCGTCGTGCGCCACGAAGGTGAGAGCCGTGCACTCCGCGACGATGCTCTCGCTGGGGCGCGGCGTCTCGAGCGCCCGGACGGCGATGTCCTCCAGATTGACGATGCGGTCGAAGCGCCGGACACGGTCGAAGAAGAGGCTCAGGTGCTGGTAGGTCCCCGACAGCTCCAGGCGAATCGGCCACTCCGCATACCACGAGTGCTCCACCGCCGGCCGCGGAACGAACGCGCGTATCGTGAGGCCGGAGCGTGTGGCGGCGGTTTCCAGCCGCCGCAGAAGCGCCGCCGCATCCCGGCGGGCCGGAAGGCGGGCACGCAGGCGCGCGAGTCGCGCGTCCAGGTCGCCGACCGCCGCCTCGAGTGCGGGCAACCGCCGCACCTCCTGCTCCGCCCGGACCACCTCGAGCTCCCTCTCCTCGAGCGTCCGGCGGAGCGCGACGAGCTGCTCCCGTTGTGGCCCGCCCCACCGCCACTCGAAGACGAACAGGCAGGCAAGACATGCCACACCGACGGCACCGACCTGCCCGAGCCACGGCCACCGGCCAACAGCGATGCCCACGTCCCCTCGCGTTCAGCGCGGTGCGGCCGGACCCGCGGAGCCGGGGTCGCGAATGGCGGCGTGGAGCTCGAAGCGGATTGGATCGCCACGGCCCCCCCGACCGTCGACCTGGCTGTCGACGATCTCCACCGGAGAGGCGAACGACGCGGATCGCTCCAGGCCGGAGACCAGGTCCGACAGGGCGCTCAGGCTCGCAACCCGACCCCGGATGACGACCAACGTGGAGGTCTGGCGCAGCTCTGTCAGCCAAGCCCCGTCGGGCAGGCTCCGGCCGACCTCGTCGAGAAGCCGGACGGGCCCGTCCTGCCTCTGCCGCCGCGCGGCGAGCCACGCCACCCGCTCCGCCAGTCGCACGCGCTCGGCTTCCCGGGCCGCGACGCGCTCCAGCATCGGCGCGAGCCGCCCGACCTCACCATCCGCGAGCGCCAGGGCCGACGAGAGGCGAGACCGCTCCTGTCGCACCGAGCAGACGCGGGCGCCGGCGACCGAGCCGGTCAGGGCAATCAGGGCAACGCATCCGGCGACCGTCCGCCGCCGCCGAATCCGGCCGCGACCCCGCGTCCACTGCGATTCGACCGCCAACAGGTTGATCCGAATCAACGATCGTCCCTCCGGCGCAGGGCGAGGCCCAAGGCAACGGCGGCGGCCGGAGCGTCGCCGGCCAGCAGGCCGCCGGCGGCGACCCGGGACGCTATCTCCAGCCCTCGACACGGCTCGAACCGGACGACCCGCGCCTCGACTCGATCCGCCAGCGCCGCCGCGAACCCGGGTGCGCACGCCCACCCGCCGCTGACCACGATGCGATCGATGGAGTCGGCGGCGTCCTCGTCCGCACAGCAGTCCTCAATCGCCCTCTCGACCTCGAGCGCCACGAGCTCCGCCGTGGCCTTGTCGTCCGCAGCCGCGCGCGGCTCGCGACCGACGTCTTCGACGTACGCCTCGTCCCGCGCCCCGCCCGGTTCGCCCGTCGATTGCATGTACCGTGCCAGCGAGACGTCCCGCGTGAGCTCGAGACGGCCGGCTCGCACCACGGCGGTGGTGACCGCGCTCGCCCCCGCGTGGACGAGCACGACCGGGTCGCGGTCGGCTCCGTATGCCGATTCGTACGCGTTGTGCAGTGCCAGCGCGTCGACGTCGATGACGGCCGGCTCCAGGCCCGCAAGCTCGATGACGCTTGCGCACTCGGCGACGCGGTCCTTCTTCGCGACGACGAGCAGCACGTCCATCGTGTCGCCGCGGTCGCCGTCCCGTTCCCGGTCGAGCACCTGGTAGTCGAGAGTGACATCGCCGAGGTCGACCGGAACGTACTGGTCGACCTCCCAGTAGATCGACTCGTCGAGCTCACTGTCGCTCATCCGCGGAACCGTGATTCTCCGCACGAGGACGGCGCTCCCAGCCAGGGAGGCGGCGACGGCCCGGGCGCGAACGCCGTGCGCGTCGACTACGCTGCGGATCGCGCCGGCCACCGCGCCGCCGTCGACCACGACGCCGTCCACGACGGCCCCCCGCGGCACCGGAGCGGCACCGGCCGCGACGATGCGGAGACTCGCCCGGGTCGGCTCGACTTCGACGGCCTTGACCGCGCTCGAGCCGATGTCGAGGCCGACGAGCACCGGCGAACGCCGGGTGAACAACGCGCTCATGCGTGACATGGATGTGCACTCCCGTTTCCCTCGGCGAGGGTCGTCTACCCGGATGGACGCCCGGCGCGGAGACCCGCCCAAGGCCCGCCGGGCGCCCGCGTCTTGACACCCCGGCCAATGCTCCGTAAGCTCTTCCTCTTGGGGCGGCCGCCGGGGAATTCATTGGCTGCCCACCGAGTCCGTTTTTCATGACTGCACGAACGTTCGTTCCGAGCCAGCGCGATACCGTGCGCGCCTGGCATGTCATCGACGCCGACGCGAAGGTGCTGGGACGGGTGGCCACGGTCGCCGCACGTCTCCTGCAAGGCAAGCACCACCCGCGCTACACGCCTTTCCTCGACACCGGCGATCACGTGATCATCGTCAACGCGGGAAGCGTGCGGCTCACGGGTGACAAGGAAGGCCGCAAGCTCTACCGGCGGCACAGCGGCTACCAGGGCGGCCTCCGCGAGGAGCGGGCGGTCACCGTGCGCCAGAGGCGTCCAGAGCGCATGGTCGAGCAGGCCGTTCGCGGGATGCTGCCGAAGACCAAGCTCGGCAAGGCGATGTACCGCAAGCTCAAGGTCTACGCGGGTTCCGAGCATCCGCACGTGGCGCAGAAGCCGGCGCCGTACGAGGTAGGTTGACCGTGGCGCTGGAATACTACGGCACCGGGCGGCGCAAGACGTCGACCGTTCGCGTCTTCCTTCGGCCGGGCACCGGTGCGATCACCGTCAATGCCGTCGCGCTCGAGAAGCACTTCCCCACCGAATCGGTGCGCACGCGGATCAGGGATCCGCTCGTCGTGACCGAGTCGACGGAGAAGTTCGACATTCTCGCCACGGCCTCCGGGGGCGGGGTTTCGGGGCAGGGGGGGGCGCTCCGGCTCGGGATCGCGCGGGCCCTCGTCAAGTCCGACCCCGAGTTGCGTACCCCGCTGAAGAAGGCGGGGCTGCTCACGCGCGATCCGCGCGTGAAGGAGCGGAAGAAGTACGGGCTGGCGGGCGCGCGCAAGCGCTTCCAGTTCAGCAAGCGGTAAGGATATGGAGGCAGCTTGACGCCGTTGACGATGCAGGAACTGCTGGAGGCCGGCGTGCACTTCGGCCACCAGACGAAGCGCTGGAACCCGAAGATGAAGCAATTCATCTTCGGGGAGCGTAGCGGCATCTACATCATCGACCTCGGCAAGACGGAGAAGCTGTTCCGCCGGGCCGAGGACTTCGCCGGCCGTCTGGCGGCGGAGAGCCGGGCGATACTGTTCGTGGGGACGAAGCGCCAGGCGCAGGACGTCATTGTCACAGAGGCCCAGCGTTGCGGCATGTACTTCGTGAACCAGCGCTGGCTGGGCGGTCTCCTGACGAACTTCAGCACGATCCAGCGGAGCATCGGCCGCCTGCGCGAACTCGAGGCGATGGCCGAGGACGGGCGCTACGACACCCTTTCGAAGAAGGAGATCGCCCGCATCGAGAAGGACAAGCGGAAGCTCCATAAGAACCTGGACGGCATCCGGCAGATGTCGCGCCTGCCGGACGCGGTCTTCGTGGTCGATACGCGGCGCGAGAAGATCGCGGTCGACGAGGCCCGCAAGCTGAAGATTCCGGTCATCGGGCTCGTGGACACCAACTGCGACCCCGACGACGTCGACTACGTCATTCCGGCCAACGACGACGCGCTCCGCTCCATTCGCCTGTTCGTCACGCGCATCGCCGACGCCGTCATTGCCGGTCGCAGGCACCAGGAAGCCTCCTCCGATCGCGACGGCGGTCCCGGCACGAGCGTGGCGTCCGGCTCGCAACCGGCGCCCGCGCAGCCGGCCCCGGCGTCGGCATAGGAATCCGCACCGTTCCACGGCGCCGATTCCTGCAGGCTGGGCTTGAGCGCCACGCGGAGCCGCCAGGCGGCGATTGGTGGGCCAGCGTTCGCTCTCCCGCGTCGAGACACCCCCGGCGGTCAGGCTGCCGGCACGCCCGGAGAATCCCAGATGGCAATCAGCGCAACCGAGGTAAAGGCGCTCCGCGACAAGACAGGCGCGGGCTTCATGGAATGCAAGGCGGCCCTGACGGACGCCGGCGGCGACCTGGACGAGGCCGTCACGCTGCTTCGCACGCGCGGCCTGGCCAAGGCCGGCCGTCGCGCCGGACGGACGACGTCGCAGGGGCTCGTCGGCCACTACATCCACCAGGGAGGACAGGTCGGCGTCCTCGTCGAGGTCAACTGCGAATCGGACTTCGTGGCTCGCACGGATGACTTCCAGACCCTGGTGCGAGAGATCGCCATGCACATCGCCGCGGCCAGCCCCGCCTGCGTCACCCGCGAGGAGGTGCCGGCCGCGGATCTCGAACGCGAGCAGGCCATCTACCGCCAGCAGTTCGAAGGGTCGAACAAGCCGCCGCAGGTAGTCGACAAGATTGTCGAAGGCAAGCTGAACAGCTACTACGAGCAGGTCGTCCTGCTCGACCAGCCATCGATCCGCGATCCGAAAACGACGATCGGCGCCATGGTGAAGGCGGCCATCGCCAAGCTCGGCGAGAACATCACCATCGCGCGGTTCGCCCGCTTCAAGGTCGGCGAGCGCGGCGAGTAGACGCGACCGGTGCGGACGCCTGGAAGCCTGGTTGGGCGCACCCGGAGCCGTCAGGCGACGGTTCACCCCACCAGGAGCACCCCGCCCCCTCCCTTCGACCCGAGCTTCGGGATCGCTGCGCTATAATTCCGGCGCCATGACTGCGCCCGCCTACAGGCGCGTTCTGCTCAAGCTGTCCGGCGAAGCGCTGATCGGCTCCCAGACCTCCGGAATCGACTCCGAGGTCGCCGACCAGCTCGCGCTCGAGATCGCCGACGTCCGGGCGCTGGGCGTCGACGTCGCCGTGGTGATTGGCGGCGGCAACATCTTCCGCGGCGTCGCCGCGAGCGCGCGGGGGATGGATCGGGCAACCGCCGATTACATGGGCATGCTGGCCACGGTGATGAACGCGCTCGCGCTGTCGGACGCGCTCGAGCGCCACGGGGCGACCACGCGCGTGGGGACGGCCGTCGAGATGCGCGAGGGCGCGCGGCCGGGTGAGCCGCGCGGGGGGCCCCCACGCGGGTGGTGCCCCCCACCGGGGGGGGGGGGGTCGCGGAGCCGTTCATTCGCCGGCGCGCGCTGCGGCATCTCGACAAGGGAAGGATCGTCCTGTTCGCGGCGGGAACGGGGAATCCCTACTTCACGACCGACACCGCGGCGGCGCTTCGCGCGATGGAGATCCGGGCCGAGATCATTCTCAAGGGAACGAAGGTGGACGGAGTGTTCACCTCGGACCCGCTAACCGATCCCGCCGCGACGCGCTTCGATCGACTGACGCACCTGCAGGTCATCGAGCAGGGGCTGAAGGTGATGGACGCGACGGCCATCTCGCTCTGCATGGACAACGGGATGCCGATCGTCGTCTTCAACCTGCGCAGGAAGGGGAACATCCGGCGGGCGGTCTGCGGCGAGCCGGTCGGCTCGCTCGTCTCGGCCTGAGCCGGTCCAGGTCACGGCGGAGGTGACGTCGATGAACATCACAGACCCGGCCTCGGCCCACGAAGAAGCCCAACGGCGCATGGATGGAGCGTTGGAGCACGTACGGCGCGAGCTCTCCGGCGTGCGCACGGGGCGCGCGTCCGTGAATCTTCTCGATTCCGTGCAGGTCGAGGTCTACGGCACCCGGCTGCCGCTCAACCAGGTCGCCGGCCTGAAGGTGCCCGAGCCTGCGCTGATCGTCGCGGAACCGTTCGACGCGTCGCAGATCGGCGCCATCGAGCGGGGCATCCAGGGCGCCAACCTCGGCCTGAACCCGAGCAACGACGGGCGCGTGATCCGGATCCCGATTCCGGCGCTGACCGACGAACGGCGCCACGAGATGTCCCGCCTCGTCCACAAGCTGGCGGAAGAGGGCCGCACCGCGGTGCGGCAGGTTCGGCGGGACGCGAACGACGCTCTGAGAAAACTGCTCAAGAATCACGAGTTGTCCGAGGACGACGAGCGCCGCGCCCTTGAGGACATCCAGTCGCTGACCGACGAGCACACCCACGCCATCGACGCCTTGCAGAAGGCGAAGGACGAGGATCTGCTGCGCCGCTGATGCGCGCTCCCGGGCGCGCAGAAATCTCGCGGACCCGAAGATCCGGCGCTCTCGGCCCCGACCCCGGCGGCGCGCCGACTGTGACCGGCGGACGGTCTCCAACATCCCGCGCAGACACCCCGGCATGACGTCGACGCTCTCCTCGCTCGCCTGTGCCGCCTCGTGCGGAGCCGCGCCGTTCGACCCGGACCGCGTGCAGCACCTCTGTACCACCTGCGGGATGCCGCTTCTGGCGCAGTACGATCTCGCCGCCGCCGCGCGGACGTGGGACCGCTCATCGCTCCTCGAGCGGCCCCGGACGATGTGGCGTCTCCAGGAAGTGCTCCCGCCGGGGGGCGACGGCGGACCGGTGTCGCTGGGCGAGGGCTGGACGCCGCTGGTCCACGCCCGGCGACTCGGCGCCGCGGTGGGCCTCGACCGCCTCTACATCAAGGACGAATCGGCGAATCCGACCAACTCCTTCAAGGCCCGCGGTCTCTCGGCCGCCGTGACCGTCGCGCGCCGGCTCGGGGCGGAGACGATCTCCGTTCCCTCCGCCGGCAACGCCGGCAACGCGCTGGCCGCCTATTCCGCTCGCGCCGGGCTGGCGGCCAAGGTCTTCATGCCGCGCGACGTCAAGTCGCCCTTCGTGCGGGAATGCGAGCTCTACGGAGCCGACGTCACGCTGGTCGACGGGCTGATCACCGACGCGGGGCGGATCGCGGCCGAGACCGGCGCCGCGCAGGGGTGGTACGACGTCTCGACCCTCAAGGAGCCGTACCGCGTCGAGGGCAAGAAGACGATGGCCTACGAGGTGGCGGAGCAGCTCGGCTGGGAGTGGCCGGACTGGATGATCTACCCCACCGGGGGCGGCACCGGAATCGTCGGCATGTGGAAGGCGTGCGCGGAGCTCGAGGCGCTCGGCTGGATGCCGGCCGGTGCCCGGCGCCCCCGGATGGTGAGCGTCCAGGCAGAGGGTTGCGCACCCATCGTGCGCGCCTTCCGTGCCGGCGCCGACCGGGCGGAGCCCTGGGAGGGCGCGCGGACGGACGCCGACGGCCTGCGCGTACCGCGTGCCATCGGGGACTTCCTGATCCTGCGCGCCCTCCGCGAGAGCGGCGGCACCGCAGTCGCCGTGAGCGACGACGCGATGGTGGCCGCCATGCGCGAGATCGGCGCCGCCGAGGGCCTCAGCGCGGCTCCCGAGGGGGGCGCGACGCTGGTCGCCCTGCGCGCCCTGCTGACCCGGGGCACGATCGCGCCCTCGGATCGCGTCGTGCTGTTCAACACCGGCGGGGCCCTGAAGTACCTGGACCTGCTCGACGCCCCGTCCTGACAGGACGGTTCCGTCCGGACGCCTGCCAGCCCTGGAGCCCCCGGAGCGGCCGGGATCCGGTGACCGGCCAGCCGACGGTGATCGCCGCGCGGCCGCGCATCACGAACCGGAGCCCGCCCCGAGCTCCACGTGGACGCTCCACCACGTGAACGTCTGGCCGGCCGCGTCGAGACGGACGGCCGCCACCTCGCCGGTCGCCAGGTCTCGCCGCGCGGTTGGCCCGAGTTCAACTCCGTTGGACAGATGGATCTCGACCCGCACGTCCCGCACCGTCGCCCCGGTCGTATTCGTCACGGTCCCGGTGAACTCGGCCGCGCCGGCCGAGTAGCGCATCTCGAGGTCAACGCCGCCCCGAGATTCCCGCGCGACGTCGCTCGGTGCGTACTGCGTCCCGCCCTCGCCGGGCTCACCGCCGCCGCCCTCCGCGCCATGCTGTTCGAGTCCGGACGGCTCCGTCGGACTGTCGCCACATCCGAGCGCCACCGCGAGCACGACCGCCATGACCGCCGTGGCCGGCGCGCGCCGGCGCCGCGCGCCGGCCACGAGCATGAGCCCCGCGAGCGCGGCCACGCCCGCGACCGGCAGGGCCGGCGTCGCCTCGGCCTGACCAACCTCGACGTGGACGCTCCAGGTGGTGAACGTCTGCCCACGGGCGTCGAGCCGGACTGCGGCCGTCTCGCCTGCGGCCAGGTTCTGCCGCGGCGTCGGTCCCAACTCGACGCCGTTGGACAGATGCACCTCGACGCGCGTGGCACGCACCGTCACCCGGGTCACGTTGCGGACGGTACCAATGAAGGCCACCCCGTCGTACCGCATCACGAGTTCGACGCCGCCGCGCGTCTGCCGCGCCGTGTCGCCCTTCCCGTACTGCGTGCCCGATTCTTCGCCGTCACCGCCTCCTTCGCCACCCTCCCCCTGGCCGCCGCCGTGCTCTCCACTCCCGCCGTGCTCATCGCCCTGCTCCTGAACCGCGAGGGCCGGGCCGCCGAGCACCACGAACAACGCCATCACCAGCACCAGCAGGATCCGCACTTGTGACCTCCCCGAGCGGCAACCGTGTACCCGGAAGTGAACGGGCCGGGCCTCGATCGCTGCCACATCCCCCTGCCCTTGCAGGCGGCGTGCCAAGGCGGTGTCACTCGACATCCCGTGAAATGGGCGACGAGCTTCGCGCTGAATCGGATTGTTAAGGCCACCAGGAAGAACGACGAGCGGATTCTCCCTGACCGCAGGACGCGACGAGGAACCATCGCGGACCGGACGGCGCGAGCCCCAATCCACCCGGGCAAGAAAACTTGCTGTGTCGAGCTGACGCCCTATCAAGCCGCGCCCGCACCACGACACGCCGGCCGGTATACAATGGTAGGTCGCCGTGCGGCGCGCGAGCACCGCCTGCGGCAGTCGCACGCCAACCGACGGGCCGCTAGCTCAGCTGGGAGAGCGCTGCGTTCGCAACGCAGAGGTCGTGGGTTCGAATCCCATGCGGTCCACCATTCGGCTCCACACAAACGCACGGGCGACGCCAGCGCATCGTCGACCCCGTGCTCCGAGCGTGGGAACGCTGGTGGGGATAGCGTCTGCCAGGAGTCTGCGCCGTAGAACGGTGCAGACTCCTAGCAGGCTTGGTTGGGCACCAGGCGGAGCCGTCAGGCGACGAATGGTGGGCTAGTTCGTCGCCGGCGTCGCGCGCTCGAGCAGCGAGCGGCCGTCCGTGCTCGGCTCCCCGTTGGCGTGGACGACGTAGCTCGTCTCGACGGTGTTCTTGTCCCTGATGCGAATGGACCCGTCGTGGAAGTGTGCGTCGACCTCCGGATCGAAGTTCGTGCCGCCGTGGAAGACGAACTTGAGCTCGCCCGGCACGTCGCTCGGCTCGAACCGCAGCACGGGCGCATTCTGGAGGGCGCAGTAGTGGGTCTGCAGCAACTGCTCGCCGTCCATATGGAAGACGGTCGTCATCTCGTTCGGCGTCCCTGCGCCGGTCGTCTCGACCACGGCGCTCCCCCCGGCGATGACCCGGAAGCTGGCCACCGGGGAGCTCGTCCCGTGCTCGGTGCTGCGGTTCGCGTTGACCCAGTCGCCGTCCAGCGACTTCAGGAACGCCATCGCCGACTTGGCGTCGTGGATAGCGTCCTCCGGCGCCGCATCGGCCGCCTGGGCAGCCGCCGGGGCCGGCGCCACCGCAAGCGCGAAGGCCAGACTCGCCGTCACGATCAGCGTCTTCTTCATTAAATCACTCCTGTTCTCCCGGGTCGATCCCAGGAGGCGGCATCCTATCACGCGCGCCGCGGTCCCGGCCGGCGACCGTGGCGATCGGGCCGAGCCGTGCGCGAGAATCTCTCCAGGGCAACCGACGGCGCGAACCGGCGGCGGACGATGCCTGGATTGCGCTGCGCCTCGCGTTTCTGCTTCAATGCAAGGGGCGACCGCTTCCTCCCGCCCGACCCTGCATCAGGTCGTCAGGAGTTTGCGCCGTAGAACGGCGCGGACTCCTGCAGGCTTGGCTGGGCGCCAAGCGGAGCCGTCAGGCGAGGACATGACCGCCCCCCCCTATCGAGCGACGCTCCGCTGCATTCGCGGTTGTGCCGGCGAACACTCCCTGCTGACCGCGATCTACCGCTGCCCCGCGTGCAACGACCTCCTCGAGGTGGCGCACGATCTCGGCGTGCTGCGCGCGCGCTCCGCCGGCTCCTGGATGCGGCTGTTCGACGAGCGGTACAAGCGCACCACGTGGCCGTACGGGTCGGCCGTCTGGGGGAAGAAGGAGTGGGTCTGCCCGGACGTGGCCGACGACAACATCGTCTCGATGGACGAGGGGGGCACCAACCTCTTCTGGGCCGAGCGCTTCGGGCGGGAGATCGGCCTCGGCGACCTCTGGGTGAAGCTCTGCGGCAACTCCCACACCGGGTCGTTCAAGGACCTGGGGATGACCGTGCTGGTGTCGCTCGTCCGCGAGATGATGCAGCGCGGCGCCGCCATCCGCGCCGTCGCGTGCGCGTCGACCGGCGACACCTCGGCCTCGCTGGCCGCCTACGCAGCGGCCGGAGGCATCCCCGCCATCGTCATCCTGCCACGCGGCAAGGTGTCGACCGCCCAGCTCGTGCAGCCGCTCGCGAACGGCGCCACCGTGCTGGCCCTCGACACGGACTTCGACGGCTGCATGGCGATCGTCAAGCGATTGGCGACCGAAGAGGGGATCTACCTCGCCAACTCGATGAACAGCGTCCGGCTCGAAGGTCAGAAGACGGTCGGCATCGAGATCGTCCAGCAGTTCGACTGGGAGGTTCCCGACTTCGTCATCATTCCGGGCGGCAACCTGGGCAACGTCAGCGCCCTCGGGGCCGGGTTCGACATGATGGAGGCGCTCGGCGTCACCGCGCGGCGACCGCGCATCGTCGTCGCCCAGGCCGCAGCGGCCAACCCGCTCTACCGCGCCTACCGGAACGACTGGGCGTTCGAGCCGATTCGCGCCACCCCGACCCAGGCGTCCGCGATCCAGATCGGCAACCCCGTCTCCATCGACAAGGCGGTCCGCACCCTGAAGCGCTACGACGGCATCGTGGAACAGGCGACGGAAGCCGAGCTGGCCGACGCCTCCGCGCGCGCCGACCGGACCGGCATGTACAACTGCCCGCACACCGGGGTGGCGCTCGCCGTGCTCGTGAAGCTCCGGTCGCAGGGCGAGATCGCCGCCACGGACCGTGTCGTCGTGATCTCGACCGCCAACGGGCTGAAGTTCACGGACTTCAAGCTCGGATACCACCAGTCGACCATTGCCGACCTCCGTCCGCAGCTCGCCAACGCGCCGATCCTGCTCCCCAACGACTACGACGCCGTGCGGGGCGCGGTCGCCGCCGTGACCGGCGACTGAACCGAGCCCGGCGGCCCCTTCTTGACACGGTTGAACGCCGCCCTGGAAAATACGCATATGGCGGTTCCGCGCATTTCGAAGGAAACGTTGAAGGAACGGATCGAGGGCGAGGCGGACGAGGCCCCGGTCGTGGTCGACGTGCGCCTCAAGTACCCGTACGAGCACAGCACCGTGATGCTGCCGGGCGCGATGCGCCTTGCCCCGGTCGACTTCGATCCGTCGCCGCTGCCCCGGGACCGCGAGATCGTCGCGTACGACTCCGATCCGGAAGAGGTCGTCAGCGCCCGCGTCGTGGCGGCGCTCATTCGGAACGGCTACCGCGCCGCCGCCCTCGAGGGCGGCATCGTCGACTGGATGGCGGCGAAGTTTCCCACCGAGAGCAAGCAGGCGCCCAAGCAGAAGCCGCCGCAGGCCGGCGCCCTCAAGGGATAGGAGCGCACTCGGTGCAGGCCCGCCTCGCCGCCGGCGTCTGCACCGCTGGTGCCTGCGTGGCCGCCGTGTGCCTCGCCGCGCACCTGGGCGCCGAGGCGTCCGCCTTCCCGATCGCCGAACAGGCGCCCGCCGGTCCCCCGATCGGCGAGCTGGTCGCCTCCCTGCAGCAGCGCTACTCCGCCGTCCGCGACCTTACCGCCGACTTCGAGCATCGCGTCTCGGGCGGCGTGCTGAGCACCACCGACCTGGAGCTGGGCACGGTCCGCATCAAACGCCCCGGCCGCTGGCGCTTCGACTACGGCGAGCCCGAGCCGAAGCGCTTCGTCTCCGACGGCACGACCGTGTACGCGCACTTCCCGCTCGACCTTCAGGTGGTGGTCACGCCGGTTCCGGCGGATGCCGGAGCCTCGAACCCGGCCGCGTTCCTGTCCGGCCGCGGCAACCTCGTCCGCGACTTCGAGGCCGCTTACGGCGACGCCCGGGACGCGCCGCCGGACACGTGGGTCGTGCGGCTGACGCCGCTCCGCGCAGACGCAAACTACGAGACGCTGGAGCTCGCCGTCGAGCGGGCTACGCTCGACATCCTCCGGCTCGCGACGACCGACTTCCTGGGCGCCGTTTCGACGTACCGATTCTCCAACCTGCGCACGAACCAGGGCCTGTCCGACGCGCTCTTCGCCTTCGAGATTCCTCCGAACACCGAGGTGCTCACCGATGAGGGGCCCAACTATCCCTAGCGCCCGAACCGGGACGGCCGCCGCGCGCGCGGCGGCCGCCGTGCTGCTCGCCGCGCTGGCCGCGGCCGCGGCCGGATGCGGGACGAGTGCCGCATTCCGCACCGCCCAGCAGGCCGAGTTGCGGAGCGACTTCGACCGCGCCGTGGTCGAGTACGGCCGGGCGGTCCAGGAGCGGCCGGATGACCGCCAGGCGCAACTGGCGCTGAACCGAGCCCGGCTCCGGGCGGCCGAGGTCCACTACGCGGCCGGCCGACGACTCGCACGCCTCTCGCAGTGGGAGGACGCGCTGGCCGAGTTCCAGATCGCCTACGACTTCAATCCCACCCGCGGCGACGTGGCCGAGGCGCTGCGGGGGGCCCGCGAGAACGTCCGCTCCGAGCTGGCGGCCCGCGCGGAAGGAGTGACCGAGCTCGAGGCGCTCATCGACCGGACGCGCGAAGCGGCGCCGCCCGGGCTGGACCTGCCGCGGGAGATCGAGCTGCCGGATTCCGTCGTCTTCCGCGACGCCAGCGCCCGCGCCGTCTTCTCGGCCCTGGGACAGCTCGGGAACGTCACGATCGTCTTCGACCCGACGTTCCGGGACTCGGCGCTGTCGATCGACCTGCGCGACACCACGTTCGACGTGGCCCTCTCCGCAGTCACCGCCAGCACCCAGAACTTCTTCCGCGTCACCGCGCCCCGCACCGTGACCATCATCCCCGATACCCCGGCCAAGCGGCGAGAGTACGAGGAGGAGATCGTCCGCACCTTCTTTCTGAGCCACGCCGACCTGCAGGAGACGATCGATCTTCTGCGCCTGGTGATCGACACGCGCCGCCTGGCGCCGACCACCGCCGCCAACGCCATCTCGATCAAGGACACCCCGGAGCGGATCGAGGCCGCGGCCCGCCTGATCCAGGCCATCGACAAGGCCCGCGCCGAGGTGGTGATCGAGGTCCAGCTCCTGGAGGTCGACCGGCAGGCGCTCCGTGACTACGGCCTGCCGCTCTTCGGCGACACGGGAAACGGCATCGACAGCGTGGTCGGGGTGGACGAGTCCGCGGGGCTCAGCCTCGACGACATCGGCCGCCTGGCGCTCCCCGACCTGCTCGTCGGCAGCCTCCCAAGCCTCAACCTGCGGCTGATCGAGACCCACACGAGCACGCGCGTCCTGGCCAACCCGCGCATCCGCACGTCGGCGGGCGTCGAGGCCTCGGCCAGCTTCGGCGAACGAGTGCCCGTGCCGGTGACGACGTTCGCCCCGTTTGCGGCCGGCGGCATCAGCCAGCAACCGATCACGTCGTTCAACTACGAGGACATCGGCGTCAATATCGATATCACGCCGCGCATCCACCACGACGACCGGGTCTCGCTGGAGATCGGGATCGAGATCAGCAACCTCAGTGGAACCGGATACGCGGACGTGCCGCAGTTCGGCAATCGCGAGATCTCCACGACGATCCGCCTCATGGACGGGGAGACGAGCATCCTGGCTGGACTGATCCGCGACGAGGAGCGCGAGGTGCTCGAGGGCATCCCCGGCCTGAGCAGCCTCCCCGTCATCGGCCGCATATTCGGGCGGACCGAGACGAGGACGCAGGAGACCGACATCGTCTTGACGCTCACGCCGCACATCCTGAGCGGTCTCGAGCTCGACGAGGAGGATCTGCTGCCGTTCCGGGTTAACGCCGATCTCGCGGCGGCCACGCCGGCCGGGTTCGCCCAGCCGCCGGTGCTGGACCGGCTGCAGCCGCGCGGACCCGGCGACGACCCCGGCCGGCTGGAGCCGCCGGCGATTCTCGAGCCGGTCCGTCCGCCGTCGATCCCGACCCGCTGACCGGAAGCCGTCCCCCGCGGCTCCGATTCCCGCCCAGCCATGCCTGCAGGGAATCCGCGACGTTGTCCGGCGCAGACGCGAGGTTTCGCTACGGAGCGGCCTCGACCTCCACCTGTGCGCCCAGCCCGCGCAGCCGCGCAACGACGTCGGCATAGCCCCGCTCGACGGTCGCGAGCGGCCCCACGCGGCTCTCGCCGCGCGCGGCCAGAGCCGCGGCGATCAACGCCATGCCCGAACGCAGATCGCGGGTGTCGAGGTTGCGCCCCTGCAGGCGGCGCGGGCCGGTGACGATGATGCGGTGCGGATCGCACAGGAAGAGGTCCGCGCCCATCCCGCTCAACTGCTCGAGGGCGAAGAGGCGCAGCTCGTACATCCAGTCGTGGATGAGCGTGCGGCCCTCGGCCTGCGTAGCGAGCACGGTGACCAGGCTGACCATGTCGCTCGGGAAGCCCGGCCACGGAGCGGTGGTAATCTGACGGATGCCGCGCGGCGTCGACCGGTGCACGCGCAGGACGTTGCGGTCGACCTCGCACTCCACCCCCATCCGTCGGAGAACCGAGACGACCGGCTCGAGGTCGGAGCCGCAGGCACCCGTCACTTCGACCTCTCCGCCCGTCAGCACCGCTGCCACGGCCCAGCTCCCGGCCTCGATGTAGTCGCCGCGCAGCCGGTGCCGGACGCCTGTGCGCGCAGCACCGCCGACGACGCGGACGGTCGGCGTGCCCGCACCCTCGATCGTCACGCCCATCCGCCCCAGGAACTCGCACAGCTCGACCACGTGCGGCTCGCAGGCCGCGTGCCGGATCTCGGACGTCCCGTCCGCCGCGGCCGCGGCCAGGATGGCCGTCTCGGTACCGGTAACCGATGCCTCGTCCAGGTACAGCGAGGCGGCGTGCAGGCCGTCGGGCGCGTCGAGCGCGTGGCCGCTTCCGGTCGCGTCGCGCGCCCCCATCGCCCGGAGCGCCTGCCGGTGGACGGAGAAGGTCCGTCGCCCGGGGAAGTCTCCGCCGGGGGGGGCGAGCCGGGCGCGCCCGAGCCGGGCCAGGAGCGGACCGACCAGAAGCACGGATCCCCGCAGCTGTCCCACGAGGCGGGCGTCCGGCTCGTCGTGCGCAACGCGCCGGCACTCGACACGGACGGTGGTCGTGCCGAGCCCCTCGACCGTGGCGCCCAGGCCGCGCAGCAGCTCCCCCATGACCGCAACATCGCGGATCCGGGGCACGTTGGTCAGCTCGCACGGCTCGGAGGTGAGGAGACAGGCCGCCAGCAGCGGAAGAGCGGCGTTCTTGTTCCCTTCGACGTCGACGCGCCCTCCCAGTCGGTGGCCACCCTCGACGACGAGCCGGGTCTTCGTCCCCAACCGCGGATCGTGCTCCACGCTACGAGAACTCTCCCAGATAGACGACCTCGCGCCGCAGGAGGACGCCGAACGTCGCCTCGACACGTACCCGGCACAGATCGACGAGGGCGCGGACGTCGCGCGCCGTCGCGCCGGGGCCGGCCACGATGAAGTTCGCGTGCCGCTCGGAGACGCGGGCGCTCCCGATCGCGGTTCCCTTGAGACCGGCGCGGTCGATCAGGGCGCCCGCGGAGGCCGGCACGTCCGCCGGGAGGATCGAGTCTCGCGCCTCGGGATTGCGGAAGACGCATCCGGCGCTCGGAACGCTCAGGGGCTGGGTGCGCTTCCGGTAGGCGAGGGCCTCCCGGGCGCGGGCGCGCAACGCGGCCGGCTCGGCTTCCGCGACGGCGAACTCCACCCAGAGCGCCACCTCGCCGGTCTGCTGCAACCGGCTGGCATCGTAGCCGAACGCCATGGCGTCGGCCGGCGCCACTCGCTCGGTGCCGTCCGGCGCCGCCATCCCGACCGCGGCCACGACCTCGCTCAGCAGCCGGTCGCGGAAATGGGCGTTCCCGTAAACGGCGCCGCCCACGGTCCCGGGCGTGCCGGCCCAGCCCTCCAGCCCCGCGAGCCCGCGGCCGATGGTCCAGCGGACCAGGCCGTTCAGAGTCACGCCGGCTGAGGCGCGCACGATGCCCGGCCGCACCAGCTCGATGCGGCGCTCCCGCGGACGGACGACGAGGCCCCGCACCCCGCCGTCGCCGATCAGCACGTTCGACCCCCCTCCGAGCACCGTCACCGGAACGCCGGCCCCGGTTGCCGCCGCCACTGCGCTCCGCAAATCGCCAGCCGTCGGCGCATCGCAGAACCAATCGGCGGCGCCGCCGATCCGGAAGGTCGTGTAGGGCGCGAGCGGCTCGCGCGCGCGGATCGCCGGCACCTGCAGGGCCGCTCCCGCTCCGGGCCATGCCGCGGCCGGCTCGGCGTTCGTCATCCGTCGCGTTCCAGCGCCAGCAGCACTCGCTCCAGGCGCACGAGGGCCCGGAGCGCGGTCGCCTGATCGCACGCCTCGAACTCGATCCAATCGCCGGGCGCCAGTTGTCCCACGAGCGGCAGGTCCGCGGTGATGACGGTACCGATCCGCGGGTATCCGCCAGCGGTTTGACGGTCGGCCATCAGCACGATCGGCTCTCCGCCCGGCGGGACCTGCACGGCGCCGAACGGCGTCGCCGTCGACAGCAGGTGTCCATCGGTCCGCCGCGGGAGGAGCGCGCCCCGCAGACGATACCCCATCCGATCCGACTGCGGCGTCACGAAGTACCGCGTGGTCAGGAACGAATCGACCACACGGGGCTCGAAGTGCGCATCGTGGGGGCCCAGCACGACGCGCACCCGGGCGCCGCCGTCCGGCAGCGCCAACGGGGAGCGAAAGCGCCGCGGCAGGGGCTCCATCCGCGCCGTGGTACCGATCGGCAGCAAGTCGCCGGCGCGCAGCGCCCGCCCGTCCAGACCTCCGGTTCGGCTGCCCAGGTGGGTGGCGCGGCTCCCGAGCGCGGCAGGAACAGCGACGCCGCCCGCCACCGCGAGGTAGGCCCGCGCGCCCCGGCGGCGCTGCCCGAACGTCAACCGCTGCCCCGCCGCGGCCAGCGCCGGCGCATCCGACGGAATCGAGGCGCCGGCGAGCTGCAGCGGGAACGCCGCCCCGGACACCGCGAAGCGCGCGGCCTGCCGGAACTCGATCTCCGGGCCGACGAGCGTCACCTCCAGCGCCGCCGACGACGGCGAGTTCCCGACGGCGGCGTTGGCGACCCGGTACGAGACGGCGTCCATCGGCCCGGCGACCGGAACGCCGAGGTGCTGGCGACCATAGCGCCCGCCGTCCTGCACCGTGGTCAACAGGCCGGGGGACCGAATCGCAAATCCCCCTGCCGCCCCACCAATCCCCGCCTCACGGCTTCGCTCGGGACCCAACTCCATCCTCCAGGAGTCCGCGCCTCCGGCGGGGAGGCGGGGCCGCCTTACGGCGAAGCCTCCTCGACTCGCGCGACCTGAGCGCGATAGTCGGCCTCGCCGATCGGCACGAAGCGCACGGCGTCGCCGGCCTGCAACAGGAAGGGCTCCGTGCGATCCGGGTCGTACACCCGGCGGGGCGTGCGTCCGACGAGCTGCCAGCCGCCCGGCGCCTCCAACGGGTAAACACCGGTCTGCCCGCCCGCGATGCCGACCGACCCGGCGGGTACCCGCAGGCGCGGAGCGTCCCGCCGCGGCGCCGCGATCGTCGGGTCGACGGTGGCGAGGTAGGCGAATCCCGGCAGGAAGCCCAGCATGTAGACGCGGTAGGTCGGAGCGGCATGACGCGCCACGACCGTCGCGGGGCTGCAGCCCCCGAAGCGCGCGACCGCCGCCAGGTCCGGGCCGAGCGCACCGCCGTAGCAGACCGGGATCTCCACCGTGCGCGGCGGCGCTCCGGGGACGTCCGGCGCGGAAGCGACCTCCCCCGCGATACGCTCCACCCGCTCCGCGAGCCCCTCGACGTCGGTGCGCAGCGGATCGAAGTGGACCGTCACGGCCGCGTAGCTGCCGACCACGTCGCGCACGCCGGCGCAGGAGGCCTCCCGGATGGCCGCCGCGGTGCGGACGACGCACGAATTGACGGCCGGGTCGATCCGCTCCTCGAAAGCGAGCACGAGCGCGGCATCCCCCAGCCGGGACAGGCTCCACGGCATCGCTGCCCTGCGCTTCCGTCGTTCAGGCAGCGGCGGCGAGTCGATCGAGCAGCCGCTGGTGCACGCCACCGAAGTCCCCGTTCGACATGACGACGATCAGATCGCCGTCCCGCGCCTCGCTTCCCACGATGTCCACAATATCGTCGACGGAGTCCAGATGGCGGGCCGGAACGCCCGCCTCGGCGATGTCGCCGGCCAGTGTCGGCGCCGAGAGCCGCTCCGACTCCGAAAGGCTCGAGCGGTAGACGGGACCTATGACCACGCGGTCCGCGACCGCCAACGCCTCCGCGAACGCGCGCTGGAACACGCGGCGGCACGCGGTCGCCGAACGGGGCTCGAAGACCGCCCAGATGCGCCCCGCGGGCGCGGTCTCCCGGACGGCGGCGAGCGTCTCCCGCACCGCCGTCGGGTGGTGGGCGAAGTCGTCGTAGACCTCGACGCCACGTGCGACGCCGCGACGCTCCAGCCGCCGGCGTACCCCCCGGAACGTGGACAGCCCGGCCGCCGCCTTCTCGGGCGGGATGCCGACGGCGGTCGCGGCGGCGGTCGCGGCCAGCGCGTTCCGCACGTTGAACGCGCCGATGAGCGGCAGATCGACCTGGGCGACGTGCTCACCCGCGTGCTCGACCGTGAAGCGGGTGCGGCCGCTCCGCGAGCTCACGTCCACCGCCCGCCAGTCCGCCCCGGGCGCGACACCGAAGGTCTCGACCGGGCAGTGCGCCGCGGCGGCCAGTCCGCGGGCCTCCTCATCGTCCGCCCCGAGCAGGACCCGGCCGTTGCCCGGGACCAGTCCGACGAGCCGCCGGAACGCCAGGCGCAGCGCATCGAGGTCCGCGTAGATATCGGCGTGGTCGAACTCCACGTTCCCGACTACGGCCACGAACGGCAGGTACTTAAGGAACTTCGCCGACTTGTCGAAGAAGGCGCTGTCGTACTCGTCGCCCTCGATCACGAACAGGTCGCTCCGCCCCAGTCGGAAGCTCGCATCGAAGTTGCGCGGCATGCCTCCCACGAGGAAGCCGGGATCGGCGTGCGCCTCGACCAGCGCCCACGCCAACATCGACGTGGTGGTCGTCTTGCCGTGAGTGCCGGCGACCACGATGGAGCGCCTCCCCCGCAGGAAGTTGTCTCGCAGCATCTCCGGCAGGGACACGTAATGCATGCGTCGGGCCAGCACGGCCTCGACCTCGGGGTTGCCGCGCGACACGGCGTTGCCGACCACCACCAGGTCGATGTCGTCGGTCACGTGCCGGGCGTCGTAGCCGAGGAGGGGCGTGATCCCCTGCGCCGCGAGGAAGCCGTCCATCGGTGGATACGCGTGCGCGTCGGAGCCGCGGACGTGCAACCCCTGCCGCTTCAGCATGGCGGCGAGCGTCGCCATTGCCGTCCCGCAGATCCCGATGAGATAGACGCTCGTCACGCCACCGCCGCCTCCTCGACGATCAGGCGGCCGGGCGCGGCGGTGTCGATCGTGACCTCCACCCCGAGCGGCAGCGTAACCACCGGCCGCCCGCGGGTGTGGCCGGTCGGAACGCCCAACACCACCCGACCATCGCCGCCCGCCCCCCCCCCCCCGGGGGGCGGCGTACCCCCCGCCCGCCCGCGGGTGTGGCCGGTCGGAACGCCGAACAGCACCGGACCATCGACGTCCGCCCGCACGCCGGCGAGGACCGCGCGGGCATCGAGGTCGCCGCCCGGCTCCGCACAATCGGGGAACTCCGAGCACACGACCGCTGCCGCCCGCGAGAGCACGCCCGCCTGGCGCATCTGCGTCAACATTCTGTCGAGTCGGTAGGGGCGCTCGCCCACGTCGTCGAGCAGCAGCACGAACCCGGGCGGAGGATCGAAGGGGAAGGGCGTCCCGAACGAGCCGACGAGCTGGGTGAGCGTACCGCCGAGGAGGCGCCCCCGGGCCCGGCCGCGCTGCAGCACCTCCACCCCGTCGTCGGCCGGCAACGGACCGCACGCGCGCGGCTGCGAGAGGTGCCCCAGCAGCGAGCCCCGGTCGTAGCCCTGCCGCCCGTCCGCCAGGGTCACCACCATCGGTCCGTGGAAGCCGACGACCCCGCACTGGATCGTGAGGAACGTCAGCAACGCGGTGACGTCGCTGGACGCGACGAGCGCCTTGGGCCGTTGGCGCAACTCGGCCGGGTCGAGCAGGGGCAGCAGTTGAGCGCTCCCGTACCCGCCGCGCGCCGCGACCAGGGCCGCCACCGAGGGATCGCGCCACGCGGCCCGGAAGCCCTCCGCACGCGCCGTCGCCGAGCCCGCGACATACGCCTGCCGTTCGAATACGCGCTCGTCGAACACCGGCTCGAACCCGAGGTGGCGCAGCTCAGCGACGCCCCGTTCGAAACGGTCTCGATCGAACGGGCTGGCCGGCGCGACGATCGCCACCCGGTCGCCGTCGCGCAGGGCGGGCGGCTTGCGCAACACCTAGAGATGCCTCCGCATCTCGTCCGCGATGGACTGGTGTTCGTCGCATCCGAGCACGGCGTCCAGAACGCGCGGCGGCGGTGGGCGCCACTCGTCGTCGCCGTCGAGGAACCGTTCCTTCGCCCGGCGTTGCCGGCGCAGGGCGTCCTCCACCTGGCGCTCGGTCAGCGTCTTGTCCTCGACGGCACGAATCAAGCGTTCGATCACGGCCGCCTGCGCCTCGGGATCGGGGTCGCAGAGCAGTACGCTGTCGCAACCGGCGCACACCGCCTCGACGGCCGCGTCGGGCACCGTGTGGTCCACGGTGATGGCACCCATCGTCAGGTCGTCGGTCACGATCCACCCGTTGAATCCGAGGTCGCCCCTGAGCAGCCCGGTCACGACCGCGTGCGACAGCGTGGCCGGCGACGACTCGTCCAACGCGGGATACTGCACGTGCGCCGTCATCAGCGCCGCCACCTCGGCCTCGATAGCGGCCCGGAAGGGAGGCAGCTCGACCTCTTCGAGCCGCCCGCGGTCGTGTTCTACGATGGGCAGCGCCTTGTGGGAGTCGAGATCCGTGTCCCCGTGCCCCGGAAAGTGCTTGCCGCACGCCGCCACGCCGCCTCCCTGGAGCGCGCGAACCATCGCGGCGCCCAACACCGCCGCTCGGGACGGGTCGTCCGCGGGGGCGCGATCCCCGATCACCGGATTGTGGGGATTCGTGTCGACGTCGAGCACCGGTGCGTAGTCCAGAGTGATGCCGAGGCTGCGCAGTTCGCGCGCGAGCGCGCGGCCGAACCGACGGGCCAGGTCCGGATCCCCGCTGCGCCCGAGCGAGGCGATTGGCGGCCACTCGGTGCATGGCGCTCGCAGGCGCTGCACGCGTCCGCCCTCCTGATCGACGCTCACCCAGGTGGGCAGCTCGGTCGGCAGCGCCCGGACCTCCCCGGCGAGCTCCGCCACCTGCATCGGCGCCTCGACGTTGCGTGCGAAGAGGATGACTCCGCCGAGGTCGAACTCGCGGGCCAGAGCGCGCAACTCGACCGGTATCGTGCGGCCGGCGAACCCGGCCACGACCAACTGCCCGAGACGCCGGCGTAGTGCTCTCGACATGCGGGCGCCCGGTCTCCGCCACCCGTCACCGCTGCGGGGACGGAAGCTCCTCGTGATGGCGGCGGCTGGGCGAACGTGCCGCGTCGCCGCGGACTCGCGTGGGGCCGCGCGCCGGTCAGGCCGCGCGGCGCGTAATTATAATGCGCGCGTGCGAGTGCACGCGTCGGCGCCTGCGCGGGTCGATTTCGCGGGCGGCACGCTCGACATCTGGCCTCTCTACCTGCTCCACGAGGGAGTCCAGACCATCAACGCCGCCATCACGATCCGTGCGGAGTGCGAGCTCTCGCCGCGCGCCGAGGGCGGCCTGCGGGTTATCGCCGAGGACACCGGAGCCACCGCGGAGGTCGCCCACTGGTCGGCCCTCGACGGCCGGCCCGAGTTGCGGCTGGTGACCCGCATCCTGCGCTTCTTTCGCCCCGACGGCATCACGGTCACGACCCGCTCGGGAGCCCCGGTCGGCGCCGGGCTGGCCGGCTCGTCGGCGCTCAACGTCGCGCTGTGCGCCGCCCTGGCCCGGTGGAAGGGCGAGCGGAGCATCGAGGCGGAGCGCCTGATCGATCTGGCCCTCAATCTCGAGGCCCAGACCATAGCCGTGCCGACCGGAGCCCAGGACTACCGCCCGGCGGCGTACGGCGGCGTCGCCGTGCTCGAGCTCGGCCCGGCCGGCGTCCGACGGGCTCCGCTCGCCGTCGACACGGCCGCTCTCGAAGCGCGGATGACGCTCGTCTACACCGGACACTCCCGGAACTCCGGCATCAACAACTGGGAGGTGACGAAGCGCCGGATCGACGGGGACGCGACCCTGGTGGCGCTGTTCGACGAGATCCGCGACGTCGCCGCCGCCATGCGGCGGGCGCTCGAGGCGAACCGCTGGGACGACGTCGCCCACCATCTGGCGCTGGAGTGGGACCTGCGCAAGCGGCTTGCGCCCGGGGTGACCACCGAGGCCCTCGACGCGCTGATCGGAAGGGGTCTCGACGCGGGAGCCGACGCAGCCAAGGTGTGCGGCGCGGGAGGAGGTGGTTGCGTCCTCTTCCTGGCCCCACCGGATGCCGGGGACCGCGTACGGCGAGCTCTGGCCGGCGGCGGCGCCCGCCTGCTCCCCTGCGGCATCGACACCGAGGGGCTGCGGGTGACCACCGACTGATCGGACCGCCGATGGAGAACCACGACGCTGCCCGGATCTTCAGGGAGATTGCCGACCTGCTCGAGATCAACGGGGCCAACCCCTTCAAGGTGCGGGCGTACCGGAACGCCGCCGACATCGTCGGCACCCTGTCGGAGCCGGCCTCCGGCCTCTCCGGAGAGGAACTCCTCGCCCTGCCGGGCATCGGCAAGGAGATCGCGGCAAAGCTCGGCGAGCTCTTCGAGACCGGCAGCCTGCGATACCACCGGGCGCTGCTCGCGGAGCTTCCGGCGTCCGTCCTCGACCTCCTGCGCCTGCCGGGGCTCGGCCCGAAGACGGTCGCGCTGCTGTACCACCGATTGGAGGTCGCGACCGTGGACCAGCTCGAGGCCGCCGCCACGGAGGGCCGGCTCCGCGCGCTCCGCGGGATGGGGGCCCGCAGGAGGAGCAGATCCTGAAGGCCATCGCCTGGCGCCGCGCGCAAGCGCCCCGACAGCTTCCCTCTTAGCCCACCATTCATCGCCTGACGGCCCCGCTCGGTGCCCAACCGACCCTCCAGGAGTCCGCGCCGTTCTACGGCGCAGACTCCTAGCCCACCATTCGTCGCCTGACGGCTCCGCCTGGTGCCCAACCAACCCTGCTAGGAGTCTGCACCGTTCTACGGCGCAGACTCCTAGCGCGTCAGATACTCGCGGTAGTTGTCCGGCGTGATGGTCTCCGTCACCACCTGACCGCTTCCGCCCAGGATCCGGCCGGGCTCCTCGTTGAGGGTGTACTCGAAGGCGCCCGCGTCTCCCACGTTCACGGTGATGGCCTCCGCCGCCCGGAGCACCTGGCGCTCTCCGGCGCTCAGCAGGCGCGACAGCACCACCTCCCCATCCACGGTGGCTGCTACCCAGCAGTCGCGGCTGGGCCGGATTTCCATGACGAGTGGCGCATCCGCAACCTGGGGACTCGTCACCGGCCGGATCTCCTCGGGCGAGATCTGCAGGATCGGCGCCTCCGGAGGCAGCGGCCCCTCGGCCGGCGGCGGGGGCACTGCGGCCGGCGGCGGTGTCAGGGGATGCGGGGCGCGCCCGGAAGTACGGGCGGCGGCGCGGTCGTCGCACGCCCGCACGCCGACGAAGATCCCGAGGGCCAGGAGCGGCACGGCGAGCAATGCGAGACGCAGGCCG
>MKWU01001786.1_pt1 | contig 35444 bp, 25 predicted proteins | sample 809101 | NCBI WGS metagenome assembly MKWU01 (sample SAMN05860141, study PRJNA318959) | sponge metagenome | host: Aplysina aerophoba | place: Slovenia: Piran, Adriatic Sea, Gulf of Piran | collected 2013-05-07
ACCTTCCGAGCGTGATCTTGCGCATGCGCCCGTTGACGCGGGTCTGGACGATGTAGGACTTGACCCCCGAGGGCTGCACCCGCACCCCGAAGTGCGCCAGCTGGGTGTCCCACAGGGTGTATTCCTTCCCGCGCGGGGCCGCGGCGGCGATGGCCTTCACGATCAGGCGAAGGCGGCGCGTTCCGGCCCTCATGGTGTTCCCTCCCTGGCGCCGCCGGTCATGGCCCCGTGGACGATGCCGGAGATGCGCCCCGCCGCGGCGCGGACGTGCTCGTCGGCCAGATGGGCGTAGCGCTCGGTGGATGCGACGTCGGCGTGGCCGAGCAGCCGTCCGACGGTGTAGAGGTCCAGTCCGCTCATCACGGCATGGGAGGCGAACGTGTGGCGGCAGTCGTGGATGCGCACATCGTCCAGCCCGGCGAGGTCCCGCAGCTTCCGCCAGCGGTAGCCGAGGTTGTTCATCGGGCCGTCGCCCGCCGCGTTCGGGAACACGTATTGGCTGTCGCGCGGCAGCGCGCTCAGCACCGCCCGGGCGGGCGGCGGAAGCTGGATCGCCTTCGGCCCGGTCTTGGAGTCCGGCAGCAGCGCGCGGGCGCCGCGTATCCAGTCCCACTCGAGCGCCGTGATCTCCGTGGACCGCGCCCCGGTGAACAGCAGCAGTTGGATCGCCGCGGCGGCCTGCGTGTCCTCGGCGTGCTTGAGCACGAACCCGAGGCGCTTGAGTTCCTCGACCGAAAGGAACCGCTCGCGCGGCGCGGTCTTGTAGCGGCGCATATTGCGGCAGGGGTTGGAGCCCTGGGGCCGGAACTCCCACAGTTCCGCCTGGCGCATCATCACCGACAGCACCGGCAGGGTCCGGTTGGCGTTGCCGGGGGTGGCGCTCAGCGAATCGAACCAGCGGCGCACGTCGGCGCGGGCGATCTTTGCGACATGCATCGCGCCGAAGAACGGCACGAGGTAGCGGTCGATCAGGTGGGCGTTGCCCTTCCTCGTGGCCGGCTTCCAGCGCCGCGCCTGGCGGCGCATGAACGTCTTGGCGAAGTCGGCGAACCGCGGGCCGCGCTCGTGCTCGGCCTTCGCGGCCGAAATGGCGGCTATGGCCTTCTCTCTCGCCTCGGCGGCGGTCAGGTCATCCGCCGTGCCGAGAATCGTCCTGGGTGAGCCGGCCGGGCGCGGAGCGCGGACGAAGAAGGTCTTCGTTCCGCTCTTCGCGACCGTGAAACCGAAGCCGGGCAGGTCCCGGTCGATGACGGTCAGGCCGCGCCGTCCGGGTTTTTTCTCCTTGAAGGTGCGGCGCAGCGTGCGCTCGTTGATGGTGGCGTGAATGCGCATGGGCGTGTGTCTCCGTTGTCTGTTTCCTCGGGCGCCGTTCGTTCCGGGGAAACAAAACGGCGGCCTTGAACAGGCAACGCGCCCCGCGCGCGGGATCGTGGCGACAGGCCGAAATCAGCCTAACTATCTGACATATAACGGAAATCTCCCGAACGATGCAGGCCGGTGGGGCCTCGCTCTCTGCACCAGCGGTGCGTGTGCAGTGACCCGAAAAGGAACAAACGATGACAAGAGTAGTGTGCTGGAACATCAATGCGAAGCTATCCCCCTGGACCGAACTATTCGGTATGGATGCGGATGTCGCCCTGCTGCAAGAGGTAAAGGCGATTCCTAAGGTGTTACCGGCCGGTGTTGCCCGTTCCCCAAACGGACTAAACGAGCCGTGGGGAGACGGTTTTTTTGACCGCTGGCCGATGATTGTTAAGCTGTCGAACCGAGTGGAGGTCGAATGGTTCCGAGGGGTGATGCCGATCAGTGAGCCGCAAGCGAACGAGATGGCTGTAAGCGGTATTGGAACAATCGCAGCGGCCCGAGTGCTGCCGAATGATGGAGAAGCCTTTGTCGCGATTTCCATGTATGCACGATGGATCAGACCACATGTTTCCACTAAATCGAGTTGGAAAGTAGGTTACGCGGACGGTTCCGCGCACCGGATCATCTCGGACTTGTCCGCCTTTATCGGCCACACTGATCCCAGCCGTCATCGAATCTTGGCAGCTGGCGACCTGAACACCATGTTTGGTGTCACGGAGGAGAACCCATTGGCTGATCCCCTAAGGGATCAAACGATCTTTGATCGGATGATTGCACTCGGCCTGGAGTTCATGGGTCCGGAATATCCGAATGGGAGGCAAGCGGAAACGCCTATAAAGGGTTTGCCGAAGGACTCCAGGAATGTTCCCACCTATCGCAAGGTCCGGGAGTCGCCCAAGACCGCAAATACACAACTGGACTACGTTTTTGCTTCGCGGGGATTTCACAGGACGATTCGAACCCGTGCCTTGAACGGCGTGGATGAGTGGGGTTCAAGCGATCATTGCCGGCTGTTGATCGAGATCGACTGAAACCCAGGTAGTAGAGTTTCGAATGGACGACGATTACAAATCTCCACGTAGATACCCGGGGCGACAGTTACTTGCCAAGATCGGTTCCTGGGCGCGTCAGGCGAGATTCTGGTGGCTTCAGTTCTGGACCTTGAGCAGGGCGGACCGTCGGGAGCGGGCCAAGATGAACGCCTACTATCGCGAGAACCCTAAAGCCTTCAAATGGACAGCTCCTATTGGCTGGCCCTTTGAAATCGTCCAGGACCCCGATGGCGAGTATTGGTATCTTCCGGCGAACGGTGGGCGTAGACGGCCGCCTCGCTGGATGCTCCGTTGGCATCATCGGAGGATGGGGGAGATTGACGAGCTAATCAGGCGAATGTAATACAGCACGGACGATCAAAGGTTTGGGCGGTTAGGCAGTGAATATCGCACATGGGTGGCTCATTGGAATTGCTTCCAGTCGCCCGTGTCAACCCGGCGCCTCGGCTCCATGGGAGCGATTCGTCATGACGGAACGGACGAACTTAAGCACAGCATCCCTGTGCTTGGTCCACTTTCCCTCCGACGGGAAATCGCAGACACATCCTCCATGCGGCCATTCGTGCAAGCGTACCGATGCTCGGAGTTGCTTCAGGGCATCGCCGGCCCAATTGATTGCCGTCGGCAGAATGCTTACACTACAGACTGGCCCTCGATAGCCAGCCTGCACACCGAAATAAGTCGGCCACGCCTTGGTCTTTTCAGGCCCAGCTATCTGGAAACCGACGCCATAACGACCAGGCTCCTCCCAGACACCCTGCTCGGGGAGAAGTGCACGAATATCGGTATGGATTTGGTTAAAGAGATTCGCATGGCCGCTGTCCGTTAGATACTTGCACAAGGCCTTGTGTCGTTCGTCAACAGTTGCATTTCGAGGGCGGCGTGCACGTTCTCCTAGCCCCGGCTCAACCTCCAGTTGTCGCGCCAACAGATTTTCCTCACCACGCTTGAATCCGTGGAATGTCACAATGGACAAATTCACCGGTCCTCCAGAAATGAACCTCGCCATCCGCTCAGCCGCGGGATCGACGCCGATCCCGACCAGCACCATTCGCGGTGGCAGAAGACGTGACAGATCGCGCCCACCAAAATTCTCTGCATACCATTGCTCGAACTGATCGATTTCCTTGATTCCGTCTTTCCCAGAACGCTCAGCAATGTGCTCGGTAAGGTCGCTGGCACTCATAGCGTGCAAGGAAGAAGCGTAGTCGAGGACTTGGGTAATGGCTTCTCGTGTCAATGTGCCGCGCTTCAGTTCGTAAACGACGAGGCGGCCGTCCCGGTCGACGGCAAGTAGATCCAGCCAGCCAGATTGAGTCGGTGTTTGCCGGCCCACGAGCTTGAGGTCCGAGTCCAGGATTTCGGGGTTCTGCACCAATAGATCTTCGAACGCCAATTCAGTAGGCATTTGCTGGAGAGGCAATAAGAGTTCCGCCTCCCCCGATTCACGAATGAACCAGAGACGTAGTTCTTCCGTCATTCTTATCTCCCATGTTCCTTGCCCCGCCGCGCATATTTCACGCCTTGGTTGTGCGCATCACGGAGCGGCGTGAGAATAGCACCAAGCTTGGCTTGCCGGTAAGGTGTTGGGAACGGTTTACCATGATTGCGCTGCGGTCGAAAGCCCGGATGTAGATACTCGGATCCACCCCAAAACACTGATCAGCAAGTCAAGACCGTACCTATGCCCATGATCAAAGACGAGAGCATGGAAATCGTGCAACGGCTGCGCACAGCCCACAAGCACACCAAGAAGCTGTTAGATGGGGAAAAGGTGGTGCTGGAGTTGCATGCCGGTACGGAAATCGCACGCTATTGGCCGATCGTCACAGCCTCATACAGCGGGCTGGAACAAACCATAAAGTACTTGATCGCTGAAGAACGGGGCATAGGAATACAAGAACTTATCGGGCAATCAAACCCGGCAAATACCCCTCCGGGCCGCGGGCGCAAGCAAGTAAATCCGTATCGCACGCACAATATCGCCTGGCTGTTTGGCAAACTTGAAGAGCCAACAAAGAGCGTCACGCGTGATTTCTACGAACAATTTCAATCGCTACATTCCTACATCCCGATTCCGCAATTGGATGAGTTTCTCCAGAAAGTGTCCGCCAAGAAAGGAACAGGGTATGAACGATGGCGCTACGCCCTGATCGAGGATAGAAGGCTGCCAAGAAACAGTCCAGCAGCGTTGGTAGCCATTTGGGGCGCTTGCCTACAGATTTCCAGAAACAGGATTTGGAGCAATCAGCGAGTTCGTATGCCGGACGAGATGCTTTCAACGGCCCTTCGAAATCAGCTGAACGCGTTGGTAAGGGGCATCTCTATCAAGAGACAGAATGCCGGTGAGCCGTACCAGGATATCCAACCCGAAATCCATGCTTGGTTCCATGCCGCCGGCCACCCATTGAATGCCTTTGCCCAAGTGCTCTGGCACTTTAGGAGATACGAGTCTCACGGGGTGGCCGACGCGTCTGATTGGTTGTCGGACGTGTTGCAGAACTGGTGCAGACAAGTATTGGAAGTGACTGCCGAGATGGGCCCTACGTTGCTTCGAATTTTTGTGGAGCGCGCGCAAGGAAACACATCGGAGGGGTGCAGTCTCTCGTGGAATTCAGCGATCAATCGATTCGAACCGGTTCCATGGTCCTTAGAAGAGCGGTATCAATCCGAGTTGCCGCTAGGCGCGATCCAGATCGGCAGCCCTAACGATGAGTGGCCGCTATTACAGGACTTGTGGAAAGCAGCACAACTGAGCGGATACCGAGTAATTGAGAACCGCTCGATTCACGGAGCGAACCGCCATGACGGCTGGTTCTGCACATTACAGGTGCAGTTCGAGAAGGAAACGAAGAGCAATCCGATTCTATCGATTTGGGACAATCCGCATGAGCAAGTCTGCTATCTAGAATTGGAGTGTCCCTGCGATTCAATCGCTGCTCCGGTTAGCCGTTGGATTGCGCTGGCTAAAGCGCTTGATCAAGCGAAGCAGGCGTGAGTCGGATACTTCATGACTTGAAGAGGGATCTCGAATGGATCCAAGAACCCGTCGGGCCTGTTCTCATGTCTGCGATTTGTTTGCTCTGATCGTCATGTCAATCAAAATGATCTCGATGGCCGCGACATTGGGGAAGTTGTTGGAGATCCCGGCCCAATAGTTCTTAAGAGCCTTTCGAAGTCCGGAAATCTCTACAAGCGAGCCGTTTATCCGCCACCGTCGCCGATCTGAGCTTCCCAGCCAAGCGAGGAGCATCACACCACAACCTTCTCTTTCATGCTTGAGATAGTCGCCCGCGAGTTGATTGCGTAACCGCTCGCAGAGTTTTGGTCCTGACCAGTTCTTGTCGAGCACTTTTAGTTCTATTGGTACTGGAGATTGGACGTTCTCGCTTTGCAGCCAGATATCCATTCTTTGGTTGTTCGCCAGTGCAGGTTCTTGCGCAGCAGTGAGACTATTGCCCCAATTCTGGTTAAGCCAACCGGCCACAAGATTCCGTAATTCGCTTTCGCTTTTGGCCCTTTGCCAAGTCTGGAACGGGCTGTCAGTACCTTGCTCGATCCAATTTCTCAGATCTGTAAGGCGATCAAGGGTCAGGTCGTATAGCTGGCGGTGCGTTGATGGTGTTAGTGTGAGTCTGGAGCCAAACTCGTGAACCTGTTCTTCGGTCCATGGCTCAATGTCGCCATCCTGCTCCGCGCGCTCGAATGCGTGTCTTGCCATCCAGGGTCGCGTATCAGGGTCGGGATGGTCTTCTACAAGTTCCTCGATCGCGACATAGGCCGCCTTTCCAGGAATCTCCGACAGAAATCTGAATAATGCGTTACGGGCGTCTTGGGCATTGTCGCGCAATTCGGGTGTGTAGACTCTACCGCTGGCTCGATCCGTGTCCTCCTCCGAGCGAATGTGTCTGTGCATCAGCACATACAAAGCCTTGAGGTGCTTGGCCGTTCTGAAGTTCTCATTATGTGGCCCACTACTTCTTCCGCGGGTAGTGCCCATCAGTATCGAAATGAAGAGTTGAGCAGCGTGCGAACTCTCCTCGGAAGAACCCAGAGAATCAAGCCAGTGGGCGACGGCGGGAATTCCAGTGTTCGGTTTCGAATCGACCCACAAAGCGTACCAATACGGGAGATGATCGTCAGGCTGTCCGGCTGCCACTTTGGATTGCGCAACCGTGGCGAGTTCTGTCGGTTTCACATTGCTGCCTCTCATAATGCTGAAGCAGCCACCTAGCGCGTCGCAACTCGGCACATCGTACGCGCGCATCCGGTCAAGCAGCGGCCCCGCAATCGCGGTGTGCAGCCAGGGTGCATAGACGTTGAGATCGTCGAGGATATGATGCAAGTGTTGCCCGGGTTGCGTGTTGGCCAATTCCCAAAAAAGTTCGGATTGAATGGCATCTATCACCGCCTGCGGATAAGTTCGGTACATTGCCTCCAGCCAAGACGGAAAGCCGTTCAATTCCAAAGTGATGTAGCGCAGGGCATGACGCACTTCGGATTCGCTCAGGTGCTCTGGAAAATCCTTCACTTCCTGCGCCTCAATTTCGAGGCCTGCCATGGCGAAGAGAAGGGAATAAGAAATGACTCTTCCGCTGGAACCTTCTGGCTGGATTGCCGGATTTTCTGATCGAAGTCCGGGTTTGTAATGCCGCCAATGGCTCATGGCGGCATCCCGGTAGGCACGGGCGACATCAATTCCAAACTCGTCTATAAGGGATTCCCATGCTGCCCCTTCGCCGCGGCTTGATCGCTGGCCGTTACCTTCTACTTCTCTGAATAGCCAGCATTGATCATTACTGAACCCGCCCGGCTCTATCCCCGGCGGATTTCGAACACGGTCGGGATTTGCCTTTAGGCGAGCAATCCAATCTGCCTTGACTTGCTCTTGCTCGCTGTTTTGTTGCTCTAGCTTCTGCTTATACTCCAAGTTCTCTTCTTGCAGCTTGCGTTGGTGCTCTGATACGGTCGGGTGACGCAGTCGATCCAGCCGTGCTTCCAGTGCGGCATCACCTGCAACAGTTTCCTGCAGCTTGGTAAGTGTATTGGCGTGTCTCCCCCCTTCTGCGTAGATGCGAATAGCCAGCGAGAGCGCAACAAGGCGGTCATCTTCCAGTTCGCGTGCCTTCACCCAGTCAAGTACTCGGGGCAACGCGTCAACTGCAAATGACCAATACGGTTGGCGCCACTGGACCTGTAGCACGTTGTCTAGCTGGCGCCCGTCTTTCTCAATCCGTCTCCTCTCCTCCTCGACACATCTCCAAAACAGGATGTCGTTCAACTCCGGCGATGCTGGAATCAGTTCGCCCAAACTGTCCTGATAGTCATCCACGCCTCCAACTTGCCAACTGCGTCCAGCCGGACGCTTGAGCATGATTGCGATTCCGTGATCCTGCATTGCCGCCTCTGAATGCGCTGATACGAGTCGCTCGACCGCCTGGATTGCCGGGCTAAGTAACCAAGAGAAGTCCTTCGAGATACGGCAGTGGTGCCGATCAACAAAAGGGGGCCGATCAAGCATGGTTGCGAAACCCCTGGCAAGCTCGGCAAGCGGCTGACTGGTAACCGTTGAAGTCGGGTGGGGTAGGCGATCGGTAAAGCCACGCAAGGCTCGCGTCAGCCCAGTAGACTCGTAGCGCTGATAAGGGGTGAGTTTATCAATCGAACTGAGCAGCAACGCGACGCTGGTGGCATCGGCAGGAGCATCTTGCACGAGGCCCGCAAATAGTCTGCGCGGCAATTCAGCTTCAGCCGTTAGCAAAGAGTTCCATAGCGTGTGCTGTTGCCTGATCGTGCCGCAGGTCATTACAGCACGCGTTGCGGCAATGCGCGCATAGATTCCGCGTGCTGGATCTCCAGCTATGTCCAAAAATCGAGGCACACAGTCCTTCATCTCTCCTTGCCAAACCAGCCTACCCAGAAAAAAGATGGCGTCATCGTGATCGGCATGCTGATCAATCAACGAAAGCGTTTCTTCGGTCAAATCCGACTGCGCGATCAGAGCAATGGCATTGTTATGGTGAACGGTACCTTTCTCCTCTTCGGAAACGATTTGCTTAACGATATCGACGAGGATTTTCTTTCGTTCCTGGAACGGCAACTGTGCGGGATCACCACCCTCCAGAGCGATTTCAGGATGGATCGCCAAGGCTCGATTGCGAATGTTCTTATCGTCAAGCATCAGCCAGGGCAGAATCGGACGCAAGCGAGGGGCAATAATCTGATGACCGTACTGGTCGCGGAAAATGAGTGCTTCGATAGCATGCCTCGAATTCCCCTTTTGCAGGAGCTCAAGAAACCACTCCGCAGCCAGCATTTCGCGCTCCTCGCGATGGCGCATCCGAACGGCGCCGTAGATGACGCCATCGAATACCGCTCTCTGTAGCAGAGTCTCGATGTCGTCTGAATCCCATTCGGCCAACACCAAAGGGGCATCGATCCCCGTTTTTGCGTGCGGGTTGTCGGGAACCCGAATGCCGGCATCTCCGGTGAGAGTGACCGCCGCTGCGAGCAACCGTGCGCCCTCGCGTGCCTTGTCGAGACTTAAGGGTTGCCGACTGTCTCGGTCAGGGTCGGATTCCCTGAGCCTTGCCTCAATGTTGTGTCGCAGCAGTTTACGCCGACCGCCGAGTTCTCGATCGGAATTCCACTTGGCCAGGACACCCTCCAAATCAAAAGGGCGACCAGCCAATTCCAGCAGATTCAATCGCTTAAGTTCTTCGATCAAGCGGTCAACTTCCGGTGTTGAACGATGCACGGCAAAATGCCGAATCTGATCTTCCTCCAACGGGCACAACCAGTAAACTTGGAGTGCACTTTCGGATTGCGTTACCTGGGTTACTTGGCCGACCGGTTCCGAGGTATCACCCTTCCGCTCTGTTCGCAGTTTATTGAACGGCAGATATCGCTCAATCAGATCCCGGTCAGACTTGGCACGCCACGCATAGGGCCGGCTGGAAATGCAGACGTGGGCGCGCATCTGCGCGCCCCTGATCCTCTGTGAAAAGCGCCGGATGGCTTTCTCGAAGTCCCTTGGATTACTGAGTCTGGCCTCATCGACGGAATCGAGATAAAACCAGGCCTCCCTATGCGAGCCAAGCCAATTTTCGAAGGACTCGGCACATCCAACCTCAAGGGCTTGTTCGAAATCTTCGCTAATATCCTCGAGGCGAATAAGGAAAGAGGCGCGGCCCTGTCCCTCCATGTACTTGGCGCGAACATGCATCTCATATGTCTTACCGGCTCCCGCCTCTCCCAATATGACAGAGCGATGCCCCTCGTCGATCTCGGGCCATTGCTTAAGCGTGTGGAGCCCCCATGCTGCGAGGGCCTTGTGTTCGTGGGAATCGCTTTCTGATCGAAATATCGCCGAAAAGTTGCGATCAAGCGGTACGGGATCCCTAGTGTGCATCGTTGAATCCAAACTGCTGCATCTAGCGGATCACGATCAGCACAAACGCTAGTCCGGAAACGCCAATGTGAGATTCTTGGAGCGAGATGCAATTACGTCGCTGCGTTCAAAGAGACTCTGGTTGAACTGCGCAATGAGGCGACCATAGAGCCAAATCCTCTTGCAGCGGCGTGTTGTCGCCAAGGACAATGCAGCCTCGCTTGCTATCGGCATGATGATCTCGGCTGCCGGATCAAACAAGTTAATGCCGTTAGGGAAGGCTTGAAGGATCGGGTTGTCGCCAATAATGAATGCGTGTTCATGTGAGTTCTTTACCGCTCCCACAACTACGCCCTTGGATTGCGTCGCCTTAAATCCCTCACCACCGAGCATTGCTGAAAGGCTCATCAACCATTGATTGTGCTTGTAATGGGGTTGCTTGGCTGCTCTGCGGGCATTGGAAATCTCGGCTTCGAGTTGTTGTGCTGAAACTCTTTCCCCATGCTGTTTCCTGACCCGCACTGCCTCTTCAAGATATCCTTCAAAGGTACTGTCTATTGCCCGAATCGCATCTCTGCGCTGTGCCGGCGTTCTTGCAAATTGGAATATGAAGAACTTCCGAGCAACATCAAGCTCGTTGTCCGATAAGTCGGCAACGAGCGTTTGTTTCTTCATCCCTCTTCTTGTGCTCCTCGCGAGCCTTAGAAGTTTCTTCGCCAAGCGATCAAAGTCGTATTCCAGACCAGCAAACCAATCTTCAAGAAGAACTTCTTTCTTGCCGTTTCGGTTGGTGTAGGCATACATGTTTCGATGCTTGAAGGCGTTGTCTGGGCTCGTTGCGTAGTAGTTGTCCCTTTTCTTGTCGTAGCAATGAAGAAGCCCGTTGTCGTCCGTAAAATTCCTCAAGACACACGCAGGAACTACGTGGTGATGATGCTTTGTGGTCATCTAGTGGATTCTGGTGCTAGGGGCGGGGGCTGGGAATATAACTTAAGGCCGATTCTTCGATTTGATCTTGCTCATTTGCCTAGGCTGGCCCAACTTAGCATTTCGCTGTCGTTAGCAACTCAGCGGAGGCGCCTGACCATTCCACCGTGATCCAAGGCGTTTCGGATGTGAGATTTGCTTGAATTAAGAGGCCGCAATTCATGTCGCAGTACTCGTCGGACTTGAGACCGGCAAACCTTGACCGGCAACCTCCTGGCGGCGAGGCAAGCCTCGGCCGGTCAATGCCCTTGCAGCTTCGCGGTTGCAACGCGATAGCACTGTGATGCCGCTTGCCATCTGGAGTTTGATGCACAACTGGGACTCAAGAAAAACCATAAACGGCCTCCTCGCGTTCCCATTCCTTTGCACGCCGCTCCTGCTCAGCTACAGCCTGCCCGCCAAGTCGAGCTACTTCGGCAATACGAAAATCCTCATCAGCCTGAAGTTGCTCGAATTGGGATCGCAACTCCGCATACCATTCGCTGTCCTTCCCTTTCCGAAATCGAATTCTTGGCCGGTTTAAATTTGCGTTCAAGACATCCTGACAGGAATAGCCTTGGTCCAAAGCAAGAACGGCAAGGTCCCTCCAGGCGCTGTTTGGCTCGCCTAGAAGGGGAGCAAGGTGGTAGTGCTTGAGCTGCTCCGACTGCAACAGACGCCGGTAAACGCTTGCATCGTTGCCAACCAACGATTGAATGACCTCCGACATACGTACGACTTGTCGTCGAGGACGGATTGCACTAAGAACACTCAGCCGTTGAGACGTGTCCAAGGATGCTGCGAGTTTTTTCGCTGTTTGCTGGGAATGAAGTCCAAGAACACCTTGATCCGAGTTGAGGAGTCGGATCAGCCATTCGGTCACCAATTCGCTGTTCTCGTCCAAGATTTCACCAATCCAGTAGCCATCGATATCGGAAAGTCGTTTCTCGGCAGATCGAAGGAATGCCTGACGCCAAGCCAAATCGATCTCAATGTCCGATCGGTCATTCCGGATGGCATTCCAATGACCAATTGCTGCCGAGACGGCCGTGGACGCATCTATTGACTGGAATAGTCTCGAAAGCGCAAGTTTGGTAACCTCACCAGCAGCACAGCATTGATCAACGAGACGCGGTGCACCTTCGATCTTCTTGAGCGCTGTCGTGACGATCTCGGGGGGAGCATGGTCACTGCCGATGGCGACCTTCACGCCCAGAGAAAAATAGAGTGGATCGTTGATGCAGTCGCAGACAACTGGCCAGATACAGCGATCTAAGTCTGCAGCCTTGCGGAGAAACGGTTCTACTGCGTCGGGTTCAAGGCGTTCTTGAATGAAGGCTTCAACCGCTGCTGCAGGATTTGGGTGCGCCGCAGCCAACGTCCGGCAGAATTCCGGGACAAAGCGAGGATACATGATGCCAGCCCGATCTGCTTCGTCCTCCAAACGCCGCAATAGTCGAGCGGTCTCGTCCAAATCGCAGTATCTTCGGCGCTCCGCAAACTCGCGGACATTTGCCGCCAATCGTTCGTTCTCTGCATCAAGATCCTCGGCTTCATACAGATCCTGCGGATAGAGGTATTCGAATTGTGGATCGAGCTCTATTTTGACAGGCACATCCTGGCGTCTCGCGATTGAGGCGATGCGGTGCTGAACACCCGGATACGGACGAGAGGCCGATGCCAGATCGTTCAGCATCAGAGATACGAATTGGTTCGCGGCTTCTTGCGACTGAGCGTGGTGAGATAGCTTCGCGCAGCACCAGGTCTCAATGAGATCGAGCAGGCTCGTCCAGGAAACATCTGTTGCTCCATTGACAACATTCATCACGGCGGGCCACCACGATGCCAGAGGGTTGATGAAATCGGCTCCCAGCGACATTGTTGTGATCGTAATGCGTGTCCCGGCACCGGGGTCTTGCGACAGGTAATCAAAGTCGGGATCCAGCGCCACACACATTGCAGCGATAGAGAGGTTGGAGTTCCGGGAGTCTTGCCACCATGCTTCGGCACCCTTCAATAGAGCGTGGCGCCGTTTCAGCGACTCGTCCAATCCGCTGGAGTTGCCATCCTGAATCCACTTTTTCAGCGGTTCCAGCGCTGATTCCGATACCGTCCCGAGGTCGCGATCGCCCGCCATTCGAGAAAGCAACATCGGAATCGCCGTTTCCGGCAAATGCTCCAGTGCGGGCTCGGCCACTTCCCGAATTATCTGCGGGTGTCGTGTCAACACAAAGCGCGTATTTTCCGGTCCGATCGAGGCATACATAGCCCAGAGTCGTTCTGACTCGGCGCCCTCTAGCAACCGTTCGAGATTTGGAATGTCGGCGCCACGCGCACGGGCACCGATGAGTGTCTCAAGCGAGTCCAATCGGTTTCGAACAGCGGGGAGAAAACGTTCAACAGGTAGGGCACCTACGCCATCGAAAAAAACGCGACGCACCAATGCCCAACGCATGGGAGGGGGCTCCACCGAAACTGCGGAGTCACGTCTTTCCCTTATGACCCCCGCCGCACCCAGTTTGGCCAATGCGCTGCTGACGTGCAAGAGAGAAATTCCGAGACGGTCAGCAACGTCGTCCTGCCTTGCCCCGCCATCTCCCCCCAACGCAAAAGGCGCTAGCAGCCGCATGGAATCGGAGCCCAGAAGTCGGTCGAGGTCGGGCGCGATGCTGTCCATCAGACCTTCTCCGCTGGTTGCAGCATTGACCCGCCCGGCAGTACACAAATGCGCTAATGTCGCCGCGAGTCCTGGCCGCCCGGTGGCCTGGGTTCGTATGATGCGCAACAGCTCACGAGGACCCTCTAGTCCTATTGACTTGATGATTTCGATCATGGTGTCTGCATCGATCCTGTGCAGCGTGCGCGTATTAGAGGATTTAACCTGCAGTTCCGTTCCGATTCTTTTCGCGTCCCCCGGCCAGCACGTCGCAATAATTTGAAATTCGACACGCAGTTCGTGTCGAAGCTGATTCAGATTCGAAACTGACGAGAGGCGAACGTGGGCATCGTCCACGATTACCGCAACGGGCTGCAGGCTTCGGAGGTCATTCGCGACTTGCTCCCGATCTTCATCAACCATGAATAGGGCTGTTCCGTCTTGCGCGAGAGCGCTCAAGAGAAAGGTCTTTCCCGATCCGGGCTCACCAACAAGCAGACAATCCTCGCGAGACTCGCGAAGCCACTGCAACTCACGATCTCGGCCCAGAACCTCGTCGCCAAGCACAGGACGCTGGCTGATTGGAAACACGCTCAACGCATGCGGTCGTCCGCTGATGCTGAGAAGGCGCTTGCACCACTTCGGTTCACGATAGAGGCGCATGGCGAACCAGTCCTGATCGTACACCTGGGCAAGCGTCACGTTTCGCTCGCGGGCGGCATCCCGGAGGTTGCGCCGGACGGTCGGCGTGATCCGGCGTGACGTTGCGAACAACGCCCGCTCCGGCTCCCAACCATTGCGCTGTGCTGAGTCCAAGCTTTCTTTAAGGTTATTGACTGGGTTTGCTCCAGTCGTCACGATGAGAGGCCAAGGTTCGTTTGTGCCAGTGTCCGCGACTGCGCCATCGAAACCATCGTCGCGACCGCCGGGTACCGCTACGAGCCCGGGCCAGACGGCCTGGAGCAGTTCCACGGCGCACCTCTCAAAAGCTTCCGGGTCTAGACTGCCGTTCAGTCCTTCCAGGATCGCCCGGTGATGCGGATCAAGGATTACGCCCGATGTCCTGGTGATCGCGGATCCGGATGGAAGTGACTCGGCCACAGCCTGCAAGCGATCGGCCATAGCCGGAGAAATTCCCAATTCGTCCCTTTCCCAGCGGGCGATCGTGTTTGTTTTGACACCGATCACTTCGGCAAGGGCCTTTTGGGTGAGGCCCAATCGAGCACGGAGCTCCTTTATTTCTTGTCCATCCACGTATTGTCCATCCACGTAAGGTATTCTGAATCGATTGTCTATACGTGAAGTATAGCATGAGATATCGACGCGTACATTGACGCACATTCAGGCAACCAAACGGTAGTCGAAGCGCTGTAAGTGCTCGGTGCTGCAGCAACAGATTAATTTGCTGCCAGCCTTGCTCTCAGTGTCACTGTCGCCGGTGCTATTGAGGCTATCAAGTAATGTGGCAATCCAGAAAAACTAGGGTCGAACGCTGCCCCAAGGCACTTGAATTGGCAAAGATCGTGTTCGGAACGGTCAATTGCCCGCAGCAGCGGGTCGGACAAAAATCCGACTCAGCTTTGCTTCCCCAGCGACTCCAGCCCCTTTACCCAATCAGAAAAACGCGGGCACTCAGCGAGCATTACGTCTATGCCGATGGTTTGGGCTACAAGGAGGCCGTGACGCACTTTGTGGTAGCTGCGTAGGACGGACTTAATACGGTTGCTCGGCGCCGTTTGCCGATCATCGTTGATTTCCTCAGGAGTTGCGAAACTCGCGCGGATGCTTCGGAGAGCCGTCACGGTTTGTTCGGATGCATTGATAGCGTCTGCGAACGCCTCGACATTGGAAAACAGCAGACCTTCAAACTCGTGCCTTTGGACGTAAGCAAACACTCGGTCCGATCTCCATTGCGCGCCTAGTTTGCGCCTCACCTCACCAGCGAGCTGCCCTTCTAATTCGTCAATCGTTTTCTCGCCTTTTCCACGGTAGCCATAGAAGTCCACGAGGGAACTTACTGCGTCAAAGTCATGGAACAGTCGAAACATGTCCTCGGCCAACCGCTGCGTCGAGACGTTACCTCCCCGCGAGCTGCGCCTGCCTACACCCAGTAGTACTGGGGTAGGCTCAACTCCGCTTTCCCGGAGGTGTACCGCCAGAACTTTCCTGACAAATTCTTCTTCGGTTTGTCCCTCCACCGATATGGCGACCCGCATCACGGGCGGCCGCCAAGCAGATTCTTTTGCCAGAGTTCGCCTGCAGTAAAACTGTTATCGCCTTCCAGCCAGTTGCGATAATTGTCGCGCGCAAGTCTACGAAAGTGACTTTGACCGTCCTGAAGCTCTAGTACCAGAATCTCCTCAAGATCGAAGGAATCCACGAACAAAGGTGACTGGGTAGCCACAATCACTTGCCTTTCCTCAGCTACGGATTTCACCAGGCTCGCCACAAGATTCACTGCGGCTGGATGAAGCCCCAGTTCAGGCTCATCCAAGAGGATTACATTGCTCAGCATTTCGGATGGAAGGTTGAGCAGCGTCACTAAGGCAAAAAACCGCAAAGACCCATCGGAAGTAAGGTGGGCGCCAAAGGTTTGTTTTGTATTCTTGGCCTTCCACCTTAAAGACACTTTTCCGTAGCTTTCTTCAATTTGAAAACGATCAAAAACTGGCAAGATTCGGTTTATTTGCCGGCAGATCAGATCAAATCGCTTGTTGTCGTCCCGCTCAAGACGATAAAGTACCGCCGCCAGGTTGCCGCCGTGCGATTTGAGGTAGTTATTGTCTTCCACCTCCCATTTTTTCTTGAAGTTCGAGGAATCGGAAGTGTCGTGAAACTGATACACGGCGCAGTTGCGAAGCAGCGCGACTATCACTCTCGCGGTTTTATCGACTGACTGTTCATCAATAATCTTCGCCTCCGCGTGTCCGCTGTCGAGATAGCGCCAATTTGCGGTTGTCTTCAGGTGAAAGTCACTGTAGCGAAACGCCTCGTTGGTGAATATGAAGCGGTCGGGGTGAGCGCGAGTGAGGGTGAACCAATACTCGTTCCGACCGGTATCCGTATCCATCGTGATGTTGGCCTCAATGTTCGAAGTTTGTTCAGCGCCGCCGTACAACTGATCGCTCGCCCCTCCTTGCCGCTGGACAAATTCATCAAGTCTGTGCGCCTTCAACATCCAACTCAGCATTTCGAAAAATCGAATAAAGTTCGACTTGCCTGAACCGTTGGCGCCGATCAGTACCGCGGCTTGCGGCATAGCCTCAAGTTCAATGTCCGCAAAGGAGCGGAAACCCTTCAAGCTCACCGCCTTGATTCTTGCTGGGATCATTATTCCTTCGCCTCGCAATTCAGAATATGGAGGCACTGGCGATGCTGAATCAACCCCTCAACGCCAATGCCGTACTTGCGGCGCGCGCAACACCGAATCGCCGCCACGCGAGTATATAGAATTCGGCTCGTCAGCAAATCTGTTGGATGAGCCGATGGCAGCGTGTCTCTCGCGAGTACTGCTGAGGATGTTGCAGTCACTCGGTGTGCGTTCCGCGCACGCGTGATCCGGTTCATGGGATGCTCTATGGCGGACCATCTTCCTCCGGGAAATTGTAATACGCGCCCCCGCTACTTGCTGTTTGGAGACTACGTGACCAGCAACAGTCACGTTGCGGCCGTACTGCAAAGAGACCGCGAATGCCTACCCCTCTCGAAGGCGTCCAAGCAGTGCTTCTGTGTCGGTACCTAAAGGCACCTCCACACGTAGGCCGTCCGGTGCTTCCCACGGGAACATTCCCAAATTCAACAGCAGCCGCTCTGCATGGATGTTGAATGCCAGAAACTCGTCGAACGAGGCCCACCGACCCGAACGTTGGTGGAAACGCGCCAGATCGTCTGCGTAAACGCCGAACCAATTGCGCAGCCCCGCTCGGTCGAGGGCTTCGCCAAGTGCGGGATCCCCGCCGATAGGCGCTTCGCTGGTGAAAGCGCAGTGACCGAGCAAGTCCGCTGCAACCATGAGGACATGCCGAATCTCGGGTAGCGCAATGTCGAGCAGCCTTTGCAAGTCTTCGTGCTCGCGGTAGGCGAGACGCTCACGCGGAACTATCTTCATCATTCGGGCGATGACTGCGGCCAACAGTTCGCGCAGCCCCGTTGCGACCGTACCGGAATCCCCGAACGCTGCCGCCATCCACGATGCTGCATAGCTTTGAGGAACACCGTCCACGTTGGCGTAAAGCCATCCGTCAATCCCCTCGGCCGCTGAGCCGAGCAGCGTACCCGGTAGGCACCCTTCGACTATCTCCAACTGGGCCACCGCTGCCAGTTGTCTTACCAAGACGTGCGTACCCCACATTTTCTGTCTCGAATCATCGGAAACCAACGCATCGGTAACGATGTTCGACGCCACTATTCGTCCTTTCACGATGCCTGAGCGCTTGACCGTCACAGTCTGAGCGACACCCACGCCAAGATCCGACGACACAGTCTCAGACTCTGGGGCGTTTTCCCAGCCGCGTCTCACCGCCTTCAACAACCCCGGATAGTCGCTCCCGATGGTGAGGCCGTCAAGCCGTTCCAGGGGCATGGCTGTGGCGACTTCATCCACTAAGACAAACACTGCCTCCTGAATCAGGGCCGTTGTGCGCTCGTCCCCGCACCGATCCAGTGAAAGCTCATACCGGCCGCCGGATGTGGGTTTCCAGCCAAGGGTGTCAGCATCCGACTCGTCGTTTTCCGCTACTGCCGTCGTCCCTTCTCGAACAGCGTCGTCGAAGCCTCCCTCAACGGCTTTAATAAGGGCCGGTCGGAGCTTCTGCCCGATCATCGCGTGCAACTGTGAAGTCTCCTCGTCGTTGCGCGGGGCCAGGAAGAAAGTGTGGCTCAAACAAGCGGCCTCGAGGTTGAAGTCAAAGTCGCTCGGCAGAGTGAACCCTGGCTTGCGCCCGATGAGCAGCCTTTCGGGCGAAACTGCGAGAAGTAATGCCTGTAATTTGTCCCGCCCAATGAGCAGGTGATTGCCCGCGATGCCCTCCGATCCTAGGCCAATCGACACGCAGTCCGGCAGGATGGCTCCGGTCGCCGGTCCCGACGCGACGCTCCAGGCGAACGTCTGCAGCATGGCTTCGTAATCGCCTGTTCGGATCGTATCGCCCAATGCCTTGTTGTGGCTTTTGCTTACAAGCTCGGTTGATTGGGGTCGCAAGCCGCCAAGTAGGGCGCTTGCACTCGCTACCATTTCGCCAGAGCTTTCTTTCGTAATTAGGAATGCCATTCGCTCAATTGCGCGCGTTGGGATGCCGAGCTGGGCGATCTCCGGTCTTTCAGCTAATTCCGTCGTCACCTGATCCCGGAATCGTTGGGTAGGAAGTGAGTCATTGAGGCCCATTAGCGCCTCGATGTTGTCGCGTTTGGCAAATGCCTCCTCCGCGCGGTCGAGCAAACGAGTTACGCCCTCGCTAAGCGCTGCCCGCACGTGTGCGGTTCTTTGCGTTAGGTGGGAAACGATAGCGGCGGCCACCGGAGAGGCAATGGCATCTCCCGGCGATGCGGTTCGTACCCCATTCAGCAATGCCGCCAGATCGGACTCCTTCCTGGTAATCGCGTCGTCTAGCGTTGAAGAGCCATCCACGTTTGGTTTCGAGTAGAAGAATTCTGCGGATGCCGTCCGCTTGATCAGTCGCTGTTCCGCGACTTCGCCGCGACCGAAATACCATATCTCCCTTCGCCGCGGGCGGATTCCGAATGCGCGTTGCAGAAACCTGGGAATGTAATGCTGGTTTTTTCCCGGCATTATGCTCCCTGCAAAATTGCGGGAATCATATAGCCCACTTGGATGAGAGAGCTTCGGCCTGTTGCAGGATCGTTTGCACGGCGGCGTCCTGTAGATCGGGCGGGTAACCGTGTTTGCGGAGGATGCGCTTGACTAGTACCCGCATTCGGGCGCGCGCCGACTCGCGATGCTGCCAGTCCACGGAGGCGTTGCTCTTCAGGCTGTTCAGCAACTCATGGGCGATGATGCGAAGGTGGTCGTTGCCCATCACTTCGACCGCGCTATCGTTCAGGGCCAGGGCGTCGTAGAAGGCGATTTCGTCCTCGCTTAATCCGTCTTCCTGGCCACGTTGGTGTGCAGCGCGGATGTCCTTGGCAAGTCCGATCAGTTCCTGAAGGACCTCCGCGGTTGTGATCGCATTGCCGTGGTAGCGGGCGATTGCTTCCTCCAGCCTCTGGGAGAAGGCACGGGTCTGCACGATATTGACCCGGCTACGCGACCGAAGTTCGCCGTTGATGAGCTTGTGCAACGCCTCCAATGCGAGGTTCTTTTTCTCCATTCCCCGAATCTCCGCGAGGAACTCGTCGGAAAGGATTGAGATGTCTGGCGTGTCCAGTCCGGTGGCTTCCAAAATATCGATAATTTCGGTCGAGACGACAGCGCGACTAACGATCTGCTGCACGGCTAGGTCTCGCTCCGCGGAGGATTTTCCCGTACCGGGCGCACTCTTGGCGAGCGCCGCACGGACGGTCTGGAAGAAACCTACGTCGTCACGGATGTCGCGAGCCTCGTCGCTGGCGGCAGCAAGCGCGAAAGCCCTAGAGAGCGTCAGCACGGCGTCGTTGAAGCGGCGACGAGCGCGTTTCTTGCCGTCGTCGGTCGTTTCCCTGGCCGACTCACGTTGCTGTATGTCGAGGACCCACTCAATGGCACCGGCAAGAGCTGCGAGCCGTTCCTGCGGCGACCCCGAAAGCCCCTTGCGGTAGTCGAAACCGTGGAACATGGCGCTCACGATTTCGTATTTCTCCAGCATCACAGCGACGGCTTCGGAATCGTCGATGCCAGCGCGCCGCTGATCGTCGCGGGAATATTGACCGAGAGCGGACTTCAGATTTTGGGCAATGCCGATGTAGTCCACGACCAGTCCGGCGGGCTTGTCGCGGAATACGCGGTTGACGCGTGCGATGGCCTGCATCAGACCGTGTCCACGCATGGGCTTGTCCACGTACATCGTGTGCATGCACGGCACGTCGAAGCCAGTCAGCCACATGTCCCGCACGATGACCAGTTTGAGCGAATCCGCGGGATTCCTTGCCCGTTTGGCGAGCAGCTTGCGGCGTGTCTTGGCGCCGATATGCTGCTGCCATTCCTTCGGATCCGAAGCCGCACCGGTCATAACGATCTTGATGACACCGGTCGCGTCGTCGTGGCTGTGCCAATGCGGACGCAACTGCACGATCTCACGGTACATTGCAACGCAAATCCGGCGGCTCATGCAAACGATCATGGCCTTGCCGTCCATTCCGACGATGCGGTTGTCGAAGTGCTCCACCAAGTCCTTTGCAACCATGGCGAGGCGCTTTTCGGACCCCACGACCGCCTCCACCTGGGCCCATTTCCGTTTGAGACGTTCTTGCTCACCTTCGGCCTCGTCCTCGGTCAATTCGGCCACTTCGTCATCAAGCTTGGGTTTCTCGTCCTCGTCCAGTTCGATGCGGGCGATGCGGCTCTCGTAGTAGATCGGCACCGTTACCTCGTCCTCGACGCCCCGATTGATGTCATACACATCGATATACTCACCGAATATGGCGGGCGTGTTCACATCGTCTTTCTCGATCGGCGTTCCGGTGAATCCGATGAAGGACGCGTTGGGAAGGGCATCGCGCAGATACTTCGCGAAACCGTAGGAGATCTCGCCTGTCTTACGCTTCACCTTCGCGCGGAAACCGTACTGGCTGCGATGGGCCTCGTCGGCAATGACGACAACATTGCGCCGATCCGTAAGGACCGGATAACCGGTCTCGCCACGCTCGGGCGCGAACTTCTGGATGGTGGTGAATATGACGCCTCCGGAGGGCCGTGTCAGTTCACTCTTCAACTCTTCGCGGTTCCCGGCCTGTACGGGAGTTTGACGGATCAGATCGCGGCACATGGAGAATGTGCCAAACAGCTGATCGTCGAGATCGTTGCGGTCGGTGATGACGACCACGGTCGGGTTATCCATCGCCGGGTGGACAACGATTTGTCCGGCATAGAACGCCATGACTAGGCTCTTACCGGATCCCTGCGTATGCCAAATGACGCCGATGCGCCGGTCCCCTTCGGGACTTGCTGCGGCCACGGTGCTTTCAATGGCATGGCGCACCGCGTGGAACTGGTGATAGGCGGCAACGATTTTGACAAGGCCGTCCCGCGCGTCGCCAAACACAACGAAATCACGAATCAGGGTCAGAAACCTTTTCTTTTCGAACATGCCTTCGATAAGCGTTTCAAGTTCCGGAATGTCCTTCGGTGCGATTCGGGTGCCATCTACGGTCCGCCAAGGCATGAACCGTTCCAAATCCGCGGTCAACGAGCCGGCGCGCGCTCGGATGCCGTCAGAGGTCACGAGGACAGTATTCGTGCAGAACAGCGACGGGATTTCCTCCATGTACGTCTGGAGTTGATTGAACGCGCCTTCGAGAGTGGCGTTTTCGTCGCCGGGGTTTTTCAGCTCGATCACGGCCAGAGGCAGCCCGTTGACAAACAGCACGACATCGGGCCGGCGGTTGTTCTGTCCCTCTATGACTGTGAACTGGTTGACCGCAAGCCAGTCGTTGGAATCGGCGTCGGCAAAATCGATCAGACAAGCGGCATCGCCGGCGATGCTGCCGTCCTCCCGGGAAACCTCGACGGGCACGCCCTCGATTAGGTAGCGGTGCAGGCGGCGGTTTTCTTCGATGAGAGAGGGAGTTTCCGCCTGCCGCACCTTGCGCAGCACCTCCTCCAGCGTCTCGGCAGATAGGTGCGGGTTGAGGCGTGCCAGCGCCTCGCGAAGCCGACCAGCCAGCAGCACCTCATCGTAGCTGACGCGCTCCGGTGTCAGTCCTTCCGGGCCAATATCGGGTCCATGGGCCACGGCATAACCTAGCCCGGCAAGCCATTCGAGGGCGGCGTCCTCGACAACGGACTCCGGCAAGGCACTCAATTGCCGAATTCGCCGATGAGATTCACGATGAGACGGATCATCAGGTCCTTGTTGGACGGTGCGCTTTCCGCGATCAGCAGAGTGAGCGCCGTCAAGGCCTTGGGATCGGGTCGGTGATCGATGCCCTCCTGCGTCATGTAGAGCAGGAACAAGAGGGCACCGATGCGCTTGTTACCGTCGGTGAAGGGATGGTCCTTGACCACGAAATAGAGCAAATTGGCCGCCTTTTCTTCGCGGCTGCGATAAAGGGGTTCGCCGAACATGGTTTGCTCTATGTTGCCGAGTACCGCCTCCAGAGCATCGCCGCGCGGGTTGCCGAACAGCGGCGAGGCTTCGCCCGTCGCGGCCAGATCGCGCTTGAATGCGGCAATCGCGGTGCGGACGCTATCGAGGTCAAGGGCGCTTGTAGCCGGTTTGGCGCTGGCTGGAGCTGTCAGGCGGTCCTCGTCGTACTCGAGCAACAGTCGCCAAGTATCGGCGTACGCAGTGATGATGTGCAACACGGCACGTCCAGTCTCGTTCACAAGTGCCTGGTTGTTGAGCGTTCGGGCGAGCAACTCCAGGGTTTGCCTTGCCTCGTCGAGGCCGCGCTCCGCAAGCCTCTGCTCGTTCAGTGTGTAGCCACTAACAAGATGCTCACGCAAGTTTCGGGTGGCCCACTGGCGAAAACGCACGGCACGTTTCGAGTTAACCTTGTAGCCGATGGAGATGATCGCATCCAGGTTGTAGTGCTTGATCTTGCGCCGGACCTTTCGTTGGCCCTCTGATCGAATTACCGAGAAATCCTCGGTAGTTGCCGCTTCCTCCAGTTCATCCGTTGCGTAGATATTCTTGAGATGCAAGCCAACATTATCTGTCGAAGTCTGGAAGACATCCGACATTTGCCGTTGGGTCAGCCAGACCGATTCCTGATCGAAGCGAACATCAACGCGCCCCTCGCCGTCCGGGGATTCATAGACGATGACCTCGCCTCCGGGGGATGCTGGAATTTCCTTATCCTTAGTAGTCATTGCCAGCCTGCTCGACTTCACTCTCGGTACGCGCCGCCATATGGTCAGGTCAACCTGTCATAACCGCGACGAATAATGCTGGCCATCAGGTGTCGCCGTTTGGCAAGAAAATCCTGGTAATCCATCCTCTCCCATCCCCGAGGCAACGCGTGCGCATCGCACATGGCATCCCATTCGGCATGGTCAACGATACGTTGGCGCACAACCGGCAGGTATTCGCTGGGAGGGGTATCACTGATATCCAGATTGTCCGGCCATTCCAGCAGTGCGTAATTGGCCATTTGGTTGATCTCCCGCAGGTCACGGGTGACGTGCTCTTCAAGCCACCCTCGAGGGAAAAGATGGTGGCGCTCCAGCGCTTTCTTCCTTGCACGAACCGTCGGATCGAGCAGGTCGCTCACCTTCTTGTGCGAAAAAAGCACCCGGGCTCCTTCGATATTCTGGGCAGCAACATATGCGAACAGCTGGGGATTCCGTGCAGATGAGCTCTCAAGGCTGGCCGGCAGCGTGACCGCCCAAAAGTCGTGCGTGAGCTGGTTGGCGAGCTCGCTGTCAAGGGCGCGCAGAAATCCATCCCCATCGACCACGGTCCTGAGCCGCGCAAGATCGCCGTCCATCGTGGACTCTGGCGAATTTGTGTACCGGCCGGTCAGCGTTGACGCAAGAAACCATCGCCCAATCATTTTCTGCAGCCGATGTTCCTCAACTCGGTAACGGACGCGACCCAGCAGGTAGAAGGCGTACGTAAACAGCAGTGCGTTCTTCGATGAAATGAGCTGACTGCTTCGAAACCCCGCTCCAATCAATGCACTATGGAACTGGTGCCAATACGTGAGGTTGAGAACCTCCGTTTGCGCTTGCTTCAGCTTTTCGAACTGCTCGTTGCGGCGCTCCGCCAAGAACGCGCCCGTTTCGGGATCCTTGCCGCGCAAAATCTGATACACGCTTTGGAGGCGGCCACGACCGAAGCCGAATGCGATGGATACCCGCAGCAGCTTGTCAGGCTCAGGCTGGATGAGGTGGTTGAACGCAGACGGGCTGCCTCCAGGCGCCGGTGCGATGCGCGACTCACGGCAGAAGCGCTCTAGGTCCGCCCGCCCTTCGTCCCAGAACACGGACAGCAGCGTCAGGATGAAATCAGCTTGATTGAGCGACACACCCTTGCTGTTGATTCGAACGAAGATGTCCGCCACCTCTTCCTCATCGACTGTAGGCGCGATCTCAAGGGCCGTGAACGGGTACTTCTGTAGGTCAAATAGCCGGTCGAGATTGTGGGAGATGGCCTCTTCCTCTTCATCACTCAGCTCGGTCTTCTGTGAAAGCCGGTCGATAAAATCGTTTACGAGTTTGCGACTCGACTTGCCCGATGTCCACATCTTTGACACATTCGCAATCCATTCCGGGTCGCGGCGGACGGTCGCGTTCGCCACTTCAAACCGGCCATCGCGCGGCCGGAAGGCGATTTCGATATTCCTCTCCCGATAATTGGCGTCCAGCACCCTGCGACCTCGAAAAACCGCATATAACGAGGTGAGCCGCTGCTGGCCATCGATAATCAGACGCGCTGCGACATTGCGCTGTTTCGAGCCGGTACCAATCTGACGTACACCGTTGACGTTGTCATTTTCCCAAAACAGAAGGTAGCCGACCGGAAAACCGCGATACATCGAATCGAAAAGGTCGCGCACCTTGGCATTCGACCAAACGAAAGGGCGTTGGATATCCGGCAATCCGATATCGCCGATATCGATGTAATGAAGCAGCCCGGAGAGATCGTACTCCACTCGCTTGAAGCAGGTCTTTAACTCGTTCATACGGCGGTCTCTGCCATCATTTCGGCGTCACGCACTCGGATTTCGCCGGACATGAGGTTAGGTAGGAGGAGATCGCGTGTTTCTGCGAGAGTTCGATTCTCCAGTTCATTCCTGATGGTGCGTTCAACAAGCGGGGCAATGGCTTGCCCAAGTAATGGAAGTACACCATCGGGTGGTAAAACGATCATCGCCTCCTTGAGGTGCCGCCGCTGAATGTGACCCATAGTTGTCGCCTTCGAGGCTGCTATCGCCTGGAACTCTTCCAGATGATGGTGAACCCATTGGCTGAAGAACCACGTAGGGAATCGATCCGAAGTCACTTTGAATAGATGCTGGTTGAGTGCTCCGTCGCCTTGGGTCCAGAATCTTGCTAGAAGGCTGCCGGACCACGAAAACAGGAAGTCACCGTCTCTAACAATGTACTTTTGAGGCACATGGCGCGAAGCACGGCTGGACTTGGACGTTATGCCTCGGCGCAACTCGGCGATCTTGATGACCGGCAAACTGCCGTCAAGGTCCGAAGCCGGAAACTTCTGAAGTGCAAGGCCATTCAGGAAGTCCGCAACCTCATCGAGTGGCGCTTTCGCCCACCCGACCGGCTTTTCCTCGTCGTCCAGTGCATTGGGGAACAGATCCCAGAGTTGCGGGGCCAAATAAGGGACACGACCTTCCGCCTTGGCGCGGGTAGGGCCAAAATCGACGAACCAGTCTTTGAAGATCGCCCGCGCCATCGCCTCCAGCGTCACGTTCACCCGGCGGTTCAGCTCGATCTTTTCGTCAAGGGCAGCCAAAACTGATGCGATTTGCTCTTGTTGCTCCCTTTCGGGCCAGGTAGCAGGTGCACTTCTCAGAATGCCAAGATTGATATGTGGCACACCTGTCTGGATTGTCGATGTATAGACATATGCAGCAAACTGTGGGGACTTCAGGAAGTAGAAGACGAAGTCACGATGCGCTATATCCTTTGGAACACGGACTGCCATTTGACTCTGCGAGATGACGTATCGATCGAATCCATGACGGTCTGGAACAATCGCCACCTGACCTAACGTGCCACGTTGCGTGACGATAATGTCACCTGGTTGAGCGAGGTTACGTTTCAAGTCTGCCTCGACCTTCGCTTCGCTAACATAGGCAAATTCACCGCCGAGCCAGCGCTCACCGGTGACCATGTTCGAGCCACGAATCACGGGAACGCCTGCTTCGGTATAGTCGTTTTGAGTGAGCTTCGAGCCAAAAGGGCCACCGAGCACGTTCTGCGAACCGCCCACTTGTTCTTCCAAGCTGGTCATAGATGGACGACCTGATCCAGTTTTGCTTGGATTAGGGTGGTCAGTTCCTCGGCCTCGGCGAATTGCCCTGCCATAGTCTCCCGCAGTTCCGCGAACCGCTCCTCGAATGGTACGTCGTCATCTTCGGTCGCTGCGGTTCCGACGTAGCGGCCGGGCGTCAGGACATGGTTTTGTTCCCTGATTTCCTTCAGCTTGGCGGATTTGCAGAATCCCGGCTCTTCCTTGTACGGGGCGGCGTCCGATACGCCGCGCCAAGTGTGGTACGTATCAGCGATCCGGGTGATGTCCTCGTCGGAAAACTCCTTCCGGGTCCGGTCGACCATCTGTCCAAGCTTCCGTGCGTCGATGAACAGAACTTCCCCGCGCCGGTCGCGCCAGTCACCGCCTGGGTTCTTGTTGCGCGCCAGGAACCAAAGGCAGGCGGGAATCTGCGTCGAGTAGAAGAGCTGTCCGGGTAGCGCGATCATGCAATCCAGTGCGTCAGCCTCGATCAAGGCGCGGCGGATGTCGCCCTCTCCGGACGTGGCCGTGGACATTGAGCCGTTGGCGAGCACGACGCCTGCCGTCCCGTTTGGGGCGAGGTGATGATGGATATGCTGCAGCCAGGCGTAGTTGGCGTTTCCCACCGGCGGAGCGCCGAACGTCCAGCGAGCGTCCTCTCGCAGCCGATCGCCTCCCCAATCGGAGACATTGAACGGCGGATTGGCGAGGATGAAGTCGGCCTTGAGGTCCGGCAGCTCGTCTTTGTGGAAACTGCCCTCGTTGTTCCAGCGGATGTCGGCGTCGATTCCGCGCACCGCCAAGTTCATCTTGGCGAGCCGCCAGGTCGTGTAATTGCTCTCCTGCCCGTAGATCGCGATGTCGCCGATGCGTCCGCCACGCTCCTCGACGAACTTCTCGGACTGCACGAACATGCCGCCGGAACCGCAGCAGGGATCGTACACGCGGCCCTTGTAAGGTTCCAGCATCTCCACCAGCAGCCGGACGACGGAACGCGGCGTGTAGAACTCGCCGCCGCGCTTGCCTTCGGCTCCCGCGAAGCCGCCCAGGAAGTACTCGTAGACCCGACCGAGGATGTCGCGGGAGCGGTCGGCTTCCTCAGTCAGGCCGATACCGCTCACGAGGTCGATCAGTTCGCCGAGCATGACCTTGTTGAGAGCCGGGCGGGCATAGTCCTTGGGCAGGACGCCCTTGAGCGAGGCGTTCCTAGCCTCGATCGCCAGCATGGCATCGTCGATATCCTTGCCGATCGACGATTGCTTGGCCCTTGCCTGCAGATGCGACCAGCGGGCTGCCTTGGGAACCCAGAAGACGTTCTCGGCGAGATACTCCTCGGGATCCTCCGGGTCCGCCAGTTCTTCCGCGAGCAGGTCCGTCCGCTTGGCCTCGAAGGCGTCGGAGATGTACTTGAGGAAGATCAGGCCAAGGGCGACATGCTTGTAATCGGACGGCTCCATGTTGCCGCGCAGCTTGTCCGCCGCAGCCCAGAGTTTCGTCTCAAATCCGAGACTGGACCCTGCATTGTTTATCTGCTTTGCCATAGAGCGCTAATTCGCTTGTGAAGAATGGAGGCGTTGTGCGCGCCCGAAATGACCGCGACCGCATCCCTGGTAGATTTTGCAGTTGAATGAAGATCGCATCGTCTGCTTCATCCTACCCGCGCAGCGAGTCGATGGATCGGAACGATCCGTCGGGCGTGCGGTATTTCCAGTTTCCGTTCCATACGTTCTCGTTACCCGATGCGATGGACTCGTTGAGCCGGTTTAGGGTGGGAAATCGCTTCCCCGTATCTTCGCGCACCCAGACCCCCCTCCGGGCGGTTGCCTTGTACTCTCTGCGCTTGTAGTTGCGGAAAATCTCGAAGCCCTCGGGGAAATGCACATTGTTTCGGGCGTCGTAGACGCCGCCGTCCCGTTCATCGTGAACCCCGTTTGCTTGCGCCCCGCTGCCGCAACTGAGCAAGCGGCGGAGTATGGCGTCTTCGGTTTCCTCACCGTCACGGCGGTTGGCCCAGATCGCGGCGAACACAGTGGTCGATAGTGTAATGGTCCTGGACATCTCGTGCTCCGTTTTCCTGTTTGTCTAAAAGTTAGCAAATAGCACTATATCCCGTCAAGTGCCACAGAAACCAAACTCGGCATTCGGGGCAACGGGGCTGGCGGGACCAATCAAAGCCAATCGGGGCGCGCGGGATCCTCACTGCCGGGTTCGGCTGTTGAAAGCGGTTCGGTTCTGGTTGGACGCTCGTGCAACCGGTCCTTTTTCCGTTTTGGGCGAGGCTCTATGGTGTTGATTTCGTACTCTGTACCGAAAGATGTTCGGCAACCGCTCTTTGTCATGGGAGGATTTGGGGAATGGGTCGCCATAACTCGCGAACTCAAGGTGCGCGCATGATCGCGTTGTCCGCCAACTTTTTCCTTGTCTCGAGGCAATTTCGGCTCCTTTCTTTTGTAATTCATCGTTCTGGCGATGACGTGCGCGGCCTGCGCGGCCGCGTCTTGAAGAGCGGCGTCATCAAGGTGGGCATAGATCGCTGTGGTCTCGCGCTTGCGGTGTCCGAGCAGCCGCCCGACCGTGGTCAGCCCGACGCCGTTCATGACGCCCTGCGAGGCCCAGGTGTGCCGGCAATCGTGGATGCGGAGACCGGGCAACCCGGCTTTCTCCCGGATGCCCACCCAGAACGTGTAGAGCCGACTCGACGTGAGGTTCCCGGGGAACACCCGTGTTGCCTCTTCGGCCCGGGGCAGTGCGGCAAGCACTCTTGCCGCCTCCGGCCCGAGCCAGACCGTGCGCGGCCCGGTCTTGGAGTCCTCCAGACGTGCGCTCGCGCCGTCCTCGCCAAGTTCACCGATCTCCTCCCATTTCAGATTGAGGATCTCCGACAGGCGCGCGCCGGTGAGCGTCAATAGGCGGATCGCGGCGACCCGCCACGGCTGTTCGGCCTGGTGCGCGTCCAGCACGGCGCCGAGCCGTTCGAGTTCCCGGCGGCTGAGAAAGCGCGCGACGGGCCTTCTCGGGTTCTTGACGATATTGGCGCAGGCGTCGGGGACGTGCTCGTCGATGTCACCCCACTGGCGGGCCGTCTTGAGCATGGCGCGCAGAATTTCGAAGGCGCGGTTGGCCGCGCCGGGTTTGTCCACACTGGCGGCATCGAACCAGGCGGATACGCGCGCATGGTCGATGGCATCAAGCCGTATCCGGCCAAAAGCCGGCATCAGCCGATTGCGCATGTAGATGTCGTGGGTTTCGAGCGACGACGGCTTCCAACGGTGCCGCCGGCGTTCTCGGTAGCGTTTGGCGAAATCCCGGAACAGCGGCGCCCTGTTCTTCCGCGCCGGCTTCACGTCCTCGCCGCCCCACAAGCGGGCAAGCACGGCCGCGCCTTCGCGCCGTGCCGCGTCAAGCGGCAGTTCAGGGAACCGCCCGAGCGTGATCTTGCGCATTCGGCCCCTGGCTCGGGTCTGGATGATGTAGGACTTGACCCCGGAGGGCTGCACCCGTACCCCGAAGTGCGCCAGCTGGGTGTCCCACAGGGTGCGTTCCTTCGCCCCCGGCTTCGCGGCGGCGATGGCCTTCACGGTCAACCGGAAGCGGTGCTTGCCGCCGCTCATCGTCCGCCCTCCGTCCCGTTGCCGGTCATGGCCCCGTGGACGATGCCGGAGATGCGCCCCGCCGCGGCGCGGACGTGCTCGTCGGCCAGATGGGCGTAGCGCTCGGTCGAGGCGACATCGGCATGGCCGAGCAGGCGACCGACGGTATAGAGGTCGAGGCCGCTCATGACGGCGTGGGAGGCGAACGTATGCCGGCAGTCGTGGATGCGCACATCCTCCAAGCCCGCGAGATCCCGCAGCTTCAGCCAGCGGTATCCGAGGTTCTTCATCGGGGCGTTTCCCGCCGGGTTGGGGAACACATATTCACTGTCACGCGGCAGAGCGTTCAGCACCGTCCTGGCGGGCGGCGGAAGCTGAATCGCCTTCGGCCCGGTCTTGGAGTCCGGCAGCACCGCGCGAGTACCGCGTATCCAGTCCCACTTAAGCGCCGTGATCTCCGACAACCGCGCGCCGGTGAACAGCAGCAGCCGGATCGCGGCGGCGGCTTGAGTGTCCTCGGTATGGTCGAGCACGAACCCGAGGCGCTTGAGTTCATCGACCGAAAGGAACCGCTCGCGGGGGGCGGTCTTGTAGCGGCGCATGTTGCGGCAGGGGTTGGAGCCCTGGGGCCGGAAATCCCACAGTTCGGCCTGGCGCATCATCACCGACAGCACCGGCAGGGCCCGGTTGGCGCTGGCGGGGGTGGCGCTCAGGGAATCGAACCAGCGGCGCACGTCGGCGCGGCCGATCTTTGCGACATGCATCGCGCCGAAGAAGGGCAAGAGGTAGCGGTTGAGCAGGTGGCGGTTGCCCTTGCGGGTGGACGGCTTCCAGCGCCGCGCCTGGCGGCGCATGAACTCGTCGGCGAAGTCGGCGAACCGCGGGCCGGTCTCGCGCTCGGCCTTGGCGGCCGCGATGGCGGCGACGGCCATCTCGCGGGCCTCGGCGGCGGTCATGTCGTCGGCCGTGCCGAGGATGGTTTTCGGTGCGCCGACCGGGCGTGGAGCTCGGACGAAGAAGGTCTTCGTTCCGTTCTTTGCGACCGTGAAACCGAAGGCGGGCAGGTCCCGGTCGATGACGGTCAGGCCGCTCCGTCCGGGTTTTTTCTCCCGGAATGTACGGTGAAGCGTCCGCTCGTTGATAGTGGTGTGGATGCGCATGGGCGTGTCTCCGTTGTCTGTTTCCTCGGGCGCCGTTCGGCTCAAGGGAACAAAACGGCGGCTTTGAACAGGCAACGCGCCCCGCGCGCGGGATCGCGGCGATAGGCTGAACTTAGCCTATCCTGCTGACAAATAACGGAATTCTCCCGAAGAACGCAGGCCGGTGGGGCCTCGCTCTCTGCATCATCGATGCGTGGGGTGTGACGGTGAACCGGCTCCGCCGTCGAGAGGGGATTCAAGGGAGAAGTCCAACCGATGGGACTGGAAAGCCGTTGTGACTCAACGGGTTAGCCCAAGCGGCGCGTGAGCGGTCGGGATAGGACGGATCCTAATCGGGATCGTGGCGCGAATCGACAGTCGTTTCCGGGTCTCAATCCAGGAAGCGGCCGTGGCGTCTCAGTCGCGGGCCAGGCGGCGATGATGCTCTGGGAGCATCGGCGGTTCTCTGGAGAATCGGGGCATGTTCCCAGAGCATCCAGCCGTAGTACGGTGTAGTACGTCCCGCTTGCCTTGCATCCGGAGCCGCTGCGCGGCCAGCCGGGCAAGGACGTGTGCAGTTCGCCGGACACGAGTGCAACGGACCGTGCGCACCGAGACCGGCACTGCCGCCGGCACAAGTGCGGAGGAACGTGCGCGATCCTGTGCACGGCGAGGCCGGCACCGGCATCCGCACGAAGTGCATCGGCAATGCGCCGAGGCGATGGCCGACGCCGTGACGGCGGGCACCGCGCGAAGTGATGGCGCAACTGCCGGGCCACGCGCAGTGAGCAGTGCACGTTGTCGGCGTTGATCGCATCGCTGTCGCGGTTCCTGACGAAGGAATGGAACGAGCCGTACCGGCGAACCGGCACGGCCCGTTGCCGCGGTGGCCTCTATGCAGCGGGCCGCATCACCGGGATGCCCAATGACTCGGCCTTGTCGATGAGGTTGTCGGTAATCCCACTGCCGGGGAAAGCAATGACGCCCTTGGGCAGGAGATTCAGCAACTCGTCGTTGCGGCGGAACGGTGCGGCCCGTCCGTGACGGTTCCAGTCCGGCTTGCACACGATCTGGTGCACTTCGTTGCGTTCGGCCCACTGAGCAGCGATCTTCTCGACGCCGGGGCCGCCGCCATGCACCAGCACCATGTCGTTGTACTTGGCGCGGACCTTGTCCAGACTGCGGGCGACGGCATCGACATCCTTGAGGTGCTTGCCGCCTGTGACGGCGATCAGAGTACCGTCGGGCAGATGCGCCTGCATCTCGCGGTCCTTGCGTGCGCGCTGGAAGTCGCGGGCGTCGATCGCCGCCGAGGTCAGCTTGCGCGTCTGGCTGGTGTGGCTGCCGCGCCGCGGACGCCAGGTGCCGCCGGTCATAGTGCGGTACTGTTCGGCCACGGTATCGCGCAGTTCCTCGAACGCGTCGCGCCTATCGCCGAGGTGGCGTGCGCGGTCGGTCGTGAGTTCGAGTTCGCGGGCCTTGACTTCGGAGCCGTCCTGCGCGTGCTGCAGGTCGCGCATCTTGGGCGTGAGCCTGTCGATGCGGCGGTCGAGTCTTCGCACCTGGGCGTTAAGGGTGTTCACGAACCCCCAGAGCAGGTGCTCCCGTTCATCAGCGAGCTGGACGCCGTCCGGTGTGACGTTCTCCGCGAGGATGCGGAACGCTTCGCCGATCGCCGTTACGGCCTCGTCGCGGTCCCAGATCTCTCTGGGGTCGAACTCGTCGCGTTCCGGCGTGACTCCGTAGAGCGCGGCGTTCTCGCAGATGACGGCGGTGGGGGAGTGTGACTGGTGAGTGTGCATGGAATCGATATCGAACATTTGAGTGTCTCCTTGATGACGTTGAGAGTGAAGCCGCAAGGCCCCGTATCGCCGGAAGCGCATCCCGGCTTATGCCTATTGGTTCACGCGCGCGCAGCGGAGTCACCGCGAAGCGGTTCACCGCGTAGCGGTTCACCGCGTAGCGGCCGCAACGCAGTGGAGGACCCCGCAAGGGGTTGGCGCAGTGAGCCCGTGTGGGACGATGGGCATGAGACGGGAGGAGCTAGTGTTGGGGCTGGGCACAACCCTCTTTCCCGGACCCTTCGGACGGCACCGCGCTGGCGAGCGGCAGTTGGCCCGACGATCCGAATCAGGCGTGAGCGGGCTGGCGCCCTTAGGTGGTCCGCGCATCGGCACAGAGGGACTCGAGATCGGCTGCAAACGAAAAGGGCCGACGTGCGTAACGCCGGCCCCTTTCGAAGGTGGGTGAGGCTCGGGGAGCCTAAAACGGAATCTGCCCGCCTTCCAGGTCGTCGGCCTGTGCCGGGGTGTCCGCCGGCATGGCAGTACCGCCCGCCTGGGCTATTGTGCCGTTGCCGTTCGGCCGGTCCAGGAACTGGATCCGGGAACCAGGGACCAGCAGGATCTCGGTCGAGAACCGGTCGGAGTCTTCTCCCTCCTTGCGCCAGCGCCGGGTCTGCATCTTGCCCGCGACATAGACCAGACGGCCCTTCCTGGCGTTCTTGACCAGCATGTCCACCAGCCCGGGCTGGAACGTGACGGCCCGGTGCCATTCGGTGCGGTCGATCCGCTCGCCGGTGGTCTTGTCGAGGTACGACTCGTCGGTGGCGATGCTGAGATTAGCGACGCGGCCCCCCGAGGTCAGGTGGTTGACGGTGACGTCGGCGCCGAGGCGCCCGATGACTTCTGCGCGGTTAAGTCCAAAGCTCATGTTGATTCTCCTTCTGCTTGATGATGACAATGGGATGACAAACGGCCGGGAACCGGAGTCTCTCTCCGGCCCCCCGGCCATTCATCCTTCTCTGGCTTCCCTCCAACTCCGGTTCTCGGCGACTGCGTCCGAACGGACCTCGCGGTCGGGACAGTGCCGCACCTGGTCGTCGGCGATCGTTTCGCGCACGGCGTCGGCGTCGATGCCGATCTCGGCGAGCAGGTGGCTTGTGGTTGGGAGGATGAGGTCGTAGTCGGTGTCGGGTGCGAACATTTCAGTCTCCTTCGTTAGTCGTGCCCGGGACGGGGGAGCCCTTCTCCCTCTCTTCTTCCGGGCGTTCGCCCGGCACGCGCGAAGCTTTCCCTCCAGGTCAGCGGCAGCCAGGGGGATGGCCAGCACGCAGTAGCAGAGCGCCGGCATCGCGAAGGGACCGGAAACGCGCGGAGCAGGAGGCCCGGCTCGGGCCCGGCGGCGGATCCGTGCGGGAGAGCGGTTCCCGGACCGCCGCCCCGCGGGCGGCGGACCGGGAAGGCGGTCCAGGACACCCGGCCGTGGCCGAGCTTCCCGTTCAGCCGGTCGCAGACCTCAAGCGCGCGGTCGAGAGTCACCACGATCAGGGCGGTGGCGTCCAGCCCCCCCGCCGGCGATCGCGATACGGTGCAGTCCGGCTTCGGGCAGCGCCCCGGCGACAAACACGTAATCCATCGCCTCCGGCAAGGAATCGGCGATCATCGGCAAGTTCCTCCGGTTGTGCAGACGCCAGCCGCACTCGGGCCGGCGATTCGTATGGGCGCGCGTCAAGGCGCCTGCGCCCCCCTCAGCGGGCGGCGGGACGGCCAGACGTCTGAAGCGTGTCCGGCGGCGCAGGCGTTAGCCGGCCGCGTCACTCCCACCCCGCCAGGCTCGCGAGCGGATGGGCGTCGCGGACCACCTCGACCTCGTGCCCGGACAGGTTCTCAAAGGCGATGAATGCAATGGCGTCCATCTCGTCGTCGAAGGTCGCCAGGCACTCCTCGGTCGCGATGAGGATCACCGTGAAGCTCGGCGGATACAGCGGCATCCCGCGCATGTGATCGGAGCGCGCATACGAGCGCTCGGCGCAGTCCGGGCACCGCGACGCTCCAAAGCTCGGGGAGTTGCAGTCGGTGCAGCGGTGGGCTGATCTCCTCGACCAGTATCTCCGGCGCGAGGCGGCGTTCTTCCGGGCCCGGTCCCGTTGCTGGCTCTCGATCGTCGCTCAGACCCCGCAGCGGGCCTCGCCCGCGAAAGCCGGCTGGCCGCAGGTCACGCAAAGGCCCTGGGCCCTGCGGGCACGGTACTGTTCCCGCTCCGCCGCCTGCCGGATCTCCCGGCAAGGCGCGCAGGTCGCTCCGCCCTCGACCGGAGGACGGCGCCCGCACCGGGTGCAGACGTTCGCTTCGCGGCGGAGCGCGCGGCGCTTGCGGCTCGCGGCGCGGGCGCTGCGCCGCTTTCCTTCAACCGGGCGGCCGCCATACTTGAGGCC
>MKWU01001789.1_pt1 | contig 35403 bp, 22 predicted proteins | sample 809101 | NCBI WGS metagenome assembly MKWU01 (sample SAMN05860141, study PRJNA318959) | sponge metagenome | host: Aplysina aerophoba | place: Slovenia: Piran, Adriatic Sea, Gulf of Piran | collected 2013-05-07
AGGAGGGGGACTGGAGGAAGAACGTGGCGAGGGCGCAGGCCGCGGCATCGGCGACGTCGTAGCGCTTGTTGGAGCCGGTCCGGGGGTCGGGCAGGGCGGAGGCGGCTTGTTGGAAGCGATCCAGAAGGGTCTCGAGCACGCAGGAATTGGAAACGGAGGGCATATCTTATGTTTGAAAGCGGTGCCCACAAAGTCAAGCCCCCAGAAACTGGTCCCTTGCTACCGGCCCCTCACCGGCTCCCGAGACCAAAAAAGCCAAATTGAGAATCCCTGGCCGTTAAGGGCGGGTTCATGCGAGAGTTTTTCATCGGCGGCCGCACGATCGGACCGTGGGTGCTCGGGCTCACGTGGATCGCAACGTCGGCGAGCGGGGGTACGTTCATCGGGGCGCCCTCCCTAGCGCACGCCAACGGCTGGTCGGTGATGCTGTGGATCTCCGGCTACATCGTGGTTGCAACGGCGGGGTTTTGGCTGCTGGGACGTCGAATTGCGGAACTGGGAGGTTCAACCGGCGCGTTAACGTTTCCGGACCTGCTTCGAGACCGGTTCGAAAGCCGCGCGATCGGCGCGATCTCGGGAGTGGCGATGCTGGTCCTGCACACGAGCTTCATCGTTGCGCAGTACATCGCTGGAGCACGCGTACTCGAAGCGGCCCTGGGAATTCCTTACGTGTGGGGCGTCCTGAGCTTCTTGGTCATCGTCTGCGTCTACACCGCCTATGGAGGATTTCGGGCCGTCGCTTGGACCGACAGCTTTCAGGCGATCGTGATGCTCGTCGGCGTCTTGCTCACAGCAGGGTTCGGACTCTACCGAGTGGGCGGACTTCAGGCAGTCTACGACGGGTTGGCCGCCCAGTCCCCCGACTTGCTCACGGCCACAGGGCCGGACCAGTTCCTGCCTCTATCGGCCGCGATCTCGTTCTTTTTCATTTGGCCCCTCGCCGTCGCTGGCCAGCCATCGCTGATCACTCGATTCCTCGCCTGCCGGGATGTGCCCTCACTGCGTCGGGCGTCAATACTGATCGGCTGCTACATTCTCTTGCTCTATCCCGCGGTGATCTTTGTCGGAATCCTGGGCCGCGTCCTAGTGCCCGATCTTGCCGCCAGCGACCATGCCATGCCTGCCACCATCCTAGCCGCCGTCCCGCCCGTACTGGCGGGTTTCGTGCTCGCGGCACCGATGGCTGCGATCATGTCAACGATCAGCTCGTTCCTGCTTGTTGCCGCCGGGGCGATCGCCCGCGACCTGTACGAGCGAAACACCCGGGCACCGGCCACCGAGGGGAATGCCCGGCTCGCGACTCACCTTGCGATTCTCGCCGTGGGCTTGGTGGCGGGTGTCTTCGCGCTGCGCCCACCGGACTACTTGCAGTACATCGTGATCTTTTCGGGGACCGGACTCGCCGCAACATTCCTGTTGCCCACCCTGTTCGCGGTCTATTGGCCAGGCATGAACCGCACCGGATGCCTCAGTGGGATCGCGACAGGCTTTGCGACCTTTATCCTACAGTACGTCGCTTATGGCACAAGGAGCTTCATGGGGCTCGATCCGTTCGTTTGGGCGCTTGCGGCAAGCGGGCTGGCCTGCGTCGTAGGGTCGATGGTGGGAACGCGGGATCCTGACACGCTCCTATCGAAATACTTCGCTCCCGACGAGTTGTGACGGCCTCCCCGCTCCAAGCTAGAGTTCGAGCTTCCAGGGCGGCCGATACTCGCTGCGCAGGTAGGTCTGCGCTTCCTTGTTGTTGGTCGTTTCCGAAGCGGGGTCCCAGTCGACCCGCTGCCGGCTGCGCATCGAAACGTTCCCCAGCAGAGCCATGGCGGTGGACCTGTGGCCGATTTCGATGTCGCAGATCGGCTTGGAACGGTCGCGGATCGCAGCAACGAAATCCCGCCAGTGATCGTCGGTGGTCGGATTTCGGGATTCGCCCCGAGCCGCCTCCATGCGATTCTCAGCCCCCCCTCCACGGTTACGCCGCTGTTCCGGGGTGATTTCCCAATATCCTCGATTCACATACAGCGTACCCTCGGTGCCATGGAACTGAATCCCGTAGCCAGGCAGTCCGCCCGCATTGGCGTTGGCAACTCGATTCTCGTAAGTGCAGACGAATCCCGGAAATTCGTAGCTCGCCATGATCGTGTCAGGCGTTTCGCGGTTGTCGATCAAGGCGTACTTGCCGCCGTAGGTTGAGATCGAGCGGGGTCCGGGCTCGGCCATGGCCCACAGCACGATGTCCAGCAAATGGACACCCCAGTCGGTCATCATGCCGCCGGCGTAGTCCCAGAACCACCGGAAGTGCGCGAAGGAGTAGGGATTCACGCCGAATCGGTTCTTGTTGAATTGCCTTTCGGGAGCCGGGCCCAACCACATGTCCCAATCGAGATCGGCGGGTGGCTCGGTATCGGGCGGGGTGCCAATTCCGTCGGGGTACGCGTTCGAGTAGTTCCAGGTTCGCACGAAACTGATCGTGCCGAGGCTACCGCTCTGGACAATGTCCTTGGCTTCCTGGAAGTGCTTGCCAGACCGCTGCTGCGTCCCAACCTGTACAACCCGATCATATTTCCTCGCCGCCTTGACCATCATTTGGCCTTCGTGCACGGTGACTGAAATCGGCTTCTCGACATACACGTCCTTGCCAGCCTTGCAGGCCTCGACCGTCATATAGGCGTGCCAGTGGTCGGGAGTGGCGATCAGGACGGCATCGATGTCATCTGCCTCGATCAGTTCGCGAAAGTCGGGATAGACCCTCGCGTTCGGCACCATCTCCAACGTCAGTTGCAGGTTCGGCTCGAACACCTCGCTGATGGCAACCACTTCGATGTCCTCGGTAAGCTTCAACACTGACCGGAGGTTGCTCCGCCCACGCCGACCGCCACCGATCACTCCTAGCCGGATCTTCCCGCTCGGCGAGGCGGCGCTCGCGGCCGTGGCCACAGCCGTGGCAGAAGCCGCCATAAAGGATCTACGTTGCATGGATCATTCCCCTGAGTGGGCCCTCCCAGCCACCCCGATCGGGCAGCGGTTTCAACAGAAATGTGCGGGCGCTTCCGCCCCCTGCCATACGACACGTACAAACGCACCCATCGCATAGCGCCCACCGCATTGACATACGGCGACTTGCCATTATCTTACCGCTCTGGCCTGTGTTCGCCACACCGAACGGCGCTCACATTGCAGAAACCGGTTTCCCGGGATACCGCCGCCGATTGCGCCCCGCTGCTTTCAGCCCTCCGGCAATTCGTCGGCAACCGGAATATCGTGACCGTCTTCCAGCTCTTCAAGCAGTCTCACGACCAGTGCCTTTTGGCCGAATTCGAACTCGTCTTCCGCAGGATTCGGATCGTGCATCGCGACCCACGCCCTAAGAAGTTCGGTCACTGGCTCGGTGATGGCTTCTTCCGCGCCAGGCTCGAAGCGCAGGGGGATCTCGGCATTTCGAATCGTAGTCCGTAGCAGGTCCGAGAACTTCACCCCGCGCCCTCAAGTCTCGTCGCGGCCCGAGGCTCCTTCGACAACCAGCGCTCGCAATGCTCCGACGTACGGCGGAACAGCAACTCCATTCTCTGTGATGATCGCTGTAACGAAGCGGCTGGGTGTCACATCGAAAGCCGGATTACAGACCCGCGTCTCGTGCGGCGCGATCTGAAGCCCCTGGACCTGAGTCACCTCTTCAGGCGCCCGCTCCTCGATCGGAATCTCCTCGCCAGACGCCAGACCCAGGTCAACAGTCGAGGTTGGAGCCGCCACGTAGAACGGAATCCCGCTCTCCTTCGCCAGCACGGCTACCGAATAGGTCCCAATCTTGTTGGCGACATCACCGTTCGCGGCAATCCGATCGGCGCCCACCACAACAGCCTGCACGCAGCCGCGCTGCATCATATGCCCGGCCATATTGTCCGTCAGCAGAGTCACCGGTATGTCGTCCTGCTGCAACTCCCACACGGTTAGCCGCGCTCCCTGCATGAATGGGCGGGTCTCGTTCGCCAGCACGTCCAAGGCGTTGCCCCTATCCACTGCTGCGCGGATGACCCCGAGCGCTGTACCATACCCCCCCGTTGCCAACGCTCCGGCGTTGCAATGGGTCATCACCGTGCCGCCTGACGGTAGGAGTGACGCGCCGTGCTTCCCGAGGGCTTGGTTGCTGGCAATGTCCTCTACCAGCACCTGCTGGGCCTCGCTCACGAGACGCTGGCGGATCAGGTCGAGCCCCGCTCCCTGCTTTCGCAGCCCGCAGTACAACTTTCGCATCCGCTCAATCGCCCAGAAAAGATTGACCGCGGTTGGGCGCGTCGAGGCTAGGATCTCGCAAATCTCATCGAATTCGGCGTCCAACTCCTCGTCGGTAGCCTTGAGGACCCCGATGGCAACGCCCATGGCAGCCGCGCAGCCGATCGCGGGGGCACCGCGGATTACCATCGTGCGGATGGCATCCGCCACCTCCAAGTGATCTCGACAAGTGACATATGCTTCCTCGGCCGGTAGCTTCGTCTGGTCGATCATGACCACTCCGTCCGCAGTCCATTCGATGGTCTTTACCATGGTTGGATTCGGCACAGGCCCTCGTCGTCTGGCCGACCTCCCAGTCTAGCTGAGCCCGTCCGGCACCGATAGCACGACAAGGAAGAGCAACCCGTTGTATGCCGCATGGACGAGCGTGGTCGCCTTCGTGGACCCGCTACGCATCCGGACCAGACCGAATGTCGCGCCCACCGCGAGCAGGATGCTTAGCTGCTGCCAATGCCAGCCGTACTGCGAACCGTGCAGCGCGGCAAAGATGGCACTGGTCACGACAAGCGCCACCCACCGGCCGTGGGCCCGTTCGAAGGCTGCGTAGAGAAAGCCTCGAAACACGATTTCCTCAATCCACGGCGCCACCAACACGCCGAACCCGCCAAGAATCCATAGGGCCTCTCGATTGGCGAGCAGGTCCTGCATCGGACTCACTTGCGTCGGGTCACTCAACACGACACTCGCCAGGACCGACCCCAGCGCGAGCAGCGCGCCGGCGCGAAGATAGCTCCTCGCCGGTTTCGGAAGCCGGACCCAAGCCAGACCTTCACGGAGCGGCATGGCGTACCTGTGTTTCACGACATAGACGATGTAGCCTAGCGCGGGAAGCCACATGACGAGTTGAAGGGGTACGGCGAGGCGCGGTTCCCGGCCGAGCAGGTCGCTGATCTCGTCCATGGCGAGCCCGTATCGTCTCTGGGCAATCGCCACCGCTCCAGCCAGCGCTGCCATCTGAGCCAGAATCGCCACGGCAACAAGCGTAAAGACCTCCCGGTATCGCCAAATCGGCGGGGGCTCAGCGCGTCCGGCCTCGGGATCTGCACTGCCCCTTTCGCTCCCAAGCGCGGGATCCTTGATGAAGTCAGTCACCGCACACCCGTCTCCCGGAGAGCTCTTCCCGTGTGGCTCGCTTCAACTGCCGCCACTCGCTCGGGTGTCCCAGTGCATACGACCTCACCGCCCAGATCGCCGCCTTCTGGCCCGAGGTCCACGATCCAATCAGCCGAGCGAATCACATCCAGCTGATGCTCTATCACGATCACCGTGTTGCCGTGGTCTACCAAGCGACGCAACACCATCAACAACTTCCGGATGTCATCGAAATGCAGCCCCGTGGTGGGCTCGTCGAGAATGTACAGGGTCCGCCCCGTCTGGCGCTTGCTGAGTTCCTTGGCGAGCTTCATCCTTTGCGCTTCCCCGCCCGAAATAGTTGTCGAAGACTGGCCGAGTTGGATATAGCCAAGACCGACATCCACGAGCGTCTGGAGCTTCTTGCGAACCGCGGGCAGTCGATCCATGATCTCCAGTACTTCCTCGACCGGGGCTTCCAGAAGGTCCGCGATAGAGCGACCCTTGTATAGCACCTGCAGAGTCGCTTGGTTGTACCGCCTTCCTCGGCAGGTATCGCAGTTCACGAACACATCGGGCAGGAAGTTCATCTCGATCCTCCGGACACCGTCTCCCTCGCAAGCGTCGCAACGCCCTCCGACGACATTGAAGCTGAATCGGCCGGGAGCGTACCCCCGCGCCCGGGATTCAGGCAGCAGGGAGTAGAACTCGCGTATCGGGGTGAAGACGCCCGTGTAGGTCGCCGGATTCGATCGCGGTGTCCGTCCGACGGGCGTCTGGTCGATGCGTACAACGTTGTCAATGTGGTGCAGGCCGTCGATCCGGTCATAGTGGCCGGGCGGAATCATCTCGGATCCGAGGAGGCCCTTCACGAGCGGATACAGGATACCGTTCACCAGAGTCGACTTGCCGCTACCGGACACACCCGTTACAACACATAGATTCCCGGTGGGGAATTCGACATCAATGCCCTTGAGGTTGTGCTTGCGGGCCCCCTTGACAGAGAGCTTCCTACGTCGCGATGGACGCTTCGCAGCGGGTACGCTAGCCGTCTTTCGGCCGGCAATATAATCTCCCGTGAGCGACCCGTCGTCACGCACGATTTCACGGGGCGTGCACGAGGCAACCACCGCACCCCCGAGTCTTCCGGCACCTGGGCCGAGATCGACTACATGATCCGCGCGCTCGATCGTGGCTTGATCGTGCTCCACGACCACCACCGTGTTGCCTATGTCCCGCAGTCCGATAAGGGCGTCAAGGAGCCGACCGTGGTCGCGGGAATGAAGTCCTATCGAAGGCTCGTCCAGTACGTACAGCACACCTCGCAAGCGAGTGCCGATCTGGGTCGCCAGCCGGACCCGCTGGGCCTCGCCTCCCGATAGTGTCGCCGATGGCCGGTCCAGGCACAGATAGCCCAGACCGACGTCCGAAAGGAAGTCCACGCGCTGGCGGATTTCCTCCAAGATGCGCTCGGCCACCTCTTGTTTCCGCCCCTCGAGCCGAAGATCGTGCAATCGAACGCCTAAATCGGACAAGGGCATCCGAGCCATGTCCGATATCGACAATCCCGCCACGCGCACGAATCGAGATGCCGCCTGCAGACGAGCGCCCGAACAGTCAGGGCATAACCGATTGGACATGAATTGGATCACTCCCTTGGTGGGCTGGTACCCCGGGGCCATCTCGAGGTATCCGCGCAGTTCGGGGATCAAGCCGCAGAATCTGACACGCCGGAAGAAATGCTCTTTCGGCAGATTTCCTCTCCAACCGTAGAGGAGCCACTCACGCTCATCCGCGGAGAGCTGATTCCAAGGCTTGCGCAGGTCGACGCCCGCAACGATCGAGAATTGGTGCGCTGCCTCCACGGGAGTGCGCAACCCCACCGAAGTAGGCCAGCCGCTGTCCCGGAGGGGTCGATCCGGGCAGCGGATCAGCTTCTCCGGATCGGGATCCCAGATCACACCGAGACCTCCGCAGCCTTCGCAGGCTCCGAAACGGCTGTTGAACGAGAACGACCTCGGCTCGAATTCCGGGAGGCTCGCGCCGCATTCGACGCACGCCAGTTTCTCCGAATAGAGCGTCTCCGTGCCATCTTCGGCGACTATCAGCACAAGGCCGTCGGCAAGCTCGGAGGCAGTCCGAATTGAATTCCGGAGCCGTTTCTCTGCTTCCTCGCGGACCTGGATCCGGTCCACAACGACCTCGATTGTGTGATTCTTGTTGCGGTCGAGCCTGATCGAAGGCGGAAAATCATCGAGCCGTTCCAAGACGCCATCAATGCGGGCGGTCACAAAACCCTTACGGGCATACAATTCCAGTTCCCGGCGATAGTGTCCCTTGCGTCCCCGCACGCATGGCGCGAGAACGCTGATGAACCCACCTGCCTGCTGCTCGACGATTTGCGCCGCCACCTGGTCGGAAGGCTGTTTCTGGATTACCAGATCGCAATTGACGCAATGCGGTGTTCCCACCGAGGAGTACAGCAGGCGCAGATAGTCGTAGACTTCGGTCACAGTACCGACTGTCGATCGCGGACTACGGCTAGCAGTCTTCTGCTCGATGGACAATGCGGGGCTAAGCCCCTCGATGGAATCGACATCAGGCCGATCCAGCTGATCCAAGAACTGACGGGCATAAGCGGACAGGGTTTCCACGTACCGGCGCTGCCCCTCGGCGTAGATCGTGTCGAATGCGAGGGTCGACTTCCCCGATCCGCTCAGCCCAGTGATGACAGTGAATGCATCGCGCGGGATGTCAACATCAATGTTCTGAAGGTTGTGGTGGCGCGCTCCACGGACGGCGATCCGATCCAACATGAATGAGCACCCCCCCTAGTTGGTGCCTAACCGGAAATCCAGATACTGCGTCTCGTTGGCTTGCACGTCTATCGTCCTGCTCGCCTCAAGAGACCCCTTTACGATCCGAATCGAGTGCCTCCCTGGAGAAACAAACACTTGGTTTGCCGTGACCTTTCCCGTATCTCGGCCGTCGACGAAGATCTTGCCGCCTGTCGGATCGCTGCCGATCACCAAGGCCGATTGACGCGGCTCCAGCCACAAGTCCACGGTCATGCCCGCCTGGTCCACGGTGATTGTGCGCCGCTGGAGGCCATACCCCTCGCGATTCGCGACTACCGAGTGCTCCCCGACCGGTAGCTCCATGGGCGCGCAGGGGGTAACGCATCGCCACTCGGGGTTCTCGTCCACGGAAACCTGAACACCGTCGGCAAAACTGGTGAACGTGACAACCGCCGTCTCGGAAGCCAGCCGAGTTTGCCCGTCGGGCTGGAACTCGCGCGCATCTTCGACTCCATCTCCGGCTCCGCTCTGTTCGTTGGCAGTTTCGGTAGATGTCGATGCTGGCGCTGGGACTTCGATGGCTGGGCCGTTGGCAACCTCAACCGGGTCGGAGACGGGCACCACGGATTCGAGTGGTGGCGATGCCGAGATGGTCTCAATGGGTCCTGGCTCGGCTGTCTGGGTCGGCTCTGAGGACAGCTGCTCGGCCCCAAGCATCGCGTCAACCAAGGTTTGCGGGTCTTCAAGAAGGCCGGGGTAGCGTACCAACAAGACGCTCAAGGTCCCGACCGCCACCAACAGCAAGACGAAAATCACGAACGGCCAGCGGGCACCACCCGGCCGAGCGGGCTCGCGTGACTCGGAGGGATCAAGGGTGCGGTTCAGCTTCCTCCCGCGGGGAATCTGGCGCGTGGAGTCAGGCAATCGGTGGGTGGGACTGCTGGCCAATGTCTCATCAGCAACGACAACCACCGGCGAAGGGACATCCGCCACGGTCTCATCCCCGTCGGAACTCGGCTCGCGGCGGATCTCTGCCGGCGCCGCCGCATTTTGGGTTGGCATGCGGGGCATGGACGCGAACGCCTTGGCGAAGGCGCCGCACGAACCAAAGCGTTTCGCCGGATCCTTCGACATCGCGCGTAGCAGAACGCGTTCCAGCTCGGGCGAAATGCTCGGCTCCAGCCTGCGTGGAGCGTCTGGATCCTGGTTGACGAGCCGGTAGATCGTCGATGTGACATTTCCCGTATCGAAGGGCTTCTTGCCCGTCAGGAGTTCGTAGACAATGACCGCGAGAGAAAACTGGTCCGAACGGCCGTCAACTGGATCTCCGCGCACCTGCTCGGGAGACATGTAGTTCGGGGTACCAACCATCGTGCCAGTGCGAGTCAGTTGCGAGGATGCGATATGCGCCACGCCGAAGTCCATGAGCTTGATACCGCTCTGGGTAACCATGATGTTGGCCGGCTTGATGTCTCGGTGTACGATGCCTCGGCTGTGGGCATAATCGAGAGCCGACCCGGCCATCCCCAGCAGCTCGTTCAGGAATTCGATCTTGCGGCCGATCTCAAGTCTCGACGCTCGCGAATGCGACAGCTGCTCCCCCTCCACCAGTTCCATCGTGATGAAGGCCAGTCCATCCTTTTCGTCAACGTCAAATATCGTGACAATACCGGGATGGGACAGGCGCCCCGCTGACTGCGCCTCCCGAAACAAACGGAGCCGGAGTTCGCCGATCTCGCTTGGGTCAGCGTGATTGCCGAGCCTGATTGTCTTCACCGCAACTTCGCGACCGATTTTCGGATCGCGGGCGCGATAGACAACGCCCATCGCCCCGCGGCCCAGCTCGGAGACAATCTCGTAACGTCCGATCCGTTCCATTGCAATGGTGCGGTTCTTGCACTCTATCACGCCGTAGGGCGCTCCGGTGCTCCGACTGCGCGGTATATTGTGGGGCATGAACTGGCCCATGCTCATGGCCGTCCCGCTCGTTGCCTTCAGTGCCTCCGCGGCGGACTGGCCGCAGTTCCGGGGTCCACGCGGGACCGGAGTTGCCGAGGGCGGCGAACTGCCTGCTCGCTTCGGCGAAAACACCCACCTGCTGTGGAAGAGCGCCGTCCCGTCGGGCCATTCGTCTCCGGTAGTCGCAGGCGATCGGATTTTCTTAACGGCCTACGAAGACCAGAGGCTGCTCGTGCTCGCGTTGGAGCGTTCCTCCGGAGAGGTTGTTTGGATCCAGGAGGTTTCCAGACCGCGCCGGGAACCTTTCCAGAGAACGCACGGACCCGCATCACCGTCTCCGGTCACCGACGGCGAAAATGTGTATGTCTTCTTCGGCGACTTCGGGGCGTTGTCGTTCGATTCGAATGGCAACGAGCGGTGGAAGCGCCCGATGGGGCCTTTCGTCAACCAAAACGGCCACGGGTCTTCGCCAATTCTTGCCGATGGCAAGCTGCTGATCGTTTGCGACCAACAGGTTGGGTCCTACCTCATCGCTCTCGACAAAGACACCGGCGAGACGGTGTGGAAGACCGACCGTCCCGAAACCACCCGCGGTTACGGCACGGCCGGCGTTTTCAGGCCTGAGGGAGGCACGGCTCAGGTGGTCGTGCCAGGCGCCTACCGAGTCGCAGCCTACGATCTCAAGACAGGCCAGCAGCTGTGGTGGGTCAACGGATTCGCTTGGCAGCTCAAGTGCGTTCCGATTTTCGAGGGTGACACCATCTACATCAACGGATGGGAAATTGGCGGCGACCCCGGCCAACAGAAGCAAACCCCTTCGTTTGCCGATGTGATCGCCGAGTTCGACCGGGATGGAGACAAGCTACTGTCGCGGAACGAAGCGCCCGAGGAAAGGCTCAGGCAAGACCACCCGTGGGGAGAGGCCGACTTGGGAGGCGATGGCAAGCTCGACGAACGCGATTGGTATTTCTACGCCGCCAGGCGGGCGCCTGTGAACAATCTCGTCGCGATCCGCCCGGGCGCAGAGCGCGGCGACATCACCAATAGCGGCGTGCTTTGGCGCTACAACAAGTCACTGCCGAACACTCCCTCCCCCCTGCTCTATCGAGGAAAGATCTACTTGGTAAAGGACGGTGGCATCTTCAGCAGCGTCAATCCCGATTCAGGAACAGCCGACCGCGTCGCGCGGCTGGGAGACGCGATCGACAAGTACTGGGCTTCCCCCGTCGCCGGCGACGGCAAGATCTTCACGATCAGCGAAAGTTGCATGATCAGCGTCGTGGAGCCGGGCGCCAACTGGAAGGTCTTGGAAACGAGTGCCCTTGACGGCACTTGCTTCGCCACACCGGCCATCGTTGACGGGAAGATCTACATTCGCTCGCTGACATCGATGTACGCCTTCGGGCTGAAATGAGCCAAGCAAGTGCGCGACAGTTGATCCGAGACGGTGTCGTTGGAACACTGGCTGGGTCTGCCTCGATCCTTTGTGCGATTCCCGCGACAGCGCACGTCCTGAGCGTGAGTCAAGGCAGCTTGCGCCTAGCTGGCCAGGCAGTGCAGTACGAACTGAGAATGCCCCTCTCGGAGGTCCCAGAAGACGAGAACCCCCAAGCGACGCTTTTGGAGGCATTCCAGGTATTCTCGCAGGGACAAGCGGGTGTACTCGCGGACCAGGCGTGCCGCGAAGAGGCCGGCCAAGGACTCTACATCTGCGAGGCGGAATACCGGTTCGCCGCACCACCCGCCAAGATCTCGGTGCGTTGCGACTTTCCTTCAGTCACTGTTCCGCATCACATGCACATCCTGCAGTCGGGCGAAGGGGATTCCGCGCGACAGACGGTATTCGATATCACCTCCCGCCAGTCCGAGATACGCTTTGTCCCCCCTACGCTGGGCGAGGTCGTGGCAACAAACGTCGGGGCGGGATCACGCAAGGCGATCACCAGCCCTGAACTCCTCCTATTCCTTGTGGTCCTGGCTCTGGCGGCACGGTCGAGACGGGAGTTCTTCGTGTGCGCCGGTGCGTTTCTATGCGCCCAGACTGCCGTCGCGGCAACTGCCGGCACCCTGGGATGGATTCCTCCGCTGCGCTTCTTGGAGGCCGCCGCCGCCCTGACGGTCGCGTACATGGCGTCGGAGATCTTGTTCCTGCCTGATGCAAGACATCGATGGATCGTGTGCGGTTCGATGGGTTGCTTCCACGGGCTGTTCCTCGCCGCCTTCCTGGCTGCAACCGCGATGAAGGCGCCGTATTTCCTATCGGGGGCGATCAGCACCGAAGGATTGATCGTCACCGCCGCTGGCGCGATCCGTCTCAGGTGCGTCAACGGGAGGGCGGAACAGCTCGCTGCAATCCTCTTGCTGGTTGGAGGTTTGGCGTGGTTCGGCCTGCGGCTGATCGATTGACCCCCCGCGCCGGGCCAAGGATCTCAATCCGGACGCCGGGCGACGAAGGTCATCCCATACTCGGCCCAAGTGCCCCGGCCCGTGATCACGCCGCCGTCCAGCGTACCCTCGACCTTGATAGTGGAACTGTAGCCAGCCTCCGACGCATGGTACCTGCCCTCGAAGACGATCCGGTTGTCCGCGACCGTGCCTTCGAACACCTGGCCATGCATCTCAACCTTGATCGAATCGCCCTCCCGGGTGATGCTCCATTCGCTCGTGCGGGTGCCGCCTTCCGTGTCCCACACAACCTTCCATTTCCCTTCGAATTCGGCAGCCTCCAGACAGGGCGCAGAAACCGCTCCGGCTACGAGCAATGAAGCAGCCAAGAAAAAACCCCGCAACACAGCCCGAATATTATACACGGCAGGCCCAACCCGTGACCACCGTTCGCGCAATCGACTGTCGCGCGGCGACCCGCGGCCGGTGTGCCGGCGACAACTCGGAATGCCGGTGCTACCGAACACAGGCGGAGTCCGGATCCGATTGGCCCCGGCGCTATTCCGCGAAGTCGAAGCCGTCTTTGTCGTCCCCATACCGCCGGCGCAACTCCGCAAGCCGATCCCTCAACATTCGAATGCGCTCCGCATAGCGCCGGTCACCGTGCAGGTTCTGAATCTCGAGCGGATCCGCCTCAAGATCGTAGTACTCCCAGAACGGGTCACGCACGCCTGGCCTTGCGCCGTTGACCCTGCTCCTGCCATCCGGCCCGGTTGCGCTGTCATAGAAGAAGATCAGCTTGTCTCGTGGCGTGCGGATGCCCAAGTGCGCCGGAACGTTAAAGTGCGCCCGGTTCATCCAATAGCGGTAGTAGATCGCTTCCCGCCATGCACTCGGCCTATCCCCTTTCGCCAGGGGCAGAAAGCTTGCTCCCTGCATGTCCGACGGAATACGGACGCCGGCGGCATCCAGCATCGTTGGCGCAAAGTCCAGATTCTGGACCAGTTCGGTTGGCACCGTTCCGGCCGGCACGGTAGTCGGCCACCGTACCAGCAGAGGGATCCGAAGGGATGGCTCGTACATGAAGCGCTTGTCATAGAGACCGTGCTCACCGAGGAAAAACCCCTGGTCCGAGGTATAGACCACCAACGTGTCGCGAGCAAGACCGTTGTCATCGAGGTACTCCAGAACGCGACCCATGTTCTCGTCAATGGAATGGACACACTGCAAGTATCGGCGCATGTAGATCTGGTACTGGGCGCTGCGCAACGCGGGACCGGAAATCCCCGCTAGCTCTCGCTCCCACCTGGCGATCTCGTCAGGCCTGTAGCGGACACGCGTCAGGAACCAGCGCCACTCCGGCACACCGTACGACGTGTGCCGGTGTCCGATCACCTCGACGGTTTCGCGCAGAGCGATGCGCTGGCCAACATCCTCGTGGAGCGTGGGAGGCTCGGGAATCGGCTCGGGGAACAGCCCGGCATGCTCCCGTTTCGGGACGAACACATCGTGCGGAGCCTTGTGGTGATACATCAAGAAAAACGGCCTATCTCGTGGTCTAGACTCAAGAAATCTCAGCACTTGGTCAGTGATCACGTCGGTCACGTAGCCTTCATGGACTTGCCCTTTCGGCCACTTTCCCGTGTGCCGCAGGATCGGGTTGTAGTACAGGCCCTGGCCGGGAAGCACCGCGTACTCGTCAAATCCAGTCGGCTCACTCTTCAGGTGCCACTTGCCAATCATTCCGGTGTAGTACCCAGCCGCCTGGAGCAGCTTCGGCAGCGTCTGCTGCGTGCCGTCGAAAGCGTCCGGCAGTGTCAGGACTCCGTTCGTGTGGCTGTGCTTGCCGGTGAGCACGACCGCCCTGCTGGGCGTGCAGATCGAGTTCGTGACAAATGCGGCGTCGAACCGCGCCCCCTCTGCGGCCAGCCGATCGAGGTTGGGGGTGGAAATCAATCCTCCTCCATACGCGCTAAGCGCGGGCACGGCGTGGTCGTCGCTCATCACGAAGAGGATGTTGGGAGCGGCCGACGCAACTAGGGGAACCCACCCCAGGACGACGATTCCAAATCGCAGCATACGCACGATTCTACCCGGGCACAGCCGGAAGTTAGCTTCCCGAGCGGGGCTTGCAGAGTGCGAAGCGCAGTCTGGTACAACAGATACGCCCCGATCCTCTGTCACTCGCGCTTTCGCCAAGGCTGCGAGGCATTCCAGCGGGACAAACGAAAGAGAGGAATCCATGCTCCGCGCGATCCCACGACTCATGGCGGCCGCCGCTGTTGCCGCGAGTGTTCTTGCCAGTGCCGCCATGGCCGCCCCTGCGGTCCTGGGAGAGCCAGAATCCGCAGGCTTCTCGCCCGTAAGACTCGAACACGTCGACCGAATGCTGCAGGGGTACGTCGACCGCCGTGAAGTGCCAGGAGTGGTTGCCCTGATCGCCCGTTCGGGGAACGTCGTATACCACCGAAGCTTCGGATACAGGGACGCCGAGGCGCAGGCGGCGATGTCGAACGACGTGATCTTCCGGATCGCCTCGATGACTAAGCCAATCGCGACGGTGGCTCTGATGATGCTGTGGGAAAACGGTCACTTCCAGCTTCGAGATCCGATCTCGAAGTTCCTGCCAGAGTTCGCCGAAATGGATGTCGCCGTGCCAGTCGGGCCAGCGGACTCCGCCCGCGGCCCGTTCAAGCGCGTCGCCGCTACGAATCCCATTACGTTTCAACACTTGCTGACCCACACTGCGGGCCTACCCAATCCGTACAGAGGAATCACGATATCGCTCTACAACGAAGTTCGTGCGAACCGCCAGCCGGGGGGCACAGTCGGGGACTATGTCACGGCACTGGCGGAGCTTCCACTCAATTTCGAGCCTGGAGCAAAGTGGGAATACGGCCCTGCAACGGATGTCGCCGGACGACTCATCGAAGTCATCTCGGGCATGTCATTGGACCAGTATCTTCGTGAAAAGATCCTGACTCCGCTTGGAATGACAGACACACACTTCTACATGCCCAGATCGAAGCTCGCGCGGTTCGCAGCCCTGTACCGGCCCGACGCCGAAGGCAAGATCGAACTGGCGGAGAGGCCCGACGAAAACAGCCGATGGGTCAGCGAACCGCATGTGTATTTCAGCGCAGGGGGCGGTCTGGTTTCGACGACAACCGATTACTTTCGCTTTCACCAAATGATGCTGAACGGCGGAGAGCTGGACGGGGTCCGCATTCTCGGACCGCGAACCGTGCGGCTGATCACCACCAACCACACTGGCGACAAGGCGGTCTGGTTGCGAGGCGCGGGCTTCGGATTCGGTCTGGGCTACTCGGTGACAACCGACCTCGGCGCGAGCGGGATGCCAAGCGCTGTTGGCACCTATGGCTGGGGCGGAGCTTACTGCACGGTCTTCTGGGTCGACCCGGACGACGAGGTGATTGGGATTCTCATGACGCAGATCCGCCCATACACGCACCTCAACATCCGGCAAGACTTTCAGACTCTGGCATACCAGGCGCTCATCGACTGAGCGGACACCACTTCCAAGAAGCGCCTTACTCGCGGGTCACGAAGATAGGAGAAGACCAAGCGATCTCGCCTTCCTTGTCGGGCTCGTCGGCGCTGAACGACTGGATGACTCGCAAGTAGTAGTAGCTCTCGGTGGGGTCCGGCCGGGGGCGGATCCCGGTTTCGGGCCGCGACCAGTCCTGGACGGTGGCTGTCGCTCCCATCGAAGTGTCGTCGAATTCGGCATCCCGGTACTCGAACTCGACATCAAGCTCCCCGTCACCCGACCGCGTGTAGACCGACCGGTTGTTCTTGATCACTTCGACCTTGAGGATCGGAGCCGTGCCGCGAATCCGAGCGGTGAACACCGGCGCCTCAGCCGCCACGGTTACCGATCCCTGGTGCTGTCCTCCGGAGTGGAAATCGACTGCAATGTTGTCAGTGGAGGCAAATGTCCTCCGATTGCGCATCGCGTCAATCAAGTCGGCCCGCGTAGTGATTCGGTCCGGCACGATCAAGTTGGCGTAGGAGATATGCGTAGACCGGTGGTCGCTGGACGCGATGAATCCCATCCGGTACCCGACACCGAGCGCGTTCTGGACCAAGCCGTCCTGATGCGGCGGTCGCCCCGCCGAACCCATACCCGGGGAGTCCGGAAGGGCAGCCCTCGGACCGCCTTGTGTCTCGTAAGAGTTCCTGTCTCCCTGATAAATCTCGGTGACGGGTATGACCTCGTCATCGCGCCGCTGCCAGTTCGTGCCCATCGAGGTCGCCGAAGTGTGCGGAATGCCGATGCCGCCGGTCCGCCTGAGGTAGGCCCACAGCTTCGGCGGATCAGAATCAAGGAGTTCCGGTCGGTCGCGCACGTGCAACATGGGCACCCGCAGGCTGAACACCCCGCGCGTCGCATGGAAGATGTTGCGGTGACCGAGCGGGAAATTCGTGGTCCGCTCGTACCCGTAGAGAGGCGTGAAGCGTCCCGGGACATGGAAGAGGTCGACCGATTTCTGCGTCCGCCAGAACTGGAACTCGTTGTCTGACTGCGGGTCTGTCGGCTGGTCAGTATCGAGCCACTGGCCATAGTTGTGGTCGCTCACGCCGAGAAAATCAAGCTGCGCCGCATTGAGAGCGTATCGATAGGCATCGTTGAGGGTGCCATCAGTTGCCCCGTCCATGGAGATCTCAGTGTGGCGGTGCAGGTCACCCCGAACGATTTTCCATGGCAACCCGTCCAGTTCCACCCTGTGGTCGCGGATCGCGTCGATCTCCGCGTCCTCGTTTGGATGGGTGGGTACGAATGCCTCGGCTACGCTCGGCTCGAACGGGACCAGCGGAGGACTGCTCGACGTACCCGGCAGCGCATTCCCGTCCAGCCGAACAACGGCGATGGCGTGGTGTTTCGGCAATCCTACCGGCAGCCTGCGACCATCGCCGACCACGGCCGCGACGATCGATCCATCGGGTGCCGGAGCGGTCGCGACGAGCGTGTCCTGCCTCCCGGTGCTCCCCGGTAGCAGAACCGGGGAGATCCACCCCCCGTCTGCCCATGTGGTGGCGTAGGAGTCGAATAAATGTCCTCCCCAGCGCCCGGCACCGCGCCACTGGTGTCGCATCACCACCCACGCATTGCCCTCGCCGTCCACGGCCAAACGGGGATTCTGGAACAGACCCGGCCTCAGGAATTTCGGAACAGAACCCGACAACGCCTCTCTCGGTCGCAGCCATTGACCGTCCTCCAGCACGGCCACTCGTGGGGGCCTTGCGTTCCGCGCGTCGTACAACAGGGCACCCTGTTTGAGATTGATTCTGTGGCGCGGATTCCGGTAGCCGTAGTCCTTGCCCCAGTTCGGGGCGCCTTCCTCCCAAGCAACCCAAACCCTGTCGGCCCGATCGACTGCGACATCGGCTCGCATCTCCGAGTACGGGCTCGCTGACAGTTCCACGAGCGGGCCTTCATCTTCCGCGGTTGCCGACCGGAGCAGCAAGTCGTAGCCGCCGGTCGATCGGTATGAATCCCAAGCGATCCACGCCCGGCCCGCCGAGTCCGTTGCCACAGCCGGCTCCCAATCGTCCTCCGGGGAATCCGTGATAGGCACTTCCGGCCCCCATGCGGAACCGTCAAAGCGTCGCAAGAGGATGTCGCTTTGTGGCGGGCCGCCGTCCGGGGAGTCGCGGAAACCGGCCCAGACCAAGTACAGTTCCCCATCACCGGTCGCTGCGACCCGATGGAACGCATCCGGTCGCGGGTCCTCGGTCAGCCGTACGGCATCCGACCACCGCCCGTGCTCTAAGCTCTTCGCATACAGGTCGAAGTTGCCGCTGCCCAAGGCCTCTTGACGCGAATACACGCACCAAATGCGGCCGTGCGCATCTTCCCCCAGCGCAACCCGGAAGTGGTCTCCCATGGAAGTGACCGCCGACGGTTCCGACCACCGGACTCCGTCCTCGCTCCAGGCGGCCATCACCCGGTCCGCCCCTTTCAGGTAATAGCCGTCACGCTCGACAGTGCGATAGGCAACCCACGCGAGCCAATACTCCCCCGACCTAGTACGAATCATGGCCGGATCGTCGCTCTCGGTCTGCTGACCCGAGACAACGATCGGGTGCGGCACGCGCTCGATGGCGATGTCGCCGCGTAATCCAGGCGGGTAGTAAACCTCGCCGTAGGGAACTTCGGCCGGCACGAAGGTCGTGTCACCGATTCTGGTGAAAAAGGTGAACGGAAGCGATTCGGGTCCGTTCAGCGTCAAGATCACACCGGGAGAAGCCACGTCGCCGCCCACCGATTGCGTCATCACGTCCCAACGCGATGGCGGTCGCAGGCGATCGTCGTCATGAAGGTGCCAGCCAAGCATCCCACGCAACCGCGAGGCATCATCGACACCTCCGTTCCAGACCCGTCCGTGGTTTTGGCTTTGAGCCGCGAACGTGATCTTGAATGCCGGCTGCGCACTCGCGCTCGAAAACCAAGCCGCAAGCAGGCAAGCCAAAAGGATGCCCCGTGGTGATCGCGCAGAACCAAATCTCTCCGAATCCATGGTCCGATGGTATTGCATTCGGTGAGCGGTGACCCGAATCCAGACGCGGCTCACATCAAAGGCCGTGGGCGGAGAAGGCTGCCCGACGGTCAGCGACTTCGTAGGGCGATGGAGTGCTCGCTCGGGAAATCAGCCGGCACCGGGTAACTGACAGTGCCGCTCGCAAGCCACTCCGCCGCGCGGATCAGGCTTGTTTGGAAACCCATGCAGCGCACACGGTCGGGGATTCCGCTGTCGCTCTTCCAGATGTGCCCGAACGACGAGCTATAGACCCGCCCCTGGCCGTAAGACACAACCCATTCAAGCGGCCAATAACTGTCGGTTGCGATGTGACGACCATAAGTAAGGACGGTGAGTTGTTCGGCAGGACCCCGTGCGTAGGTGTAAACCTCGATATCGGGTGTGATCCATCGTTTTGGGGTGCCGAGTGTGATTGGGTGGTCGTCGAGTTGAATCACGATCGTGTCCTGACGCGGGCCATGACTGGTCCTTTCGCCCTCGCCGGGTGGAATCCTCCGGATATTACCGTCGGCATCGAGCTGCAATGCGACGCCATGGTGCTTGTCACGCCAGCCAAGTCCGATCATGCGGTCGTATTCGGGCCAGTGTGAGAATGCATTGTTCGCGGAATGAAAGACGAGCAGTCCGCCCCCGCCCTGCACGTAAGTCTCCACCGCGTGTTCGACGGGCCGCGGCCAACGAATCTCGGGGTGACGAACATTGTTCCAGTTGAGAATGACAACGGCATAGTCGGAGAATTTCGGGCGCCATCGTACCCAACCCGGATCGTCCGGTTCTTCGGGGGTGGTCGTGACATCGACCGCAAACATGCCGGTCTCGGTAAGAGTCGACGCTATGAAGGCAGTCGTCTTGCGCCAGTCGTGATTGCTGAACCCGTCGACGATGAGGGCTTTGATTCGAGGTCCAGACATGGTTTGCTGAGCCACACCGGGGCTCACGTCTAGCAACAGGCCGATCGCAGCCAGAAGCAGAGATGGCCAAGATCTTGGGCAAGTTCTGTCATAGCGGGCGGTGCTGCCGATCAAGATGTTGAGATTGTAGCGCTGAGCGGGGCAAAGACGGCGCTTGGAACGCATGCAACCAGATCGAGCGCCGAAGTGCCCCCATGGCGCACCCGGCCGGAGCGTCGCAACCAACCTCTCAAAAAAATCCAAGAATCCCCTGCGCGAGTCGCGCGTATTGCGATACCAGAGGTAGCTCGACGCTGACGCTGCGATCCGACTAAATCGCGCCGACGGCGAGCCCGATCTGGGCAAACCGTGATCTACCGGGATGGCCGGCTGCTGGGCGAACAGCACCTGCCGCGTGGATCGACTCGGCAAATTGGAGGTCGATCGCCCCGAGACGTGCAGGATGTCTTGACTACAATGCTGGCCGTGTGAGAATATATTAAGAACAAACTGATTTGAAAACACGAATATTGTAGAAATTGAATCGCAAACAGGGGCAACATCCATGAATCAAAACCTCGATCCAGAATACCCAGCAGTCCGGGGTCGACGAAAAGGCCTCGCGCCGATCTCTCCGCCCGACAACTCGCTCCATGGCATGATCGAGCGATTCGAGGCATTGCATCGACGCACTGATTCGCCAGTCCCGACGATCAGGAAGCTGCCGGCGCGCGAGGCACGCTGGGTTGACTTCCCGAAAGCGATCGATGACCGCCTGCGTGAAGCGCTTGCATCCAAGGGTATTGAGACGCTCTACTCGCATCAGGCCCAAAGCTGGGACCGCATCGCGAGCGGAAAGCATGCCGTTATCGTCACGCCGACTGCCAGTGGCAAGACGCTTTGCTACAACTTGCCGGTCCTGAACGCGCTGGCCTCTGATCCTTCAGCCTGCGCGCTCTACCTGTTTCCGACCAAGGCCCTGGCCGTAGACCAACTCGAAGAGTTCAACAGCCTCGGTGCCGCCCTTGGCTCCGACATCCGAGCCTCCACGTATGACGGAGACACGCCATCCGATGCCCGCAGGGCAATTCGGCGCCGCGCCAATGTCGTGCTCAGCAATCCCGACATGCTTCACTCCGGAGTGCTGCCGCACCACACGCGCTGGGCGCGCTTCTTCGAGCACCTGCAGTACGTGATCATTGACGAGCTGCACGCTTACCGCGGCGTCTTCGGAAGCCATCTGGCAAATGTCTTGCGGCGTCTCAAGCGCATCGCGGCCTTTTACGGCTCCAACCCCCAGTTCATTTGCTGCTCGGCCACCATCGCGAATCCCAAAGAGCTCGCCCAGAGCCTCTGCGAAGAGCAATTCGAGCTGGTCGATGACAACGGAGCCCCGCGCGGAGAGAAGTTCTTCGTCTTCTACAACCCGCCCGTCGTGAACGCGCAGCTGGGCATCAGGCGCAGCTACGTCAACGAGGCGCGGCGCCTGGCGGAGTCCTTCCTCGAGCGAGGCCGTCAGACCCTTGTATTCGCCAACAGCCGCCTGGTGACCGAGATCCTCACGCGATACCTCAAGGAATCGGTCGGCAGGCCCCCGGGCGGGGTAGCAGCCGTCCGTGGCTACCGTGGCGGCTATCTTCCACGGGAGAGGCGCGAGATCGAGCGCCAGCTCCGCGACGGAGAGGTTCACGGAGTCGTAGCCACCAATGCCCTGGAACTCGGAATCGACATCGGCTCGCTCGACGCAGTCGTGCTGGCGGGATACCCTGGCTCGATCGCGTCAACCTGGCAGCGAGCCGGGCGGGCCGGACGACGTAGCGCGGCTTCTGTAACCGTTCTCGTCGCTTCGTCCGCCCCTCTCGACCAGTACGTAATCGAGCACCCGGAGTACTTCTTCGACGGCTCACCCGAACATGCGCATGTGAATCCGGACAACCTCGAGATTCTGGTTAGCCACTTGAAATGCGCGGCGTTCGAACTGCCGATCCACGAGGACGAGCGCTTCGGTCCGCACGACACTGGCGAGATGTGCGCCTTCCTGGAGGAAACCGGAGTTCTCCACCACGCCGGCGGGGCGTGGCACTGGACATCGGAGGCCTATCCGGCGGACGCCATCAGCCTCCGCAAGGTCACTAGTGACAATTTCGTCGTGATTGACATCAGCGGAGGCTCGAGGGTAATCGGAGAGGTCGCATTTCCGGCCGCTCTTACGACACTGCACGAAAAGGCGATCTATCTTCACGAGGGCCAGCTGTTCCACGTGGACAGTCTGGACTTCAAAGAACGCAAGGCGTACGTCCGCAGGGTCGAGTGCGGCTACTATACGGATGCGGTCGAACACACCCAGGTCGAGCGGCTTGAGGGTTTCGATGATGACTCTCTCGGAGCTTCGCTGGCAAGCCACGGCGAAGTCCGCATCACAAGCCGAGTCGTCGGTTTCAAGAAGATTCGCTTTCACACCAATGAGAATGTCGGCGACGGCAAGCTCTCAATGCCGGAGCAGGAGATGCACACCACAGCGTTCTGGCTTCTGTTCCCGGCGGCTTCGCTCGCTTCCCTGCCCTACACGACGACCGAGACCCGCGATGGACTCGTGGGGCTCGGGAACGTGCTGCGCACGGTCGGGGCAGTGCTCTTGATGTGCGATCCGCGTGATCTGGGAGTATCAACATCAAGCAGCAAGGACGAATCCGAGGCATTGCTATGTCCGGAGATCTTCCTCTATGACAACTTCCCGGGTGGAATCGGCCAGAGCGAACCACTGTTCCGGATGCGTGGATCACTCGTTTGCATGGCTCGTGAACTCATCGAAGGGTGCCGTTGTGCAGGCGGGTGCCCTAGATGCGTGGGAGCGCCTGGTGAGGTCGGCGAAAAAGCAAAGGATGTGGCGCTCCAGTTGCTGGCCGCGCTGACCTCCGAGCATCAGCAACAGGAAGCCGCCTGACCGCTTGCAGCGAGGACCAGATGCGACGCATAACCCAAGGAGACATCGACCAGTTGCGACGGCGCATCAACGTTGCGGCCGAGCGTGCGATTGACAACCGTGAACCGGCGGGAGACGCCGCGCCACGGGAGCGGCCGTCTGCATCATCCCGTCACGGAAAGTTTCACCTCGAGGGTAAAGAGCGCCAAGGCTCCCTAGGCCGCTTCTTGATGCAAGAGCACATGGTCCCGAACGACCGCATGCATGGCAACATCCGGGTTGGTGATTTGCAGTTGATTCCAGGGAACTGGCTGACAAACATTTCCGACAGCGAAGCGCAGCCTATTGGCCCAAGGCACTGGGCGTTCCTCGATACCGAGACTACCGGGCTGGCGGGTGGAACGGGGACGTGCGCATTCCTGGTTGGTGTGGGGACGATCGAGACCGACGGCTTTCGCGTGCGACTCTTCTTCATGCGCGACTACGACGAGGAGTCGGCCATGCTGGACGCACTCTCGGAATGCTTGAACCACTACGACGCACTCATCACGTACAACGGCAAATCGTATGATGTCCCGCTCCTTGAGACCCGCTACAGGCTGAAGCGCCAGGCCAGCCCTATGGGAAGACTTCTCCATGTCGATCTGCTCCATCCAGCTCGTCGCATATGGAGCGAGAGGATGAGTAACTGCCGGATGGGCACCCTGGAATCGGAGGTGCTCGGGTTTGAGCGCCACGACGATGTCGCGGGAGCACTGATTCCACACCGGTATTTCAACTTCCTCCGCACAGGGAACCCCGCCGGGCTGCGGCCCGTGTTCCGTCACAACATGCTGGACCTGGTCTCCCTGGCGTGCCTGGGGGCAGTCCTCATGCCAGCCTTCGCCGAGCCTGGCGAAACAGCCTTCCGGCACGCGGAAGACATGCTCGGCCTGGCACGCTGGATGCGGAAGAACGGCGACCGAGAGGACGCCCTTCATCTTTATCGCAAGGCGATCCGTGCGGGGCTCCCTCCGCGCTGCGTATTTGCTTCCATTTGGGAATCTGCTTGCCTTGAGGGGCAGGCCGGAAACCGCGGAATCCAAGTCCGACTGCTGCGAGACCTGTCGCGTGTCGCCAACCCATATCGAGCCTCGGCATTCGAGCAGCTTGCCAAGCACTACGAGCACAAGGAAAAGGACCTCCAAACCGCCCTTGAAATGACTCGTAGCGCACAGATCCACGCCCCTTCAAAGGATCTTGATCATCGCGAAAGACGGCTTCTGCGCAAGGCCGGGGGAGAAGCAACCCCAGGTGTCACCAGACACGCCGGGACCGAATCGCGGGTGCCGGCTCTTTCTCGGGCTGCGGTTGCAGATACCGCCTCATGAGCGGAGAGATCGAAGGCGGGATGATTCCGGCTCAGATCCACGGACCAAATGCGTGCCGGCGACACGGACAGGCGCCGAAGGTTTGATCCCTGAGGGCGCTCTCAAGTTCTCCCGCCTGAGAATCCGTGCGTCAATCGGATAGCGATCGCGCCTCCGTTGATCTAGCGCTCAGCGAGACCCAGGTCCGGTTCCATCCGCTTGATTTGGTCCAGCATTTCCGCCAGCTTGTCTTTGTCTCCCAAACGCTCGGCCTCCGCGATGCCTCGCAGCAGATCTCGATAGCGGTCGCGGGTAACTTTGAGGCGCAAGGCGGTGAGCGCCTCCCTGCCCTCGTCGATGGTCGGTACGGGCCGGTCACCGTCCAGCACCAAGCGCGCGAGCCGTTCCCTGTCCTCATCCTCGAGCCGTCCTTCCACTGCCGAATGGTGGTACCCGTCACCCGAATTCTCGACGGCCCGCATTGCGGCTAGGATTCTCTGGCTCGAAAGGGCACCCGATGCGATATCGTGAGCCTCTTCCAGCAATTCCCTCCGCGCCTGGCCATCGTTTGCGAGCAAGACGACAAGCAGGCGTTCCCCGGGGGACAGGCCGTCGGGCTGGGGCGTTCCGCGGTCGGCAGTCCGCTCGCCTTGATTCGTCGCGGATCGCAGGCGATTCAGCGCCACACCCTGTGGAAGCCCGATGTGTTCCGCCAGCTCAACGACCGTGGTGGCTCGCTGGACCGCCTCCGGCAGCAGGATCACAGACGGCAGCAGCTTCTCGAAAACCGCGGTGCGGCCCTCGGCCGTGGCGAGGTCGAACTGCTGCCGGGACCGGTCCAGCAGCCAGTGAAAGAAACGCGGGGCGCGGTCCAGTTGGCGTCGATACTCCTCGGCGCCATGCTGGCTGCAAAACTCATCCGGGTCCAATCCACCTGGAAGCTCAAGCACACGCACATTCATTCCTTCGCGCAAGAGCAACTCAACCGACCGCTCCGCAGCCGCCTGACCCGCCCGATCCGAGTCGAAGTTCACGACCACCGTGTCGCAATGGCGGCGAATGACGCCGATCTGTTGAGTTGTCAGCGCCGTTCCGCATGTGGCGACCGCATTTCGGATACCCGCCTTCCAAACACCGATCACGTCCATATAGCCTTCAACCAGCACCACGCGACTGCTCTGACGCATGGCCGTTCGTGCCCGATGGAGGTTATAGAGCACAGCATGCTTCCGGTAGATCGGCGTTTCCGGCGAATTCAGGTATTTTGGCTGTTTATCAGGATCCAAGATGCGGCCCCCGTAACCGATCAGCTTGCCCATGTCCGAATGAATAGGGAACATCAATCGGTCACGAAATCGGTCGTACAGGGACCGGTCCTTCTCTGACTCTCCGATCAGTCCGGAATCACGCACGTCGCCGCGCTTGAGCCCGCGGTTCTTGAAATGCTCCTTCAGTCCCTGCCTCGGAGGCGCGTAGCCGAGGCCAAACTCGTCGATTTCGGGTTTTCCGATTCCGCGGGCCCGTAAGTATCGCATGGCACCGGCGCCAGTTGCCGAACGCAACTGAGAGACGAAAAACTCTTGCGCCAGGGCGTGTATTCGCAACAACTGCTCACGCTTGCGCGCTCCCGCGTCAAGCCCCGGCCCCTTGCCGGCCTGCGGCATGGACCGACCTTGTTGCGCCGCAAGAACCCTGAGTGACTCGACAAAGCTCAGGCCCTGGATTTCCATCAGGAAGCTGAATACATCGCCGCTCTTGCCGCAGCCGAAGCACTTGTAGAATTGCAATCCTCCATGAACCGTGAACGATGGAGTCTTCTCCGAATGGAACGGACAAAGCCCGATGAAACGATTCCCGCCCTGCTGGCGCAGGCGGACATGCGTCCCCACTACGGTGACGATGTCAGCCGCTGCCTTGACCTCCTGCGCAAAATCCATGAGACGCCATACTTGCCGACGGGCGTCGCGAGCGACGCCTCTAGTCGAGGACTTTGATGCGGATGTTCTTGTACATCACCACGCTGTTGGGATCATGGCCCTGGAGCGCGATCGTGCCCGAGCTGAGCTTGCGCTCAGGGAAACTCTGCCCTCTTCCGTTCGGCAGGGGGCGGAGTCCATCCCAGTCCTCGGGCTGAACCCAATTCGTGATCAGATGGCCGTTGACGTAGATCTTGACGGTGTTCCCGCGCACGACGATGTGCTCCTCGAACCATTCGTCATCCCCCACGGGCGCGATTAGGTTGTCGGAGACACCGTAAAGACCGCCACTCTTGCGCGGATCGCGCTGGAATGTGTTGTTGACCTGCACCTCGAATCCCTTCCGTGGCCACCCGGTCTCCTGAAAATCCGTATGGAAGTAGATCCCACCGTTCGAATTGTTTTTCGCGAGGACGTCGACCTTGAGTTCGAAGTCGCGGAAAACACCTCCGTTGACTTCACCCGCGTAAAAGAGGTGCGCGCGCGGCCCCTGGGCCACGATCGCACCGTCAACGATCTTGAATGTGGAGGGATTGTCTGTGCTCAACTTCCAGCCGGAGAAGGTCGAACCATCCCAGAGTTCGACCCACCCGTCATCGGCACCAACTGCGGGCACCGCAAGCAAGACGGCACAGCATACCGTGGAAAGAACGGTTCTCATAACGGAGTCATTGTACCGGATCACGTGCGCCCGGGAAGCCGGCCTCGGGAGCCGCCTGCCCGGATCGCCAAGCCGTTGACATACCCGATCCGAGTCGGACTGCACAACCACCCTGTCGCAACGGCGAACGACGCCGATCTGCTGCTTGGTCAGAGCCATTCCACACGGGCGGGCGCGGTTCGCCCTTGGCCTAGGCGCGAAACGCCTCGTTGAACACTTCACGGGCGGCCCTGCTAGCGGACTCAACCAGTTCCGCGAGCGGCGTGGCTCTGTCTTCCGCTGGAAGCCATCTCGCCACGAGTTCCGCCAGCAGTTCGCGCTGCCATTCCGTGGGGGGCAGCGCGTGTGACGAAGTGCCCTTGGACAATCTTGTCCCGTGATCCAGTGACCGAAGAATCCTCGTTGTCCTGAGCAAGACGTCAAGGTCGGCCCCGTGCTCGGGACTGGTCTTTCGGATGATCTCGATTCGCTGCGGCGTGTTCAGCGATGCATAGAACGACTCCGCATGCAGCAGACGCCAATACATGAGAATGAAGTCAATATCGTAGTACCCCCCACGCCCCGACTTGAGGGGCTTGGCCTCTCCTTGCTCCGCTTCGATGCGAGCCCGCATTCGGGCGAGCAGGGATCCAAGCTCCTCGCGATGCGCAAAGTGCTGCCACAGCACTTCCTGCAGGCGGGCCAAGAAACCTTCCCCCGCGTCCGCGTCCCCTGCCACCGTCCGAGCCTTCATGTAGGTGAGCGCCTCCCAGGATTCCGCGCGACCAGCAAGATACGTGAGGAATTGCTTCTCGGTTTGAACCAGTTCGCCATCTCGACCAAGGGGACGTAAGCGTGTGTCGATGCTGAACATCTGGCCCTCCGCGGTATAGCTACTGACAATGTCGATGATTCGATTGACCACCTGTGTCCACTTTGCCCGTCTAGACGCCTCCTTGTCGGGAATCACGAATACGACATCAGCATCCGAGCCGAGATCGAATTCGCGCATCCCCAATCGACCCAGCGCGATGATCCGGACGGCGTCCGACATTTCGGCCTGTTCAGAAGGGACATCAAGCACTTCGCGTAGAGCCAGGGCATGAGCGGCCCGGAGAATCCACTCCGCCAGGTCGCTCGCGCTCAACAGGGTTCGGAAAACGTCTTCGCCCTGGCAGATGCTCCGGGTCTGAATGGCAAGCATCGCCCGACGGAAGAACTTCCTCAGTTCCGCTGCCGCATCGTCCGGACCAAGGTCGGCATCAAGTATCGAGCGCACCTCCGGCGGTATCGCCCCTCCACCGGCCTGGGAACCCCCAGCGCGATCGTCCTGCAAACTTCCGTTCGCGGCTGCGATCACTGCGGCGTCCTCGGGGAACCGCAACAGATACCCGGCGAAGTGCGGACTATATTCCATGAGTTCAGCAATAGACGGCACGAGCTCGCGACGACTCACCAGGATCTCAAGCGCTTTGGGCATTCCGACCACCCGTTCGAGGAAATGCTCCAAAGCGCGGTTCCCCCACCGGAGGCTCAGCTTCTCGAAGCTTGACGCCAGTTCGGGCGAAGCACGCCTGAGGCGCGGCAAGTGGACACGCCAGACAGCCGACACCACCGGTTCATCCCGGGTACTCTTGGTCGCGGCTGGTGCAGCCAGGGCGCTTGCTCCCCTTGCAGTGGCCTTCGGAATTGGCGGACGCTGGCTGCGAATCACTCGGTCGTAGATCTCAGCTACCGCCTCATAGCGTTTCTTGATGGCCGCTTCAAGGGCCCCTTGGTGGCTGCTGCCAGAGCGCATTCCCATCTGCAACGCCAAACGGCGGAGGGATGCGGCGTCCTTGGGCAACTCGTGGGTCTGCTTGTTGTCCATGAGTTGCAAGTAGTGCTCGACCCTGCGCAGATACCTGTAGGCGCTGAACAACGCCCCGTAGTCACCCGTCCCGAGATGCCCTTTCTCCCGGAGTCGATGCAAGGCGTACATCGTCCCGCCACTACGCAGGAATCGGTCTTGACCGCCGTACAATCTCTGCAAGCACTGGACAAGAAACTCGATGTCTCGGATGCCTCCAAGGTCCAGCTTGACATCGAGGCTCGTCCGACCATGCCTGCGGCGTTGCTCTTGCATGCGGTCTCGAGTTTCCGCCAAGCGTTCGATCTGTGAAAAGTCTGTGGAAGTCTTGTAGATCTGAGGCGAGACGATCTCCAGAAACCTGCGGCCCAGGTGTAGATCCCCAGCCACCGGCCTCGCCTTGATGAGCATCTGCAACTCCCAGTCCCGTGCCCGATTCAAGTAATACTGAGCCGCACTCGATAGCGGCACGACCAGCTCTCCGGCACTCCCCTCGGGCCGCAATCGCAAGTCGACCCGATAGCTGAAGCCCTCGGGGGTAACCATGGACAGCAGGCTTGTGAGTCGCATGGCCAGCTGGCCGGTGAAATCCTTGTTCGAGATGACAATCGGGCCCGAAGTCTGGCCGCTTCCCGTGTGTAGGTACATCAGGTCGATGTCTGAACTGTAGTTCAGTTCACTTCCGCCAAGCTTGCCCAGCGCAACAACCGTGAAGTTGCAAAGCATCATCCCCGACTCCGTCGGGCAAAGCGGCCGTCCCAAGCGCTTGACGAGCTGTTGACGGATATGGTCGTGTGCCCCTTGTATGACCGTGTCCGCCAAGGTCGATAATTCGAGAGCCGTGTCAGCTAACGGAGCAACAGAGAGCAGGTCCCGGAGCGCAATTCGCAGTATGTGCCTGCCCTTGAATCGCGCGAGAAGCATGGCTGCCTGTTCATCGCTCGCGTCGACAGGGAACGATCCCAGATCGGAGCGGAGTTCCCCCGGCGGTATCGTTCGTTCAAGGTTTTCCGGGTCGAGAGTCCATTGCAACAGGCCCGGAGAGTTCAACAGCATGTTCGACAAATACCGGCTGTTGCCAAAGACTGTGAGCGCAGCGTAGATCGCATTAGCCTCAAAGTCCTTGGAGCTCGCTTCCTGCGACCGTCGACGATAGTACTGATCGAGGCGCTGAAGCGCTCCGACGGGATCCGGAAGCACATCCAAGAGCCGAGGGATTCTAGCCACAGCGCTCTCGGGAATTCGCTTGCCCAAGGTCTCGAGCAAGGCCGCAACTCGTTCCCTTTCGCCTGCCGCCGAGAGCGTCTCCATCGGGTATTTTCACCAGAGTACCCCATGCCCAGCGTCTGGAACCGTGACGTGAAAGAATATGGCAGAGGGGCGCAACCAGGAAGACAACCATGATCACTCGACGGAGCTTCGGCATCGCGTGCGGAACCGCTGCTTGGAATGCACTCCCCCTACACGCGGAGACGCGACAGGAAAAGGGGGAGCGGCTCGTCCGCGACGCATTCGAGTCGATTGGTGGCCAGAGCTTCCTCGACATTCGGACCCAGGTGAGATCCGGCCGCGCCTACTCGTTCTACAACCGCCAAGTCCGTGGGCAGGCCGAAATCACGATTTACGACAGATTCGAAGACATGCGCCCGGACGTTGGCGACGAATGGCTCCCGCTGCAACGGCGCGAAGTCTACACGCGAAAGGGCGATTACTACGCCCTGTTCCTCAATGGTCAGGGATACGAGGTCACGTACCGAGGAGCGGTCCCGCAACCAGAGGACTACATGGAGCGCTACCGGCAGGCGAGCCGACGGGACATCTTCTACTTCATGCGCTACCGCTTGGATGAACCGGGACTGTACTACTACTACCAAGGCACCGAGATTGTCGACAACGTGCCGAGCGAAGCCGTAGACATCGTTGACGACGAGGGCGAGACAATCACGCTTTTCCTGAGGAAGTCGGACGGCTTGCCGCTCCAGCAGCGATACCTGCGCCGAGATCGCCAGACTCAGATACCGTACGAGGAGAAGTCGGTGTTCGGGAGATACAAGCAGGTGGGCGACACCCTGCTCCCTTGGGTGATCCGGCGGGAGCGCGACGAGGAAAAGGTATTCGAGCTCTACGCCCAAAGCTACGAAACCAACCGAGCATTGAGCGCCAGCATCTTCGCCATCCCGTCCGACGTTCCCCGTCTGCCACCCAACCCGTAGCACGCGCTTCACAATAGGCGTGCTCTTGGGCAAGCGAGGAGGTGACCAGGTCTCCGTCGCAGCCCGCAGACGCTCGGACTGCACACGTTGACCCTGGGTGGAGTCAGTGCGGCTCGGTCGTGGAGCGCACAGCATCACCACCCTGTCATCGTTCGCTACCCACGGTTCAGCCATCGGGTGGAGAATCGGTGCACTGAAATGAACAGCGCGACGAAGCAACCGCAGCCGAGCAACGCCAGGTGCATGTTCTCCAAGGCCAGTGCCAGCCCTCGGTCGCCATACTGCATGCCGAGAAAGGCTATCCCGAAGTAGCGGGCCAGCCGCGAGAAGCTGATCGCGCTCCAGAACGAGACTAGCGGCATTCGAAAGATGCCCGCAGCCAGAACCACCGGCTTCATCGGCATGGGAAGGGGAATCATGGTCACTGGAATCAACAACGCGGCGCCCCACCTGCCCATGAGCCGGCTGAGCCGGTTGATTCCGTTCGAAGAGAGCCGCTTGAGTAAGAGCCCCTGCCCCGCGCCTCGGGCAAGAAAGTACAGTACGGTACTGCCAACCACGGATCCGAGCGCTCCCTGACCAGCGGCAAGGTACGCGACCTCGGGACTGGCAATCGCCTGTGCCAACAGCAATGCGTCCACTCCCTGGGGCATCGGGATGAACGCGCTGTCAGAGAAGGCAATGACGAAGACGCCCCACGGCCCCAGGAACGCCGCCGCTCCCGCGATCCATTGACCCAACTGGCGTATCCAAGACAAATCCGTAGGAGTCATTGTGTCTCAAAAGCCACACAACTGGCTAGGACCGAAATCTGGATGCTCCGGACTCAGAGCCCAATGTAGTGTGATCCCCCCCCGTCGGAACGCACCGTAGCAGCACAACTATCCGCGATCGACCTCGCACCGGACTCGCAGGTACCATGGGCACCACGGAAACCCGTCGGCGAAGCGAACCCAACTCGATGTGCGTTGGGGCCCATCGGGCGCGGCTTCAATCGCAGTGGCGTTCAGCCCCGACCAAGGACCAACTGGATCTTGGTTGCCAGCCATTTGCTGGTACGGCTGACACACCCGATTGAAAGGCGCAATCAGCTTGAGATCAGAATGAGGCCCCTTGACTCACCGTGCCGGTTGGTCCGCGCAACGGCTTGTTCGAGTGACGGGAGCGATCTCGCCGAACACGGCGGCTGGAGGACATGAATTCGCACTCCGCACACGGGACGCACGCACCGAAGATCCCTCCGGCTATCCGGAACCGTCCAGATCCGCCCGCAATGTCGATAGGAATTCCAGGAGATCGATGAGTTCCTGCGTCGTCATTGCCCCAACCAGGTCTTCCGGCATGATCGACAGATTGGCTTGACGTCGCTCGAAAATGTCCTCCGGAGCCAGTTGGATTTCGTCAGCGTTCTCTGTCCTTACCATCACTCGATCCGCCGTGTCTTCCACGAGAAGCCCGGTGATCAAACCATGGCTGCCTGTATCTAGGATCCACGACCGGTACTCAGGTGCGATCCCTGCGCTGGGATAGACGATTTCATTCAGCATCCCTGCCTTTCCGTATTTCAAGCCGATCGCCGCCAAGCTGGGTCCAACTCGTTCCTCGCCTGCCGTCAGCGAATGGCACTTGACGCAGTTTGCACCGTCCGTGCGGTGATACACTTCACGCCCCCGACTGGCGCTCCCGACGGCCTCAATGATTTCGCGCGGACGAATCACCGGCCTCTCGTTGCGGCTCTTCGGCGGCGGGAGAAGTCTCCCGGCGCGCTCGCGGACTGTCGCGTCGCGCGAAGAGTTGACAATCCCCGAAGCCAGCGTGCGCATTTCTGCCGGCAGGTTCTGCGACTCCTCCATGTCCAAGATCAAGTGCATGCCCGCCGGTCCCCGGCCTAGAACCCCCAATGCCGCGCTCCGAACTTCATTGGGGGAATCGGAAAGGATCGTGCCGACGAGCAGTTCACTAAGGTCTTCGGGGGCCGCCGCGCCGAGACCGTCTACAGCCGCGATTCGCAATGCGAGCGGCCCCCGGGACAACTGCTTCCGAAGCATACTTGCAACAGCATTTCCCCCGATTCTCCCCAGCGTCCGAAGGGCCGTGCCCCTGTCGTCCTCTCCCGCGGATTCGTCGGCTGCAAGCCGGCCCAGCGAGTCCGCGAGCCCTGTATCCGGCAATAACGCCGCCAATTCAAGAGCTTGTGATCGCGTACCATCCTCTTCAAGCCCGTGAGCAATCGCTGACAACACGGCCGGACTCGTCCGAACTTCACTCCAATCGCTGTAGAGCTGCTTGGTCAGGAAATAAAGGCTGCGGTTCCGGAGTTCCAAAGGCGCCGCTTGATTCGCGGCGATCGCTGCGACAGTGCGGGCAACTCGTGGCGCGGATAGCCAACCGAGCGCATCCAGGGCCTGCAAGCGTTGCTCCACAGGTCTCGAATCGTCTCCGACAACACGCGACAAATACCCACCCGAGGCCGGGGCTTGCAACACCCAGTACAAGTCCGCGATCAGCGGGTCCCAGTCGGCATGCCGCTGGCGCAAGGCCGCGAAGATGGCATCTTCCGCACCAAACGCCCCGATTCGCAGCGCAGCGAGGTACCAACGATCCGCACCGTCATATCCATCGGCCAACTGCAGCCATAAGCCAATCTTTGACTCGGCGGGTACGTCGCGGAGAACCAGAGCGACTTCGCGCCGCACTTGCGGGTCGGGATCGGCAGCCAACGCTCCGAGTGCGTCCACAGAACTGGAGTCGAGCAGCCGTGATACCCGGAGGGCCAGGATTCGGAATCGGGGGTCGTCTGAGCCGAGGGCCTCCTCGAGCGCTGCTTTCCCATCGGCACCCAGTCCCGCAAGCATCCAAAGAGCGCGGGCTTTCAAGACTTCGCTTCCGCCACGCCAGGCACGCAACAATATTGCCGCCCGCTCCTGGTCGTTACGCAGCAGCAATTCCTGGTAAGCGCGATAGCGCGTGGCCTGGTTCGGCGATCCGAACGCGGCGAGCACTCCAGCTTCGCTCTCCAGGTCGAGAGGTGGAACCGTGGACCTGTGCCCTATCGGTGCGAGACGGAAGATCCGGCCTCTCTCGATGTCCAGCATGTTGTGACCTCCGACCACAGGATCCTGCCAATCGGCAATGAACACCGCGCCGTCGGGCGCAACGGCGAGGTCGCTAGGCCGGAAGATTGGATCCGTCGAAGCGACCGTGGTCTCGGCCTTCATCGCGAATCCCGCTCCATCCGGCCGGATGATGAAAGTCTGGATCAGGCGCTTGCCCGGCTCAGAATGCAACAACTGGTTCCTATACTTGGCTGGTAGCAGCTCGCCTTCGTAGAGGACCAGCCCCGTAGGAGAGCCCGGACCCGTGCGTGCCACGTACGGAACGGTTCCCGGCCGCTCCTCGTGGAAGTGAGTGCCCTTGTCCACGCGCCACCGCTTGCCTCCTGGTCCCCAATACCCGAAATCCGCGCCTTCCATCACGTACAGCAGTCGCGTCCACTGATTACCGTCATCGTCGTTGTCGGTCTGCCAGATCGAGCCGAAGGAATCCAGGGCGATCTCGTAGGGATTGCGGGCGTTGTGGGCCAACACGCGAAAATCAGTGCCGTCGGGCTTCACCGTCTGCACCGTTGCTGCGTAGTACGGTCCGTCGGGACTGCTGCGAAAGACTCGCCCAGACCGGTCGGTTATGTCAAAGCCCTGGTCCCCGGAATTGAAGTAGTAGCGCCCGTCGTGACCGAACAGCACCACGTGCAGCCCGTGATCGTGGTCGACACCGGACCAGCCGGTGAGCAGGGTTTCCTTCGAAACAATCCGGTCGTCCTCGTCCTTCGTGTACACAAACAGGTCCGGGGACTGGGAAACAACGACCTTGTTGCCCAGAACTGAGATGCCCAGGGGAGCGAGCATTTCCTGATGCTGGTCGAAGACCTTGCGGTGATCCGCCTGTCCGTCTCCGTCGGTGTCTTCGAGGATGACGATGCGGTCGCCGGCGAGATCATTCTTGGGTTTGCTCTTCAGATCGCTGCGGTAGTTCACCGATTCGATGAACCACACGCGTCCGCGCTCGTCGATGTCGAAATTGGTCGGATTTACAAGCAGCGGCTCGCTCGCCCAAAGCGTCATCTCGAGCCCTTCGACAACTTCGAAATCGTCTCCCGCGGGTGGAGGTGAAACGCTGCACGCCGTCAATAGCAGAACAAGTGCAATGGGGAATGACCGCAACAATGCCACTGCATTCGATTCTAGCGAGCGCAAACAGGCATTGACGGACCGCGGAGCCTCCGCTTCACGCGATAGCGGCTCCCTGACATGGGTGGGGACCGCGATCATGCGCCGCCGCGGTCCAATCACGGCGAGGCTGACCACTATATATAACCCGATTCCCTACTATCCGCATCCAAGGCCAGCTGACAGGTTGCGGGTCGGATCGGCCTGCCTGTTGGATCGGCCTGGCGGCGGCTCCCGGCACACAGCGTTGCGCTGGCCTTGAGCTGCGAGGGGT
>MKWU01001790.1_pt1 | contig 35376 bp, 31 predicted proteins | sample 809101 | NCBI WGS metagenome assembly MKWU01 (sample SAMN05860141, study PRJNA318959) | sponge metagenome | host: Aplysina aerophoba | place: Slovenia: Piran, Adriatic Sea, Gulf of Piran | collected 2013-05-07
CCCGTCCGCGTCGTAGACGAGCCGCCGGCCCGCCATCACGTTGCACGAACTGCGGGCCAGGGCGAGGAGCACCGGCCGGTGTCCGGAGCGGGATGGCTCGGAGTAGGTCGCCACGACCCGGCGAAGGATGCCCTCGGGCTCGATGCGGTCGATCCGGATCCGCGCCCCGTCGCGAAGCATCAACGAGTGGCGGACACCCACGGCCCGGTCCCGGACGCGCAGCGGCTCGCGCGAAAGCTCGATCCCCCCGCCCAGCGAGAGCGTGAGCGCGGAAGCCGCCGGCTCGTCGGCGCTGCACACCGCGGCGATCACGGCGCGAATCCGGTCCTGGACCGTTGTCGGCGACTCGGGACCCGGCTCCGCGACCACCGGCGCCGGCGTGGAGCCCGGTGCCGCCGCGACGGCGGGACCGGGAACGAGGAGTGCGGCTACGGCCAGTGCGCAGGCTCTCGAACGTGGTGCATCGACTGGCATGGATTGTTCGCGCCGAATCGGCGCCGGTGGTTTCGCGTCGCAGCGACAGGGAGGTGGATGGGACTGTATCCGGCTTTCTCAACGCGGCATAGTTCACCGATTCGAGCGGCGGGGCGGTCCAACGCCGAAAATAGCTGCGGGAGGTGCGATACGTGAGCAATACATACACGGCCATCTTCGAACGAGACGGCGAGTGGCACATCGCCTACTGTCCGGAGGTACCGGGAGCCAATGGTCAGGGCCGGACGAAGCAGGAAGCCCGCGACAGCCTCGCGGACGCGATTGAGTTGATCTTGCAGGACCGTCTGGATGATGCACTTCGAGGCCTTCCGGACGACGCCGAACGAGATGTCGTGGTCGTTGCGTAAACCGACATGCCACGCACCGAGAAACCACCGCGCCTCCCGCCGCAATTCGAGCTGGTGACGCTTGGCCGCACGCTGAGCGTCATGGACGTCGCGCTGGCGAGAGCCGCGGAGGGGGCCGGCGAAGGCACCCTCGTCTGGGCCCGTGAGCAGACGAGCGCGTACACCCGGCGCGGCAAGGCGTGGATCGGGTACCGCGGCAACCTGCACTGCGCGCTGATCATCGAGCCCGACTACCCGAACGAGGAGTCGTGGCAGCTCGCCTACGTCAACACCCTGGCGGTGGGAAGCGCGATGGCGGAGATGGTTTCGCCGATGACCGGCCTGCGCTTCCGGTGGCCGAACCGGCTGCTCGTCAACGACCTCATCGCGGCGCGCCTCGACATCGCGGCCACCGATCCGGCGCGCGACCCCTACCCGGCGCTGGTGCTCGGAGCCAGCGTCAACGTCGCGATGCACCCGCCGCAGCCGGAGCCCGAGGAGTACAACTCCATCCATGCGAGCGGCGCGCACGATATCACCGTCGTCGATGTCCTGGAGGCGTACGCGAGCCACTTCCTCTCCTGGTCGAGCCGCTGGGCCGACGAAGGATTCGAACCGATACGCCGCGCGTGGCGCATCCGCGCCGACGGGCTCGACTCGGACGCGGAGATCGCGCTGATTGACGGACCGGTCGAGGGCCGAGTCGACGATGTAGACGAACGCGGCGCCCTCGTCCTCGACGCCGCGTCGGGGCGGAGGCGCATCACCATCGGCGAGTACTTCGGGCTCGACCCCGCGACCGCGGGCTGACCCGCGGACCCCGCTTCGACCGCGCGTCGTTCGATGGGCACGCTGCCACACGTCGGAGTCGTCGGCGGCTCCATCGGGGGCCTCACCGCGGCGCTCGTGCTGCGTGACCTCGGATGCGAAGTCGACGTGTTCGAGCGCTCGGGGACCGCGCTGGAGGCGCGAGGCGCCGGCATCGGGCTGCATCCGATGACCACCCGGTACTTCGACGAGTCCGACCGGATGGACGCCGCCATGGTCGAGATCGAGCTCCCCTGGCTTCAGTTCCTCTCGGCGAGCGGGGAGCGGGTCCACCGCGAGCGCATGAACTACCGGTTCTCGTCGTGGAACACCATCTACCGCGGCCTCGTGCAGTGCTTCGACGAGCCCCGTTACCACCTCGGCGCCGACGTCGCCGGGTTCGGCCAGGACGACCGCGAGGTGACGGTCCGCCTGAAGGACGGCGCGACCCGCGCCTTCGACCTGCTGGTGTGTGCCGACGGGATCTCGTCGCAGGCCCGCGCGACCCTGCTGCCCGGCGCCGAGACCCGCTACGCGGGCTACGTCGCGTGGCGCGCGACGGTTCCCGAGTCCGAGCTCAGTCCCTCGACCTTCGAGGCGCTCCGCGACTCCATCACCTACTGCTTGCTGCCCGCCGGACACGTGCTCGTCTACCCCATCCCCAGCCTCGACGGCGCGCTGGAGCCCGGACGGCGTCTCGCGAACCTGGTCTGGTACCACAACTACGAGGAAGGGGACGCGCTCGACGACCTGATGACCGACCGCTTCGGGCGGCGCCAGGCGCTCTCGCTTCCGCCCGGAACCGTCCGCGACGAGCACGTCGCGTGGACGAGGGGGTTCGCCGACGCGCACATGGCGCCCGCGATCGCGGAGATCCTGCACCGGACCCCGGAGCCGTTCGTGCAGGTGATCTACGACATCGACGTGGAACGAATGGCGTTCGGGCGCGTCGCCCTCGTCGGCGACGCCGCGTTCGCGGTGCGCCCGCACGCGGCGGCCGGCACCGCGAAGGCGTGCGCCGATGCCTGGGCACTGCGCGACGCGCTGCACGAAACCGGCGGCGACCCGGTGGCCGCGCTCGCGCGCTGGGAGCCGGGGCAGCTCGCGCTCGGCCGGCAGCTCCTCGAGCGCACCCGCGACATGGGGGACCGCTCGCAGTTCAAGCGCGACTGGGTCCCCGGCGACCCGTCGCTCCGGCTCGGGCTGTACGGACCGGGGAGGTAGCCGCAGGGGCGGTCGGCCGTTCCCCGCGATCGCCGCCCGCTACCGCCTGCGCGAAATCGCTGCGTCGCGCGCCGATGGTGCCGCCTACGGCTTACCGAACGTCGCGATCCGATCGATCCGGCACTCGAACAGCACGCGCTTCTCGTCGATCGCGGGGTCACGCAGTCCGTAGTCGCCCTGGTCTCCGGTGTACTTGCGCCAGATGCGGTTGAGCTGCGCGGTCACCCGGGCGCCGTCCGGGCCGTCCTCGTGCAGCTCGTTCTCGACCGTGCACTTGATGCTGACCCAGTGATAGGGGTTGTCCGGGTTGACGACGAGGACCGTGAGCTGCGGGTTCTTGCGGATCCATCCGCACTTCGATCTGTGCGAGGCGGTGTTGACCAGGATCTTGTCGTTCTCGTGGTCGAACCACATCGGGGTGAGGCCGGGGCGTCCGTCGGGACCGATGACCGCCATGGTCACCGTGATATTCCGGTCGAGCAGCTCCCGGTACATCGGATCGAGGTCGTCGAGGCTCGCGGCGCTCTTTCGATCCCCGACCGCGAACTGTCCCTCCTGCAGGCCGTCGGCGACGTGCTTGAAGTTGGCAATCACGAACTCGTTCGACATTTTCGCTTTCCTCCTTTCCAGTGGCCTCGTCGGTGTGCGCGAGAACGGCCACGCTCCGCGCGCCGCTCATCGCGGGCCCGGGTGAGAGTAATGGACAGCGCGGCGGAACGAAACGACCAGGCTCCTCGGGCCGGCGATGTCCGGTCGCGACCGGCCGCACTGCGCCTACCGAATCCGCTGCAGGATTCCGTCCAGGGCCTCGAGCGAGCTGTAGTGAATGGTGAGCGAGCCCCTGCCCTTCGCCTTGTGGTCGATGCGCACCTTCGCGCCGAGGCGGTCGGCCAGCTCGGTCTCCAACCTGACCATGTCGGGGTCGCGCGCCCTGGGACCGGTGGCGGCCGCGTCGCCCTTCGCCTTCGAACGCACCAGCTTCTCGGTCTCGCGCGCCGACAGCCCCCTTCTCACCACTTCCGCCGCGGTCGCGCTCTGCTCGCCGCCCGAAAGCGCGAGCAGGGCCCGGGCGTGCCCCATGTCCAGCTCGCCCTGCTCGACCAGGGCCCGGACGTCGCGGTTGAGCTCCAGCAAGCGCAGCGTGTTGGACACCGAGGAGCGGGAACGCCCCACCGTGTCGGCGAGCTCCTGGTGGGTCAGCCCGAACTCGCCGGCGAGGGTGCGGTAGCCCTCCGCCTCCTCGATCGGATTGAGGTCCTCGCGCTGGATGTTCTCAATGAGGGCGACCGCCGCCGCCTCGGAGTCCGAGCACTCGCGCACGACGACCGGCACCTCGGCCAGCCCCGCCATCTGCGCCGCCCGCCAGCGCCGCTCGCCGGCCACGATCTCGAAGCCGCCATTTCCGGTCGGACGCACGACGATCGGCTGAACGATGCCGCGCGAGCGCACCGAGTGCGCGAGCTCCTCCAGGGCGGACTCCTCGACGATGCGCCGCGGCTGGTGCCGGCCGCGGCGGATGAGCTCGACCGGCACGCTCCGAAGGCTGCCGTCTACCGCCTCGCCGACCCCGACCGGTGCCACGCCCTGCCTTGCCGGGATGTCCGGAATGCTCCCGAGCAGGGCATCGAGGCCGCGGCCAAGCCCGCGCTTCCTCACCATCCTGGCACGCTCACTGATTGGCGGCCCGGATGTGGGCGCCGTCGCGCCGGAGCACCTCGCCTGCCAGCGCCAGGTAGGCGAGGGCGCCGCTGGAGTTCTTGTCGTAGAGCAGCGCCGGAAGTCCGTGGCTCGGCGCCTCGGCGAGGCGGACGTTGCGCGGGATGACGGTGCTGTAGACCTTGTCTCCGAAGTGCTTGATGAGCTGCTGCGACACCTGGCCGGAGAGGTTGTTGCGCGAGTCGTACATGGTCCTGAGCAGCCCGTCGACCTCCAGGTTCCGATTGAGGATCCGGCGGATCTTCTCGACGGTGTCGAGCAGCGCGGACAGGCCTTCCAGGGCGTAGTACTCGCACTGGACCGGGACCATCACGGAGTCGGCGGCCGCCAGCGCATTCACCGTGAGCATGTTCAGCGCCGGCGGGCAGTCGATGATGACGTAGTCGTGGCGATCGCGCACCGCTTCGAGCGCGTGACGCAGGCGGAGCTCGCGCCCGATCTCGTCGAGCAGCGCCACCTCCGCCCCGGTGAGGTCGGCGTTGCTCGGAGCGAGGGCGTAGTTGCTGTGCTCGACGTTGATCGAGATCTCGTCGAGCGTCGCCTCGTCCATCAGGACGTCGTAGTTCGACACGGTGAGCGCGTTCTTGTCCACGCCGCTGCCCATCGTCGAGTTGCCCTGCGGATCGAGGTCGATCAGCAGCACCCGCCGCCTCGCCGCGGCGAGCGACACGGAGAGGTTGATGCTGGTCGTCGTCTTGCCGACGCCGCCCTTCTGGTTGGCTACCGCGATGACCTTTGCCATGGCTCGTCCCGTGCCGGCGCCGGTTCGCCCGCGATGGTCCCGGTGCTCGGCGTCCCGCCCGGCATTACGCCCGCCTTGCGTCGACCGGCGATCTTCACCGGCTCGGAGCGCGGGAGCATCGGCGAGGCGCCGGCCGGTGCGCATCCAGCGAGGCTGCCATCAGAACGACGAGGCATTTGCAAGCCTTGAGTGTCGGAATCCGAATCTCAAGCAGGAAGCCATCCGAGCTCTCGCGAATCCTCAGCACGTCATATCACTCGCAGCCTCGAACGTCTCGGACAACGAAATTGCTCGCAATTTCGCGGTGTCAAACGAAATCGCCTCGAGATTTCATGCCGTCTACGAAACCCCTCCGCAATCGTGGCTCGACTGCAAGGAGCGACGCAGATCGAGGCGTCCAGAGCTATCGGATTGTTACATCCTCCTGCACCGGAACGCTATCGGCGCGGCCAGCGCGGTCGAGGACGACGAGCGTGGTGTCCGGCGGTCCGGCGCCGCTCCCGATCGGAACGACGCGGACCTCGAGCCCATCGCGGTCGCTTGCGTCGAGCTCATCGAGCTCGGCCTCGGGACGCGGCCCCTTCATCGCGATGATGCGTCCCGGCGCGTCGAGCAGGGGCCGCGCGCCGGCGACCAGCTCCGCGACGGAGAACGTGGCCCGGCTCACCACCGTCGAGTAGCGGTGCGGCGGCCGGTGCGCGGCGAGCCGTTCCGAGGCGATCTCGACGTTGTCGAGGCCGAGGGTCATCGCGGCATGGGCGCAGAACCGGGTCTTCTTGCGCACGGGGTCGAGCAGCGTGCAGCGCACGTCCGGGCGCACGATGGCGAGCACCAGACCAGGCAGACCCGCCCCGGTTCCGGCGTCCAGCAGCCGCGTGCCGACGATGAAGTCCAGCGCGGTGAGGGAGTCGAGCACGTGCCGGTCGATCATCGCGAACGGGTCGCGGACCGCGGTGAGGTTGTATGCCCGGTTCCACTGCGCGAGCAACGCGACGTAGCGGGCGAGCGCGCGGCGATGGGTCGCGACGATGCGAAGGTTCGAGCGAGCGAGCACCGAGTCGAGGCGGGATTCGATCGCCGGGATGTCACCGGGAGCAGCGGGCTCCTTCGCGGACCGGGAATCGGTCGCCCGACGGACCCCGAACCTGCGCCGAGCCTTCATGCCGGACTCCCCGAGTCGCCGTCGTTTCCACTGGCGAGCCGGACCTCGTGCAGGGTCTCCCTGCACGGGCGCCCCCCCTGGGAGCACGGGCGCCCCTCCTGGGAGCGCGGGCGTCTCGCCCGCTTGAACAATCGTGGGCCGCAGGCCCACACCGCAAATGGCGGGACTGCGGCCCACTTGCGGGCGGGACGCCCGCGCTCCCGGGGACCCGGCCCGAACCCCGGGTCACGATTCGTGGGCTGGAGGCTCCGCCTCGTCAAGTGGCGCTGCCGATCATGCAGTGCGTCGTGCTTCCCGGGACGGCGCGGTTCCGGCACGACCCGACAGCTCGCCCTTCTTCAGGTGCACAAGCAGCAGGGAGACGGCGGCCGGGGTCACCCCGTCGACGCGGGCGGCCTGGCCCACCGAGGCGGGCCGGTAGAGCGCGAGCTTCTCGCGCACCTCGGTCGAGAGACCGCGCACCGCCGCGTAGTCGAGGTCATCGGGAAGCGCCCTGTCCTCGTGCTGAAGCGTCCGCTCGATCTCGTCGTGCTGGCGCCGGATATAGCCGTCGTAGCGAGCCTGGACCTCTAGCTGTTGCGCCACCGCCTCGTCGTCGACACCGGAACCGAGCCCGTCAACCGCGACAAGCGCCCGATACGACGTCTCCGGACGCTTGAGCAGGTCGAAGACGCTGCAGTCGCGGGTGAGCGGCGCGCCCAGCACGCCCGCGAGCGCCTCCGCGCACCGCGACGACGGACCGACCCGCAGCGTCTCCAGGCGCTTTCGCTCGCGGTCGATGCGTTCCCGCTTGTCCGAAAACGCCCGCCAGCGCCCGTCGTCGACCAACCCGAGACCGCGGCCGACCTCCGTGAGCCGCAGGTCCGCATTGTCCTCGCGCAGCATCAGCCGGTACTCCGCGCGGCTCGTGAACATGCGGTACGGCTCGCTCGTGCCGCGGGTGACGAGGTCGTCGACCAGGACCCCGATGTAGGCTTCGTGGCGGCGCGGATACCAGGGCTCGCGGCCCTGCGTGCGAAGCGCCGCGTTCACCCCGGCCACGAGCCCCTGGGCGGCCGCCTCCTCGTAACCGGTGGTGCCGTTGATCTGGCCGGCGAAGAACAGGTTCTCCACCCGGCGGGTCTCCAGCCAGGGCCTCAGCTCGCGCGGGTCGAAGTAGTCGTACTCGATCGCGTATCCCGGGCGCGTGATGTGCGCGCGCTCGAAGCCCGCTATGGTGCGCACGAACGCGATCTGCACGTCGAACGGGAGGCTGGTGGAGATCCCGTTGGGGTAGACCTCGCCGGTGTCGAGGCCTTCGGGCTCGACGAAGATCTGGTGCGCGCCGCGCTCGGCGAAGCGCACCACCTTGTCCTCCACCGACGGGCAGTACCGCGGCCCCGTCCCGTCGATCACGCCGGTGTACATGGGCGAGCGATCGAGGGCGGCGCGGATGGTTGCGTGAGTGCGCTCGCCGGTATGCGTGATGTGGCACGGCACCTGAGGTGGGTGCTGGTCCCGACTCCCCAAGTACGAGAACACCGGGCGCGGATCGTCGCCGGGCTGCGGCTCCAGCCGGGAGAAGTCGATGGTGCGCCCGTCGATGCGCGGCGGGGTGCCGGTCTTGAGCCGCCCGACCGCGAAACCGCGCTCGCGGAGCTTCCGCGCCAGCGCGTTCGAGGGCGGGTCTCCGGCGCGGCCTCCCTCGTGATTCTGGAGCCCTACGTGGATGCGGCCGCCGAGGAAGGTGCCGACGGTCATCACCACGCAGGCGGATTCGATGCGAACGCCGATACCGGTCACCACCCCGCGCACGGAGTCGCCCTCGACGACCAGGTCGGAGACCGTCTGCTGCAACAGGGCGAGCCGGGGGGTGCGCTCCAGCACGCCGCGGATGTGGCGCCGGTAGAGCGCGCGGTCGATCTGGGCGCGGGTCGCCCGCACCGCGGGTCCCTTGCGGGCGTTGAGGGTGCGGAAGTGGATCCCGCAGTGGTCCGCGCCCACCGCCATCGCCCCGCCGAGCGCATCGATCTCCTTGACGAGGTGTCCCTTGCCGATCCCTCCGATGGCCGGGTTGCAGCTCATCTGCCCGAGCGTCTCGATGCTCTGCGTGAGCAGCAGCGTCTCCGCCCCCGCCCGCGCCGCGGCGAGCGCCGCCTCGGTGCCGGCGTGGCCGCCTCCGACGACGATGACGTCGAATGGTCGGTGGTAGAGCATGGGATGGAGGGCCGATTCGGGGTGGTGCGCTCGTTCGCAACGACGATCCTAGCAGGCTTCAACCTCGATTCACCGCCGACGGCCGGCCCCCGGCATCCCCCGGTTCAGGGACGACCCACCTGCGAAGCACGCCGCCTCGGCAACGTCAGCGTGAGCGCCAGTCCGCCGGCACCCATCGCCGCAAGCCCGCCGAACGCGAAGTCGTAGCTCCCGGTGGCGTCGAAGATCATGCCCGCCAGCACCGGACCGACCGCGGCGCCAATGGTGCCGAAGAACACGATCCCTCCGAAGATTGCGCCGTGGGCGCGGGTGCCGAAGAACTCGGCCACGGTGGGGGAGACGACCGTGAACAGCCCGCCGTGGGCGAAGCCGTAAACCGTGACCGCCGCGAACAGCGGCCAGTGATTCTCGACCGCCAGCAGCAGGAGCAGGGCGGCCACCAGCAGCACCAGGCTGAGGATGTAGGAGTTCCTGCCGCCGATCCGGTCCGAGAAGGCGCCGACCGACATCCGCCCGACGATGCTCGCTCCGCCGATCACCGTCAGGAGCGCCGCCGCCGCCGTGCGCGTCATGCCGAGGTCGATACCGTGCACCGCGATGTGCAGGGGAACCGTCACCAGGGACGGGAAGAACAGGAGCTGGGCCAGGCACAGGGTCCAGAACGCGCGGCCGCGACGGACTTCGGCAAACGGCGGACCACGGCCTTCGGTGGACTGGGCGGTCAACCGGCTCCTCGGCGGCGCCGACATCGAGAAGGCGGCGATCAGCAGCAACGCGCCCGCTCCGTAGCCGAGCGCGAGCGCCGCGTAGCGCCAGCCCACGACGGCCATCAGCACCGCTGCCAGCAGCGGCAGCACCATCTGGCCGGTCGCGGTGCCGACCTTCACCACCCCGGTCATCATGCCGCGTCTCGGCCCGAACCAGCGCGCGATGGTCGAGAGCGTCACCACGTCATGGGTGGCCAGGCCCAGCCCGATGAAGATCCCGAACAGCGCGACGAGCTGCCAGGGCTCGCCGACGATCGAGATGAGCGCGAAGCCCACTCCGTACAGCAGCCCCGTCGCTGCGAGGACCACCGTCGGCCCGTACCGGTCGCTCAGGCGGCCGCCGAAGTACGCGAGCACCCCCATGACCAGGATGGCGAGCGAGGTGCTCCCGGACAGGATCGTGCGCGACCAGCCGAACTCCTCCTCGAAGACGTCGAAGAACAGTCCCACCGCGAACAGCAGGCCGACGATCGTGAACTGCGTCAGGCAGGCGCCGAAGACAACCGGGTATCGGGGGTCCATTTCAGGTCAGCTCAGCGGCGCCGCGCCGCCCTCCTCGACTCGCCGGGCGATGCAGGCGTCGATGGCCTCGACCGTGCCGGGGTCCACCGCCGGAGGCCGGAACTCCGCCAGCACCTGCCGCCAGAGGTCGTGCGCGCGCTCGGTGGCGGTACGGCTACCGGCTTCCTCCCACTGCCCGTAGTTCGACCAGTCGGAGACCCAGGGTGCGTAGTAGGCCGTCCGGTAGCGCTGCATCGTGTGCCCGGTGCCGAAGTAGTGCCCGCCGGAGCCGACCTCGCGAATGGCCTCGAGCCCAAGCTCCCCGTCGTCCCAGCGCACCGGCTGCATCAGCTCGGCCATGTGCTGGAGCTGCTCGATGTCGAGGATGAACTTCTCGTACGAGGCGCTCAGGCCGCCCTCCAGCCAGCCCGCGGCGTGGATCACGATGTTGGCCCCGCCGGTCAGCGCGCCCCAGAGCGACATCTGCGTCTCCCAGATCGCCTGCGCGTCCGGGGCGTTGGACACGCACGACGCCGAGGACCGCCACGGCAGCCCGACCAGCCGCGCGAGCTGCCCCGTCCCCCAGCACGCCCGCACGTACTCGGGCGTTCCGAACGCGGGCGCGCCGGACTTCATGTCGACGTTCGAGGTGAAGCCGCCGTAGACCACCGGCGCCCCGGGCCGCACCGTCTGGGTGAGCACGAGACCCGCCAGCATCTCGGCGTGCTGCTGGACCAGCGCGCCCGGGATCGTCACCGGCGCCATCGCGCCAGAGAGGGTGAAGGGAGTGATGATGCAGATCTGGCCGGCCGCGGCGAAGTCGATCAGCCCCTGGCACATCGGAATGTCCAGGATGAGCGGCGAGTTGGTGTTGATGACCGTGTACGTGTGCGGCCGCGCCTGGAACGCGGCTTCGTCGAGTCCGTGGCGCAGGCGCAGAATTTCGAACGCATCCGCGACCTGACCGGCCCCGCGGGAGTAGATGAACGTCGGCTTGTCGGCATCCAGCACCTGGACCCGCATCATCCGCAGGTGCCGCAGGTTGGGAGGGATGTCCTGCGGCTCCACCGAGGGCCCCGTCATGTGGATCACGTCGAAGGACTGGGCGAGACGCACGAAGTTGCGGAAGTCCTCGAAGGTGCCCGAACGCTTGCCACGGGCGGTGTCCATGGCGTAGGGCGGACCGCCGACGGGGATGAACTGGGTGTGGCGGCCGCCGATCGTGTGCGTGCCGTTGCCGCCGGTCAGGGTGAACTCCGGCGGCGACGAGGCGATCGCCGCCTCCACCATCTCGCGTCCGAACCGGACCTGGTGTTCGGTGACGGACGCACCGGCGCGCGCCAGAACGTCGCGGGCGCCGTCGTGGTTCACCTGGACGCCGAGCTCCTGGAGCACGGTGAGCGCGGTGTCGTGGATGCCGGCGATCTGGTCGTCGGAGTAGCCCCTGGCGAGCGGCAGGGGGCTCGTCAGGCGGCGGTAGTCGACGGCGCGGGCCGCGGGCGCGTCGGCGTCCCGGACCCGCCGCCGGCGCGGTCGGATCTTCTGGTCCATTCAACGACTCCTTCGACACCGTAGAGCGGCGCTCTGGCCGCGCCCCCGGAACGGCGAGGCAAGGCACGCCGGACGACAGGATTTCAGCTTCCCGCTCGCCGACGCGACGGCCCGCCCGGTACTGCTGTCGGGAAGGACGGCCCGCGGCTGGTGACCGACACCGCAATCATTGCACGGCGGACCGGAAGCGGGATCCATGCAAACCATCGGAACGGGTCGCGGATCGCGTTTACCCGGGCCATCACCGACGGCGTGGTCGAGGTCTGCACGCAGACGCCCGGGGACCGCGCGCAGCGAAGCCGCGGCGGTCGCCCTCATGTTCGGGATACGTGACGATCTTCGCTTGATTTGAGGGTCCGCGGCGAATCGGGGACCATTGCGTCCGCCCGCTTCGAGGCGCTGCACCGATTCAAGCACGCGAGCATCGGCGACGCGCGCCGCGCCCTGCCGCATGCCATGACCCCCAGGGAGCTCCAGACCATGCAATACCGCACGATCACCGATGGCCTCCTCTTTCCCGAAGGACCGATCGCGATGCCGGACGGCACGGTGCTCGTGGTCGAGATCGCACGCGGCACTCTCACGCGCGTGCATCCCGACGGCCGCAAGGAGATCGTGGCCGAAACCGGCGGCGGTCCCAACGGAGCGGCCATCGGCCCCGACGGGAAGTGCTACGTCTGCAACAACGGCGGATTCAAGTGGAAGGTGGAGCCGAACGGAAACCGACGCTCGATCGGGCAGTCCGACGACTACGTGAGCGGACGCATCGAACGGGTGGACCTCGACACCGGAGCGGTCGAGGTGCTCTACGACTCCTGCGCCGGCCGTCCGCTCAAGGGACCGAACGACATCGTCTTCGATCGCGCCGGCGGATTCTGGTTCACCGACCTCGGCAAGGTGCGCGAGCGCGAGATCGATCGAGGCGGCATCTACTACGCCCGCACCGACGGCAGCCTCGTCCGGGAGGTCGTGCACCCGTTCCTGACCGCCAACGGAATCGGGCTCTCGCCGGACGAGAAGACCCTCTACGTGGCGGAGACCGAAGGCGGCCGCCTGTGGTCGTACCCCGTCGTCGGGGAGGGCGAGCTGGCGAAGGAGCCCTTCCCGCCCTCGCTCAACGGCGGCCGGCTCGTCACCTGCGACGGCGGGTGGCGGCGCTTCGATTCCCTCGCCCTCGAAGCCTCCGGCAACATCTGCGTGGCGACCCTGATGACCGGCGGGATCACGGTAGCGAGCCCGAACGGCGGGACGGTGGAGTTCGTCGAGTTCGACGACCCCTACACCACCAACATCTGCTTCGGTGGACCCGATCTCCGGACCGCGTTCGTGACCCTGTCGTGGAAAGGGCGTCTCGTCGCGATGGACTGGCCGCGGCCCGGGTTGCCTCTCAACTTCCTCAACGCCTGACGCAACTGCTCACCCTCACCGCCTGTCGGTTGCGGCAAAACCCATGGAATCCCGCCTTCGCGGGAATGACTGGGGAGTGGCACCCTGCGAATTTCCCGTCATTCCCGCGAAGGCGGGATTCCATGAGCCTGAACATGACGGCAGACGGATGGATAGTCAGCAGGGGTGAGCAGTTGCCGCCTGACTTCACTGCGAGCGGGATTCGCGCGCGCGGGCAGCACCGTCCGGGTCGGGGACGCGACCAGGGTATTCCTCGCGCAGTTCCCCGGGAGCGCGGGCGCCCCGCCCGCTTGAAACAGCGTGGGCCTGCGGCGGGTCGACCATTGTGGGCCTCCGGCCCGGGCGGGCGGGACGCCCGCGCTCCCAGGGGGCTCACTCCGGCACGACGGCGAATGGCTATACTCCCGCGCTCGATCGCGACGGAGAACGCGAGGGTGGCGGGACGCGATTTCGACCTCCGGACCTTCCAGGGGCTAATTCTCGCCCTGGAGGACTACTGGGCCCGGCAGGGATGCGTGCTGCTGCAGCCGTTCGACATGGAGGTCGGGGCGGGCACCTTCCATCCCGCGACGTTCCTTCGCGCGATCGGGCCGGAGCCGTGGAGCGCCGCCTACGTGCAGCCCTCGCGCCGCCCCACCGACGGGCGCTACGGCGAGAACCCCAACCGGCTCCAGCACTACTACCAGTACCAGGTGGTCATCAAGCCATCGCCGCTGAACGTGCAGGAGCTGTACCTCGGCTCGCTCGCGATGCTCGGGTTCGACCCGCTGGAGCACGACATCCGGTTCGTCGAGGACAACTGGGAGTCGCCCACCCTCGGTGCGTGGGGACTGGGGTGGGAAGTCTGGCTCAACGGGATGGAGATCACGCAGTTCACCTACTTCCAGCAGGTAGGCGGCCTGGAGTGCCGGCCGGTCACCGCGGAGATGGCCTACGGGGTCGAGCGCATCGCGATGTACCTGCAGGGTGTCGACAGCCTGTTCGACCTGACCTGGACCGACGGCCCGCTCGGCCGGGTGACCTACCGCGACGTCTTCCACCAGAGCGAGCGCGAGCTGTGCGCGTACAACTTCGAGCACGCGGACGTGGACGCGCTCTTCGCGCAGTTCGACGTCTGCGAGCGCGAGTGCGGCGAGCTGGTCGGGAAGGGGCTCAGCTATCCGGCCTACGAGCAGGTGCTCGGGGCCTCCCACACGTTCAACCTGCTCGATGCGCGCCACGCGATCTCGGTAACCGAGCGGCAGCGCTTCATCCTGCGGGTGCGCGCGCTCGCCCGCGCGGTGGCCGAGAGCTACTACGCCTCGCGCGAGGCGCTCGGGTTTCCCCTGGCGGGCCGCACGGCGGCGGCATAGGACGGTGATCCAAATGGAGTTGCCAACCGCACCTTGGCGGAGCTCGATTCTGCAGGATGGTGCGCTTGGCACGTGGCAAAGCAATTCTCGTCAGCGTCCATAGGCGCACACGCGAGCAACGGAGCCTCGGCAATTCGACGGACTGCGCACCAGACGGAAGGGCATCACTCGGCACCGGGAACGGACAGCGGAAATTCGGGAAGCGTCGGTCACGCCGTGCACCGTCGCCGACGGCGCGCGCGTCGATGCCGGCGCGGCAGGCTCCGACACGAGCATCCGGGAGCAGCATTCGAACAATGACGGACGTGAGCGACCTGCTGGTGGAGATCGGCACCGAGGAGCTGCCGCCGAAGGCGTTGCGCACGCTCTCCGAGGCGTTCGCGGCCGAGCTCGCGGCCGAGCTCGACGCGGCCGGGCTGGCGCACGGCGCAACGGCGCCCTTCGCGACCCCGCGGCGACTCGCGGTCCTCGTCTCCGGCGTGCCCTGCACCCAGCCGGACCGCGACGTGGAGCGGCGCGGTCCGCCGCTCGCCCGCGCGTTCGACGGGAACGACGAGCCGACGAAGGCGGCTGTGGGCTTTGCGCGATCGGTGGGGGTCGAGGTGGACCGGCTGGTGCGGATCGAGACCGGGGACGGCGCGTGGCTCGGCCATCGATTCACGAAGCCGGGCGCGACGCTCGCCTCGCTGCTGCCCGCGATGGTCGAGCGGGCGCTGGCCCGGCTCCCGGTGCCGCGGCGGATGCGGTGGGCCGACCGCGACGACGAGTTCGTCCGCCCCGTGCACTGGGTGGTGCTCATGCACGGCCCGGCGGTCATCGAGGCGGAGATCCTCGGTGTGCCCTCCGGGCGCGCGACCCGCGGGCACCGATTCCACCATCGGGGCGACGTCGCGCTCGAGGATGCGGGCCGATACGAAGCGGCGCTCCGTGATCCGGGGCACGTCGTGGCCGGGTTCGACGAACGCATGGACACGATCCGCGCGCAGGCCGAACGCGCGGCGGGAAAGCTCGGAGGCGCAGCGCTCATCGACCCCGCGCTGCTCGAGGAGAACGCCGCGCTCGTCGAGTGGCCGGTCGCGATCGCCGGCCATTTCGACCCCGAGTTTCTCGATCTCCCGGACGCGGTGCTCGTCGCGACCATGCAGGGGCACCAGCGCTACTTCCCGGTCGCCGGCGAGGACGGCGCCCTGATGCCGCACTTCATCGCGGTGAGCAACATCGAGAGCCGCAACCCCGCCACGGTGCGCGAGGGCAACGAGCGGGTCATCCGGCCCCGTCTCAGCGACGCCGCGTACTTCTTCGACTCCGATCGCAGGCGCCGCCTCGAGTCGCGACAGGAAGAGCTCGGGCAAATCGTCTTCCAGCGCAAGCTCGGCTCGCTTCGCGACAAGTCGCAGCGGGTGGCGGCACTGGCCGGCCGTGTGGCGCGCGCGATGGGAGGGTCCGGCGAGACGGTGGCGCACTCCGAGCGCGCCGGCCTGCTCTCCAAGTGCGACCTGGTCACGGAGATGGTGGGTGAGTTCCCGGAGCTGCAGGGCGAGATGGGCCGCGAGTACGCGCGGCTCGACGGCGAGCCCGCCGCGGTGGCGGAGGCCGTCGGCGATGTCTACATGCCACGCTTCGCGGACGACGGCATTCCCGGTACTGCGGCCGGCCGCGCGGTCGCTATCGCGGACAAGCTCGACACCATCGTCGGTTGTCTGAGCCTGGGGCAGGCTCCGACCGGAGACAAGGATCCCTTTGCGCTTCGCCGCGCCGCCCTCGGGACGCTGCGCATCATGATCGAGGGCGAGCTCGACCTCGACCTCGGCGAGATGATCGAGGCGGCCTTCGAGAGCTACGCGGAGCAGGCCCGCGAAGCATCCGGCGCCGAAGCGCGCGAGGGCGACCCCGACGACGCGGTGCCCCCGGCCGTCGCGTCATCGCCAGACACCGCGATCGAAGTGCGCCGGTTCATGCTCGACCGGCTGCGTGCCTACTTCGCGGACCGGTCGATCCCCACCGACGTGTTCAACGCCGTGCTCGCGAAAGAGCCGGCGCGTCCGCTCGACTTCGCGATGCGCGTGCATGCCGTGGAGGCGTTCCGGGCCCTGCCCGAGGCAGCGAGCCTCGCCGCGGCCAACAAGCGCATCCGCAACATCCTGCGCCAGGCGGAGCAAGGGGAGACCGACGTTCCCGGCGAGGCCGACGACGCACTTCTGCGCGCGGACGCGGAGCGGAGCCTCTCCGGCGCACTCGACGCCATCGAGCCGCACGTGCGCGCGATGCTGGACGCCGGCGAGTACACCGTCGCGCTCACGAGCCTCGCCGGGCTGCGCGACGACGTCGACCGATTCTTCGACACCGTGAAGGTGATGGACGACGACGAGAAGCTGCGGGGCAACCGCCTCGCCCTGCTCGCGCGGGTCGGTGCGTTGTTCATGGAGACGGCGGACATCTCGGTGCTGCAGCCGGCGAGCTGATGGGAACCAGCGGTCTTGCGGCTGTTGCATCCGGCGAGCTGATGGGAACCGGCGGTCTTGCGGCGGCTGTATCCGGCACGGTACGAGCCGCCCCCCGGGCGCAACCCCTCCGCTCGACTCAATCTTCCGCGCGCGTCTCCGGCCGGAGACGCCGCACGACGATCCGCGGGTGAACGCGACGGAGCCCCGCCGAGCCGCATCGGTGGCCGGTCAGGGAGCACGTGCGAGACAATGCCCGAAGAGCGATGGATACCCGCAGCCCACCTTCGCACGCTCGCGCTTCGCGGGAGTCCACGGCGCCTTGACCCGCGGATTCGCCGAGCCGCGCGGACGCCCGTCGTGAGCCGGTCGACATCGTGCGATCGCGACACGGACGGACAGGCTGTGTGCCGCTCCCACGCCCGACTCCGGCACGCCGTCTCCCGACGCCGGATGCTCGCGGCGCTCGCGGCCTCGGTCGCCGTCGTCCCCACCAGCGCCCGCGCGCTGCGGCTCTTCAACCCCTGCCTCGACCCCGTCCTCCCCGAGCCGCTCGCGTCGCACGAGATCGTCGCCCGCGCGTTCGACGGCATCGATCCCGCGAAGGTCGTCGACGCTCACGTTCACCTGCTCGGCGTGGGCGGAGGACCGAACGGCGCCTGGATAGGCGACCAGATGCGGCGGCCGACCAATCCGCTCCAGTATGCGCGCTACCGCTTCTTCCTCAACGCGAGCTGCGTGCCTTCCGGCGTGGACCCGAACCGCGCCTACCTCGACCGCCTCCTCGCCTGCCACCGGGGCGCCATGCCCGGCGCGCGCCTGATGCTGCTCGCCTTCGACCAGGTCCACGACGCGCACGGCCGCCCCCGGCCGGAGACCACCGCGTTCCACGTGCCGAACGCCTATGCCCGCGCAGTCGCGGAGCGCCATCCGGGTGAGCTGGAGTGGGCCGCATCCGTGCACCCGTACCGCACCGACGCGGTGGAGGCACTGGATGCGGCGGTCGCCGGCGGCGCCCTGGCGGTGAAGTGGCTGCCCAACGCGATGGGGATCGACCCGGGCTCGCAGCGGTGCGATCCCTTCTACGAGGCCCTTGCCCGCCACCGCATCCCGCTGCTCACGCACGGTGGCCGGGAACGCGCGGTCAAGGGCGCCGGCGACGACGCGCTCGGGAACCCGCTCCTGCTGCGTCGCGCCCTCGACCACGGAGTGCGGGTGATCGTCGCCCACTGTGCGTCGTTCGGCTCCGGCGTCGACCTCGACGCCGGCGCTCGCGGCCCGGTGGTGCCGAACGTCGATCTCTTTGCCAGACTGATGGACGATCCCCGCTACGAGCACGTCCTCATGGGCGACATTTCCGCCATCATGCAGTCGAACCGCACCGCCGCGGCGCTCGGGAAGGTGCTGGAACGCACCGAGTGGCACGATCGGCTGCTGAACGGCTCCGACTACCCCCTGCCCGGCGTGCCGGCGCTGTTCGACCTCGACGACCTGGTGGAGCACGGCTTCCTGCCGGCGACCACGGTGCCGGTGCTGGAGACGATTCAGGACCACAATCCGCTCATGTTCGACTTCGTGCTCAAGCGCATCGCGGGGCGGAACGGCGCACGATTCGCGCCCCACGTGTTCGAGACCGCGCGGCACCTGGAGCGGCCGGCCGCGACCGATGACTGATACGGCGAAGCGGCGCCCCGGAGACGCACGCATCCGTGATCGGATAACGGGTGTACGGGGAAGTTCCACCGCCAAATCACTGGATTCCCGCCTTCGCGGGAATGACGATCAAGCGTTCGTACTGTCATTCCCGCGAACGCGGGAAGAATCACCGTAACTGATTGAATGATAGGCAGAATCCGCGGAACGAAGAATCGCCATTTGTACCGTGTCTAGTACCATTCCTGACGGACATTCACGGCCTTCCACGCACCACCACGAACGAAGTATACTCCCCGCGCCGACCCGCTCGTTGCCAGTGCCGCCACGCTGCTACGGCAGCCATTCGACATGCGCGGCGGGTCGGGCCGGCCTCTCGCGACGTGAAGGGGGGGGGTCAATGGACGCCATTATCGCAGCGTGGAAGGAAGCCGCCGCCGCCGCCGCTCTCGCCGTTCAAGTCACCATCGCGCCAGTGTCCGATGCTCCATCGGTCGAGCCTGCCGAGCTTCCCCGGCCGGTCGAGACGGTGACGCTATGCGGAATTCCCGATGATGGTGCGCCGCCAGTCTGTAGGAGCGTTCCCGCTGGCACCCCACCCGGAAGCGCGCCCCGCCATGACTGACGAAGCATTCGCGCTCGCGATGGTCGCCACTCACGTCGCCGTCGCGGTGATTGCGTGGATCGTCGCCGTCGCGGTGACGCGAGACAGGATCAACCGCGCGCTACAGGACGCGCCCATGACGCAGAAACAGGAAGCGTTTATCGCCAGCTTGTGCCGGGAGCGGAATCAGCCGATCCCGGACATGACGGGATGGACTAATTCCGGCGCGAGTCTCTACATAGACAGCTTGAAGGCGATCCCCAAGCCGTCGCGCTGGCGCGGCCCGCGACTGTCCTAGCTAACCCAATGCCCATGACGCCAAACGAACGCGACAAGTTGCGCAACCGGATGATTGCCGAGCTTCGGTGCGAGGTTCTGTTGCTACACCGAATCGTCGCCTTCATGTACCAGTCCCTGACCGTGCGAGACCCTCTATTGCGAGAAGGTTTCGATCTCTTCATCGAGCGGCTCGATGTTCCCTACGAGCAACGGTCCGATGAAATGATCGAGATCTTCGAAACAGCGCGCGGCCGATTCCTCGGCGAGCTTGCGAAGGCTCGCGCGCTGGCGGAAAAACAGAATAGGCGGAACGATGTCAGTAAGCCTTAGCATTGCGATTCCTCACTTGGTGCGGGCTAGGATAGGTCGGGTCATGTGACCCGACCTAAATTTCGGCCTCTGGTCCTCGCCCTCGAAAGCAGCCCTCGCACAAGCATCGCCGCGTCGCGGTGCGGGTGAAGCGCCGCCCGCAGCACCGGCACCGGGCCGGATTCAGCTTCGCGTCCATCGCCGCCGAAGAGCACGCGAGCGCGCAGTAGCGGCCTACTTCGACGTGCGGCGCTTTGCACCACGCGCACGGCCGTTCGGGGCGCGCGTTACTGCGCGCCCGGCGCATCGCCCGCACGCGCTACGGGATGCCGCAGTTCCAAGCTCGCCGCCGCCGCCGCGTCTTCGGGATGCACGCCAGCCTTGACAAGATTGGCGAAGCTGCGCGAGCGCGCCTCACTGTCGGCGGCGTGCAACTCCGACAAGTCGAGCCGCAAGCGGGGCGCGTCGAGCTTCATGCGCAACTCGGCTTCGACGATGCGCGCCATCGGCCGGAGCGCCGTGTGCAGGAATCTGCGGTAGCTCTCGCGCTGCGCGGTGCCGTCGCTGTTCGGCACGAGCAACGAAGGCGGCACGCCACACGCCGCGAGCACGTCACGGCCCGTCGCGGTGCGCAGCGCGTCAACCGTCTCGCGCATCATGCCGAAGCGAAGATGCTCCAAGCGCGAGCCGCGTTGTCCGGTCGGTGCATCCGGGTCAGCATTGCCCGAATACTCGGTGATCAACGTCCGCCCCTTCGCCTTGCCGAGATCGCTGCGGAACGCATCAAGCGGCGTGATCTCGCCGTCTTCGTCAATCTGCGGAGATTCCGGCATCCCGAGTAGCGCGCCGTGCGGAGCGCTCGCCTCATTCGCCACCATGCGATCAAGCGCCGCGATTGCCTGCGAAGTCGCCGCCGCCCATGACCACGGCGGAACGCCAAGCCACGGCCGCGAAGCATCGACCGAATACCGGCAATGGACCATCGACGCGGCCGGCACCCATTCATGGCGGGAGTCAGTCGGCCCGTACAAGGTCGCGTTGTAGGTCCATCGCATCGGGTCCGGCCCGTCGCCGTGCGCATACGCGAAGCCGACAGGCTCAAGCACGAGCCGGCCGGCCCGGATGTACACCCGATGATGGTCTTCGCCGCGACGAATCAGGTTCCGCGCAATGAGCGCGAGCACGGACGGCGTGAGCGCGTCCGCCACGTCATCGGCACCCGTCACCTGCGCGGATGCCAAACAGCGCCCGTAGAGCCCCGCAGCGGCTTCTAGGGCGGCGGTCGCGAGCGGTGCGGTGTCAGCTACGCCGCCCTCCGCTCCGGCCTGGAGGGCCGCTGTGAGCGCCGCGGTATACCCCTGCGCCGCGGTCGAGCGCTGCTCAGGCTCGCGCTTGCGCCAGAATCGCCAGTTCATCGCCACGTCAACACGTTTTCCAACCGCTCTTCGAGGATGCGATCCAGCTCTTCGCGCGTCACTCCGTCACCCGGATCGGTCGGGGTCGCCGCGGTGCTCGCGCTCGACGTGTCTTCGGCCGGGAGCGCCCGACGAACACGCCACGGCATGAGCAGCGCGCGCGCGCCGGAATTGTGGAGCGCGTTCGGTGCAAAGAATCGCTCCCGAAAGTCCATGCGGATTCCGCCGACAGTGAACGATTGCGGCGATCTCGGCTCGCGCGCGTGCATCCACCCCGCGAGCCGAATCACCGCCTCATTCTTGACGGCTTGCGGCGCATCGGGAGCGAAGCGTTGAACGAGCGCCGCCGCCGTTTCGCCAAGCGCCGTCGCCCGATCATCGGTGAGCTTCGCGCCGCCCGCGATGCTCGCCTTGATGCAGGCAATCGCGGCCGGCCGCTGCGCGGTCATGCTGGCACCGGGGAACGGGGAGAGCGTCACGGAAGCCATATTCGCCGCCTGTCAGTTGACACTTTCTTTGACGCCCTCGGTTCGTCGGGCATGTCGTCAGTCTCGCGCTCGCGCAGATACACGGCCGGCCAGCCGGCATCCCGATCCGTCGCCCCTACGGTGAGCGCCCGCACCTTGACGCCATCGTACTCGGCAGTTGTGCCGACGATCTTGAAGTCGGATGCGTCCGTGTCTATGTACGGTCGCGCCACGACGGGCACCGCATCCGCGTCGAGCGTTTCCTTGATCGCCCGGCCGGCTTCGGTGTTCGGAATGTCAACCGCGTATTCGAGCGAGCCGTCTTCGGCTTCCCAGAATCGCACCGTGCGGCGTTTCTTGCTCCCGACCGCCTTGCCGTAGTCACCCCATACCGCGAGGATTTCGTCTGCATCATCTACGGCACCGCGAAACGCGCCTTGCTTGAACAGCGCATCAAAACAGCCCTTCGGCCCGCACCGGCATTCGAGCCGCTTGCTCGCCGGCACCCGGCCGCGCATCGTCCCGAGTCGCCCGCCCCGCGAGCCGCGCCCGCCGCCGCCGCCGCGCCGCCTGACTTCGGCGAGAGAATCAGGATAGGACGGGTGATCGACCAGTCCGATCCCGACAAGCGCCGCACGCTCTATCACCCGCTCCCCGCCCTCGCGCCGCTCGGCTCGCGCGTGAAACTCGACACTGAAGCCGTTGAGCGCACCGCGTTTCACCAGCGCCAGCGCCGCCGAATCAGCCGGTAGTTCGGCCCGGACTTCGAGCGCGCGTTCGGTGTCGTTCAACACGAATCCGCCCGCGTCGAGCACGATCAACTTGCGATCATGTTGGATGTTGAGCGGCACTTCCGGCACCGGAGCGAAAGCACCCGGAACGAAGCGCTCGCGGTGCTCCTGTGACATGTCGCCATACCGGAGCACCGTACCGGAGAGTGTCCGGCCGGCAACCCGGAATTCAGCGCCGGCCCGGACTTCGGGAGTGCTCATCGGGGCGCGTTCGGTCAGACCGACACGCGGTACGCTACCTGCGCGTAGGCGTCCGGCTGCACAAGGATCACGTCGCCAAGCAAGACGTGCATCGTGAACGCGCGCGTACCGCTCGCGCTGCCGGTGTAGATGTCGTCAATCGACACTTCGCCCCAGTGCGGGCACACGGCCGTTCTCATGCCCGCGCTCGCACCCATCGCCGAACGGCCCATGCGATACAGGATCGCTTGCGCGATGTGCGCCGCCTTGTCGGGCATCCGCTTGTTGGTCCAGAACCCGCCGAAGTGCTCCATCGCGTAATCGGCGAAGCTGGTATCGCCCAAGTCCTGCCCGGCCGCATCGCGGAACGTGCGGAGGCTCAGCCGGTAGGTTTCGGGATTCACCACGATCCCCACCTGATTCGCCATGCTCGCCCACAGACCATCCACGCCGCCCGCGAATGCAGCAATGAAGTCGTCGAAACTTGCGACAGCCGCGCCCGGCGCGGCCGGGTCCGTCAGCCGGTGGAACATGCCCGCGAGATTCGGCGCAACGCCATCGCCGTTGACGACTTGATCGTCAAGTTCGTCGGAAATCGCGAGCGCGAGATTCTGCCGCAGCACCGATTCGAAATTGTCCTGCCCGATTGCGGCAATGTCTTCGAGCGTCAGTTCCAGCCGAGCGCTGACCCGCTTCGGGGTCGCCGTGGTGACGGTGAGCGCGCCTGCGGTCGCCTCGGCCGCAGCGGCCGCGGCCGGTGCCTTCGGCTTCGCCGCACCAGTCTGCGAAGTGGTGATGGTCGCCGTCGCGTAGGTTCCCGATGCGACTCTCGGCATGTCGATTCCGAGTCGGGCGGCGATGCTGGTAGCGAACACGGCCGGCCGGATCGGGTCGAGGTTCACCCCGACGGTACCCGGCGCGGGAGTCACCGCGCGATGCTCGGCACCGCTCGCGGCGCGTTGCTCGGCGTGCGGGTCGGGCACGTCCCAGAGTTCGAGCGGGATCCCGGTCACGCCAGCGGCGGCGCAAAGCTCGGCTTCCGGCCCGTCGAGCATCCGCCCCTTCGCCGCCGCGATCAGGAAGTTTGAGAGCCTCACCTTGCCGCGCAGTTCGACGCGCTGGCGCTGCTCGGCGTCGAGTCCATCGCCCGCCGTCGCCTTCGCATCGTCGAGCGCCTGGTCATCGGCGATGATCGCGGTGCGGTGCCGAGTTTCGAGATCGGTGTATTCGTCTTGCAAGGCGCGCTCTTCGACCTTCACTTCGTCGGTGTAGGCATCGCCGGAGAGCTTCTGAATCTCGCCAAGACGTTCCCGGACTTTCGAGCGGCGAAGCTCGATTTTCTGCGATTCGGTCATGATGGACTCCGTGACGGACAAATGAATGAAACGACGTGCACATTACATAAGTCGGGGCGGGAGTCAAGCGCTATTTGCAATCTCCGAAACTAGAGCCTGCCATGCGTCGCGGGCCGGGTCGGGAGGTTTAGATTCCGCGCGTGTCTTTTTGATATGGCAATCGCGGCAAAGTGTCTGCAAATTCCCCCAAGCGTAGGGGTCGCCGCCGTGGCGCATGGGGATGATATGGTCCGCTTCGAGCCGGCTGGCCTTGCGGCACGCGACGCACCGCCAGCCGTCGCGCTCGAAAATTCTCAGCCTCAAAAGCTGCCAGCGCTTGCGGTCGAGCTTGGCGTAGTGCTTGCTACCGGGATGCTTGCGGCTCATGCCATGCCCACGTAGCGCCATCCGCGACGCTTCGGCTTGCGGTCCATCAACGGCTCCGCGAGTCCGGCCGCAATGACGGCCGCGCTCAACACGTCGATTCGCCCGCGTGACTTCGCCTTGTCGAGTCCGGGGTTCCCGTTCGCGTCACGATGGATCGCGCTATTCGAGATCGCCGTTGATAGAGACAGGCTTTCGAGCATCCGCAACTTGCGGGTGAGTACAAGCCGCTGCATCGCACGCACGTCGCGCCCGCCGTCTTTGCCCGCCCCGACACGGCGAAACTCATGCGGCCAGCGCAGCCCGGCCCGGTCGAGAAAATCCCGAATCTCGCTATCTTTGTAGCCATCGGCGCAGAGACGATGCACCCGGCACCCGGCAAGCTCGCCGGCCACGTCAGACAGGAAAGCCGAAACTGGCGTCACGCGGCCGGGATAGGTATGAAGCTCCCCGCGCTCGGCCATCAAGTCATACCGCGCGCCGTCGCGCTTGCCGCGCTCTATCAAGTCCGGCACGTCACCGAACGCCATCCACGACTCGCACCGGCCCGACTGCGGCCAAATTGCGAATGCTGCGCTCGCGCTTGTCGCTTCGCCCATGTCGAGCCCAAGAACCACGTCGCCGCGCCGCTCCGGCAGTTCCTCCATGAAACATGCCCGCAGATCGCTCGGTGCGAAGATCATTTCCCTTGTCGGCGATTGCGGCTGGTTGAGATCGAACGCACGGAATGACGCTTGATCGCTTGGCGTAGCAAGCACTCGCCTTGCCTCGTCTTGCATATAACCCAACGACTTGATGCCCGCCGACAGCCCCGGATTCGCGTCGTGCCACGCGGCCGGATCGTCGAGCGCGCAATCATCCGGTGCCCGGTACAGGTGCACGACCGTTCCCGGCTCGCCGTGACGCTCGACCATTTCAGCGGTGAACGGCGCATCGCCCATGATGGACAGCGCAATGAATCGACCATCGCGCGCACTGGTAGCGGTGCGCATCCCGTTCACAAACTCCCGATCCCGCTCCGAAAGCAAGCCAAGCTCATCAACGATGCTTTCGTCGAATCCCGACGCATGACCCGCCGACTTGTCGGCACTCAGGATATCCACGGTGCCGCTCGCGCTCTCGACGCGCCCCGGTGCCGGAGAGCGCAGGAATCGCAACCCCTCCAAGTTTGACGCTTCGGCGATCTCCTGCATCTGCCGCTTCAATTCGCCGGCCTTTTCTTTGTTCACCGATGCGACTCCGGCCCGGTATCCGGGGAACGCAATCGGCCCGGCCAATCGGCCTAGCAGGAACACAGCGACGATTGCCGACTTGGCATTCTTGCGCCCCAAGCACAACATACTTTCTCGCGCCGTGAGCGCGTCTCTCAGGAACGCTTCGCCATAGTCCGGCAAGGTGAGCGGTTGCCCCGCGAGCGGATGCCCTGGCGGCACCCGGAGCGCCTGACGCGACCATTGCGCGAGCGCACCAATCGGATCGGCCGGGAGCGATGCCGGCGCAAGCGCCACGGCCGCAGACTTCGCCGCCTTCTGCCGAGCACGGTAGCGCCGCTGCCGTTCTCGATTCGCCAGTCGTTCAGCATTCCGATCTTTGTAAGGCATCGTCTTCTGTCACTCCGGCGTCACGGCGTTACGGCAAACGGCAGAAGCGACCTCCCCCCACGCCCGCGCTCCCTCCTAATCGGCCCACGGCAGAGGCTCAATGCCCGCCCCGGCCCCCCCCATGCCCGCCACGCGCCCCACGCCGCGCCCTCGCCGCCGTTCGCCGTCGAGCGGCAGGGTAGGCAGGCTTAGCCGAGCGCCGCTCACGATGGCTTTCACGCGCTCTCAGGGGAGGTAGGGTCATGTGACCCGACCTCAATGCGCCCGCTCGCCGACAAGCGGAAGCTCGCTCGTCTTGCGCCGCGCCTCTATCGCTTCCGCAAGTTGCTTGCGATGATCGCTCAGGTATCGCGCGAGCGCTTCGCCAAGCTGCGAGTGCAACCGTAGCGCGGTCGGCACGTCGAGACAGACTTCAACCTCTTTGCCCGATTCGTCCTCCAACGTGAAACGAAACATGTTTCCCCCTTCGTTCCCATGTTCCAGACTGCACATTCCGCAGCCTGCGCCGTGTACCTCTACCCTACACCTGATCCCTGATCGTTGTGCTGGTAGATAGCCTGTGACTGTACCCCTAAGTCAGTACCCCTATAGGGTGCATATTCCGCAGCCTGACCGACTGCACATTCCGCAGCCTGTATGCGCTGCTCCGGTTGCTGAATTGTGTACATATTCGCGTCTTGCTTTCCGCCCTTTCTTCGCGGCATCGCGCGCAGCCATCCATGTTCTTGCAGCCACGAGAGCGCATCGTATACCGCGCGCTCGCCATTCTGAGTCCGCCATGCAAGGTCTATGGCACGTATCCAAACCCTTCCCGGTGCACGTCCTCTTGCTGGTATGTCCAATCCAACAATCTTCGACAAGACGTGTTTCGCGGTCGGATTCCCCTTCCATTTTCCATTCTTGTAAATCCCGATCCGTTGCTCATCTAGCCATTGAAACCGCGCGATGTCGGCCACTGGATACGGTTGTCCTTCAAATTGCCGACGTGGCCGGCCGCACGCAACGCAGTCCGTACAACCTTGCGGGAGCGAAAATTCGCAACCCTCACACTTGAGGGTCCATTCCGTGTTAGGTACACTCATCCTCGTTCCTCGTCATGGAACGGTCTTCAATTCGCGCAGTCGCTGGTTAGCGAGCCAGCACTCCCCTGTGCCCCGGTGGCCTTGCCTCCACCGGGGCACTTTCGTTTGGGAGCTATGCGCGCGCCGCAAGCTGTTCGCGTTGCCATGCGTCAATCTCCGCAGCGTTCCACCGCACCGCCTTCGCCCCGAGCCTGACAGGTTTCGGGAATCCGGCCGTGCGCTGCATCTTGTAAATCGCGCTTTTCTTGAGACATACGCGGCGGGAAACTTCATGCAGATCGATGAACTCGATCGGGGCGGGATTCGGCATCGTTCGATCCTCTATCAGTCCATAGGCATCGTCGCGTTCTCTCGTCTCGTTCTCAAGCGCGGCCTATCGACCACGCCCGAGAGTCTATAGTTAGCCTTCATGGTTCGTCAAGGAATACTATATAGAGGTAGGGTCACAGTGACGCCCCCACGCTTGCATGACGGGCCGGCGCTTCTCTAGCAAATCCGTCCGCACGTAGCTCGCTTCCACGTCGCCCATGAAGCTATGTGCGAGGCTGAATTCCGCCAAGTCGCGCGCGATGCCGGTATCCATGCACCATGACTTGAACGCGCCCCGCATCCCGTGAACGGTGCCGGCAAGCTCGATTCGCTTGGCTACGCGCCGCAACCCGGCTTCGTCAATCGGCTTGCCGGTCGGTGAGCGGAACACGAGTCCGCTCTGAGAGCGCTTGTGCGCCGCTCTGAGCAACGCCAGCGCCGGAGCGCTCAAAGGTACGCGGTGAGGCTTGCCGGCCTTCATGCGCGACGCTGGCACCGTCCACGTCGCGGTATCGAAGTCCACTTCGCTCCATCGCATCCCGAGCACTTCCGAAGTCCGGGCAGCGGTGAGCACGGCAAGCTCGAATGCGCCAGTCAGCCCGCGCCACTTCGCATCGTCAATCGAGCGCACCTTGCGGAGCACTTCGCCCATGTCGCCATGCGCGACGCTGGCGCGATGCTCGGTGCGGTGCGTGCTCTTCGGCAGGATGGCGTCCAGTTCGCCATTGGCAGGATTCGGGCCGGAGCGGTGACCGCTCGCCGTCGCCCAATCCATGATCTTCGCGATGCGCTGGCGGAGACTCTTCGCGAGCGCCGGCTTGCCAGCGTCGAGTAGCTTCGTGACGATGCCGGCCACGTCGGCGACTGTGATGGTGTCCACCGGACGATCCGCGATGGTGCCCGCGTGGGTCATCGAAGAGCGCCAGTTGCGCGCCGTGTTGCCGCGCCATGCGTTCTCGTTGATCCCGATGTAGCTCGCGGCCGCTTCCGCGAAGGTCGGGATGGACCTCACCTTGATCGCCGTCGCGAAGGGGTTGCCGCCCCGGTGCCGAATCCTGACGTTCTCGAATGCGATCTCGCGAGCTTCCCGGAGACTCACCACCGGCCACGGCCCGAGTCCACGATTGCGCCGCTTGCCGTCAATCGTCAGCCTCTGAATCCACGTCCGGGAATTCCCGACCACGTTGAAGTACAGTCCATATCGCCCATCCGGATGTCGTCCGGGCTTCATCGTCTTCAGGGTTGCCGCTTTCAGTGCCATGTCCGTCTCTCCCGCGTAACCGCGCTTTGTACCCTTCGATGCGGACTCTAACGGACTTTGGCGCACCGTGCAACACAGTTGCGGAATACAGCGAGCTTTGGAGAATCAAGCAGTTAGCGGGGAATCGAGCGGTGTATCAGTGACTTGCGGAAACCGGCTCCCGCGCTTCCCGCGAAGGCGGGAATGATGCCATCGACGCGGCTATGGTTGCGGCAACGACGTCATTCCCGCGAAGGCGGGAATGATGCCATCGACGCGGCTATGGTTGCGGCAACGACGTCATTCCCGCGAAGGCGGGAATGATGCCATCGGCGCGGCTATGGTTGCGGCAACGACGTCATTCCCGCGAAGGCGGGAATGATGCCATCGACGCGGCCATGGTTGCGGCAACGACGTCATTCCCGCGAAGGCGGGAATGATGCCATCGACACGGCCTATGGTTGCGGCAACGACGTCATTCCCGCGAAGGCGGGAATCCAGAGGACCTTGTCCGAACACCGATGGAGACGCCCGCGGCCCGGCGTACGGAGCACCGAAGGAGGCGAGCCGTTGACGACAAGGACTGTTCCGGAGGCCGCCGCCGCACCGAGGGTGACCCTCGCGGTGTTCGTCGGCTCCACGCTGTTCACCTTCGGCCTGGTGTGCTCCACCCTGGTGTTCACGCCGATCGCGCTGGCCTCGACTCTGTTGCCCTACCGATTCCGATGGCGGGTGGTCACCCGGTGGAGCCGCTTCAACCTGTACTGGCTCTCCCTGACGTGCGGCGTGAAATCCGAGGTGACGGGGCTCGAGAACATCCCCGCCGAGCCCACGGTCATCCTCTCCAGGCACGAGTCCGCGTGGGAGACGCTCGCCCTGCAGCGCTGGTTCGCGCCGCAGGTCTGGGTGCTCAAGCGCGAGCTGCTCCGCATCCCTTTCTTCGGATGGGGGCTCGCCACGATGCGTCCCATCGCGATCGATCGAAGCGCCGGGCTCAACGCCTTCGCGCAGATGCTGGAGCAGGGCGAAGAGCGGCTCGCACAGGGGTGCTGGGTGGTGGTCTTCCCGGAGGGCACCCGCGTGCCCCCCGGCACGAAGAGGAAGTTCAAGCAGGGCGGCGCACGCCTCGCGGTCCACACCGGCCGCCCCGTGGTTCCGGTCGCGCACAACGCCGGGGACTGCTGGCCGAGAAACAGCTTCTACAAGTACCCCGGCACCATCCGCGTGGTCATCGGCGAGCCGATCGAGACGGCCGGGCGAAGCGTGGCGCAGATCAACCGGGCCGCCGAGCGGTGGATCCACGACACCCTCGGACGCATCCGCGGCGGAGACTGACCGGTGGGGATGCGTGCGAGGGTCCCGGGTCCCATCCATGGCACACATGCCCCACGACGCATGTAGCATCGTGGGCGGAGGATTCGGCATGATTCCGGGCGCGACCCTGCACGCGAGGACGCAACGTTGACCGCCTCCCACCGACGCGAAGCACGACCCGCCCGCTTGCGCAAGGCTGCGTTCGCGGTGGCGCTGTGGTTGCTGGCCGGCGCCGCGAGCGGCATGGAAGCGCGGGAGGCGGAGCTCTTTCGGGCGCTCGACCGGTTCGCGGCGGGAGAGCGCGCGGACGCGCTGCAAGCGCTGGACCGCATCGCCGGGAACTTCCCCGACTTTCGCGCGGCGCGCCTCATCAAGGAATCCCTGCACGAGACCGGGGGCCTCCGGGCGGCCCTGGCCGACCTCGTTCCTCCGGCCGTGTTCACCCTGCTGGAGGATCCGACGGACGAGGCGCACGCCCGACTCTCCTACTGGTTCGCGCGGCCGCCGCGCGGCCATCTGCCCGACGTCCTCATCGAGCCCACGCCGGACCGCACGAAGGTCGTGGTCGCCGACACCGCGCACTCGCGCCTCTATCTCTTCGACTGGTCCGACGGTGCGTGGACGATGCAGGGTGACTGGTACGCCTCCATCGGCCGGGGCGGGTCGGCGAAGCGGCGCGAGGGAGACATGAGGACGCCGCTCGGGGTCTACTTCGTGACCATGTGGGTGGCGGGCCGATTTCTCTCCGATCTCTACGGGGCCGGCGCCCTGGGGCTGAACTATCCGAACGACTGGGACCTGCGCCGGCAGCGGGACGGATTCGGCATCTGGATCCACGGCGAGCCCAGCGGCATCAAGAGCCGCCCGCCGCGTTGGAGCCAGGGCTGCCTCATCGTCTCGAACCCGGCGATCGAGACCCTGGTGAACGCGATCGAGGACCGGAGCATCCCGGTCATCATCGGCGAACGCCTGCGCTGGCTCGCTCCGGGCGAGCACGCACGCCACCGCGACGCGTGGCGAGCCCGGATCGCTTCGCTGAACGGGGGGAGCGAGGCGTATCCCGAGCTCGGAATCTACGGCTATCCGGCCGCGGCCGGAGACGCCTCCACCATGGTCCTCACGGAGTCTCGCACCGAGCCGGGGCACGGCGGGCTCTGGTGGCAGTACTGGCGCGAGCACACCGACGGCGTGTGGCGCATCGCACACGAAGGCCCCGCCCTGTTCGACGACATCCATCTCAAGGGGTTGCCGAAGCGGATGCCGGCGAACGGCCTCGACGTCTATGCTCCGTGACGCCGCTCGCCTCCCCGGGCGTGCGCGAGACACGTACGTCTCGCTGAACGTGACCCCGGCCTGGTGCCTCGCCTCCCCGGGCGTGCGCGAGACACGACGATCCGGCCGTTCGGGGTTCGGGAGGCGTCCCCCGGGGATACGGGCGACATGACCGCGCCTCGCGCCGAAGTCCCCCGTTCCGACAGGTCCGCAATGTTCACCGGATCCCGGACGCGGACGCGGATCGGGATCATTTGCGGACCAGCGGGAATCGCGCCGCGCCCGATCCCGCGCCGTAGCGTGGAGCGGCCCTGATCGGGCTATCATGGAGGCTGGCGATTGCGCCGGCCGCAATACGACGACGCCATGCTCGGAATCCGCGGTACCCATCTTCTCGCCGCAAGCATCGTCCTGTGGGGGCTCGCGGTGTGGGCGTTCGGCACTCTCCCTCCCGCCGCCACCGAGGCGGCGACGACGACGGACACGACTCCTGCGGCGTCGGTGGAGACCACGCAGGGGACCGGCACCGCTGCGAGCGGAGCGGCGACGGCCGAGACCGCGCCCGCCCCGGCCGAGCCGTCAAGTCAGGAAGCGGTCGTGGCGGCGGCGCCGGAAACGGCGGCCGGCACGGACACGGCGCCCTCTTCCGTCGAAACCCCGGAAATCTCCACGGCCGGGGCGCCCGCTGCCGGCGCCGGATCGGCCACGGACCGCCCAGTCACCCCCGGCACTTCGACGCCGGAAAGTGTCGGTGACGGCCGGGGCAGCGGGGTGTCTCAACTTGCTGCAGCACCGGCGCACCCGCAGCTCGAGCCCGCACCGTCCCACCTCCCGCCACCGCCGGGCTACCCGGCACTGGACGATGGCGCGCTCTCCGGGCAGCTCAACGCGGCCCGGCGCGCGGCGTGGGAAGGACGATTCGCCGATGCCGTCGCCCACTACCGCGCCGCGGCCCGCCTGCGCCCGGACGACCATGTCGTGTGGGGAGAGATGGGCAACGTGCTGTGGACGATGCGGCGCTGGTCGGAGGCGGCGTATGCGCTGGAAGGCGCGGCCACGCTGCTCGTCCGCGCCGGGGAGCGGCGCGCGGCGAGCGAGCTGGTGCCGGCGGTGGGACGCATCGACCGGCAGGCGGCGTACCGCATCGAGCGGCTCCTGTGGGAATCCGCGCCGCGCCAGCCCGGGTAACCTTTCTCGGCGGATTGATGAACGCGGTCAGGGCGCGCCGACCGCGCGCGCCCAGGGTGAGGTCACGCACGCCGCGCCGACTGTCATCCCTCCGGCCTCGCAGCCGGCAAGGTTCGGGTTGGCGTAGAAGGCCGGATAGACCCCGTGCGGGGCCACCTGCACCTCGTGGCGCTCGGCCAGCGCGTCGATCACGCCGGCGGGCAGCGCGGGGTCCGCGGTGACGAGGGGCTCGCCGCTCGCATCGATCCGGGGCACGTGCATCGCGTCGTCCATGGTCATCGGGTAGTCGACGAGGAACGACACGAGCTGGAAGACGGCGGGCATGATGCGCCGCCCGCCCGACGCGCCGGCCGCGAACCGTAGCCCGTCGGACCGCTCCACCACGGTCGGACACATGTTCGACAGCGGCCGCTTGCCGGGAGCGATCGAGTTCGGGCGGCCGGGGCGCGGGTCGAACCACATCATGCCGTTGTTCATCAGGATCCCGGTGCCCGGCAGCACGACCCTGGAGCCGAAGATGGAGAGCAGGGTCTGGGTGAGCGCGACCACGTTGCCGTCGCGGTCCGCGACGCTGAGGTGCGTGGTGCAGCCCGGCGCGGCCGAGTCGTCGGGGTCGCCCATCGTAGCCAGACGATGGTCCCAGGCGTCGAGCAGGCACGACGCGTAGGCGAGGTAGGCTCCGGCATCCGGGGTCCCGCCCGAGGGGACGACTCGCTCGGCGAGCAGGGACAACGCGTGCCGCAGGGTCGGACCGGCCGAGAGCCCGGGCGCGGCATGAACGAGCGCGTCGCGGTAGCGGTGCCGGTCCGCGCCGACGATGCGCGCGGCGTACCCGGCGAGATCGGCGGCCGAGAGCGGCGAGCCCGCATCGTTGCAGTCGCGGACGATCCGCCGCGCGATCTCGCCCTCGTAGAAGTCGCGCGGGCCGGCGTCGCGGAGCCGCGCGAGGGTCTGACCGAGAGCGCCGAGCCGAATCACCGGCGCCGATCCGCCCCAGCCCGGGGCGGGGACATGGCCTCCCGGGAGGTACACCCGGGCGGTCTCGGGGAACCGGGCGAGAGACGCCGCCTCGCTCGCGATCTTCAGCGTCGCGTACCAGTCGACGGTCATTCCCTGCTGCGCGAGCTCGACCGCCGGCGCAATCGCGTCGCGCCAGGACCGCGTCCCGAACCGTTCGAGCGCGGCGGCGTGTCCGGCGACCAGACCCGGCACCGCGATCGAGAGCGGCCCGAGCACGTTCCGGTCCCCGACCACCGCCGGCCAGCCGAAGAGGTCCGTGTCCACGCCCTCTGCGAGCGGATACGCGGCGGGGTCGATCCCGTGCGAGGCGCACATGCCGAACTCCACCGCGTACGCTCGACGCTCCGCCGCGACGTAGACGACCATGAACCCTCCGCCGCCCAGTCCGCTCATCCACGGCTCCACCGCGCCGATGGCGAGGCCCGCCGTCACCGCGGCGTCGACCGCATTGCCGCCCGCCTCCAGCACCCCGGCGCCGATCCGGGACGCGAGATGGTGCTGGCTGGCGACGATCCCCCCGGCGGCGCAAACCGCCGGCTTGCGGATTGACCAGCTTTCGTGGACGGGATGAGTGGTCGGTGCAGTCATGGCGATGCTCGATGGGGTGGGAGAAAAGGAATGCTCCCGGGGGGACGGTTCGCAGATTCGGGCCCGACACAGGCCGTACAATTGCGCCGCCGAACCCCGGATGACGGAGCGCCGCGAGAAGTCGGAAGGGTTCGCAACCCCGGCACGACCGACGACAGTGGAGGATACCGGGTGATTGGCGAAGACGTGGAGCTGCTCGGCCGGGACGTCGTCTACGACGGCTACTTTCGTCTCGATCGCTACCGCTTGCGCCACCGCCAGTTCGCCGGCGGCCTCGGGCCAGTGCTCACGCGCGAGATCCTGGAGCGCGGCAGGGTCGCCGCGGTGCTTCCCGTGGATCCCGTGCGCGACCGGGTGGTGCTCATCGAGCAGTTCCGCCCCGGCGCGTGGGCCGCGGACCGGGACCCCTGGCTCGGGGAGTGCGTCGCCGGGGTCATCGAGCCGGGCGAAACCCCCGAGGAGCTGGCGCGGCGCGAGGCGCTGGAGGAAGCGGGCTGCGTCGTCACCGATCTCGTCCCCATCGCGACGTTCCTCACCAGCCCCGGCGCGACCATCGAGACGGTGCGCCTGTTCTGCGGGCGGGTGGACAGCGAAGGCGTCGGCGGCCTGCACGGTCTGGCCGGAGAAGGCGAAGACATCCGTGTGACGACGATGCCCGTCGAAGCAGCGGTGGCGCTGCTGGACGAGGGCAGGATCGTCAACGCCAAGACCATCATCGCGCTCCAGTGGATTGCGCGGCACTATGACTCTCTGAAGACGCGATGGACGGCGGCCGGCAGCGATGGGTGACGTCGTTCCCGACGCGACGGCGACCGTCGCGCTCCGGCCGAGCGCGCGTCACCGCTCCTTCACGATGACCCGATGGCCGACGGTACGCGTCGATGGATGAGCTCGTCCTCGCCGGAGTCACGGTCTATCCGCTCAAGTCCGGCGCCGGAACCGATCTGGACGCGAGCGACATCGAGCCGTGCGGGCTGCGCGGCGACCGCCGCTGGATGGCGGTTGACGGCGACGGGGTATGCGTCACCGCCCGCGAACGGCCGCAACTCGTGCAGGTGCTGGCGAGAATGACCGACACCGGTCTCCGGCTCGGGATGGACGATCGCGAGCCGTTCACCGTGCAGTATCCCGATGCCGGCTCGCGGACGGCGCGGGTCTGGATCTGGGGCCAGGCGTGCAGCGCGCTCGATGCCGGGGACGCCGCCGCGCGCTGGATGTCCGACGCGCTGGACAAGCCCGTGCGGCTCGTCGCCATGGACGACCGGTACAAGCGCCGGCCCGATCAGGACTGCACGCTGCCCGACGACGAGGTGAGCTTCGCCGACTGCTACCCGGTGCTCGCCATCGGCCGCAGCTCGCTCGACGACCTGAACACCCGCACTCCGGCGCCGGCGTCCATGCGCCGGTTCCGACCCAATTTCGTGGTGAGCGGCGGTGAACCGTACGCCGAGGACGACTGGCGTCGCATCCGAATCGGTTCGGTGGAATTCGAAGGCGTGGAGAACTGCGAGCGGTGCGAGCTGCCGACCGTCGACCCGGAGACCGGCATCCCGGACCCCAGGCGGGAGCCGATGCGCACGCTCGCCCGGTATCGTCGCCGCGTCACCGGCGGAGTGTTCCTGGGCCAGAACCTGGTGCCGCGCTGCGCCGGTACGGTTC
>MKWU01001791.1_pt1 | contig 35356 bp, 33 predicted proteins | sample 809101 | NCBI WGS metagenome assembly MKWU01 (sample SAMN05860141, study PRJNA318959) | sponge metagenome | host: Aplysina aerophoba | place: Slovenia: Piran, Adriatic Sea, Gulf of Piran | collected 2013-05-07
GGTCGATGGAGTCGGTGAGTTCGCGTACTGATCGGTGGGTGCCTCGGCGTATGTGTTTGGTAGTGAGTTCGGAGAACCAACGCTGGGCGAGGTTCATCCAGGATGCGTAGGTGGGGGTGAGGGGGAAATGTGAAGCGGGGATGGCGCTGGAGCCGGCGCTCTATGGCCCCGGTTTTGTGGGTGGACGCGTTGTCCAACACAACGTGTACTTCGAGTTCGGGGGGGACTTTGCTGTTGATGAGGTTGAGGAAGCGGCGGAACTCTTCTGCACGGTTGCGCCGGGGTCATTGACCCGATGACCCCGCCGGTGGCGGTGTCCAAAGCGGCGTGAAGGTTGGTCGTACCGCCTGCGTTTGTAGTCGTGGGTGAACCGCTGGGGCGTGCCGGGAAGGATCGGCGCGGTCCGGGGCCTGTATCTGGGACTTGTGATCGACACATAGCACCACGGCTGCGTCCGGGGGGTTCATATACAATCCCACCAGATCGCGCGGACCTTCACCTGCGAACAGCGGATCAGGAGAGATCTTGAAGTCTTGGGCTCTGGTGCGGTTTCAGACCGAACGCCCGCCAGATCTTAGAAACCGACGAAGCCGAGATACCCACCGCCTCCGCCATCCGACGGGTGGACCAATGCGTAGCATCAGAGGGGGTCTCCTCCAGGGTCTTGACCACCACCTCCTCCACCTTGGCGTCGTCGATGGTACGGGGCGGACCCGGCCGCGGTTCGTCGCAGAGACCCCCAAGACGCCTCTCGGCGAACCGGTTCCGCCACTTGCCCACCGTCGCGAAATGACAACCCAGCTTCTCGGCAATGTCCACATTCGCCATACCCTCAGCCGCTCCCAGAACGATCCGGCAACGCAACGCCAACGCCTGGCTAGACGTATGCCGCCTCGCCCAACGCTGCAGAGTCTCCCGTTCCTCATCGCTCAACTCCACAACCACAGGCTTACGCCCCCTCCGAGCACCCATCACAGCACCTTCCCACACAACGCCGACAGTCCCCACAACCCTACCACAAACCGCGGCGAACTACCACAACAGGACACTAGGCGATAGTCCGCTAGTCGCGACGGACATCTCGTCGACCATCGTCCACCATCGTCGACAAGCGGGAACCGGGACACCAGGAGGGGTCATCCGGATCGTTGGGATACTCTAGGGTTGGGGTACTCTAGGAGGGTGCGCATCGGCATCCTCGGGGGCACCTTCGATCCACCCCATATCGTCCATATGGTCGTGGCCGAGTCTGCGTTGCTGCAGCTTGACCTCGACACCGTGTGGTTCGTTCCGGCCGGCTTTCCCTGGCAGAAGTCAGGAAGAAGTGTCACCCCTGCCCGGCACCGCTGGGCGATGACGGTCGCCACCACATCGGACATCCCCTACTTCGAGGCCGACGATCGGGAGATCCGGCGTTCCGGCTCCACCTACACGATCGACACCCTCTCGGGCATGGAGGCTGGTCGTCCGGTCCTGATTCTCGGAGCTGACGCAGCCGCCCGCCTGCCGTCGTGGCACCGGGCCGACGAGGTGATCGAGCGAGCCCGGATTGCGGTGGCGCCCCGGCCCGGCACCGAGCGGGATTCCGTGGAGCGAGCGGTGGGAACGCATGTCGAGTGGCTGGACGTGCCGCCTCTGGACCTCTCCGGTACCGAACTCCGGCGCAGGGCAGCGGAAGGGCTCAGCCTCCGGTTCCTGGTCCGGGAGCCGGTTCGCGAGTACATCGGTCTCCATGGCCTGTACCGCACTCCACCGGGAGGCACGGATTGACGACCACTGTGCGACGCCGCTGGCTATGATCTCTCGTAGACCCGTAACGGTGTCGACGTAACGGTGGCAATGTAACGGCGTCAACGTCAAGCAAGAACAGGTAGGAACCACGTACAGCCAGGCAGCAGAAGCTTCAGGCATCGATCTCCCGCCGGGGGAGTTGGCAGCGGCTGCCGCGGATGCTCTGGACGCCAAGCAGGGACGGGACATCGTCCTTCTCGACATGGGTCGCCTGCTTGAGATTCTCGATCTGTTCGTCATCGCTTCCGGCACGTCCAAGAGGCAGGTCCGCACCCTTGCCGAGGAGGTGGATACCCGGCTCGAGGAACACGGCCGAGCGCCACTCCGGGTCGAGGGCATGGATACCGCCGAGTGGGTTCTGCTCGATTACGGGGACCTGGCGGTCCACATCTTCCAGCCCGAAGCTCGCGAGTTCTACGCCCTCGAACGCCTATGGGGCGACGCTCCCCGCGTTTCCTGGACACCCCCTCCAACCGACGGGAGTCGCCAGGCTGCCGATTGATCCGCCGCCCCGGACCTCGGCTGCCGCCCAGGATCCTCGACTTCCGAGGCGCTGCATGTTGGTATGCTGTTGACCCTGCCGGGGCTGTAGCTCAGCTGGCAGAGCGCTTGCATGGCATGCAAGAGGTCACGGGTTCAAATCCCGTCAGCTCCACCCTCGGTTCCGAGGTCTGCGCGTGCTTCCAGTCGAGTCCTCCGACATCTCGTTCGACTTCTCGTTCGACATCGGTGGCGTCCGTTTCAACCTGAGGTCTTGCGGAGTGGCTGTCATCGACGGGCGGGTGCTGGTTCACCGACTTCGTCACGAGGATTACTGGTCCTTTCCCGGGGGCCGATGCCGCATCGAAGAGACGTCGACAGAGACCAGGTTTCACGAACTCGGTTTCTACTTCGCTTTCCGTAGAGTCCAATCGCTGGCCGGGGACCCTGTACCGATCGAACGGAAACTCGAGTACGCCTGGTTTCCGGTGGACCGGCTACCCACCGTCAAGCCGTCCTTTCTGGTCGAGGCCCTCTCGAACAATCTTCCTCGCGCCGCACGTTACATGCTTGCCGACGGGCACTGATCGCGATGACGGACCCGCCCGCAAGACCGGGAATTCGGACGGTTCCGGTAGGCGCGTACACCCCCGACAAACGCTTCGAACAGGACGGACTCCTCCTATGAGGGTCCTTCCCTCCTGCAGAGGTGTGACGTGCTGCTCCATTGGGTTGACGGGAACTGGTTGACCCGGTTTGCCTTTCGTAGCGGTTGCCACAGTCGGGTCGTTTGCCGCCACCGGAAGATTGGGGAAGCGCCGGGGTGGCTACCGACGCGGGTGAACCGTAGGCTTCATGGCGGGTCGGGTCCGGAGCGGGGTTGGGTTTGGTAGCCGTTGGGGGTTCGTCGGACTATGAGGTTGTTGGTTTCTATCCATTTGTGGTGTTGGCGGCAGACGGCGACGAGGTTGTCGATGTCGGTGGGTCCCCGGTCGCGGTGCCATTCGGCTATGTGGTGGAGTTCGCATCTGTGCATGGGTGCTCCGCATTGGAAGCAGCCTCCGTCTCTTACCGCTACGGTGAGGCGTTGGGCGGCGTTGCCGAGTCGCTGGTTGCGGCCCAGCCACAGGATGCGGCCGGCCCGGTCGTAGATCATGCCGGCCACGTCGGTGTCGGGGGGACAGTGTTTGCAGGAAGCGGCGGGGTACGGGGCCGACCCCGACGATCTCTACTTGCCCGTCGGGGTCGGTGCCGTCCACCACACCGAGGGGGGCGGTCACGATGAGCTGGGTTGCGGCCTTGGCCTTTATCCCGACTTGGTCTGCGATGATGTCGCCCGACAGGGCGCTGCGCCCAGTCAGCAGTTCGTATACAACATCGGCTAGACGCTGTTTCGGTGTTCTGGTCTCGTCGGGGGAGAGGCCGTCGGCGCTGTCCTGGCGGTGATGGTGCAGGTAGTGGCGGTCGACGGCTTGGCGGACCTGTTCGTACTGGTGTCTGGGAAGTTTGGCCATCAGCACTCCGAGGCCGGTGTCCTTCTCCACCCAGAGTTTGGCTTCCCGGGCTCGTCGTTGACGCTCGACCGGGTCGACACCTTTTTCGATGAGTTTCTTCTCGGACCATTTCCTGGCGTGGCGGCCGAAGGTGTCCGGAGGCATCTGATCGGCGGCTTCGAGCAGCTTCTGGTCGGCGTCCACCACGTCGGGTCCCACTTTGTCCGCTGCGTTCGCCAGTGCGTTGACATGGTTGGGGGTGATGTCGCCGGTGGCGAACCGTTCTTTGACGTTGGGCATGTCAGAGAGTTGCTTGGCCGTCTTGGCCATCCGCTTCGACTGGCGGCCGGGGAGCTTGCCGGCTTGGCGTAGCACCTCGGCGGGATCAATTTCGTTGTTGGTGGCTGCGAGTGTCTCCGTTACGTCGCACATCAGCGAGGCGGCGACGGACTGGATGCGGCTCAGTTTTCCTAGCGTCTCGTCAGCCTCGGTCTGTGACATGGGCCGGATTCGGGCTTGCTGCAGCTCTGTGAGGGCGTTGTCGATGCGGGGGTCCGCACCGGCCTGCCCTTCGGTGGGCGGCTCGGGGGTGCTGCCATGTGCCGGTTCGGAGTCTCGGAAGAGAGCGAACGTGTGTTCGTTGTTCATGAACATAATTATACCATGCCTGTGTGACAAGAACAATCCCTACATAGCGCGGAATCTTGGTAAGCCCTTGTAAACAGACGACAGTACCGTAGGGAACCGGGTTCGCTTCTCCGCTCGCCGCGAGCCGGGTCAGCACCTCTTCGTGCGGCCTCTTGACGAAGGCTTGGCGAACCATCTTCCCGCCGCCATCGAGCCATGGATACGTCCTAGATGGAGGTACGTGACTACGGATCGCGGGACCGGCCGGTCGAAACCCGGAGTCAACCACGGTTCCGGTAGGCGACAGCATTCTCGACAAACGCCTCGAACAGGACGGACTCCTCGTGGGCGCCGAGCATCTCCGGGTGCCATTGCACTGCCAGCAGGGGCCAGGTCGGGTCGTCGCTCTCGACCGCTTCTATCGCGCCGCCCGGAGTCCGGGCCACCACACGCAACCCGGGTGCCGGCCGTGAGATCGCCTGGTGGTGGAGGGAGTTGACCTCTCTCTCGGTCCTGCCGTAGATGCCGGCCAGATGGCAGTCCTCGTCGAACTCGATCGGGTGGCGGCGGGAGTTGCGTTCCTCCGGTTGGTCGGCCGGGGTGGGATGCTCGGGGTCCGAGTCGGAGAGCATGTGCTGGTGCAGTTCCCCTCCGAGAGCGACGTTCACGGCCTGCAGCCCCCGGCAGATCGCCAGTACCGGCATCCTTCTGCGGTAGGCCTCGAGGATGAGAGCGATGTCCCGCGTGTCGTCCCCTTCGTGGATCCCCACGCTGGCCGTGTTCTCCTGGCCGTAGAGGGCCGGGTCGAGGTCCCGTCCTCCCGTCACAACGAGTCCGTCCACCGCGTCCAGCACGCGCGGCGCATCGTCGGCGTGCAGATGCCCGACGAGTAGCTGGCTGGCCCCCGCCAGCTCCAGCGCCGCGGCGTAGAAGTCGAGCAAGGCATGGATACCGGTCCCGCGGCCCAGGTACGTGTCGAGCACTCTCATCGAGGTCGTGACCGCCACGATCGGTAGCATCTGGCTCCTCCAGCGCCTGTCAACTTAGTGGTCTGTCTGCGCGACGACTTGGCGTGCTCTGCCTGCCGTCGTTACCCCTCGCTGCGTTCCGCCGCCTCGAGGTACCGCTGCGTTTACGCCGTGACGAGCGGGCCCTGCGAGGGACGACGCCGGCGGCGCGTACCACACCGCTGATTCACAGGCAGACCACTGAGAATCGAACAGTACCCTCCGCGGGACGGGTTCGGATCGTCCGGCAGGTGACGCGCCCGGATGACGAGCCCCCGAGCCGCGATAGGATCACCTTCGTGAAACGGAGATACGACCACCGCACGATAGAAGCCCGCTGGCAGAGGACCTGGGAGGATACCGGCATCTACCGGTCGGGAGTCGACTGGGCCCGGCCCAAGCATTACGCCCTCACCATGCTCCCCTACCCGAGCGGGGACCTGCACATCGGGCACTGGTACGCCATGACCCCGTCGGACGCCAGAGCCCGGTACATGCGGATGAAGGGCTACAACGTGCTCTTCCCCATGGGTTTCGACGCCTTCGGTCTTCCGGCCGAGAACGCCGCGGTGCAGGCCAACATCCATCCCTGGACGTGGACCTATGCCAACATCGAACGGATGCGGCGCCAGCTGCGCTCGATGGGCACGATGATCGACTGGTCCCGCGAGGCGGTCTCATGCACCCCCGAGTACTACCGATGGACCGAATGGTTCTTCGCACGGCTCCACGAGGCCGGGCTCGCCTACCGGGGAGAGGCGCTGGTCAACTGGTCGCCCACCCTCCAGACGGTGCTGGCCAACGAGCAGGTCATCGACGGAAAGGACGAGCGCACCGGCCAACCGGTGGTGCAGCGGATGATGGAGCAATGGTTCTTCCGCATCACCGACTACGCGGAGGAGTTGCTCAACTTCGACGGGATCGACTGGCCCGAGCCGGTGAAGGCCATGCAGACCAACTGGATCGGCCGATCGGTGGGCGCCCGGGTGCGGTTCCCGGTGGAGGGGGAGGACCCCATCGAGGTCTTCACCACCCGTCCTGACACCCTCCACGGCGCCACCTTCATGGTCCTGGCCCCGGAGCATCCTCTGGTGGATGTGCTCACCACACCCGAACAAGCCGAAGAGGTCGTCCAATACCGGGACCGTGCCGCCCGCCGCTCCGAGTTGCAGAGAACCGACGTGGCCCGGGAGAAGAACGGGGTGTTCACCGGTGGTCACGCCCTGAATCCGGTCACCGGGCACCTGATCCAGGTCTGGATCGCCGACTACGTGCTGATGAGCTATGGCACCGGAGCGATCATGGCCGTGCCGGCCGAGGACGAGCGCGACTGGGCATTCGCCGAGCGCTACGGCCTCCCGATCGTCCGCACCGTGCAACCTCCGGACGGTTTCGACGGCAAGGCCTACGAGGGCGACGGTCCCTCCGTCAACTCCGGTTTCCTCGACGGTCTCTACATGGCCGAGGCGAAGGAGGCGATGATCGACTGGCTGGAGGAGCACGGCCACGGCCGGAGGGCCATCCAATACCGTCTGCGAGACTGGCTGATCAGCCGCCAGCGGTACTGGGGAAGCCCCATCCCGGTGGTGTACCGCCAGGATGGGACCATAGAACTGGTTCCCGACTCCGCCCTTCCTGTCGAGTTGCCCGAGGACGTCGAGTTCATGCCTACGGGCCGGAGCCCGCTTACCTACCACGGGGACTTCCTCAACACGTCGGACTCGGAGGGCCGGCCGGCCACCCGGGAGACGGACACGATGGACACGTTCATGTGCTCCTCCTGGTACCAGCTCCGCTACCTGAGTCCCGAGTACGACGAAGGTCCGTTCGATCCCGAAGAGGCCGCCTACTGGCTTCCGGTCGATGTCTACACGGGAGGCGCCGAGCACGCGGTGATGCACCTGCTGTACACGCGGTTCTTCACCAAGGCGATGCGCGACATGGGCCTCTACGACGCCGCCGAAGAGCGGATGCGGGCCCACGGCCGGGACCCGGCAGGGATGTTCGACGAACCGATGACGATGCTGCGCAACCAGGGTCAGGTACTCGGAGAGGAACGGGCCGGTGACACGGTGGTCGTGGAGGGCCGGATGGAGGGCGACCGGTTCATCGCCGGGTCGGTGACGGTGGTGAGTGACCCGGCGGACCTAGCCGGGAACAACGATGGACTTTCGGGCGAGATCATGAGCCGCACCGAGCGCGTCATGGTGGTCCGGCCGCGTGGTTCGGACAAGACCGTGACGGTGGAGGTCCTCCCGGACGCCGAGGTGCGGATCCCGACCATCTCCGGCAACAACACCGTCTCCCAGCTCCGCCATCGCCTGGATGTGCAGCGCATGTCGAAGTCCCGGGGAAATGTCGTCAACCCCGACGCCCTGGTCGAGGAGTTCGGGGCCGACACGGTCCGGACCTACCTGATGTTCGCCTTCGAGTGGGAGAAGGGCGGTCCTTGGGACAGCCGGGGCATCCGGGGCGCCCAGAGGTTCATCGTCGATGTCTGGCGGCTCGGCCGGGCGGAATACCGTAGGGATGGCGCCGAGGCGGCGGCGACGGCTTCCTTGCGGCGCGCCGCCCACCAGGCGATCATCAAGGTTGGCAGAGACCTCGATGGGTTCCGGTGGAACACCGCGGTTGCCGAACTGATGAAGCTCCGCAACGCCATGAACGCCGCCCTCGCAGACCGCAACGTCGAGCCGGAGGCCTGGGAGGAAGCACTGTCGATCCTGACGCTGCTGCTGGCCCCGATCGCTCCGTACGTCACCGAAGAGGTATGGCGGCTCCTGGGCAACGCCGAGAGCGTCCACCTGCAGCCCTGGCCCGTGGCCGACGAGCAGGCCGCAGCCGAGGAGATCGTGACGATGGTCGTGCAGGTCAACGGAAAGGTGCGTGCCCGTCTCCAGGTGCCCGTTGACATCTCCGAGTCCGAAGCCTTGGATGTGGCCCTAGCGGCCCCCAACGTGGACCGGCATGTGGCCGGAGGGCCGATACGCCGGGTGATCGACCGGCGACCGGGCCTGCTCAACCTCGTCGTCTGACAGCCGCCGGCCCGCAGGAGCCGGGAGGGTTGCTGAGGGCAACAGGCGACTTCAGAACTCGGCCGAGCGGAACGCCTCCCGCAGTTTGACACGGCTGCGATACTTGAACACGCCGCCCGCGTAGACACGTCCGGCCACTTGGACCAGCCAGAGTGCGAAGCCGAGCATCACGACGACCGCCGCCAGCTGCTCCCAGAGGCCTATGGAATCGGACACCGCTCTGACAGGAACGACGAAGGGGGCTGTCAGCGGTACGAAGGACAGCGCGATGGAGATGGCCGAGTCCGGATTCCCGCCGACGTAGAAGAGGCCGACCAGGTAGCCGACCAGCGACACCATAGTCATCGGGAAGGCGGCGTTCTGGGCGTCCTCCGGCCTCGAGGCCACCGCGCCCACAGCCGCGTACCCGACAGCGTAGACCACGTAGCCCAGCACGAACCAGACCACGAGGGTGGCGAGCAGGGCGCTGTCGAGTTCGGGGATCAGGTCGGCTCCGAAGAGGAACCGGACTCCCAGCGCGACGCCGGCGACGATCACGGCGAACTGCAACAGGCCGAGGAGCCCTACCCCCAGGATCTTGCCGGCCAGCAGGTGCCACGGCCGTACGGTGGATAGCAGTACCTCCACCACCCGGCTGGTCTTTTCCTCGGTGACGCCCAGGAGCACCCACGACCCGGTCATCATGATTGCCATGAACAGAAGCACCAGAGCGGCCTGGCCGACCAGGAACTGTCGATCCCGGGCCTCCTCGCTGGATTCCGGGACTGCCTCGGTCACATCCAGGGCATCTCCCGACAGCAGGCCGAGCACCTCCTCCGAGGCCTCGCCCGAAGCGATCAACTCCCCGATACGGTACGACATCGCCGCCTGCTGGAGGAGGGACCGGACGCCGCTCTGGGTGGACTCTCCCACCACGAGTTCGTGACCGTCGATCAGCGCCGCGTCGATCTCCTCGTCTCCCACCGCTCCCAGCGCCGAGTCCCGGTCGGGGAAGGATTCCGTCTCGATATGCACCCTCGGGTGGGTGCCGGCGACGATCGAACGCGCCTCGGTGACGGTGCCTCCGGCTTCAGGTCCGACCGTCCCGATCCGGTACGTACGCTCGGCGTCACCGTCGTCCAGCAACCTGGGAACCGTGAACCCTGCGCCGATCAGGACTACCAGAACCGCCCAGCTTATGAGATAGGACTTGCTCAGCCCTCTCTCGCGGAGCTCGCGCAGGGTTACCAAGGCGACGGTCCGGAAGACGGTCACGGTCCGACCGCCTCCTTGAACAGGTCCGACAAGGTCGGAGGCCGGTAGGAGAACTCCCTGATCCGGACCTCCTGCGGCAGCGAACCGAGGAGTTCTCGCACGTCGGTACCGGTGGGGATCACCAGCGTGTGCCGGGTTCCCCGCGATCGCAGGATCCGGGCGCCCTGTATCCCACGCAGAAGCCGGAGGGGGGCGTCGGTATCCACGTCCAGACGCCTCCGGCGGGATCTGTCCTTGAGGCCCCCCACTTCTCCTTCGAGTACTACACGGCCCCGGTTGATGATCGCAACGTCGTCGCAAAGGCCTTCCACGAGGTCCAGTTGGTGACTCGAGAACAGCACAGCGACACCCTCGTCGGCTCGTTGCCTGAGGATCCCGGCCATTTCCTCCACGCCTAGCGGGTCCAGCCCGCTGAATGGCTCGTCGAGGACCAGAAGCTCCGGGTCGTGCACCAGAGCCGCCACCAACTGGGCACGTTGCTGGTTCCCGTGGGAGAGTTCCTCGAGCCGCGCCCCGGCCCGATCCTGCAGACCCGCCCGTGACAGCCATCGGTCGGCTGCCTCGGACGCGGATCCCTTGTCCATCCGATGGAGGCGTCCCAGGTATACGATCTGGTCGCGGACCTTCATGCGGGGGTAGAGACCCCTCACCTCCGGCATGTACCCGAACCGGCGCCGTTCTGCCTGGGTCACGGGGCGATCGTTCCAGAGGACCGTCCCCGCGTCAATCCGCAGGAGCCCGAACACGGCTCGCATGGCGCTGGTCTTGCCCGCTCCGTTGGGTCCCAGGAATCCGACCATCCGGCCGGGCCGCACCCTCAACCTGCATCCGTCCAGGGCGACCACCTCACCGTAACGCTTCTTCAAACCGTCGAGAGCGAGCACACCAACCAAACGTGCCGGACCCCCCTAGCCTACCGTGAACTTTCGGATACCTGCTCGAGCTCAGGCGGTGAAGCGATTCACACCGCTCCGCTCGATCGGACCGGACCCTCGGCCGGGCGGCTACCGGGCTCGCGCCCGGGACCCGGGAAGAAGAACAACCACCACCGCTGCCGCCGCGAACAGCGCGGCGATGTAGTACGCGGCGCTATCGAACCCCCATGCGTCGTAGATCGCGCCGGCTACCAGGGGGGAGGCCATCGCCGGCAACGCGCCGAGGGAGGAGACCATACCGAGACCCGTGTTGGCACTCTCGCGTCCAATCCGATCGAATACGGCGGCGATCAGCACGGGTTGGTCGGGGTAGAGGAACAGGCCGAGCATCAACACCGCGATGGTGATCGAGACACCTTCGCCTGCCATGACGAGTGCCAGAGCCGCCAGGCACGACCACACGAGTCCGGGAACCAGCACCTGCTTGCGGCCTAGGCGGTCCGACAGGTGGCCGGCCGCCGGCTTGGCGACGAGCCCGATCACGATCAGCAACCCGATATGGAACCCGCGGGAAGCCGGGCTCATCGCCAGGTCGTTGTCCATGTACAGGGGTAGCACGGTGACCAGGCCCACCAGGGCCATCCCGCGCAGGCCGTAGACCAGGGCCAGTACCCAGAGAACCGGATTCCTGAGCAGATGCCCGACAGTTGTCGTGAGCCGGTTGCTTTCCCGGGTGGCAGGACTGTCCGGTCCGCCGAGCCGGTGCAGTATCCGGAATCCCAAGAGCGCGACACCAACAGCTGCCACGCCATAGATGCTCAGCAGGTTGCGCCACGTCAGGAAGGCCAGGAGGGCCCCGGTAGCCACTGGTCCCAGCACATCGCCTGTGCTACCTCCCACGCCGTGCACTGCCAGGACAGCCCCGCGCCGGCGCCGGAAATGGTCGGACAGCGACGAAGAGGCGGGCAGGTGCCAGATGGAATGAGTCACAGCCACGGTCACGATTCCCGCTGCCAGCAGTGCATACCCGGTGGATACGCCAATCACCAGCGTTCCCGTAGCCCCGACTGCGAGACACCCGGCCAGGAGCCATCCCCGGTGTCTCCACCACGCGTCGGCCAGCAATCCGCCGGGTAGCTTGACCGCGCCCGTGGCCAGTTCCCGGATGGAAAGGACTCCACCGACCCCCACCGCGCTCAGATTGAAGGTCTCCTGGATCTCCGGCAGGACCACGACCAGGCTCTGTGCGATCCAGTGGAACACGGCGTGACCGCCGACGAGGACCAGGAGGAGAACCCGGCCTCCGATCACCTGTACCGGCCGATCAGCCGGACTTGCTGCGCCGGAGGCCTTCATCGGTCCGGTACGCCGTGCGTGTCGCGCCCGCCGGTAACGGCATCCCTGGGTGTACTCCAGTCTCGATCCTCGCCAACCTACCTCCCAGGCTATCGGGCCAGCCTCCTGGGAGGGTGCCGAGCAATCCACCGGCGGCCTGCCAAACGCCGGCATGATTCCCGGATCGGCGTGCGGCAGGTCCGAGCAATCGCAATTGTTCATCACCCTCGTATTGTCCCGAGTCGGAAGTTCGTAACAGAAACGGGCTACACCCACACCCCCACCGAACTCCGAGAACGCGAAGACCGCCCGGACGTGCCTCTCTCGTTGGGATCCCACCCCCGCCGCCACCTCCAAGGGTCACGGACGCGACCTTCTATCCCCTGTGCGGGCCGGTTCCGGACAATGTGAACCCTGCCACGGTCCGCTCGACGTCGGAAACGAACCGCCGGTGCATACGGCTATCTACTATTATGCAATGAGCCTGTGACAGACACGATCCTTTCGTAACCCTGGCCGGTTCGGGTTTGGCCCAGCGACACCAGAACGTAAGCGAACAGAGAAAGTCCTTCCGGTACCGAGGGTCCCGTGGTTGGTGTACGGCGGCGGTGCAGAGCACGCCGCCCGCAACGCAGACCGACCACGATCCAACCCGGTTCGATCTGCCTGCCAGGCGCAGCAAGCATCTTCCCTCCGGCGGGGAATCCTGATACAAGGTCGAGAGACCTGAAGGAAGGCCCGCCATCTCCTCACAACCCGATCCCTCCGGCGCCACGGTGGCGGCGCCTCGAGGCGCCGTTTCCCTTCGGGCGATGTTGGTAACGGCTGGGGCCGGTCTGGCGGTTGCGGTCGCATTCGGCTTCTGGCACCGGCCTCACCCGTCCCCTCCGGCAATCGGTGCGGCTCCGGCACCCCCCGAGGTGGAGCGGAAGGTTGCGCCGCCTCCCGAGCCTGTGACGGTTCACGTTTCCGGGGCGGTCCTTCATCCGGGTCTGGTCGTCCTGGTGGACGGGAGCCGCGTTGCCGATGCCGTCGCCGCGGCGGGCGGCGGGATGCCGCAAAGCGATCTGGGGAGGATAAACCTCGCGGCGTTCGTAGCGGACGGCATGCATCTGGTGGTGCCCTGGATCGATGGTGGTTCCCTTGGCAACCCACGGTTCGAGAGCGCGGGATCCTCCGGCTTCCCGGTGGATCTGAACCAGGCCGGAGTCGAACGGTTGACCGAGCTTCCGGGGGTCGGCGAGGTACTGGCCAACCGTATCGTGGTCCACAGGGAGGCGCACGGACCATTCGCTGTCCTTGAGGACCTGCTGGATGTACCGGGCATCGGCGAGGGGAAGCTAGCCGGTCTCCGCGACTACGCCGTGGTGGGTCCATAGGCCGTTTCCCCGACCGCCGGGCGCGGCTCTTCCTGGCCGGCGCCGGTGCGATCTGGTTGGGCGTCGCGTTCGGGGTGCGGGTTCCATGGTGGGTCGCGATCGTCCTGGCTTTGCTGGCCGGATCGGCTGTCACGAGGAGATGGGGGGTGGCGCTGCTCCTGGCCCTCGCAGCGGTGGGTGGGCTCGCCGGGGTGCTTCTCACCGCTCGCGAGGATCGAATGAGCCGGCTGCAGCTCCCATCCGGTGAGGTGACCCTGGTCGTGGAGGCCCTTGCCGACGGGGGCGTCTCGCGGGATGGAGGATGGGTGAGGGCACGGATCGTGGCCTGGGAGGACTCCGGTCGCCGCCACGACTGGGATGGTCCGGCCGGGTGGCTCAGGGGAGACGTTGCCCATTGGAGGCGAGCCACGCGGTGGTGGATCGTCGCAGTCATCGAACCCATTGCAGCGCCGGAAGCCCGCCCGCCGCCGGGTCGTCATGTCGCCTGGGAAGGGAAGGTGACCGAAGCCCGTCCCGCTGGTACCGGCGATGGATGGCTGGGGAGCACCGCGGCGAGGGTACGTTCCGGGATTGCGAATCGCCTGCGACCGGAGGCCGGACGGGGCCGCGCACTGCTCGGCGGGTTCCTGCTGGGCGACACCTCCCACCTCGGGGAGATCGACCGGGAACGTATGCGCCGCGCCGGCCTCTCCCACTTCGTGGCCGTGTCCGGGAGCAATGTGGCGATGTTCCTGGGAGGGATCTTCCTGGTCGCCGGGCCGCTCGGCTGGAGTTCCCGCCGTCGTGCCGTGATCGGTCTTGCCGGGCTGGTGTTCTTCGTACTGCTGATCGGACCCGACCCATCCGTCGTGAGGGCTTCGACGATGGCGGGGATCGTCTTGCTGGCGCGTCCCTTCGGGCTCCGGCCGGACGTCTGGATCGTGATGGGCGCCGGAGTGGGGATGCTGCTCCTCGCCTCTCCCGAACTGGCCTTCAGCCTCGGCTTCCAACTCTCTGTGGCGGCCACGGCCGGAGTGGTCATCGGCGCGGGATGGTTCGGCGGAGTGAAGCCCGCCTGGTTGGCCACCGCACTCGGGGCATCGTGCGGAGCACAGTTGGCTGTGGCGCCAATCCTGTTGGCGGCGACCGGATCCATACCCCTCTGGTCGCCGCTTGCCAATCTGGTGGCCGGACCGTTCGTGGTTGCGGCCACCGCGCTGGGAGGAGCGGGCGCCGTCGTGGGATTCGATGCGCTGGTGGCGGCTGCCGCGGCCTGTGCCACCGTCGTCCTGGGTATTGCCGAACTAGCCGCCGGGTTTCCCGCGATCGGTTGGTATCCCTTCCTCCTACTGGTGCTGATCGCACTGCTAGCGGTCAGGTGGTCCCGGCTGCGACCGGCGGCGGTCCTGGTGTCTGCGCTGGTCGTCGGTCTCGTCACCGCGGTCTCCCTGCCCCACACTTTTTCCCGGTCCTCGATCCGGCCGGCCTTCGTGGCTCTGGACGTGGGTCAGGGGGACGCGCTGCTCATGCTGGGAAAGGCGGGGGAGACCGTGCTCGTGGACGGTGGGAGCAGCGGGCTGAAGCTGCGAGACGGTCTGGCGAGGCTCGGGATCCGGTCCGTCGATCTGCTGGTCGTGACCCACGCCCACCAGGATCACTACGGGGGCCTGCCTGCTGTGATCGGTGCCGTTCCGGTGGGGAGCCTGTGGTACGCCCCATTTCCCGGTCAGGCGGACGCGTTCCGGGATTTCATCGCCAACGCAAGCGGCCACACGCGGGTGGGCACCCCCGAACCCGGCGCTTACCGGATCGGATCGATCGACTTGCAAGTCATCGGTCCGCGCCGCAGGTACGCCTCCCTCAACGACCAGTCGATCGTCATGGTCGCCACCGTCGCTGATACCCGCGTGTTGCTCTCAGGGGACATCGAACGGATCGCGCAGGGCGAACTTCCGGCCCCTCAGGTCGACATCCTGAAGGTTCCCCACCAGGGCGCCGCCACTTCCGATCCCGGATGGCTGGTCGCGACCGGAGCCTCAACGGCTGTCGTGAGCGTGGGTCCCAATAGCTTCGGCCACCCATCCGAGCAGCTTCTTGCCCACCTGGAGAACGCGGGCATGGCACTGCGACGTACCGATCTCGAGGGCGATGTGGTAATCGAGATCGGATCGTAGGCGGACACCGAGAACGGACATCGCAATGGTCGGATAGCCATTCCGAACGCGTCGAACACGACCGGGCAGGTTCCGGATCATCCGAGAAGCCAAACCCCGCGTGGAGACCCGGCCGGTGGACCCTCCCAACCCCAACCCCCAATGCACCGAGCGCGTGCATTCCTTCCCTGAGAGGGTGCGCTCGGCAAGAACTGATGCCGCCCCGGTGCCGTGTGTACCGCTAACGGACCGGTGGTGTTTACGGCTGGTTACCAGTATGCAACGGGCATATGACGCGGGCAACCCCCCTCCTCGACCCAACGCTCGGTCCCCGAGCAGCGTCGTGTTTGGGTGGGTATGCAGTTCAATGAGGCTGTTTGCGGATCGTCCCACGCCGCGGGAGATTCGGGACTCCGGGGAGCCTATTCCGACCCGCGCACTACCATCCTCCGGTGTGGGCAACCGGGGAAGCAGCGACGGGCCACGGGCCGGCAACCACGAACCGCGGTCCCGGATGAAGGTCCTGGTGACGGGATCTGCCCGAGGCCTGGGGAGGCACATTGCGTTGGGGCTCGGCCAGGACGGGCACGAAGTGGTGGTCCATTACCGCGCCAGCCGTCGTGACGCGGAGTCGGTCGTAAGCCTGATACGGGGGGCAGGAGGCCGCGCCCACTCCGTCCGGGGGGACGTCACCGTCCCCCGAGAGGTTCAGGCGATGGCGGAACGGATACTCGCCGACGTAGGGGGTCTGGACGCTGTGGTCAACAACGTCGGGCAGTTCGTCGTGAAGTCCCTGGACGACCTCACGGTCGAGGAATGGGATGCACAGATCGCCTCCACGGTCTCAGCCACCTTCTACGTCTCCAGGGCCATGCTGCCCATGCTGCGGGAGCGGGGAGGGCGGATCATCAACATCTCGGATTCGGGTGCCGACCGTATCTCCGCCCGTCCCCGGACCCTTCCCTACTACGTCGGCAAGACCGGGATTCTCATGCTTACCAAAACCATGGCGGTAACCGAGGCACAGTACGGCATTACCGTCAACGCGATCCTTCCGGGAGTACTGGAGAACTCCGAGCCCCTGCTCCCTTTGACGAGGATCCCGGCGGGGAGGTATGGAAGATTCGATGACGTGGCGGCTGCGGTCAGGTTCCTCATCGCAGAGACCAGCGACTACATAAGCGGCTCGTTCATCCAGGTCGGGGGAGGTTGGAACCTCTGAAGCCCCTCGTCCACATCAGCGGGCCCTCGAACTCCGGTCCGGGCGAGCGCAGCCAGATGCTCGACCGGGCCGCGCAGATCTTCGTGGACGCGGGGATCGAGCCCTCGGACATCGTGAGGATCGATGTTCCTGGTCGCGGGCAATCCGCTTCGAGCGAGGCACCGGTGCGACCGGAGGTCGAACCGGCGATCCCCGCCCTGCAGTCGGGGTCACTCTTCGGAGGCCGGACCGGCGTCATGATCATGGACGCGCATCTGCTCCGGTCTCCGGAGGCCGGGGCCATCACCGACCTACTCCAGCAGACCGTCGGGGACGAGTGCCAAGTCGTTCTGCTATCGAACGGACGGCTCCCGGCCCCTCTTGCTGCCCACGCGAAGAAGGGCGCGCAGGTCGTGTCTGTCCGCAAGATGCGGGAGCGTGATGCAGCCGGTTGGCTCAGGGCCGCGGTTCGCGACCGCCGCATGCGCCTTCGGGCCGATGCACAGGCCGCCCTGCTGGAGCGGTTCGGTTCGGATGTCGGTGCCCTCGGCCAGGCACTCGATCAACTCTCCGTGTCCGCAGGGCCCATTTCGGCTGATCTCGTGAGGGATCGGTTCCGCAACCGCCCCGACGAACCCATCTGGCACTTCACCGATGCGCTGGGTAGGGGAGCCGTCGATGACGCCCTGCGCCGGCTACACGGTCTTCTCACCCATAGCCATCCTCTAGTCGTCCTGGCAGCGATCGAGAACGACCTCCGAAGACGGGCACTGGCGGCGGCCGCGCCGGACATCGAGACGTTCGCCGCCTGGGCTGGTTACAGGCCGGAGTCGTACCCTGCGAAGAAGAACTGGCAGGCCGGCAAGCGGATGACCGACGACAACCTGACGAAGGCGGTCGACGCGTTACGCCGCGCCGACGCGACCCTCAAGAGCATGCCCGAGGAGACCCACCTGGTAACGCTGGAGCGCCTTGCGGTTTCCCTCTGCTACCGGTACGGGAGGTAGCGGCCTAGGAGTCCCGCGCGATCGCGGCAACCGTGCGAGCCAGGTTGCTCTTGCGGCGGGACGCAGTGTTCTTCTTCAGCACGCCCTTGGCCACAGCCTGATCGACGCGCTTCTGGGCGATTCGGAGCGCCTCTGCCGCGGCGGCGGCGTCACCACTCTGGGCGGCCTCAATGGCCTTCTTGGCCCGTGTCTTGAGTTCCGATCGGATCGCCCTGTTGCGAGCCGTCCGCACCTCGGTCTGGCGGTTGCGCTTCTGTTGAGACTTGGAATGTGCCATCTGTTCGTTTCGTCAGAGAATGGACCGGCCGGGTCAGACCGCTGAGGTGAATCTTTCCCACCGGTGCCGGGAACCGCCTCAGGCTAGCAGAGCGGGCACTTCGGTCCAACGCGGGCCGTTAGTGTCGCTCTCCGGTGGACGTTGCCGGTTCGTGCGGTCCTATCATGTCAACCATGTTGGACGACCGCAAGGCACAAGTCCTTCGTTTCCTGGTAGACGAGCATATCCGGACAGGGGAGCCGGTCAGTTCGAGGGCGATCCTCGAGTACGGCCGACTCAACGTATCCGCCGCGACGGTGCGAAACGACCTGGTGGCCTTGGAGGCTGACGGGTACGCCGTCCAGCCTCACACGTCTGCCGGGCGGATTCCGACCGCCCGGGCGTATCGCTGCTACGTCGATCAGTTCCTTAAGCCCATCAGCCTCCCCCGAACCTCCGTGAGGGTGGCGGAGTTCTTCGCGTCGGTCCACACCGAGTTGGGACGTCTCCTGAGAGCGACGTCATCGCTTCTGACCGAGATCACGCGCTACCCGTCGGTAGTGACGGGACCAGGATTGGCACCCGAGATCATTCGCGCCGTCCACCTTGTGCAGACCAGGGCCGACGCGGTGGTCATGGTGGTGGTCACCCAGGCTGGGAGGGTGTCCCAATCCCTGCTTGAACTCCCCGGTCCGGTAGATCCTGCGAAGGTCGAGGAGGCGGAGTCGGTTCTGCGTCGCCACCAGATCGGGCGGTCCATGTCGCAAGGCGTGGATCTGGATGTGCTGCCGCCGGCCGACATAGTCGGTAGGGTTGGAACCATCGTATGGGCAGCGTCCGAAGCCTTGACCAAGGCCGTGACCACCGACCGGGAACTGTATCTCGGGCCCACCAGTTCCCTGCCGGATGCCTGGGGCGAGATTTCCGCGGTACGGGGAGTGCTGGAGGTACTGGAGCGCGAGGCCGTACTACTTGAGGTCCTCGCTCGCCTTCCAGAGGGCACCGAGGTTCGGATAGGCCGCGAGCTGGGCCTAGACTCTTCGACCGACCTCTCGCTGGTGTCCACCAGCTACGGAGGTGACCAAGGCGAGGCCAGCGGCCGGATAGGAGTGTTGGGCCCGATGAGGATGGACTACGGCAGGACCATCTCAGTGGTGGAGGAGATCAAAGGCGGGCTTGACGAGAGCCTCGGAGGTGGTGCCTGATGACTGAGACCTGCCGCGGCCGGCCACCCGAGCTCGTGAACACGGTGGGCCACGCTACGCCCGATAACCGCTCCTTCACGCCGACCGGCTGACGCGACAATGGCCGACTACTACGAGGTCCTGGGAGTCGACCGCGACGCCTCAGCCGACACGATAAAGAAGGCGTTCCGGAAGTTGGCGCGCGCCACTCACCCGGACGCCAATCCGGGTGACCAGGAGGCCGAGGCGCGCTTTCGCGATGTGGCGGAAGCCTATGAGGTGCTATCCGATCCTGACAGGAGGGCTCGATACGACCGGGGCGAGAGCCTGGACTTGGGGGGGTTCTTCCAGGGTACGGGTTCGTTCGACGACCTTCTCCGGTCCGTGTTCGGCGACAGCGGGTTGTTCGGAGGCGGAGTAAGAGACGTGAGGGACTCCAGGGGACGGGATATCCGGGTCCATCTGGCTCTCGATCTGGAGGAAGCCGCGTTCGGGACCACCCGAACCGTCCGGTTCAGGGCGGCCACCGCGTGCGAGACATGTGCAGGCTCGGGCGCTCGATCCGGTACGGGTACGAGGCTCTGCAATGTGTGTGCCGGGACCGGCCAGGTGAGGATGGCTAGGAGAAGCGCCTTCGGCTCGCTGATGACCGTGACCTCCTGCCGGGCATGCAGGGGAGCGGGGTCGGTGATCGCCCACCCTTGTGCTTCGTGTGCGGGGGGAGGAATGGTCGAAGGGGAAAAGCAGGTTTCGGTGGAGGTTCCGGCCGGTGTCGGTGACGAGAGTACCCTGAGGATGGTGGGGGAAGGCGAGGCAGGACCGAGGGGGGGTCAACCAGGTGACCTCTACGTGCAGTTGGCGGTGCACCCGCACCCGTCGTTCACGAGGCAAGGAGACGACCTTCTCTACGAACTGGCAGTCGGAATAGCCGCAGCGGCGCTCGGCACGGAGACCGATGTACCTCTGCTGGAGGGCGGATCCACGCGGGTCAAGGTGTCGGCCGGGACGCAGCCCGGAGAGGTCATCCGGTTGAGGGGCAAGGGTGTCGGGCGGCTTCGCGGTAGGGGCCGCGGCGACCTGTTCGTTCGCGTTGGTGTGGATGTCCCGACGAGGCTCAACCGGTCACAGAAGAAGATCCTTCGAAGGTATGCCGAGTCCCGGGATGAGCATGTTCTCTGATCCGGGTTGCAGGTGGCCGTCGGCCTGACTCGGGTCACATGAGCCCTTGCCGGCTCGCCTGCGCGACCCTGTCGGGGGAAGCAGCGCCCGCCGAGGCTCGGGCGTTAGCCTCGGACTTGGTGCGGGAGTTGGTCCTGGGCGAACGCGGTGTGGGATGTGAACATCGACCAGGGATCAGGCCGTTTCGATAGTACCGTCTCGGTCGGGAGCGATCTTCACCCGGCGGGTCATGCCCGGCCCTGTCGCGATGATGCGGTTGATGTGGCATGCTGCCGTGGTGTGTCTGGAACTATTGAGAACCAGGGCTAGTGTTAATTCGGTCGCGTATGGTATTCTTGGATATCTCCGCTAACCGTTACATACCGGTCGCGGTTCGCTGATGCGCGCCGCCACCTCCCGTTTCCGCCTGCATGTTCCCGCTGTCGGCCTGATGCTCGATCTGCTGGGCGAGAAGGACTGCCATCTGCGGAAGGTCGAAGCTGCCTACCCGGATGCCGTCATAGTGGCTCGCGGGGACGAGATAGCGTTCGGCGGAGAGGAGGACTCGGCTCGCAACGCCTACAAGGTGGTCGGGGAGTTGCTGATGCTCGTGCAACAAGGTCTCACCCTCGAACCCGAAGGCGTCCGGCGGGTGATCGATATGGTGAACGATTCGGTGCCGTCCCCGAGCGGCGTCTTGGGAACAACGATCGAGGTGGGCCGAGGCAAGGTTATCCGGCCTAAGAGCGTCGGCCAGCTTCGTTACGTGGAAGCGATCCGCAACCATACCCTGATTTTCGGAATCGGACCGGCGGGGACGGGAAAAACCTACCTGGCGATGGCTGCGGCAGTCGAAGCGCTGACGACAGGAAAGGTGAAGCGAATCGTCCTGAGCAGGCCGGCCGTGGAAGCCGGGGAGCGCCTCGGGTTCTTACCGGGGGATCTCGAGGCGAAGTTCAACCCGTACCTTCGCCCGCTCTACGACGCTCTTTACGAGATGCTGGGGCCCGAGGATGTGGCCGCTTACATCGAGAAGGGCGTGATAGAGATCGCCCCGCTGGCCTACATGCGTGGCCGCACCCTGAACGATGCGATCGTCGTGCTCGACGAAGCCCAGAACAGCTCGCGGGCCCAGATGAAGATGTTCCTGACCCGGCTGGGGTTCAATTCCAAGATGATCGTCACCGGTGACGCCACGCAGGTCGATCTACCCCGGGAGCATCCTTCGGGCCTGCGCCACGCGGCGGGGATCCTGCGTGACCTGCACGGCATCGCGGTGGTGTACCTGACGGCTGCCGACGTGGTACGGCACCGGATCGTGGCCGCCATTGTCGAGGCCTACGAGACGGTGGATGGCACGAGGAAGCGTCGATGAGCAGCCGGATCAGGGTCGTCGTCCGGGCAGTGATCCTCGTCGCGACTGTCGTGTTTTCCTGGCTCGCGCTCCTTATCGGGCAGGAGTTCACGGCGGTGCAGGTGGCAGTCGGTATGCCGTCCCCCCAGGAGTTCGTAGCCGAGTCCACTCTCAGCATCGAGGACGCCGGCGCCACGGAGAGGGCGCGGGAGGAGGCTGCGGCCGCCGTTCTCCGCGTATACCAACGCGACTTCGCGATAGATGCCCTCGTCGTTTCGAACATTCAAGCCTTCTTCGAATCGGTGAGGTCGTCTGCCGTCGACCAGCGCGCCGTCCCGCTACCGGTCGTGACCACCAGCGCCACCGTACCTCCCGGCACCGACTTGCCGGAGGCGACGACGGGTACGACGCCCGCCCCACTTGTTACCACCAGCGAAGCGGCCCCGGGCGCGACGGCTCCCGGGTCGGGTCCCACCGAGACGACCGAAGCCGCCACCCCAACCACAAGCGCCGGCCCGGACGCGGCGCCCACGGAGACCACGCTGGCGGACGTACCCCGAACCTCCGGCATGACCGGGGTTGTCCGGCTCAGAACCGGAGGTGGCTCGACGTTCATCCCGGACGATCAGGGATTGGGCGACATACGACTGGTCGCCTACGACTCGACCGGCGTGCAGTTCGCGGATCGTACCCTGAGCAACGGGCGCTACTCGTTCACCGGGATGGCAGCGGGACCGGCCGTGGTTCTGGTGGATACGGAGTCGGTCCCGGAAGGGGTGTTCGCGCCTGGCGAGTCCCTGCTCGAGGAGAGGGTGCTCTTCGTGGATCGGGAGACGCCGATCGATCCGATCGAGTTCGAACCGATGGTCATCCCCCGAGACACCCAGGCGGCCAATCTCCGGGCGGCCGGCTACTCGCTCTCCGACAGCACTGTCAGGAACCTGGTCGATGTCGCCACCGGAGATGTCATCCGCGGGATCCTGGGTGAGGATCTGTGGCTCACATCCGTCCAGGAGGAAGTGGTCCGCCTCGCTGCGGAAACACTTGACGAGAACGGCGGGATACTCAGCGAGGAACTGCTTGGAAGGAAGCGGGAACTCAGGACCCGGAACCCCTTCCTGCCGATAGCCGGTGTGGACGATGAGTTCTGGGGGGAACTCTCGCTGGTGGTCACCGAGGTGGCTAGCGAGTTCCTGGCCGCCAACAAATCGGTGGACATGATACAGACCGATGCAATGCGGAACCAGGAGAGGGACAAGGTCGATCCAGTATTCATCGAGTTCTCCCCCGGTCAGGTAATCGTCGGGCAGGGCGAGGAGGTGACCGAGGAGATCGAACAGGCCCTAGAGGAAGGCGGACTGATCGGGCGGGACGCTCCACGCTACCTGGCCCTGGCCTCGGCCGTCGTTCTGGTCGTCGGCCTTCTCGCCCTGTACATCCACCGGTTCCAGCCATCTGTCTGGCGCTCTATGCGCCGGATCGCTCTCTTCGGTCTGCTGGTAACTCTTTCTGCGCTCGCGGCCCGGGGTGTGGCGGTGTTCGCAGATGACAACCCGGTCATCGGGTACCTGGTGCCGGCCGCGGCGTTCGGGTTGATGGCGGTAATACTCTTCGATGCCGAGACCACACTGATCATGGCGGTGGTGGTCGGGTCCATGACGGCGATCGCAACCATCGACCCGGGCTATACGCTGTTCGCCATCCTGTCAACCTTGGCGCCCGTCCCGTTCGTTTCGGCGATTTCGGCCCGCCGGGATCTCCGCCGGGCTGCGATCTACATAATGATCATCTCGGCCGCGCTGGCATCGGTGATAGCGTGGTTCGTCCACACGGAGATCCCGATCTACGAGGTTGCGGCATACGCGCTGGTTAACGGCGCAGTCTCATGGCTGATAGGCAGTTCGCTGCTCTCCGTGTTGGAGATCATCTTCGACATCACCACGTCGCTGCGCCTCCTCGACCTCACGGACCGCAACCATCCGGCTCTCAGGCTCCTGGAGGAGAAGGCCATCGGCTCTTTCAACCATTCGTTGATGGTGGGCACGCTGGCCGATCGGGCCGCCCGGGCCGTCGGCGCGAATCCACTGCTGGCCCGAGCCGCGGCCTATTACCACGATCTGGGAAAGACCGAGAACGCCCAGTTCTTCATAGAGAACCAGTTCGGGATCCAGAATCCCCACGACCGGATGGCGCCGGAGAGATCCGCGGAAGTGATCCGGCGCCATGTGCTGGACGGTGTGAGCCTCGCTCGCAAGTTCCGGATACCGGGCGAGGTGGCCGAATCCGTGGTGACCCACCACGGGGATGCCATCATGCACTTCTTCTACAACAGGGCGAAGGAACTGTACGGCGCCGATGCGGTCGATAGGGAGGCCTACCGGCATGCCGGCCGGAAGCCGGTGAGGCGGGAGATGGCCATCGTCATGATGGCCGACTCCGTCGAGGGCGCGTGCCGGGCGGTATTCCAGGCGGAGGAACCCTCACCGGAAGGGATCGAGCAGCTGGTCGAGCGGGTGGTCGGCGAGAAGATGGCTGACGGGCAGCTTTCGGAGTCCGAGATGACGCTGGGGGACTTGACCAACGCCAAAGCGGCTATGGTCGACGCTCTTGTCGGGCATTACCACCAACGGATCCCGTATCCGAACTTTCCTGAGCGCGAATGATCGTGTCACAAGTGTGCCGTCGGCGCGGGTAGGGTAGTAAAGAGGCCGTGGAAATCTATCTCTCAGACGAACAGGACGTTCCGTTACCCATCGAGTCGGTTCGGAGGCTAGCTTGCACCGTCCTCGAAAAGGAAGGCCTGCCTCCAGGGACCGAGGTCGGGATCATGTTCGTGACCGACGATGCGATGGCCGGTTACAACCGCAGATTCCTGGGCAAGGAGGGACCGACCGACGTTCTGGCCCTGCCGCTGAACCCGGCGGATGCCTACGACCCCGCCGCTCACGTGAGCGAGGTGGACCCGCCCCACAGCATCGGCGACGTCTTCGTAGCCCCCCATTACGTCCACGAGCATGCCCGAGAGATCGGGGCCGACCCCGGACACGAGGTTTCCCTGATGGTGACGCATGGCCTGCTGCATCTCCTCGGCTACGACCATGTGACCGAGTCCGATGCGGACCGCATGGAGGACCGGGAACGGGTCCTGCTGGCGATGGTCGGAGTGGAACGTAGATGATCGGCCTCGCGGCGGCCGTCGCAGCAGGGTTCCTGCTGCTGGCAGCCGCCCTCAGGGCAGCGGGGGCTTCCCTGGTTCGCACCCCCAGGGCCGCCGCACTGCACGACGCGGCCGACGGTGAGCGCGGAGCGGTGATCGTGGCCGAGTTGCTCGGGGATCGACCCCGCATACAGCCGTCCCTCTCGCTCATCCACTCGGCCCTGCTCGTAGCCGCTGCCCTCGCCACCGCCGGGGTGATGGGCGCCTTGGTGGACGGGTGGAGTCTCGCTGCGGCGCTCGCCCTAACCGGTGTGGCCTTGGTGATACTCGGGGAGCTCCTGCCCCGGTCGCTGGGCCGCCGCCGGCCCCACCTGATCGCCTACCGCCTGGCCCGCCTTCTCCATGTCGCGGTCTCCGCCGGCGAACGAGCGGCCGACCTGATCAAGGACGAGGAGACCGAGGAGGAATCGGTCGGCGCCAAGAATGGGGATCACGATCGTGAGGATCACGAGGAGATACGGATGATCTCCTCGGTGCTCGAATTCTCCGACGCCATCGTGCGCGAGGTGATGGTCCCGAGAACCGACATGGTGACGGTGAGTGCCGACCTCACGACCAGCGACGCTCTCAGCCTGATCCTGGAGCACGGTGTCTCCCGCGTGCCCGTAACGGGCCAGGGCGCCGACGACATAGTGGGCCTCGTCTACGCCAAGGACCTGCTCCGTCTGGTCGGGGTTCCGCCGAACGCCGCGCCCCTCAGCGACATCAGCCGTCCGGCTTACTTCGTTCCCGAGACCAAACCCGTGAGGGAGTTGTTGAGGGAGATGCAGTCCTCGCAGGTTCACATGGCCGTGGTGGTGGACGAGTTCGGTGGTACGGCCGGGCTGGTCACCATCGAGGACCTTCTGGAGGAACTGGTAGGCGAGATCGTCGACGAGTACGACACGGAGCCGCGTCTGGTGCAACCGTTGGACGACGGCCGCTTCCTCGTCGATGCCCGGCTTCCCGTCGACGATCTGAACAGCCTCCTCGGGACCAGCCTGCCTGACGCCGAGTGGGATACCGTCGGAGGTCTCGTACTGGGCTTGGCCGGTCGGGTGCCGCTGGTGGGTGAACGGTTCGAGTTCGACGGGGCGGTGCTGGTTGCGGAGCGGGTCCAGGGTCGCCGGGTCGAACGGGTCAAGGTGGGCGCCGTGCCCGCTAGCCGCGAATGAGTCCTACCCGGTGAGCGCGGGGTGAGGACAGGTTTCGTAGCCGTCGTCGGGCGTCCCAACGTGGGGAAGTCAACCCTTATCAACGGGCTCGTCGGCCGCAAGGTGTCCATCACCTCCCGGCGGCCCCAGACGACGAGGTTGCCCACCCGAGGGATCCTGACCATCGAGGATGGTGACGAGCCGGCCCAGATCGTCCTGCTCGACACACCCGGCCTGCACCGCCCGCGGACCGCTCTCGGAGAGCGTCTGAATTCGGTCGTCTACCGCACACTGAACGAGGCGGACTGCTTCCTGTTCGTTCTCGACGCGACCGGCCGGGTAGGCCCCGGAGATCGCCGCATCGCCGAACATCTTCTCGACACGGGGCGGCCGGAGATGGTCGTACTGATCGTCAACAAGATCGACCTGGTGCGCAAAGGCCGCGTGGCGGAGCGCCTGGTCGAGGCATCCCACTGGGACTTCGGAGCCTACGTACCGGTCTCCGCCCTCACCGGTGACGGACTGGAGCGTGTGGTGGGGGAACTGGTTCCCCGGTTGCCGGAGGGCCCGGCCCACTACCCGCCGGGAACAGCCACCGACCAGCCGGACGAGGTACTGGTGGCCGAGACCGTGCGAGAGAAGCTACTTGCGCTCCTGCGGGAGGAGGTCCCCCATTCGGTGGCGGTGCGGACCGAATCCATCGAGGCGCCGAAGAGCGACCTGCTGCGGATCTCGGTCTCGGTCTACGTGGAGCGACCCTCACAGAAAGGGATCGTCATCGGGGCCGGGGGGTCGGTGCTCCGCCAGGTCGGGACCGAAGCCCGCCGGGAGTTGGTGCGACACTTCTCCCGGCGCGTGTTCCTGGACCTGCGCGTGAAGGTGGAGAAGGATTGGCAGCGCTACCCCGACCGGATCCGGCGCCTCGGTCTGTAGGCAGTTCGAGAGGTCGGCACTTGCAGTGGATCTATCTGCTCGATGCCAGACGGTCTATCCGACTCGCCAGGGAGGTGTCTTTCCGGGTCAGCCCGCCCTGGTCGTGCGTGGTGAGCGAGACCGCCACCCGGCGGTACCGGATGTCGATGTCGGGATGATGGAAGGCTCGTTCGGCGACGATCCCCACCGCTGCCACGAACCCGATCGCGCTTGCGAAGTCCGCCAACACGAAGGTCCTGGTGATGGTCTCCCCGTCGAGGGCCCAACCCGGGTGGGACCTGAGGAACTCCTCCCGCTCTGATCGGTCGAGTAGCGCCATGCCGCGACCATAGCCGTCGAGTCCGTCCGATGGCCGGGTACGCTTGCCGTGCCTACATACTCCGGACCCAGTAAAGAGACGATGATGCTTCGCCGAGAACAGGGGATAGTCCTGCGCGGGTTCCCCTTCGGGGAGGCCGATCGGATCGTCGTGTTTGTCAGCCCCAACCAGGGACAGCTCCGGGCCGTGGCGAGAGGGGTCCGCAGGACGAAGAGCAGGTTCGGGGGGAGGCTCGAACCCCTGACCCACGTGGATCTGGTTCTGTACCAGGGACGCAACCTGCCGACGATCACCCAGGTGTCGGTGATCGAGCCATTCCCCCGGCTCCGTAACGAACTCGACGCCGTGCTGGTGGCTGGAAGCATGGCGGAAGTGATCGGCAAAGTGGTGGTGGAGGGTGAACCGTCGCACCGGCTCTTCCTGCTGCTGCAGCGGGGACTCCAGGCCCTGGAGAACGGTGCCGGGGGGCTGGACCTGGTGGCCTCGTTCCTGCTGAAGCTGATGGACGCATTGGGCCAAGCGCCCGCCCTCCGATGGTGCGCCGCCTGCGGTGGGGATGGCCCGCTCGAGCGGTTCAGCGTGGCCGGCGGCGGGCTGTTGTGCGTCCGATGCGACTCCGGCAGCTCCTTCCGGCTCAGGCAGGGACTCACGGCCTATCTGGCAGGGCTGGCCACTTCGGACCTGTCCGGGTTCACCGGCGGGGACGGGCCGATGGCCGGGGACGCGGTGGGCCTGGCAAGGCGCTTCGTCGAGTTCCACATCGAGACCGGGCTGTCCGGTCTGGCCTACGGCTCGTTGAACGGTGGATAGGGACTCCGGCGCCGGCGATGTCGCCGCAGGGCTGGACCTCCAAGGGTTGGATCCCGGCCGGATCCCGGTGCATGTCGGGCTGATCATGGACGGCAACGGGCGATGGGCGCGAGCCCGCAACCTGCCGAGGACCGCCGGGCATGCCGCAGGAGAGGCCGTCCTGTTCGAATGCGTGGAAGGGGCAGTGGCAGTGGGCCTCCGGTGGCTGTCCGCCTATACCTTCTCCACGGAGAACTGGTCGCGTGACCCCGACGAGGTCGCCTTCCTCATGTGGTTCAACGAGGACATCCTGCTGCGCAGGCTCGTTTCCCTCGACCGGATGGGAGTGAGGCTGCACTTTGCCGGAGACCTCGACGATCCCCGGATCCCCGATCGCAACCGCGCCCACATGCAGAACGCCGCCGCACGCACCCGGCACAACGGGCGGCTCGAACTGGTCCTCGCCTTCAACTACGGAGGCCGCGCCGAGGTCACTGCCGCCGTCAGGTCCCTTGCCGCCGACGCCGCTTCCGGGCGGCTGGATCCAGGATCGATAACCGAGCGGCATATCGAAGCAAGATTGTCGGTCCCGGGAATGCCGGATCCGGATGTCATCGTGAGAACCTCGGGGGAGATGCGCATCTCCAACTTCCTCCTGTGGGGAAGCGCCTATGCGGAACTGGTCTTCACCAGCACCCTCTGGCCCGACTTCGGCGCCCAGGGCCTGGTGGACGCGATCGTCGAGTACCAGAGGCGGGGACGCCGGTTCGGGGGTGTGCTTCCCGCTCCCGAGTGAGGGACTCGGTACGCCACCGGGGTCGGGTACCATGCGGCCACCCCTTTCGACAGGATCCAAACTCATGCCCGGACCCGGCTTCGACACGATCGTCAACCTGGCGAAGAAGCGCGGTTTCGTCTTCCAGGCGTCCGAGATCTACGGCGGGTTGCGTTCCGCCTACGACTACGGGCCTCTCGGGGTGGCGCTGCTGCGCAACGTTAAGGCGGCCTGGTGGCGTTCGATGGTGCAACTGAGAGACGACGTGGTGGGGCTCGACTCGGCGATCATCCAGTCGCCCCAGGTGTGGGAGGCATCCGGGCACGTCTCCCAATTCAACGATCCGCTGGTCGAATGCGCCACCTGCCACGCGCGCCACCGCCTCGACAAGCTGGATGACATGGACCGGTGCCCGACCTGCGGTTCTAGCGGTACCTTCACGGAGGCCCGCGACTTCAACCTCATGTTCAGGACCCATATGGGCCCGGTGGCGGGTGACGGCAACGTCGTGTACCTGCGGCCCGAGACCGCCCAGGGCATCTTCACCAACTTCGAGAACGTCAGGAGGACCTCCCGCCGCAAGCTCCCGTTCGGGATCGCGCAGCTCGGCAAGTCCTTCCGCAACGAGATCACGCCCGGGCAGTTCGTGTTCCGCACCCGCGAGTTCGAGCAGATGGAGATGGAATTCTTCACCCACCCCGACGAAGCCGACCGCTGGTTCGACTACTGGGTCGCGGAACGGCGGGAGTGGTACCTGGAACTGGGCATGCGGGCCGCCAACCTCCGCCTCCGGGAGCACGACGCCGCCGAACTGGCCCACTACGCGGTTGGGACCTACGACGTGGAGTACCGCTTCCCGTGGGGCTGGGACGAACTGGAGGGGATCGCCAACCGCACCGATTTCGATCTCCGGTGCCACTCGGAGCGGTCGGGCCGGGACCTTCGCTACTTCGATCAGGTTGCGGGCCGCCGTTTCTACCCGTACGTGATCGAACCTGCGGCGGGAGCCACCCGGGCGGCCTTCGCCTTTCTCATCGACGCTTACCACGAGGAAGTGGTGCGGGGAATGACCAGGACGGTGCTGCGCCTCGACACGAGGCTGGCGCCGATCAAGGTCGCGGTTCTCCCGCTGTCCAAGAAACCTCGCCTGCTCGAGGTGACGGAGCGGGTGGCATCGCTGCTGCGACCGGTATGGGACATCGAGGTGGATGTCACCCAGGCGATCGGACGCAGATACCGTCGCCAGGACGAGGTGGGCACACCCTATTGCGTGACGGTCGACTTCGACACTCTCGACGACGGCGCGGTGACGGTCCGGGATCGGGATACGATGGTCCAGGACCGGATCGGCGTCGACTCCTTGCAAGGCTACCTGGCCGACCGTCTGGCGGATCCGCAACATGGCGGGAGGAAGAAATGAAGAAACTCCGGATCGTGATCGGGCTCGTAGTGGTTCTAGCCGTGGCCGGGTTCGCCTACGTGTGGTTCTCGGGAGGCACCGGGGAGCCGACCACCCCCGTCACCGCGCCGCCCGTCACCACCGCCCCTGCGACCACCTCCTCCTCCCCTGCGACCACCGTTCCGTCGACCGGCTCGGGGGCGGACACTACGGATGAGGTCTCCACGACCGGCATGGCCGCAAGCACGACCGCAGCCACAGCTTCGACCCCGGCGTCCACCATGGCGGACGCTCCCGAGGAGGGGTCCGCGGTGGTATACCGGATCGACAGCGCCTCCTCGTCGGTTCGCTTCGAGATAGACGAGGTCCTGAATGGCAGCCCGAAGCGGGTGGTGGGCGTGACCAGCGAGGTTGCGGGCGAAGTGCTCATCGACTTCGGCGATCCGACCGCCTCGCGTCTCGGTGCGATAGTGATAAACGTGCGTACCCTGGAGACCGATTCGAGCTTCAGGGACCGGGCTACGCGGGGTCCCATCCTCGGTTCGGCCCGTGACGAGAACGAGTTCGCCACGTTCGAACCAACTGCGGTCGACGGCCTTCCGGACGAGGCTGCGGTCGGCGATAGCGTGACACTGGTGGTCGCCGGGGACCTCACGCTGAGTGGCGTGACGCGTCCCGTAGTGTTCGACGTAGAGGTAATGCTGGTGTCGGAGGACCGGATCGATGTGACCGGGTCCGCAACCGTGCTTCGGTCCGACTTCGGCTTGCAGATCCCCAGCGTGCCCAGCGTGAGCGACGTCGCCGACGAGATACTCCTGGCCGTCGACCTGGTGGCTGTCGCAGCCGACGGCTAGGTGCGGCCGCCAATGGTGGCTGTTGCCGTCCCTGGAGTATCCGGCACCGGCTTCCACTCGTTAACCCTGATTCACTCATACTCCAGACACACCGACGGTAGAAGGCCGGATCAACCACATTGTCGCGACCGGGTTAGGATTCACCCCTCGGGTGAAGGTCGCGCCGGAGTGAGACGGGACGATCGAGTGGGCCGCAATACCTGGTCAGAAGCTCATAGCCCACACGCCGTTCGTCCGGCACAAACCACCCGCATCAAGAACCGGGGTTAAGGCATGGCCGATCGAGATGACCTGGAGCGGATCCGCCAGGCGGTGAACCTGGTCGAGTTGTTCGAGGGCGTGACAACCGTCCGCAAGCTGAGGGGCACCTTCAAGGCGCTGTGCCCCTTCCACACCGAGAAGACCCCGTCGATGTCTATCGATCCGGCTCGCGGCCTTTACCATTGCTTCGGATGTGGGGTCGGCGGAGACGTGTTCACCTTCGTCCAGGAGACCCAGGGTCTGGAGTTCACCGACGCCGTTGAGACGCTGGCCGACCGGGCCGGCATCGTGGTTCGGCGAGCTCCGGGTGCAGCCAGGCGAAGCGAGCGCCGGCGCCGGCTCATCGAGGCCGTCGAGGAGGCAGGCCGCTTCTACCACGCCCGGCTGAAGAAGGCCCCCGACGCGGGCCACGCCCGCTCCTACGTAAGGGGCCGTGACTACGGGGTGGAGGTGATCGACGATTTCGAGATCGGTTACGCGCCGGACTCGTTCGACGCGCTGACCGGCCATCTCCGCGACACGGGCTTCAAGGACCGGGAGATGATCGACGCCGGGCTGGCCAGACGGAACCAGGCCGGGCGGCCCTTCGACCTCCTGCGGGGCCGCCTGATGTTCCCCATACGCAACGTCCGCGGTGAGATGGTCGGGTTCGGTGGTCGGCTGCTACGGGGCGAAGGCCCGAAATACCTGAACACGGCCGAGACCTCCCTCTACAAGAAGAGCGAGTTGCTGTACGGGCTTGACCGGTCGCGCTCCGCGATCAGCCGGGAGGGAACCGCAGTCGTGGTCGAGGGCTACACGGACGTGATCGCCTTTCGCATAGCCGGAATGCCGGTGGCGGTGGCCACCTGCGGAACCGCCCTCGGGGAGGGACACTTCGATCTGCTGCGGCGTTTCGCCTCCAAGGTCATCCTCGCGTTCGATGCCGACGCCGCCGGGGCAGGGGCAGCGGTCCGGGGTGACGAACTCAGGATCGCCGCCGACCTGTCCATCGAGCTCCGGGTCGCTCAGATGCCCAAGGGTCGCGATCCGGCCGATCTGGTCAAGGACGGGAAAGCGGACTTGCTGAAGGAAGCGGTGGACGGTTCGAAACCCATCACGGAATTCCGGATCGACCGGATCATGGCGAGCCATGAGCTGCACGAGCTAGGAGCCCGCAGCCGAGCCATGCGGGAGGCGGCAGGACTCCTGGCCAACCATCCTGACGAGGTCGACCGGATACAGCACGCCATCGACGTGGCGAAGCGCACGAGGATCAGCGAGGACCTTGTCTTCCAGGAGATAGGGCGGCAGCGTTCGGGGAGCGGCCGCTCCCGGGGACAGGAGCCGGCCATCAGCGATGTCCGGTCGGTGGGTGGGCCTCTCGACCGGTCCGAGCGTGACCTGTTGCGGCACATGATTGCCGGTACCTCACCTCCGGAAAGGGTCGCCGGCCACCTGTTCGAGGATCCCCGAGCCCTGGGCCTGGCCAGGAGCCTCCGCGAAGTAGGCCGTCATCTCGCCCCGGGGACAGCTGTGCCGCTTTCCGGAATCGAGGACCGCCGGTTGGCCGCTCTAGCAAGAAGCTTGGCGGTCCTAGAGGAGCCTTTGATCCCGGTTGCAGACGTGCTGGCCCATCTCGAGGAACGCTACGCGAAGAGGAACAAGGACGAACTGCGCCGCCGACTCGATTTCATCGATCCCGAAAACGATCGTAAAGAATACATAGCTATCCTTGGGGAGTTGCAGAAACTCAGAACAGAGAACGAGTTGGCTGAGGAGTAGGAATGGACCGGCGTCTGGCTGGGGTAATCCAGGAGCTTCTGAAGCGAGCCCAGCGGCGGGGTTTCGTGACGATGATGGAGATCCAACGGGAACTGGAACGGATCGACGCTCCGGGGACGGCTCTGGATCAGGTGATCGACGCGGTCCGCGGCGAGGGTGTGACTGTCGAGGAGGACACCGCGGACCTCCTGGATCTACCTCTGCTCGACGAGGACAGGTTGCCGGTATCGGACCCGGTCCGGATGTACCTCAGCCAGATCGGCCGGGTTCCGCTCCTCACCGTCCAGCAGGAAGTCGAACTGGCCATGGCACTCGAGGCCGGAGAGGAAGCGAGGGCCAGGCTGGAGGAACTCGAGTCCGGACCGTCGAGCGGATCGTTCAAGGAACTCGCCAAGCTGGAGCGGATCGTGGACAAGGGCGAACAGGCCCAGAAACGTCTGGTCGAGGCCAACCTCCGCCTGGTGGTGTCCATCGCCAAGCGCTATGTCGGCAACGGCATGCCTCTCTTGGACCTCATACAGGAAGGCAACGTCGGGCTGATGAAGGGGGTGGAGAAGTTCGACTACCGCAAGGGCTTCAAGTTCTCCACCTACGCCTCGTGGTGGATCCGGCAATCGGTGAGTCGGGCCCTCGCCGACCAGTCACGGACGATCAGGGTGCCGGTCCACATGGCGGAGACCATCTACAAACTGGCCAAGGCACAACGACGCCTGTTCCAGGACCTCGGCAGGGAACCGACCATCGGCGAGATAGCCGGGGAGATCGAAGTCTCGCCCGGCAGGGTGGTGGAACTCTCGAGGATTTCCGAGGGGACCCTCTCGCTCGAGATGCCGGTAACCGACACCGGCGACATGACCCTGGGCGACTTCGTACCGGACCGGGGTTCGGAAGCCGCCCTCGACAATGCCACCTCCATGCTCCTCCAGGAGTACGTGGCTGTTGCTCTCGAAGGTCTGACCGACCGGGAGCGGCAGGTGATCCTGATGAGGTTCGGATTGGAGGACGGCAAGGTGCGCACCCTTCGGGAGTTGAGCAGCCACTTCGGGGTGACCCGCGAGCGGATCCGCCAGATGGAGACCCGAGCTCTCTGGAAGCTACGCCGCAACAGCGAGAGGCTCAACCTGGAGGACTACCTGCGAGACAACTGATCTCCAACCCTTGGGAAGCGACTACCATCGTATGGTTGATCGATCCGTCCGGGGTAGCTCAATTCGGCAGAGCAGCGGACTGTTAATCCGTTGGTTGTGGGTTCAAGTCCCACCCCCGGAGCCGGTTTCTTCCTGTTTCTTCCGGTCTCCTATTGTTGCAAACCCCCAGGTCACGGCTGGTTTGCCGCGGACTCCCAACACTGCGGTCTGGTGCTTCAGCGTAGGTCCCCGTCTCTCCCAGACCAGTGCCGACAACTCCACATGCGCCATCGTGGCAAACGTAGCCGGGAGCGGCGCACGGTCGCGCACGTTTCCGCGCACGCTTTGCTCCGACCTGGGCTGGCGGGAAGCGGAACGGCGGGAACATCTGGAACCCCTGCGGTTCCCGATGGCACGGATGATCGTCCGCGGCGCCGGATATTGGGATTGTCGGAGGACGCACGTGGGTTCCGACCCGCGACGCTGGTCGGACACTGCGACCGTCCGAGTCCCCGCTAGTCACCGGGGCACTCTTGGAGACCCGGGTAGCGACCGACCTGGCAGGCAACGCGAGGCTAGCCAAGGGATCGGAAGCCGGACACCGACAACTGGCACGGGACGACACTACCGCGGCAGCGGAGTTGTCGTCGGCTACGAATACCGTCAATGGCGCCAAACACCGACCCGGAGAAGGCGGCTGCGTTCGACGTGGTTGGCTAGTGGTCGTGCGGGTACGTTCGAGTTCCACGACCCTCGTCGTGGTGGCGGCTGTCGAGTCGATCAGGATATCTACCTTGGTCACGAGAGCGGCTTGGCCGCTCTTGATGTCGGCCACGTCGGCCCTGATCCCGCTGATGTCGTTGCGGATCAGTGTAAGGACCCGCTCCAGGTCGAACCCGTCGGGATGATTGTTCGGCATCGTGTCCCTTCCCGTGGCTGACACTTCATAATGAACCGCCCCGGTTTCCCCGGAGACTCGATTAGTTGGGAGATAATGGAGTCATGGGAAGACCGATCATGTATTCGCCGGAGGTTCGGGAGCGGGCTGTCTGGATGGTGTTGGAGCATCGGGGGGAGCACCGTTCTGACAGGGACGGATGTTCTGTTCGATAGCTGAGAAGTTCGGCTGCGCGTCTGAGACGCTGCGGCTGTGGGTTCGCCGGGCTGAGCGGGATCAGGGCCTGCGGCCCGGGTTGACGTCCGATGAGCAGACCGAG
>MKWU01001793.1_pt1 | contig 35342 bp, 37 predicted proteins | sample 809101 | NCBI WGS metagenome assembly MKWU01 (sample SAMN05860141, study PRJNA318959) | sponge metagenome | host: Aplysina aerophoba | place: Slovenia: Piran, Adriatic Sea, Gulf of Piran | collected 2013-05-07
CGCCGTCGGCGTCGACGGCGGCGAACATCTCCATCGCCGAGACCCCGAGCTGCCCCTTGTCGAGGAAGCCCATGCCGTGGCCGCGGTGGCCGGCATAGGTGACCCCTGCGAGCGCGGTCGCGCCGAGGGCGGCGGCGACCGCGATGGTGGTCAGTGTCTTCGTCCTGGTTTTCATCGATCGTGTCCTCTTGTCGGTTCGCCCATCGGGCGCCGATGGGTGAGGGCAACATGGGCGCCGTGTGTCGCAGAACCTTGCCGGGGAAGGAGCGGAAGTGTCGCCCGGCATCGCGGAGCGGCGGTCTGACACATCCTGTTACAAACTTTTCGAGCGGCGTCCGGGAAGGCGCGTAATCTCCCGCCCATGGACGCCTCCCCGCATGTGCTGGTGGTCGACGATCATCGCGAGATCCGCGAGCCGCTGGCGCGCTATCTGGAACGCCACGGGTTGCGCGCGACAACGGCGGAAAGCGCCGCGGCGGCGCGCCGGGCGCTCAGGGCCGCTTCGGTCGACCTCGTGGTGCTCGACATCATGATGCCGGGCGAGGACGGGCTCGCGCTGTGCCGGCACCTGCGCGAGACGACGCGTATCCCCGTGATCCTGCTGACTGCCATGGGCGAGGAGACCGACCGCATCGTGGGCCTGGAGGTCGGCGCCGACGACTATGTCGCCAAGCCGTTCAACCCGCGCGAGCTGCTGGCCCGCATCAAGGCGGTGATCCGGCGTGCGCACAGCCTGCCGCCCGACCGGGAGCCGCTGCCGGCCGGGACCTGGCGCTTCGACCGCTGGTCGCTCGATACCGGGAAGCGCGAGCTGGTCGACGAGGCCGGGGTCGTGACGCCGCTGTCCTCGGGCGAGTTCCGGCTGCTGGTTGCGCTGCTGGAGCGCCCCGGCATGGTGCTCTCGCGCGAGCAGCTGCTCGACCTGACCCGGGGCCGAAGCGCGGCGCCCTTCGACCGCGCAGTCGACAACCAGGTGAGCCGGCTGCGGCGCAAGATCGAGCGCGACCCGAAGAACCCGGCGCTGATCGCCACGGTTTGGGGCGGCGGCTACCGCTTCGCGGGCGAGGTCGAGCGCGGATGAGGCTCGCACCGAAGAGCCTCGCGGGCCAGCTTACGCTGCTGCTGCTGCTGGCGCTCGCCGCGGCCCAGGGCGTCGCCGTCGCGCTATTCGCCTGGGAGCGGATGGAGGCGCTGCGCGATGCGCACCGGGACAATGCCGTCCTGCGGACGGCGACGGTGGCGCGGTTGCTCGGCGACACGCCGCCCGGTCTTCACGACTCCGTCATCGCGGCGGCGAGCACGGAGCTTGCGCGGTTCTCGCTGAGCCGGGAACCGGTCGTGGAGGAGACCGGGGCGGGAGAGCGCGCCGCCGCCATCGCCGGCGAACTTACCGCCGCGCTTGGCGTCAGCGCGGCGCGGGTCCGGGTGGCGCCGCTCTGGACGCGCTTCCTGGACGACGACGATCGGGACGACGACCACGATCGCCACGATGACGACGATGACCACGACCGCGATCATGGCGGAGACGACGATCATGGGCGGGATCGCGGGGAGCCCGACTGGTTCACCGCGTCGGTGGCGCTGGCGGACGGGCGCTGGCTGAACGTCGCGGTGGGCCCGCCGCCCGGCGCGCCGGCCTGGGGGGCGGCGTTCGTCGCCGTCTTCCTGCTCTCGGCGCTTTGCATCGCGGCCGTGGCGGTCCTCACCGGACGACGGCTGGCGAAGCCGATGCGCGGGCTCGCGGCCGCCGCCGGGCGCCTCGGTCAGGGCGAGGCGGTCGACGACCTGCCCGAGGCGGGGCCGGTCGAGACCCGAGAGACGGTGCGCGCGTTCAACCTCATGCGGGCACGGCTCGACCGCTACGTCCGAGACCGCACGGCCATGCTGGCGGCGGTCTCGCACGACCTCAGGAACCCGATCACCAGCCTTCGCCTGCATGCCGAGTTCGTCGAGGACGCGGAGACCAAGGCCAAGATTCTCGCCGCGCTTGACGAGATGCAGCGCATGACCGGGGACGCGCTCGCCTTTATCCGCGAGGACGCGCGGCGGGAGGAGACGCGGACGGTGGACCTCCACGCGTTGATCGACAGCGTGGCCGCCGACCTCGCGGAGCTCGGGCACGACCTCGCGGTCGCGCACTCCGGCCGGGTGCTCGCCGCCTGCCGGCCGGCGGCGCTGCGCCGGGCGGTGCGCAACCTGCTGGAGAACGCGGTCGCCTACGGGAGCCGGGCGAGGGTGCGGATCGAGCGGGACGATGAAGAAATTCACATCGTCATCGAGGACGAAGGGCCGGGGATCCCGGAGGCGGAGCTCGCGCGGGTGTTCGAGCCCTTCGTGCGGCTCGAAACGTCGCGCAGCCGCGATACCGGGGGCAGCGGGCTCGGGCTTGCTATCGCGCGCGGCATCGTGCGCGGCCACGGGGGCGACATCCTGCTTGAGAACCGTGCCGAAGGCGGATTGCGCGCGACGGTGGCGCTGCCGGCAGGCGGGGGAGCGTGAAACGGCCGGGGCGGAACCGGCGGCCGCCGGGACGGTTGCGCAAGGGCGCGGTTCCGGATCCCGGCGCGGACGGCTGCGTGCAGCCGTCGCGGGACGCGCGCTACTCCTCCGGTCTCGGCACGCGGTAGCCGACCCCGCGTTCGTTCAGGATGTATCCCGGCCGCTTCGGGTCGTCGCCGAGCTTGCGCCGCAGCTGCTTGACGAATGTGCGCACCCGGTCAGGGTCGCCGGTGTCCGGCCCGTTCCAGATCTGTCGGATCAGGGACTCGTAGTTCGAGACCCTGCCGGCGTTCAGCGTGAGGATGCGCAGGAGGTCGAACTCCGTGGCGGTCAGCCGCACCGAACGGCCGGCCACGGTGACCTGCCGCGCCTCGTAGTCGACGGCGAGATCGCCGAGGGTGAAGGTCTCCGGCCCGGCCCGCTTGCGCAGCGCCGCCTGGACCCGCGCCGTCAGCTCGGTCGCCGAGAACGGCTTGACGAGATAATCGGCGGCGCCCTTCTGCAGCGCCCGGGCGACGGTCTCGTCGCGCCCGTAGGCGGAGATGAAGATGACCGGCAGGTCGGCCAGCTCGGGGATCGTCTCCATGAGCTCGATGCCGTCGGCGCCGGGCAGCATCAGGTCGAGCAGGACCAGGCAGGGTCTGTGCGTCCTGACGATTTGCGGGAGCTCCTCAGGGTCGCCGGTCGCGAGCGGCGCATAGCCGGCCTGGGCCAGCGCGTCGCGCACGAAGCGCAGTGTGCGCGGGTCGTCGTCCACCACCAGGACGGGCGCTTGTTCGCCGTTCCGGCCGGCCGGCAGGGCGCGGCCGCGCGCGGTGACGGGCGCTCGGGCGGAATCCTCGGCCGCCGGGACGGTGAAGGTGAAGCGGGTGCCCTGGCCCGGCCCGTCGCTCTCGGCCCGGATGCGCCCGCCATGGGCCTCGACCAGGCCCTTGCAGATGGCGAGCCCGAGGCCGGAGCCCCGCAGGCCGCGCCCTCCCTCGTCGCCGCCGAGACCGGAATACTTCTGGAACAGGCGCGGCAGCTGCTCCGCCGGCACCCCCATTCCCTCGTCGGAGACCGAGACCGCGACGTGCGGGCCGTCGCGCAGCGCGGCGACCCGAATGGGCGTCGAGCCGGGCGAGTGCCGCGCGGCGTTGGACAGCAGGTTGTTCAGCACCTGCACGATGCGCGGGCCGTCGGTCAGCACAAGGGGCAGGTCCTCGGGCAGGTCGACAAGCACCGCGTGCGTGGCGCCGCCGTTCTGGAACGCGTTCCTCGCCTGCTCCACCAGCTCCTTGACCTCGGTGGGGACGGGCGAGACCGACAGCGTGCCGGTCTCGATCCGGCCCGCGTCCAGCAGGTCGCCGATCAGGCCCCGCATTTGGTCGGCTTGCTCGTCGACGACCCGGAAGAACTGGTGCAGCTCGGCCGGGTCGAGCGCCGGCGAGGCGCCCAGCACGGTCGCGGTCGAGCCCTTGATGGCGGCGAGCGGGGTGCGCAGCTCGTGGCTCACCATGCCGAGGAACTCCGCGCGCAGCCGGTCCAGCTCCTCCAGCGGCGCGAGATCCTGCATCGTGACGACCACCGACGCCACCGCGCCGTCCTCGCCGTGGATCGGCGTGGCGTTGACCAGCAGCGACACGCTCTGCCCGCCGGGCGCCGACAGCAAGACCTCCTCGGCGCGCACCGTGCCGGCCTTCTGTATCACGTCGGCCAGAGTGAGCTCCTTCAGCGCGGTCTCGCGCCCGTCGCCGAACCGGCAGGTCACGTCCTCCGGCAGAGCCTCGACGGGGCGGTCGGGCGCGCGCAGGGGCTCGACGAGCCGGAGCGCCTCCCGGTTGGACGACACCGGCAGCCCGGTGCGGGCGTCGACGACCATCACGCCGACCGGGGTTGTCTCGATCAGGGCCTCGAGGTCGGCCCCCGCCCGCCCCTCCCCCCCCCCAGCGCGCGCCGCGACCCTCGCCACCGCGCCGCCCGGGGTTGCCGCGATCAGGGCCTCGCGGTCGGCCCGCCCGCGCCGCTCCTGCTGGTGCGCGCGCGCGTTCACGATCGCGGCCGCCGCCTGCGAGGCGAACAACTCCAGCAGCTCCTCGTCGGCAGCGCTGAACTCGGGGGCGTCCTCCTTGCCGGCCAGGAAGAAGTTTCCGACCTGCACGCCGCGGTGGCGCATCGCCGTGCCCTGCAGGGTTTTCTCGCGCACCAGCTCGTCGGAGTAGCCGCGCACCCGGAACCAGTCCGGCAGGTCGGAGAGCCGGAACGGGCCCGGCAGGTCGCGCAGATAAGCGAACAGCCGGGGGCCGTCGGGCCACTCGGCGAGCTCGCGACGCTCCTCGGGGTCAAGGCCCGAGGTGACGAACTCGCGCGCCTCGCCCGCCTCGTCGACGGTGACGATCAGGCTGTAGCGCGCCCGGGTGAGCGTGCGGGCGCTGTCGGCGGCCTCCTGCAGCACGGTGGCGAGGTCAAGGCTCGAGCCGAGCCGCAGCACCGCCGCGCTCAGGGTGGCGATGCGCTCGCCCAGGACCGCGACCTCGCGCTCAAGCTCTTCCCGGCTCTTCAAATGATCCTCCTCGCGAATCGCGCCAATCCGCAGGCAGGCGAAAGATGGGTTCAGCCAGCGCTTGCCCGCTTACGCGGAATCGGCGCGGACATGATTTCCAGTGCTCCCGGAATATACACGATTGTCTTCGTTGTAGACACAATGCTCTCACAGTCGCCCGGTTATTCTTCAGTGGGCATTCATCGCTCGTCCGACCGATGCGACCGAATTGCGAGGCAGTCGGTGCGGCTCCGGATACCGAACGTGGCGGTGTCATCGGGCAAACCGCACGTCATTGGGTGAACAAGGGAGGGGCTGTGATATTCCGTCGCCCAAGTGGTCACATGGTATGCAAGTCGGGGCAAGATTCTTGCATTTTGTGGGGAGATCAGTGGCGTGTCGGCGTACCCTGGAGAAAGCCGTCTTGGATGCGGGGCTCGTCCCACTGGCGGACGGTGCGCATGTAGATCTCGATCTGGTCGAGAAAGGCCGGATCCTGGGCGTGGTGGCAGAAGGTGTAGAGCAGGTTGACGACCTGGCGCATGAGGTCGCGCATTTCGTTGTCGTCGATCCGGCTTACGTCGGTCCAGGGCAGGTGGCGGCCGTCGGCGTCGATGACCGTTACGTCGCTGTAGTCGCCGGTGCGCGTGATAGGGGATTTGCCCGCGTGGATGTCCTCGAGCTTGGTGTTCCGAACGCACAGGAGGGCCATGGCGCGGACGAACAGCGAAAAGTGCTCGGCGTGGGTGTCGAAGAGATCGGTCATTGAAGGATCCTGCCGGGAGGGTGCGGGAGCGAAGTGTGGAGGGCAAGGGGCCGGGGCTGTCAAGCGTCTGACGTTATCTGTTGAAATGCGTCGACGGCCGCGTCGAGCAGATGGACGAGGTGGTCGGGGCGCGGCGGCGGGTCGATCCATTCGAATTCGGCCAGAAGGAAGGGGTGGTTGCCCGGATACCCACCACCACAAAATCCCTGAGCTTGGTGAAGGTCGACGGTGAGTTGAGAAGAGTGCGAACTATCGGCGTGAAACGTGAATATTGTCGTAGGCTAGCAGACCGGCAAGGAAGGCATCGGCCTGGGGAGTTCGACGGACGGTGCGCCAGTTTCGGAAGGCGCGTTCACTGAGGTCGATGAGAAGCAGGACCTCGGAGCGCGTGAACGGGCGGGCAAGATCGTAATCGGCTTCGTGGCGAGCCTGCTGGAGTTCCTCGAATGCTTTGGCCAGATCGACGAGGGCGGGTTCTATCGGTTCTGCGGGGATAGCGCGGTCGAGTCGGGCTGGTGGGCCCGGGGTGGCGAATTGTCTGGCCACGGATCTCATCGTGGTGTGCCTGAACGCACGGGATACGACGCGGCGCAGGGGGCCCCGCGGGCGTCCCGGAAACATGAGCTTGGTGGCTTCGTCGACGAGGAGGTGAAAGAGGGCGTAGTAAGCTGCGGATACCGCGCAGCGAAGGCTGGCTTGGGAGGGTTTCTTCGGTTCCTTGCGCGCGAGGAATCGGGCCTGGGTTAGGAGATCGGTGTGCAGCGTCATGTTGCTTGAGCCATTTCGGACGTCGCGCGGAAACGTATGAAAACGCCGATTTCCGGGTCGGTCTGCTGGCGGACTGTAGCGAGGATGGCGGCGCGCAAAGCGGCGTGGGTGTCGGTGTCGATGTTGGCGTCGTTCAAGATTCCCCATATCCAGATGGCGGGATCGTCGGTCCAGTCGGTGCCGGTCTCGACGCGCCAGGCATCGATTTTCGCGGGAAGATTGGAGAGGCGTCCGAGAGCCGCTTCGAGGGCGGCGGTGTCGATCTGCATGGCGGTTCTCCTCGGGAGCGGCGACGAGTCGGTGATCGCGGTGCCGGCGCCCGGTGAATGAAGTATGGGATGGGGGTGCAGAAGTTTCAATCTGACCGTTGAGCGCTGACTTTGTTCGGTGTGTCTGCGGATCGGTCGGCTTACGGCTTGCCGTTGTCGAGGAGGGACGCCCAGTCCGCGAATTCCTCGACGTTTTCGAACATGATGATTTGGGACTTGGTGCGTTGGGCCCAGAGTACGACGATCCATGCGAGATTGCGGCTCGAGCGGGCGGCGGGGGAGCGGATCGGGGCGCTTCCCTTGGGGATTATAGCTATTAGTCCCAACGGTCACTCATCGGCCGCCGTCCATTCCCCGCACCAGTCAGGTCCGTTGACCCGAGGGAACCCGTGATGCGCGTGTGGCGGGTGCCGGTGGCATTCGATATATCCGTCGGGTGGGGGTCTCTCTTCTCCGGCATAGAATGGCCCCTGAACCCGATAGATATGCTCGACGGCGTAGGCGCATGATCTGCATCCGCGTTCGCGGCCTTCCGGTGTCATGCGTCGAGGTCTTCAAGGATTGTAACCGGGCCGAGCGCGCCCCTTGCCAGTTCCTCCGGCGTCGGCATCGTCCCGTCCGATTTGCGTATCTGGAACGGCTCTTCCAGCTCGGCCTTCTTCGGCTGGTAATCGTGCGGCTTCATCCGCACGGTGCGGCGGCTGATCGTCTTCGGCTCTTTCGTTTCGTCGGTCATGCAATTGTCTCCCACGGGTGCGTTGACGAGGCAGAATGAATCGAATGGGAGGGGAAGTGCAAGGTTTGCGCGCGGCACGGAGATCAGGCTCACCACACTGTCCGGGGTGGTTGTGGTGCAGGGTCCTCGGATGAGTGGCGGCGTGCATCGCGATGGCCCAGGGGTCGTGGTTGATCGCGATGTCGACGGGCTTGCCGAGGGCGGCCCCGATAGCGAGCGAGGCGCCTTCCCCGCCGGCGAAGGAGTCGACGTCGATGAAGCGGGGCATGTCGATGCGTGCTCCCGGGAAAGATGTCGGAGATGCGCGGAGCGGGCTCAGCGGAGCGCGCGGGCGATATGGCCCGCGTAGACGCCGACGGCCTTCCAGTAGCAGGCCATGGGCGCTTTGTGCCGCCGCCACTGGAGCTCGGCGCGTTGGAGAGCGTCGGTGCGGAGATCCAGCAGGGCATCGTGAAGGGCGAGCCGAGCGCTCGGGGGAAGCGACCGGAAACGAGAGCGCCAGGAATGTTTCAGGTCGGCGTCGGCGCGGTGGATCGTGGATCGGGACATGATAGGAGGCTGCCGGTTTGCGTGTTTCCGGAGGGGTTGCCGTTGCGCCGGGCCATAGAGAGCCCTGCCCTCACCTGCGCGATTCGGACGCGCACGGCATTGAGCTCGCGCCCGGCGGGCGGGATCGCCCAGGGGACGTTGAGCATGGCGAGGGCGGAGCGGGGCACACAGTCGAGGTTGGCGGGATCGCAGTTGGCGGGGTCGCCGTCGAGCTGCACGATGGCGTGGCCTTCCGGAACCGGACCGTGTTCCCGTTCCCAGATCCAGACGGCCTTGCGGACCCAGCGGGTCTTCTGGTGCGCGCCGGCGCGTTTCTGCGAGGCGTAGGGTGCGGCGCCGGGAATCTTGATCATCAGCACGGGCGTCCTGGAATCGCGGTTGCCTGCGTGGTCCCAGCGCTCCGCGTAAAGCGCGCGGGTGTTGACGGGGTCCTCGCCCTTGCGGAACCAGCCCTTCTCGGAGCCCGGCGGGCAATGGCCCTTGCGTCCCTTGTTGTGAGGAACGTGGCCGGGAGCGAAGCGCTGGGGGTCCTTGCCGGGGCCGCATTTGAAGCGGTTTGCGGCGTTGCGGATCTGTTCCCGGGTGAGCGAGGTGCCGAAGCGTTCGTTGAAGAGGCGCGTGGTCTCGTCGATCGTGTAGCGTGGGTAGAAGGCGCGCAGCCAGGCCTTCCGGTAGAGGTCGAAGATGCGCGCGGCCATCAGTCGCGACTGCCGGAGGGGGGCAGTGTCGCGGGACGCTTGCGGCCGGTGAGCATGGGGGCGGTTTCGCGGTCGAATTCGACGCCGTGTTCGGCGCTGAGACGCTGGGCGTCGAGCACGATGCGCCCGTTCGCGGTGAGCGCGGAGGCGACCTTGACGGAGGCCTCGGCGCGCTTGACGACGTTGTCCAGTTCTTCGGCGGAAAGGTTCTCCTGACCGAGTTCCTCGAGGCGGGCGATGAGGTGGTCGTTGACGTGGATGACGCTGTTTTTCATCGGGGTCTCCCGGGTTGCGGAGTCTGTGCGGGCTACCAGCGCCGCGCGTCGAGGTGGCGCAGCACGGCGGCGGTGAGATCGCGCACGTCCTCGTAGGAACGCTCGTCGGAATCGTTCCAGTCGATGATGCTGTTGAGGTGCGGCTCGAAATCGCCCGAGTCCTGTTCGCGCCCGCTGGTATCGATGTGTCCGACCCGGGTGTAGACGGCGCAGACGATTTCGGTCGCGTCGCCGGTGTGCGAGGGGTCGTGGCCGAGCACGTTGCCGGCGTGGATGCGGATCGCGGCGCCCAGGCAGAAGCAGCGCGGGCTGTTGGGATCGGAGGAGTAGAAGGCGGGCGGGACGCGCCGGTCGCGGTCGTCGACGACGTGGAATCCACCTTCGAATTCGATGACGTCGCCGTCGTCGTCGCGGCCCCAGCCGCCCTGGTGCCAGCGCCGCGGGGCGTTGAAGGTGTCGTGGACCCGGCGGGCGATTTCGAGGATCTGTCGAGGGCTCGGGATCTGCATCGCGTCGGCCTCAGTCGTCCTCGGGAAACATTATGGTGATCGTCGGCTCACCTTCGTCGCCGGCGCCGATCGCGACGATCGGGCAATGCTTGCGCGGCGGGCGGTGGCTGTCTCGCAGGTCCTTCCTGATGTCCCGGACGAGGACGCACATCGTCACCCGGTCGTGCTGGGATGCCCGCAGCGCGTAGTGGCGCGCCATCCAGAGGACGTCCCACAGGCGGCCGCGTTCGTCCTGGAAGCCGCGATAGCCGTCGGGAAGCGCGATCAGGCGGCTCCACACGGTGCGGGTGACGGCGACCGGAATGTTGAAGCCGGCTTCGCGGGCGGTTTCGGAGACGTCGACGAGGACGCCGTCCTCGATCGCCTGGGCTCGGGGGTATGCGGAGAGAACGGGGCCGAAGACGGCGTTCGGGTCGGATGTGGACATGGGTCGCTCCGGCTGAGGGTTGCGGGAAGGCCGGTCTCGCGCGGCGGCGGGAATCGGACGCCCGGCCGCGCCGCGTCACGGGCTCCTGCTGTCGCGCCGGGTTGGCCGTGAAGGGCGGGACGTCGTGGAAGTGCCGGCGGAGGCCGGCCGAACGGGGAATGGAGGCCGGCAAGGGCGGCGGCGGGCGCGGGGTTCGGGCGAGCATGGATCCCGGGGAAGGGTTTGTAGGATGCGGGCGTGCCGGGTGCGGGTGTTCAGGACGCGGGCGGGATGGCCGAGGTTGTGGGGAATGGCGTTTCGGACGCTTCGGGGCTGAGCGTCCATTGCTCGTCGAGGGCGAGGGCGACGACGGCATCGGCGCGCGGCCGGACGGAGATTTCCACTTCACCGCGTGCGGGGAGCGGGGCGACGTCGATCCGCTCGACGAGGGTTCTTGCGAGGAGCAGGGCGCTCTTCCGGGCGCCCTCCTCCGGCGCTGCGCCGGCGATGGCCCGGTGGAGGAGAGCGAGGCGTTCCTGCAGGCGCCTGGCGAGGTCTTGCGGGGCAGCGGCGGGAAGCGTAGGCAGGCTGTCGAGCTCGAGCCGGATGGCGGCGGTCTCGTGTTCGATGTCGAGGATGCGCCTGTGGGCGGCATGGGACTGGGCGCCCTGCTCGATGGCGTCGAGAAGCCGGGTTATGCGCTGCTCGCCCTCGGTGAGCGCGGTGGCGAGGCGTTCGCGCCGGCAGGTGGATTCCTCGGCCGCGCGGCGGACGAGCTCGGGGAGATCGAGTTCTTCCAGGACGCTTCGCGACAGGAGGGGGATCACGCGGTTCTCGATAACCGCGGCGTCGATGCCGCGGGGGTTGCCGCAGGTCCCCTTCTCTCTGTGGGCATTGCACCCGTAGCGTCGTTCCCGGACGATCGTCATGGTGCCGCCGCAGACCCCGCACCGCACCAGGCCGGTGAGTGGAAGGGGCGTGTGGGCGGCGGGATTGCGGCGCCGATCCTGGCCGGCTTGGCGGCGGGTCTGAACGCGGTTCCAGAGCGCATCGTCGACGATGCGCAGTTCCGGGACGTCCTTGACGAGCCAGTCGGCGGGCGGGACGGGGCGAGCCTGGCGCTTTCCGGTGTCGGGGTCGCGGATGAATTTCTGGCGTCCGTAGACGAGACGCCCGCGATAGAGTTCGTTGTTGAGGATGCCGTTGCGGCGGCCGCGGTGGCCGTTGATGGTGTTGGAGCCCCAGGCCCCTCCGCGCGGCCCCGGGATGCCTTCGCGGTTCAACAGGGCGGCGATGCGGCGGGTGCTCATGCCGTCGGCATAGAGGCGGTAGATGCGTCGCACCGTCTCGGCCTGTTCGGGGTGGATCTCGCGCAGGCCGCGCAGCGCCTTGCCCTGCTCGTCGATCCGGTTGGCGTTCCGGTAGCCGTAGGAGAGCCCGCCCGGGATGCGCTTGGCGTGGACGGCGCCGATCTGGCCGCGCCGCGTCTTGGAGGCGAGGTTGTCGAGCCAGGCCTGGTTCACCAGCCCGCCGATGCTGACGTGGATGGATTCGATCTCTCCTTCCTGCAGCGTTACGAGGCGGACGCTCCAGAAACGCAGCCGCTTGTAGATGCCGGCGATGTCTTCCTGGTCGCGGCTTATGCGATCGAGGGACTCGGCGCAGACCAGGTCGATGAGGCCGTATTTGGCGTCCTGGAGGAGCCGTGCCAGGCCGGGGCGGGACTGGGTGATGGTGCCGGTCGCCCTGGCATCGGAGTGGACCCGGATGGCATGGACCCCCATCTCGCGCAGCTTTGCGCGGCAGAGACGCACCTGGTCGTCGATCGATCGCGGGTCCTGGAGATGGCTGGAAAACCGCGCGTAGATGGCCGCGCGGATGGGAGCTGGCGGGGTGCTGTTCATACGTCACCTGGATCTCGGGAAGTCGAACTCGCGACCGCCGTCGCCGGCTGCGACGGGAGGCGGGAGGATTACGGCGGCTGCACCGGAGAGCTTGACCGGAAGAGCGCCGGGCGGGCTCCGGGGGGTGTTGGGGCGTGGCCTTGCCGGATGAGAGTTGACCGGGAGCCGTGCAAAACCGTGAGCTACGGAAGCGAGAACGGTGAGAACCGCGGGCGCTGCCCGGGCGATTTCAAGAGCACGCCGATCGGCGTGTACTCGCGGTGTCGGTGAAGCCCCCTGAGTCAGTGGAGCCCGGAGGCGTCGGGATCGGCCATCGACGTGGCGGCGAGGGCTGTCCACTGCTGGCGGTCGAGGCCGAGGCGCCTGTTGAGCTTGTCGCAGATGTTCTCGGCGTCGGCCACGGTGAGCGCCACCATGGCGGTGGGCACGTAGCCCGGCATGTCCTGGAAGACGATTCGGATCTGCTGCACGTCGTCCTCGAATTCGTAGGACGGGGTGAAGGCGTAGACGGGATTGTCGGGGAGCGTGTGGGACTGCGGCATCGGACGGTCCTCGCGGGGGTTGCGGCGGGGCGGAACGGATCAGGCGGTCTCGGCGACGGGCCAGTGCTGCATGACCTGCTGGAGCGCGGCGGTGGTGGGCGCGAAGACCCGGGTCCGCCAGGAAACGATCTCCGTGGTGCACCCGGCCCGCTTGAGGGCGGCGAGATCCCGGTCGGTCGGGCCGTCGATCTCGATGCGCTCGGCGCCCATGTGGCGTCGCCGCGCGATCCGCCAGCCATTGGCGAGCCGGACGCTGGTGCCGCGCGTCATGATCTCGTCGCGCAGCTCCTCGGCGGAGAGCGCGGGACCGCCGCCGAGGCCGAAGGCGGCGCGGACGTCGCGCACCTCGTCGGCCCGGAGGATGCGCCCGATGAGCTGCTGGCCGTCGTCGGCGGTGACGCGGCGGACCCGCAGGCTGGTTTCCGGCAGGCGGTCCCAGATGGGAAGGAGCAGGCCGGCGACGAGCCAGAACCGCGATTCGGTGTGGCTGGGCAGCGACCGGATCTCGGCATCCCAGAGATTGCGCCAGGTGGGTTCGTCCGCCGGCGCCCAGTTGGAGGCGGCAAGGGCCTTGCTGGCGATCGTCTCGGGCTCGCGGGGGCGCATCAGGCGGAAGCGGGTCTCGACGCCGCCGTCGTCGAGCATGCGCGAGGGGGCCGGCATGACGAGGGCGGCGCGGTTGGACTGGGCGTTAACCACCAGCTCGGGCGTCTTGTCGGAGCCGCGGCGGAGCATCGCGAGAGCGTCGTCGGCCGAGAGGGGTTGGAGACGGTCGCGCCTGACGATCTCGGCGATCTCGGTTTCGGCCCGGGTCGTGGGGTGGACGAAGACGGTCTCGCGTTCGGCGACGGTGAGCGAGTCGGACCGCACGGTCTCGACGCCGAGGTTGAAGACGCCGGCCTCGATGGCGGCGGCGATATTGGCGTCGATGCGCGTCTCGAGCGCCGCGAACAGCGTGTTCTGCTCGTCGATCGGGAGCGCCAGCAGGCGGTTGAGGAACTGCGACATGGGCGGCAGGTCCTCCTTCAACGCGCCTTCGTGGGTGAGCTTGAGGCCGGTGGCTTCCTCGAAGTCCTGCAGCGACCACCCCTCGATACGGCCGCGCCACAGCGCGCTGTAGAACTGGCGCAACGCCGCCTTCGCGTAGGCGCTCTCGAGGTTGTCGCTCTCGCGGAACAGCGCGGTGTCTTCGCCGCCCATGGCGGTCTGGGAGTCGCGCTGGCCGCGCGTGATGGCGCCGAGCGAGTCGAGGCGGCGCGCGATGGTGGCGATGAAGCGGCGTTCGCCCTTGACGTCGGTGGCCACGGGGCGGAACAGCGGCGCCGAGGCCTGGTGGGTGCGGTGGGTGCGTCCGAGCCCCTGGATCGCCTGGTCGGCGCGCCAGCCGGGCTCCAGCAGATAGTGGATGCGGCGTTCGGTGTTGCCGCAACCGAGATCGGCGTGGTAGCTGCGCCCGGTGCCGCCGGCCATGGAGAAGACGAGGATGCGCTTGGTTCCGTCCATGAACGCGGCGGTTTCCGCGAGGTTGGCGGAGCCGGGGCGGGACCTGAGCGAGAGGCGTGAGCCCCTGGCGTCGACCATGCGCAGGACGCGCCGCGAGCGCCCGGTCACCTCGGCGACCGCGTCGTGCCCGAAATGCTGCATGATCTGGTCGAGGGCGGAGGTGACGGGCGGAAGGGCCGCGAGCTTCTGGATCAGGGCATCGCGCCGCTGCAGCGCTTCCCGGCAGATGACGGCGTGGCCGTGCTCGTCGAAGACGGGACGCGCGAGCAGGTTGCCCTCGTCGTCCTCGAAGGCCTCCTGAAGCTGGACCGGGAAGGCGTGCTCGAGGAAGTCGAGCACGTATTCGCGCGGCGTGAGGTCGATCGAGAGATCGTCCCACTCGGAAGCGGGGATGTCGGCGATGCGGCGTTCCATCAGCGCCTCGCCGGTGGAGACCAGCTGAATGACGGCGGAGCGCCCCTGCTCGAGGTCGGCCTCGATCGCGCGGATCGTGGACGGGCACTTCATCGCGGTGAGCAGGTGGCCGAAGAAGCGCTGCTTGGCGCCCTCGAAGGCGGACATGGCCGCGGACTTGGCGTTTCGGTTGCGGGTGCCTTCGTCGTCCTCGATGCCGGTGGCCTTGAGCGCCTCCCGGATGTTTCGGTGGATGATCTTGAAGGCGTCGGCGTAGGAATCGTAGATGCGGCGCTGCTCGGGGGTGAGCCTGTGCTCGAGGATGTCCACCTCGATTCCGTCGTATGAGAGGACGCGGGCCTGGTAGAGGCCGAGGGCCTTGAGGTCGCGCGCGACGACTTCCATGGCGGCGACGCCGCCGGCGTCCATGGCCTGGACGAACGCGGCCCGGTTCTCGAAGGGGGTGTCGATGGTGGCCCAGAGGCCGAGGCGGGTGGCGTAGGCGAGACCCTGCAGGGTCGAAGCGCCGGTGGCCGAGACGTAGACGATGCGGGCGTCGGGGAGCGCGTTCTGGAGGCGGAGCCCCGCCCTCCCCTGCTGCGACGGCCTGACGGCGCCGCGGTTCCCGGTGCCGCCGGAGGCGTTGGCCATGGCGTGTGCCTCGTCGAACACGACGACCCCGGAGAACGCGTGGCGCATGGCTTCATCGGTGCCGCCGGCGAGCCAGCCCACGATCTGCTCTAGCCGCGAGATCTTCCCTTCCCGGGCCGGCGATCTGAGCGTGGCGTAGGTGGCGAACAGGATGGCTTCGCCGTGCGGGATGGGCGCTCCCTGGCGGAACTTCGAGATGGGCACGATGTCCTCGGCGCGGCCGCCGATCGCCGTCCAGTCGCGCCGCGCGTCCTCGATCAGCTTGTCGGAATGCGATAGCCAGAGCGCGCGGCGGCGGCCCCGGAGCCACTGGTCGAGGACGATGGCGGCGACCTGGCGGCCCTTGCCGCAGCCGGTTCCGTCTCCGAGCATCCATCCCCGGCGGAAGCGCACCGGCTCCGAGACAGTTTCGCCGTCGATGGTGTCGGGATCGGCGTCCGCGGCGTCGTCGCTGCCCTCGTCGGGCTCGACGGCATCCTCCGCCTCGCTGTCGGTGCGGTGCACCGTCTCCCATCCCGCCCCGATCCTGTAGAGCGCGGAAAGATGGTTCCGATGGGCTTCGCCGGCGAGGGCGATGCTTTCGATCTGGGCATCGGACAGCAGGCCGTCGGCGACGACGCATTCGGGGAGGAGCGGCCGGTAGGAGGGGGCCGGATGCGCGACCGCGGCCATGGCGGCGGACTGCACGAGCGGGGTGGGGTGCGCTTCGGCGCCGGCGACGAGGACCGCGCCCGGACGCCACGGGGCGTAGGGGCCGCTGTCCTGGCCCGGGGCGGCCGCGGGCGTGGCGGCGGCCGTGGTGTAGCGCAGCTCGGAAACCGGCCCCCATTCGTGCTCGCTGGATCGGTCGGCGGGTTGCCTGGCGGGCACGGGGGGTCGGGGGACCGGCGCCGGCGGCGAGGCCGGCCGGCCGAAGAGATCGGCGAGCGGCCGGGTCTCTGCCGGGAGCCGGGCGGGCACTCCGGCCTGTATGGCGGACAGCAGGGACTGGCGGTCCTCCGCGATCGCGTCCGCGTCGAGGGTGCCGATGGCGGTCGCATCGGCGCCGCGGTCGAGCACCGTGATGCGGGTCTCGAAGCTGGTGCCCCTGCGCGCGTAGGCCCGCCCGGAAATCGCGGTCGTGAAGACCGGAACGGCCGGCGGATCGAGGCTCGCGAACGCCTCTTTCCAGGCCGCCGACGCCGGGGAGCAGGACGACGCGGAGATCGTCACCAGCCTGCCGCCCAAGGGAAGCATCGATGCGGCCGATCGGATGTGCTTCAGGCCGGCGTGGCGGCGGGTGCGCTCGATGCCGGGGCTGGCCGAGAAGGGCGGGTTCATCAGGATGACGGTGGGGCGCAGCTCCGGCAGGCGGTCGGCGATCGATTCGGCGTTGTGCGTGGTGACGGCCGACGCCGGGAAGAGGGAGGCGAGGAGCTGCGAGCGGACCGCCCCGATCTCGTTGAGATGCAGCGCCTCGAGGGGTTGCGTTCCGAGCGCGCACTGCGCCATGACGGCGAGCATTCCGGTGCCGGCGGACGGTTCCAGCACGACGTCGCCCGGGCGGATCGCGGCGGCTTGCAGCGCGGCGTAGGCGAGCGGCAGCGGGGTGGAGAACTGCTGGAGCCGGATCTGGTCCTCGGAGCGCCGGGTCTGGGAGGGCTCGAGGGCGGCGACCTTCCGCAGCATGGCGAGCATCGCGCCCGGGCCGTCGGGCGAGCTGCCCGCCTGGCGGCGCATGGCGCGGCCGTAGCGCTGCAGGAATAGCACCAGGGCCGCCTCGGCGGCCTCGTAGGCGTCCTTCCACGACCAGGCGCCGTCGGCGTCGGTGCCGTCGAATGCGGCGGTCATGGCGCTGCGCAGCGTGGCGGCGTCGAGGGGCCGGCCGGCTTCGAGGCTGGACAGCAGGGCGTGGGCGGCGTCGAGACAGGCAGTGGCGACGGGGGTGTGGGGGCGCGGCGAGATAGGGGTGGTCGCCGACGTGGGGATGAGGGCAGGCGCGGTCTGAGATGCGTGCGAATCGAGCATCCGGGACTCCGGTATTGGGGAGAGAGGATCGGGAGCGGGCGCGCGCGGAGCCGGCGGCCGCGCCCCGGGCGGGCGGACCGTCCTCTTCCCGGCGCCGAAGCGGTGGGAGGTGCCTAGAGCAGGCCCTTCTGGCGGAAGCTGAAGACGCCGGACGCGGTGACGATCAGGTGATCGTGCAGGGCGACCTCGATGAGCTTCAGCGCGTCGCGGAGCTTTTCGGTCATCGAGATGTCGGCGCGCGAGGGCTGGGGCGAGTTCGAGGGGTGGTTGTGGACGACGATCATCGCGGCCGCGCTGGCATCCAGCGCCCGGATGCAGACCTCGCGGGGGTATAGCGGCGTGTGGTTGATGCTGCCCCGCTGGTGGCACTCGTCGCGGATGAGCCGGTTCCGGGTGTCGAGATGGAGGAGATGCAGTTCCTCGACGGAGCGGTGGGCGGCGAGCGTGCGGCAGTACTGGACGACGAGGTCGTAGGTGTTCAGCACGGGATTGACGATTTCCGGGACCGCGGCGCGGGCGTGCCGGACAGCGAGGGCCTCGGCGGTTTTGAGGAGGGCAATCCGGGCGTCGTCGAGCCCTGCGAGGGAGCGGAGTCGGTCGGCGGGCGCCGCGATCGCGCGCGGGGCGGTGCCGAAGCGGGTGAGCAGGAGGTTCGCGAGCTCGCGGGCGCGGAATGGGGGTTCGGCGGCGCTCAGCAGAAGTTCGAGGAGATCGGCGTCGTCGAGCGACCGGGCATCGGCAAACAGTCCGGCGCGAAGGCGGGACGCATTATCGGCGGGAAGGGGCTCGGTGACGGCCGCGCGGGCGGCGAAGAGCGGCATCTCGAACTCGGCGGCGTCGGGATTGTCGAAGAGGTCCATGTCCGGATCCGGGGTGTGGGGTTGCAAGGGGCGGCTGGCTCGGAATCCGCTGGCCGCCCCTTCTCCGGCTGCACCGTCGCCTGGCGCGGCGGGGTCAGGCGCTGGAGGGAGGCGCGTCCGGATCGTTCCAGCCGACGATCCGGACATGGGCGGCGCCCGAGACCGAGACGTCGGGGGTGCCGTCGTGGCGTCTCGCGACGGTGACGACGGGCCTGGCGCCGGCCGGCGGCGCGGGGTCCGGGAGCTCGCGGGTGACCGCGAATCGGGGATGCACGAAGCGGAGCCGGACGGTGCCGTCCGAGACCTCGACCGAGCCGGGCGGCGGCTCGCCGTAGAGGGTGACGGTCGGCGGAGGACCGTCGCGCGTGTAGGCTTCGGGGACGGGTACAGGCGTGGCGTCGCCATAGGGCGGTTCCGGTCGGTCGGTGGCGAGTATTTCGTGGACGTAGGCGTCCGAGGCGTGGTCGGTGCTCTTCCACGCCTCCGCGTCATCGGGCTGTTCGATGGCGAGCCGGCAGGTCTCCTCCACGCTGTCCGCCTCGACCGTCACGGTTGCGCCGAAGCAGACGTCGTAGAGCAGGTTGATTTCGTACGAGGTCATGCGGGCACCCGCTCGCAGTCGGGCGCCGGTCCGAGCGAAACCGAGACCTTGCCGTTGGCGACGGCGATATCGACCTTGCGGTCGCGCGGCATGACCCAGAGCACTTCGCGCCAGATCGCCTGATGGATGACGTGCCTGAGGCCTTCGTCCTCGGATGCGAGCAGGGAGAGGGCGATGCGCATGGCCTCCTCGTCGAAGCGGCTCTTCTGGGTTTCGTGGCTGTCGGCGTCCGCGTCGTCGGAGGGGGTGAAGAAGCTGCGGTGGATGAGCTCGGCGAGCTCGTCGGCGTCGATGTCGCTGCCGGCGGTGACGAGCGGGTCGATGTCGTCGACGTAGCAATCCTCGTCGTTCATGAAGATGACGTCGGCGGGGATCTCGAGATCGCGGACATGATCTCCGGATTCGGAGACGTGGAGGCGGATCGCGATGGCGTCCGGGCGGGCGTCGAACTTGAAGGGTTCCGCCGGGACGGCGTCGGAGGCCGTCGGGGCGTCGTTCTGCAGGGGCTCGACGACGGTATGGGTGCGGCCGCCGTGGGTGACGTCGATCGAGAAGTCGGTGACGCGCGGCAGGGAGTCGTACCAGGCGTAGCCTTCGAGGCGGCGGTCCGGGGCGAAGAGCCGGTGCGCCATGCGCGCCTTCTGGGCGGCGCGCCAGATCGCCTGGCCGTGATGGGTCTCGGGCTCGGCCGCCATGATGAGGGCGCTGGGGCGGAGGGCGTCCCAGCCGGGCGGAGCGTGCCAGTGGTCGATATCGGCGACGGGCGGGCGCCAGGGTTCGAGCGCAGGCGGGAGCTGCTGGATGCGGATGCCGGCGTCGGCGGCGCGCTTGTGGTGGCCGTAGGAGAGGCGCGGGCGGGTTTCCTGGGCTGCGATCGCGCGGTAGATCGCGAGCAACGCCTCGCGGCGCATGGAGCGCAGGAAGTTGTTGACCACGGGCTCCTTGCGGGCGGGCAGGACGAGCTCGAATTCCGGGCAGGCGCGAATGTGGGCGCGGACCGACCAGACCCCGCCCGTGATGCACTCGAGGGTGGGAAGGCCCGCCTTGAAGGTGCGGCCGTGGAAGTTGACGTCGGGATCCGGGTAGGGCCGGTACTCATTGCGGTATATGCCGAAGGTGAGGCCTCGCCAGGTCTCGGTGTAGATCGCGCGGTCGAGGAAGTACTGGAAGGTCAGCTCGCGGCCGTTGAAATGGACCGGCAGGGGAAAGTGGCGGGCGCAGGAAGCGAGCGATGATTCGACGGAGTCGGGGTTGCGTTCGGTGATGAAGGTGATCGCGGTGCCGTGCGGGGTGGGCGCGGTGTCGTCGGGGAGGACGGGCGCCGGGCTTTTCCCGAGAAAGGCGTTGGGGCAGATCTGTGCGCGCCACGCCGGCGCCGGGGCGGCATCGCTGAGAGGGCGGGACGCAATGGCGCAGCCGTGTTTGGCGAGCGCGTAGAAGCCGATGCCGGCGGGATCTTCGAGCGATGCGGTCTGGGTAGACCAGGCGCTTTCGCCGAAGGAGAGGACGATGGCCGGGTCTGGGATGCCGGCGCCGTCGTCGCTCACGGTGACCGACCAGCGGTCCGCGGTGAGCGGCGCGGTGGCGACGTGGATCGCGGTGGCGCTGGCGCGGCGGGCGTTCTGCAGCAGCTCGACGAAGATGTCGTCGAGGGTCGCGTTGAAGAAGCGGCTCACGCGCTCGATCGCGTCGTGGTGGACGCGAGCGCGGATGCTCGGGGGATAGGCGGAGTCGGGTTGCATCGGGGTCTCCCGGTGATGCGGATAGAAGGGCGCGCCTCGCGACGGGGTCGCCGCGGGGCGCGCGGGGTCGCCGTGGGATCAGGTGCGGCGGAGGAACTCGGGGATGTCGAACGCCTCGTCGCCGGCGGGGTGGCCGTTGACGGCATCGACGTGGTTGACGATGACGCGCGGGCCGCCGTCGGCGGTCGGGATCGCGTTCATCGCGTCGATAGCGTCGGAGACGGAGGGCGCGGCGTCGTCCTTGGGGGTTGCGGGATCCGGATGGACGACGAACTGGCCGTTGGCGGGCTTGCCGGGGTCGTGCTCGGTGTCGGCAGGCGCAGGGTCGTGGGTGTCGACTTCGGCGGGCGCGGCGGTGGCGGGATCTTCGTCGGGTGCGGGGTCCGTGGTGTCGGGATCGTCGGTGACCGGTCCGGTGTCGAAGGCTGCGAAGCCAGGCATCGTCCAGGCGAGCGCGGCGGCGCGACGCTCGGGCGAGATGCTCGCGGGGATGTCGTCCCCGGCGGCGAAGGCGCGGTGCATGGCCTGGGCGAGGACGGCCTTCTTGTCCTTGGCGTGCGATGCCGCCCATTCGTTGCCGAGGGTGGCGCGGGCGATGTCGAGCACCTGCGACTTCTTGATGCGGGACCAGAACATGTCCTCGCTGGGACGCGCTTCGGCGGCGAAGTCGATGTCGAGGCGGGCCACGGTCGCTTCGAGCTCGGGGCGGGCGGCGTGCTCGAAGGCGAGCTGCCCCTTGACGGTACGGGCGACGCAGGCCGCGAACAGGTCCTGCTTGGCGTCGTCCGGGAGTACGCGGAAGAGGGCGAAGGCTTGGTGGTCGTCGTCGACGGTGAGCCAATCGAGGCTCAGATGGGAGCGGTCCGCCAGATCCGCTTCGGCCGGGCTGTGGACGGCGAAGGTGTCGTCGTTCGCGCGGAGGTGGGGGCGGTCGGGGGTCTCGCGGATCGCGATTTCGAGCGCGGAGGAGTGGTAGCCGGGGGTGAAGACGGACCGCGCGGCCTGGAAGACGAAGAGGTCGAAGGCGGCCCCGAAGTCCTTGGAGAGGCGGGCCTTGACGATCGTGGTGCGGATGGCCCGCATGTCGTCGGCGAGACCGATGCCGATGCCGGCTTGCTTGCGGGCCTCGGCGGCCGGATCGGCGGAGCGTTCGGGGGTGTTGAGCCGCGGGAGGGCCACAGTGTTGCGGTGTTCGGAGGAAGCCGTCGTGTCGCCGTTGCCGGAGGCGTCCGAGGCGGCGGTGTCGGCGGGGATGTCATCGGGCCGCACCAGGCCGGCGATGATCTGCGCGGTTCCGTCCTGGGCCACGGTGACGATGCAGCCGGATATCGCCTTGTCGGAATCGGCGTAGGCGGCTCGGGCGTCGACCTGTTCCTGGAGCTCGTGGAGGCGGCGGTCGAGGTCCTCGGCCTCGACGACGAGGTCCTCGGTCCAGTCCTCGTCGTCGATGTTGCCGAGCTCGTCCTGGCGGGTGAGGAGCTTGTCCCGTTCGGCGGCTTCCTCGGGGGTGGGCTGGGCCGGAACGGGGTGGACGCGGCCGTAGCGGGCGGTGGTGTTCCAGTCCACCTCCAGACGGGCCTCGGCCCATTTCCACTCCCTGGCGAGGGGCAGGGCAATGTCCTGGAGCTGTTTCTGGGCGAGCTTGTCGAGGAGGCGCGGATCTTCGAACCAGACGCAGGAATCGTGCTCGGCGGCGAACAGGTCGCGGTCGAGCGCGCCGCCTGCGGCCTCGTAGGCGTCGGGGCCGACGAAGCGGGCGATGGCGGTGTTGCCGGGCACCCGCGTCTCGGTGAGCAGGCGCTTGATCTGCCAGGCGCTGGGCCGGTAGCCCTGCTCCGAGACCTGTTCCCAGGCGGCGAGCTGGCGCGCCGGATCGGCGGTGACGGCGAAGGCCTTGAGGCATTCGAGGTCGATCTCGTCCTGCCGGTAGGCGGTGAGCAGCTCGGGCACGACGTTGCCGAGCCGGAGGCGCTGCTCGACGGTGCGTTCGGCGACGCCGAAGCGGGCCGCGATGGAGGCAACGGTCGCGCCGTCGCCGGCGAGGGTGGCGAAGGCTTCGACCTGGTCGGCTGGGTGCATGGCCGTGCGGACCACATTCTCCGCGAGGGAGATCTCCGATGGCGAGGCGTTGGCGGGGACGACGCGGCAGGGCACCGGCATGTCGGGCGGGACCTGGCCTTCCTCGGCGAGATCGACGAGGGCCTTGTAGCGGCGGCCGCCGGCGACGACGGCGTAGAGATCGGAGGTGTCGTCGACCGCCTGGACGACGAGGTTGGAGAGGACGCCGAGGGAGGCGATCGAGGCCTTGAGCTCGGCGGCGGCGTGGAGGCCGGGATCGGTCTTGCGCACGTTCTCGTCGGAGAGCGAGAGCTTGTGAAGGGCGATGAGCAGGACGTCGGTGGGGCGCTGGCTGTCGGCGGGGCGCATGGGCGTCTCCTTGCGGATGGGGATGAGCGGCGACGGGCGTCTCCGTGCCCGCCGCGTCTATCCGAAGGACGCCGGCCTTCCTTTGTTTGGAGCGGGTGCTGAGTGGTGTGTGTGGGTTGGTTGAGGAGCTCCGCGATTCTTATTCGATGGTGTCGGAGGCGGAGTCGGGATGGGATGCGCGATCGGGTTCGATTCCGGTGATTTCGGGAAGGGTTTTTCGGGAGGGGGAGAGGGTGTGCCCGAGTCTGCGTTCGAGACGGACGTAGCGCGCGTAAACATCGGGGCGCAGGCGGGCCGCGGTGGTGAGATCGGAGCGGGAGCCGAAGATGCAGAAGGAGCAACTGCAGCGGCCGAGGCCAAGCCCGTAGACGGGGTGCGGGGTCTGGCCGGCGGCGCGGATGGTGTCGAAGACCTGCGCTTCGTCGAGGTCGAATATGGGAAGCCAGTCATACCAGGCGCGGCCCGCCCTGGAGTTGCGGTGGTTGAACTGCCAGGGCGGGCGGCGGGCCCGATCGGCGCTTTCATCGCGGCGAATGCCCATGGCGTTGACGATGCGGCCGCGGAATTGCGGGTTGGCCTTGAGGTAGCGCCTGAGTTCCCGTTCGATCGGCGTTCTCTTGAAATCCGAGGTGCAGTAGCGGCGTCTCCGGTCCGGAAACCGGCCGCGGCGTTCGATGCGCTGAAGCAGGGTTTCTCCGGAGGCGATGGGCGCCAGGATGAGGGGGATGCCGGCGGGCAGGGTCGCCTCAATGTGCTCCATCGTACCGGGCCATTCGGCTTCGGCGAGCGGGGCGTGGACGGCGACGAGCTGGTCGACGGGGAGGTGCCGCGCCAGCAGGATCGTCATGGCCTGACTGTCCTTGCCTCCTGAATGATTTATCGCCAGGAGGGCGCCGCAGTCGATGAGCTCGCGGCAGCGGCCGGGGATGGTGAGTGAGGACGCGCGCCGGCGCGGCGGACGCGGGATCGTGGGTGCGGTGCGCCGGGTGATGAGCGGATTGGGCGGAGGCCGTTGTTGGGGGATCATCGGGATCTCCGGAGTTGTGCGGGAAGGTGGTGCCGTGCTGCACTTGTACCGGCGGCGAAGGGAGACGGTGATGAAGAGAATCTGGAGGTCCACGGGAATTCTTGCACTGGCGGTTGGGTTGGTGGGGGGCGGTCCGGTCGCTAACGCATGCGAGACGACGTCGCGTGAGATCCGGGGGCAAACGCATACGGGCTGCTTCGTCGAGGGGAAGCTTGAGGGACCGGGAATTATCGCGTTCGGAAACGGCGACCGGTACGAAGGATCGTTCACGAGGGGGCTGCGCGAGGGGCGGGGCACGATGGTCTTCGCTGACGGTCGGCGTTACTCGGGCACCTGGGCGGGGGACCGGCCGCACGGGCGCGGGATGTTCACCGAGCCGTCGGGAAACCGCTACGAGGGGGAGTATCGGAACGGCCGGCGCGAGGGGTACGGGGTGATGACGACGCAGGGGGGTGTCTCGCGTTACGAGGGCGAGTGGCGCGGACAAGGAACACGGTTACGGATATCGTCGTTTCGGCGACGGCAGGGAGTATTTTGGTGAATACGCGGCCGGGCGCCCCCACGGCAGGGGAGCGCTCACGGTCGAGGGCACGCGGTTCGAGGGGCGGTTCGAGCGCGGGCAGCTGATTGGGGCGGTCGTGGCGACGCTGCCTGACGGAAGGTCGGTGCGTGGGCGCATGTCCGGGGACAGGTTCGTCCCGGACACGTAGGGGTCATGGCGGTCCGCTGGGAATTCGGGAAAGCAAATGACGGCTGGAGCCGTCGGCGGCCGAAGCGCAGTGAGGGGTAGAGGGGGCGAGTCTAGAGCAGTTTGATCGCGGCTATGATCGCGACAATAGTGCCGACCTGCATCCCGGCGGTCCATTTGAGGGTGTCGAAGGCCCTGTCGGAAAGCTGGTTCCTGAGTTCGTCGAGCTTGCGGGTCATCCTGGTTTCGAGCTCGGCGATCTCGGTGCGCACCTCGGCGATCTCGGTGCGCAGCTCGGCGATCTGCTTGCTGACCGAGAGCTCGAGGTGCTCGAAGTCGGTGCTGGTGGCGAAGTTTTCCTGGATCAGCCTTGTGGTCAGGCGGACTTGCGCGACGGCGTGCTCGCGTGGGATGCCAGCGTCGGAAAGTTCCTCGATCGCGGCGTTGGTATCGAAGACAACCGTGCCTTGTGCCATGTCGGTATCCTATGTTGTCGAGCCGGGCTTGTGAAGAAGCCGTGGTGGGAATGGAACGGTCAGGGGGCTGCGTTGGGGCCGGTTCAGCCGAAACGCTCGCCGTCGGCGGTGAAGGTGTGGTCGTTCATCGCGAGCATTTCGTCGACCGCCTCGTCGGAGGTCTGGTGCCAGTATTCGCTCTCGAGCTGGCGGTAGAGCCAGCGGGCGAGATCGCGGAGGGCTTCGGCGATGGTGTCCTCGGCGTCGGCCGTCATGGGCTGCCAGGTGGCGCTGTCGCGCTCGGCCGAGATCGCCATGCTGTATTCGTGGTAGTAGCGGTCGCGATGTTCGATCCGGGCGTGGCACTGGTAAAAGTTGCGGCGCTGGACCGCCTGGAGGCTGTCTGCGATGGCGTGCAGCCGGGTGTCGAGCGGGGCATGGATCCGGATGGAGGCCGCCGCGCCCCGGGCGTAGGAGTAGGTGCCCTCGAAACATGCGCCGTCGCCTTGCGACCAGAAGCCCCGGAAATAGATGTGCGGTAGGTCGCGGGTGGCGCCGCCCACGAGCCGTGCGGGGCTGGTGCGCAGCGCAATGCCGAGAATGCTGCAGATGGTCTTGAAGTCCTCGTAGACGAAGTCGTACCAGGCATGGTCCATGCAGTGCTGGCGGTACCAGGCCCGGGCGGCGTGCTTGGCGGAGTCACAAAGTTCGCCGATCGGGTAGACGACGGTTTCGATGATCTGCGGCATGGTGGCGCTCCGTCTAGGTGTTGCGGGTGCGTGGGGTGGGGATGTCGATGCGCTCGCCCCAGGGTTCGCGGTTCCTCTCGGACGGCCTGGGGCCGTAATTGACCCAGACGACGGGAAAATCGGGTCGGGTGTCGGGGTAGTCGCTGCAATCCATGTCGGTGAAATAGAGGCAGACCGCGGGCCGGATGTGCTGCTCGGCGAGCCGCGTGAAGCCCGGCCGGAAATCGGTGCCGTAGCGGCCTTTGACGTCGATCCGGAGCGGCAGTTCGTGGGGGTGGTAGTGCTGCTCGTCCTGCAGCGCGGCGTCGACCTGGAGGACGATGACGCGTTCGGGTTCGATCTCGGCCGCGACGTTGCGGATCTCCGACCAGAAGGCCGCGAGCATGTCGCGGTCGACGGAGCCCGAGCTGTCGATGATGATCGCGATGGCGTCCATGCCCTCGGATCGGATCGACGGCAGATAGAGCCCGGAATCGATGAAGCGGCGGTTTGGAGCGGACCAGCTGTAATCGCGCGCCGCGCTGTCGGTCATGTAGCGGCGCAGCAGCGAGCGCCAGTCGAGGGTGCTGCGGTGGGCGGCGTCGATCGTCTCCTTGACGGCGCCGGGGGCGTTGCCCTGTGCGCGGGCCAGGTTGAGGGCCTGGTGCATGGCCTCGTCCCAGTCCTGTTCCTCCTGTGTGAAGTCGGGGGCGTCGGCATTCCCGGAGGTGTCCGCGCCCGGCGCGGCGTCCATGATCTCGCCGGTGCCCGATGGGTCGCTGCTGGGGCTCTCTCCGGGGTCGGTGTCGGTCTCGGTGTCGGTGTCGGGATCGCCGCCGGGCGCATCGTTGGATGGGGTGTGGGGATCGCCGGGGGTGTTGGGGGTCGGCGAGGGTGTGCCGTCGCGATCGTCGCTTCCGTCGCCGGCGCCGGCGGGGGGTGGCGGAGGCGAGCCGGAAGGAGACGGCGGGGGCTGCGCTTCGTCGTCTGGGTCCGGTTCGGGCAGGCGGTCGTAGGCTTCCTCGGCGCTGAGGTCGGCCCACGCCTCGGCGTCGGGCGGCAGCTGAAACCCGGCGTCCTTCAGCAGGTGGTGGGTGACGAGCTGGGAGGCGCGCTGCCAGCGCTCCGGGTCGCGGTCGCCGCGCCGGGTGTGGTGTTTCAGCGCGCAGGCGAGCACGACGCGGCCGATCGCGGTCTTGATGAGGTGGGCGTCGGTGGTTGCGACCCAGTCCGGTGAGTAGCGGATCTCCTTGCCGTCGCTCGCGAGCGTCTGCCGCGAACGGTCGGGACGGATCGGGAGGCGGAGCGCCAGGCTGCCGAAGAAGGGCTGGTCGTTCAGCAGGGCGAGGACGCAGTCGCTGATCCGGGCGGCGGATTCGCGGTCGGCGCGGGTGCGCATCAGGCCACCTCCCTCTCAGGCTGTGGGAAGGAGCCGAAATAGCCCGCGAACTGCTGGGCGAGATCGTCTGCGTCGCGCTTGACCTGCTGGCGAAGGGCGGGATCGAAGCCGGGCGACGGGCGGAGCGCGGCCGGATCGGCGCTGGCGATCTTGCGCTTCACCTGGTCGCAGAGGGCGGCGAGCCCGTGATCGTCGAAGATGTTGAGGCGCGGCACGATATCGACGAGCTCGCGGATGTTCTCGATCATCGAGTCGCGGAAGACGAGCGGCTTGCCCTCGTCGTCCTCGCGCAGGCGCTCGGAGACCCGGTCGACGGCCTCGGCGAGGCGGCGGTAGAGGTCGGTGATGGCCTCGCCCAGGCGTTCCGCGTTGTGCGCCTCGATATCGCGCTTGACCCGCTCGGTGTCGTCCGAGGCGAGGCGCGCCATGAAGTGGTCGGCGTCCGGGACCGGCGTGATGCGGTAGCGCACCGAGAACTTGCCGATCAGGGCCTCCTTGGAGGGGTAGTCCTCGACGCGGAAGAGCTTGCCGAGGTTGAGGCGCGCCTCGTCGACATTGCTGTCGTAATCCTCGATGAAGCGGGTGCGCTCGCGGACCATGCGCTCGCGGACCCCGTGGAAGAGCCGGACGTAGTGGTCGTAGTTGGCGACGGTGAGCAGCCGCGCGCCCTTGTCGTCCCAGGGAAGGGTCTGGGCGTAGTGGGTCTTGCGAGCGTCGCTGATGGTGGCGGTGAGCGCCGCGAAAGCGGCCTTGGGCAGCAGCAGCTTGTTGTAGCGGCCGGCGGAGCTGGCGGCGTCGTGGCTGGCGGCGACGTGGTCGCTCGCCTGGCGGTCGTAGCGGCGGCCGGACCAGGCGGTGATCCGGAGGTCGACCAGCATCGCGTCGTCGGTGAGGTTCATGCGGGGATCTCCTCGGTGGGGCGGCGGATGGTCCATTCGGGCACGCGAAGCGCCCGGGCGAGCTTGGCGATTGCGGCGTCGAGCGAGTCGCCCTGGACGCGGTAGTCCCTGGAGGGCCTGTCGCCCGGCGGGTGGTGGGTGAGGGTCCAGACCACGGGTGCGTCCTTTATTGGGTGCGGATCGCGGCCCAGCGGATGTAGGCCGGGGTGTGCTGAAGCGGGGGCTGGTTGCGGATGCAGGCGCCGACAAGGAACTCGCCGATCTCGCGGCGGAGCCGCTGGGCGTAGGTGACGATCGCATCGAGGTTGACGTCGGTGGCGAGGCGGTAGAGCGAGCCGCAAAGCGCGATCAGGGCGCTCTCGTTGCCGGGGATCGCGGCGTTCTCGGGATCGTCGAGGATCGCGCGGGGGTGGGGCAGCTCGCGCCAGACCTTCAGGAACGCCGCGAAATCGACCGCGGCCCCCTCGCCTACCGTGCCGCGGAACAGCGAGCGCTCGACGCCGGGGTCTAGATCGGCCTGTTGGTTGACGATGTTGGAGATGAATTCCCAGCTGCGCGGCGTCGGAAAAGCGTTGTCGGCGGAGTCCGGCTGGAAGTCGTAGAGCAGCTCGGGGCGCATCTGGATGAAGAACAGGACCTGGGGCGCGATGCCGTTCGAAGCGGCCCAGGCGCACCAGTCGTCGGGGTGGACGCGGATCTCCAGATGGACGAAGCGGTTGGCGAGCGGCGCCGGCATGCGGTGCACGATGGAGCGGTCCTGCTCGCGGTTGCCGCAGGCGATGACGGAGGCGCCCGGGGGCAGTTCGTACTCGCCGATCCGGCGCTCGAGGCAGAGCTGGAAGAGCGCGATCTGGACCATGGGCACGGAAGAGGGGAGTTCTTCCAGGTTGAGGAGGTGGAGCGCGGTGCTGGAGGTGGGAGGCAGGAATCCGGGCGGCGCCCAGCGGGTGCGGCCGTCCTGGTCGCGCCAGGGAATGCCGCGGAGGTCGACGGGATCGAGGAGCGGTCCGCGGATGTCCATGTACTGGTAGCCGAGCCGGTTCGCGGTCTGGTTGGCGACCTGGCTTTTTCCGCATCCCGGCCCGCCCCAGACCATGCAGGGCTGTCGGGCCTCGACGAGGACGGCGAGGGTTTCGGCGAGCTCGCTCGGGCGGAGGGTGTAGTCGGCGGAAATGGTCTGCGGTTCGATCATCGATGCGCTCCGGAGGGGACGGTGCGCGCGCCGGGACGCGCGGGGATCGTGCGGATCCGGGCGTCCGCCCCTCTCGGCGCGTGCCGGACCTTCGGGTGGAGCGGGATCGGCAATTGCGCGGTGCGCCCGCGAGGACCGGGCGAGGCGTGGGAGTGAGATGGGGCGCGGGCCCGTCAGCGTTCGGTGGCTGGGGACGGGATCAGGCGGGCGGGGTCGAATTCCGGAACAGCGGCGGTGCGGCCGCGCAGGGTTTCCATGATCCAGACCGACTGGGCTTTCCGTTGCTGGGCGGCGGAGCCGCCGTACAGGCGGGCGTCGTAGATTCGGCTGTCGAATGTGTCGCGCAGGTTTTCATCGACGATCGCGGAGATGTGTTTGGCGGTGACGGCGATGGTATAGGCGAGATCGCCGTCCGGCCATTGCGTGCCGGTGCCGGCCGAGCCGGGCGCGGCGCGCGCCGACCAGCTCTCCAAGACGGTGAAGTCCGCAGTGCTTCGCATGGTCGAGAGGGTGACGCCGATCGCAGCGTTCCCGGCCACCGCTTCGGCGGACGGCGTGAGCCCGAGCAAAGCCCCGGTCCACGTCGCAGAGCCGGACAGGCTGCGGTACCATGTCGGACCAATGTGCGAGCGCATCGAAATCGTCAGGAAGGAACGCTGATATGGCGATAGGCAAGGAACCTTGGACGATCCCGGCCGGCTCTCACAAAGAGACGGATCAAGAGGTCGAGGCTGTAGAATTCGACTTCACGGGGGGCGGATTTATCATCGAACTTCGCTTCAAGCCGGAACAGAGCCGTTCGGCGAGCGTTCGCGCGCCCCTTACGCGCGATGCTGTCGAGAGCTTGGTAAACCATTGCCCCGTGCTGACCGAACGGCTTTCCCGATGAAGGAACGGTGCGCAGTCTTCATCCTCGCTGCGATTCTCGCCGCCGGCGCGGTCGCGGAAGCGGCCACGCCAGAGAGCTTTGATTTCGTTTACGAGACTTCGCATTGCGGCAAGAAATTCGTGACCGTAACGCTCGCGAGCGGTGCCTATGCCACCTTCCGGAAATCAGACATCCAGGCCGTGGTTTCGCGCGGTTCCATACACTCGAGGAAAACGATCTTGGTCATGCGGCGCACCCTGTATGTCAGGGACGCGGCATCAGACGAGATGGGGTTTCCGAGCGTCGAATTCCCCATCCTCGCTGAGCAGCAAAAGGCGGTTGTCCAATGCCTCGACTAGGCTGGCAGATACCGTCAAAGGAACGGGCATCGAGACGATGACCGACAAGACACAGAAGCGCAAGCTCCCCGAGCCTCGCACGATCACGCTCCCCGACGCGGACTATCACCCGCCGAAGGCGGAACAGGAGAAAGAATAGGACCTGCGGGAGGCGTCGCTGAAAACGATCGGTCGGGCATTCTTCCGCCCGTTCAACATCAAGCGCGAAGGGCGCGGATAAGAGGCGGAATGTGACTATTCGCTATAATCCCCTTCTTCTCTGATTGACCAGCCATCCCGTAAGCCGCAGTTTCACGTGGTCAGGTTCATTGCCTACGATTGGCCCTGCTCCCAACTCGACGGCATATCGCCCGCCCGCGCGGGGCGAAGCTATTACAATGCATGCCCGTTGGATCATCTCAACATGCGCGGCCGGCGTCTTCCAGATGGGGCAGGGTGGTGGCGAAGGCATCGTGTGTCAGTGCCCGAAATTCCCGATTACAGCCCTTACACCGTCGATCTTGCGCAGGAAGTCCTGAGTCACAGCACAGGCCTCGCCTACGATCGCTCTTATAGATCGCGCGGAGAGGCTGCTCGCAGCGATCCAGCCTTCCCTGCGGTACGGCAACCCAGCCCAGACCTACGTCATGCCGGCAGCGATGCGCACCACGTGCTCGATCCAGACGGCTGAGGCCATCCGGCAAAATGAGGCTCTTGGGCCGACAATGGGGCCAACCGTTCAAATCGTCCAGCATTAACAACCTGCTGACGGTGGCAGAAAAATAGACGAACCTCATTGAGGTCATGCAACACTGGATTGCAAAGCCCATAGGTTACGGCATACATCGGCTACCGGATCGCAGGTCGAAAGACGCCGCGCGCCCGGCCGTTCCCCCGAGCGTCTCCGGGACCGCCGCGAACTCGAAAGATCTACCCACTGTCGCCCGGGCTCCGACGACCCCCGGTCAGTCCCCGGCCAGGTCGCGCGACTGGACACGCGAGAGGAAAACCCCGCCGCCGGGCAACCGCCCGCGCCTGGGGAATGCCTCGCCGGGTCAGGTCGAGCCTGCCCCTCCACCGAGTTCGAACTCCGGGGATCTGGCATATGTGCAGCGGCGAGGGGATGCGCCGTCGAAGGATGTTGGTGGGCCGGACGGCTTCAGGGATTTTCCGGAGACGATCCTCGATGCGCCGGACGAGGAGCGCCGGGCGCTGCTCGACTGGTACGGCGGGCCGTTCGATAACCGGGAACATGGGAGGGTAGTGACTGAATCGTGATAAACGGTTGAAATAGAGGGAGGATTCAATGCTGAGGAAATGGAGAGAAAAGCGGGCTGCAGCGAAGCGTGGCGAGTTCACCCCGGAGCAGAAGGAAGTGATCGAGGCGATGATTACGAATCGCCTGCATCTGTTTCACGAGGCCCTTGTCGAGCGCGGGCAGATCGAGCCGACGCCGATGCTCGAAATCTCAGAACTCGACTCCGTTACAGCCTGACGGCCATTTGCAGGCCGGGTTTCCGGCGATCAAATCTCTCTCTTCCGTTTTTCTGGCCGACCGGATGTTGTTCAGATGCTCATGGAAGTGGGTTGCGTTCTTTGCGAGGACGCATCCCTCGTCTATGGCGTCTTGCCTCCGCTCGCGCCGCTCGCCTTCTCCGATGTAGACGGGCACCCAGGCGTTGCCGACCATCTTGGCGAAGATGTAGTTCCCCAGACGGTTGTCTGGAATGTGGTCGATCGTGTGGACGACATACGCATAACGCCGTCCGCTCTGGCCGATCCAGTAGTGCATTGTTCAGAATTCCTCTTTGGTGGCCCTACCCTACAACCCTGTCCCCAGAGCCGGCCCCGTTGGCGACCGGAAATGAACGGTGCTTCTGAGCGAAGTGAGCCATGAGGATTTCTTCAAGGGCTTTGGGCGTCAGGCCCTGCCAGGTGTAGACGAGGCAGTAGAGAGTGTTGAAGGCGGCGGCGTACTCGTATACCGGCCGACCTGGAGGACTTGGGGGATTTTTCCGAATCCTTGAAGTGCGGTTGAAATACCTGAGAAGCCTATCGTTCAAATCGCCTGATCGTCCGATATAGAAAACGGAATTCGTCCCGATCGGATAACGAAACCTGACACCCTAACACAATAGGATGTATGCGCCGGGCGATTGAGGAACGTCGTGTTCATTCATATTCGAGAGCTTGCGCGGGCCTCTAAAATAATTGGGCCGGCGAAGGTCGTTGCCCTGAGAGTCTCTTATGAAATCCAGATCGGCCATCGTGGGATTTCCTCTATGATCCGCATCTAAAGTCCCAGTTGCGATCCGCCGCGATGTCCGGTAGAAGGGAGACAGCGACGGCGCGGCCGGCCGGAGCTCGGTTCCATCAGCGCCCCCGTGGGATGACCGTCCCTCGGGGGCGCTGCCGTATGTAGCAGACCGGATCGCTGGTTTCGAGGACTTTTCGGCCGCCGCGAACCCTGGTCTCCCTCCTGGCCCTGGTCATGCGCGGCGGGCGTGAAGGCGCCCGCCGCCCTGCCCAGGCCTGATCTGATCGTGCCCCCGCTAGGGGTTGCGTCGATTGACGGCCCGAGGGACGAGATGTAGTTTCGAGGGGTGAGCGGGGGGAGCGTGACCTCCCCCGACGCTCGGTCACCGCGCGGAAGACTTGTCCGGCCAGATCGCGCGGAGGGCTGCGATCCTATCGATCCTCCGAAAGTCCGGCAAGCCTTCTGCGCACGGCAGAAAGGCGATCAGCATGAACGTGCCTATCCGGCCGGTTCCTGTCCGGCCCGTCCCGCTGCGTCCTTGGATGTGGCAGACCCTGCGGCGGGCGTGAAGGCGCCCGCCGCCCTGCCGCCGCCCTCAGCGTGGGCGGCGTCCTGCATTTTCGTGAAGAACATGATCGAGAGGTTGAGATGCGCAAATTTCTCATGGCGTCAATGTTGGTCGGGTCGGTGGCCGCGGGCGCGGGTGAAGCGAACTCTGACGAGAGAGGGGACATCGCGCTTGCCGGACGCGCCATCGCAGAGATCAAAGCCCAAGCGGAAGCAGACAAGCGGGCCTACGCTCGGGCGGTGAAAGCCATCATAGGAACGCATGAAGGCAAGGAAAAATACGAAGGCTGTTTCTCAAAAGATCTTTCCTACTGGCGGAGATGTGTTGTCGGATGGGAATACGAAGCCGCCTACAAGTTCTTGTACGAAAAATTCTATGAGGAAGAGCTTGAGAAATAGGTCGTAAATCGCCGAGCATCGCAGAGCCAATGTCCGGCCCACCCTAATCGGCCCGGTGGTCGAGGGCATTGGCGATCATGCATAGCGCGCGGCGCTCGTCCGGGGCGAGATCGCGCTTCACGGACGCCGCTTGATCGTCGCGGGACTGCCGGGCTCCGTATTCGTCACTTCCGGCGGCTTGTTCCGATGGTGCTCCGCGATGACGAAGGTGACGCCGAGCAGCATCAGCGTCACGACGACGGCCAACCCGAGGGTCTTCATCTCAGGGTTCTTCCTGGCTCAAATTCATCGCGTAGCCACCGGACGAAGTTCTCGGCGTGCAGCAGGTAGGTGTGCTTTGTGTTGGGTGCGAGGGCTGTGCGTTCGACGATCTCGCGATATTTCTCCAGCGCGTGCTGCACTTCTCCCAAGCACTCCGGCCTGATCTTCATAATCATCGTCGGCTCGCCTCCCTTCTCGTCAGGAGCCTCCGTTGACAGCCCTCGCCGATGCTGCTAGGGAAGGTGCTGCAATGGCGCGCGCGGCCGGGGCCGGTTGAAGCAAACGGCGGTTAGGGATGGGAGTCCCGCCGCCGTTTTCCGTTGTAGCAGAGAATTTCCCGATGAGCTACAGCGGCTGATGCGGGTGGCCGGCTCGGGTGTCGATCGCCTGCGCGGCGGCGTGGGCAGCGAGCAGGGCGCCTTCCTGCCAACCGGGCAGCGCCGTCACCTGGTCGCCGGCGAAGTGGAACGGGCCGTCGCTCCGGCGCAGCGCCGCCGCCGCGTCGGGATTGCGGCGCGGCCATCCGCCCTTCTGGAAGGGAACATTGAGCCAGGCTCTGCTGATCCCGCAGTCGAGCTCGCCGGCATATCCCGGATGCAGCGCCTCGCCTTCGACCAACGCTGCCTTGAGGCGCTCCGGACCCGACATCGCCGTGTAGCGCAGCCCCGGCTTCCGGCTCCAGATATAGGCGCCGACCACCACGCCCCTGGGCCGGTGGTAGCCGTTGCACGGATACCAGACCTGCGTAATGTCGCTGTCGGTCCAGGAAATGCCGCCGTAGATCGCCGCATCCTCCTCCCAGAAACGCCGTTTCGCCTGGAAGGCGACCTTTACCGCCTCGACGAATTCCAGCGATTCCAGAGCACTTCGCGTCTCGGGCGAAAAGTCGTTCGCGATGTCCTTCAGCACGGGCGCGGGGATCGTGCAGATCGCGTAGTCCGCCTCGACGGTCCGCTCCGCGCCGTCCGGGCCGCGATAGACGATCCGGACCCCGTTATCCTTGCGACGAATCTGCTCGACGATGCAATCGTACCGCACGAGATCCCCGACCCGCCCGGCAAAGGCCCGGACGATCGCGTCCATGCCGCCGACCGGCTGGAACAGCGTCGGGTTCTGGTTCAGGAAATGGCTGAAATGCAGCTTGTACTTCCAGAAGTCCGCGCCCAGCAGCTCGCCGAAGTCCAGCTTCTCCTCGACTTCGCCGGCCGCCACTCCGGCATGGATCTCCGTGCCCCGATAGCCGGCCCGGTTCGATCCGGCATAACCGAGATCGTCATCGAGCCCGCCGAAACTCTTGAGCATGGCGCGCACGCTGTCCTTGTCCTCCGCTGTCAGCTCCGCGTCCAGCGCGCCCCGGTCCACGGCCTTGGCAAGGAGTTCCGTCACGTAGCCGCGCATGTCGGTCAACACCCGCCGGGCGGCGACCGGCCGGCCGCCGAAGCGCTCGCGGTTATGGAACAAGGCGGCCCGGTTGTCGTTCGTGAAGACTTCGAGATCGATACCAAACGCCTTGCAGTATCCGAGCACCGTGCGGTGATGGTAGGGAATGCGCGCCGGGCCGAGGTTGGCGTAGAGGTGCTCCTCCCGGTCGAAGCAGACCTCCTGGCGCATTCCCCGTTCGGTCAGCACATCGCCGCC
>MKWU01001794.1_pt1 | contig 35339 bp, 42 predicted proteins | sample 809101 | NCBI WGS metagenome assembly MKWU01 (sample SAMN05860141, study PRJNA318959) | sponge metagenome | host: Aplysina aerophoba | place: Slovenia: Piran, Adriatic Sea, Gulf of Piran | collected 2013-05-07
GGGTGCTGTCTCCGCTGCCGGCGCTTCGGCTCCCTCGGCAGGCGCGTCCGCCGCGGCCTGGGCGGCCGGCGGCTCCGCGGGCGGTCGGTCCTCGAACGAGGAGCGACCACCACCGGCGGGCCGACGCATGTCGACCTCCTGCTCGGGGGGACCCTCGTAGCCCGGGATCACGCCGGAGACGAGCAGGTGGCGCAGGACATCCTCGTTGATGTTCAGGGCGCGCTCGAACTCGGCGGCGCGCTCGCCCGGCATGTTGAGGTAGGTGAGGACGTAGGTGCCCTCGAAGTGGTGGCGGATGGGGTAGGCGAGACGCCTGCGGCCCCAGTTGTCGACCATCGAGACCGAGCCACCGACGCTCTCGATCAGCGCGCCCACCCGCTCGACCATGCCGTCAACGTCGTCGGCCGACAGACGAGGGCTGATCACATACAGCAGTTCGTACTCGTTCAAGCGTCTCCTTCGCCGGGCTGTCCAGCCCACGGGCCCGCAGCCCAACCGACTCCGTCACGTTCGCGGGGGCTTCGGGTCGTCGAAGCAACAGCCGCCGACTCGAGCGGCGACCGAACGCACATCCGATGATGGGCGCACCCCACGCGCGCACGCAAGTATAAGTCGCCCCGATCGACGGGCAACCCTCACGCCGTCGTCCGGCCGCCGGAACTCGTCCCTCGGAGGGACGACAAGAGATGTGCGGGGCCGCCACAAGCTAGACTGTGACCGACCGCGAGGGAAACGACCATGAATGCAAACGTGAAGGCCAGGTACGCGGACGGCGTCCTCACGCCCCTCGAGCCGCTGGATCTCGATGAGGGAGCCGAGGTGGTCCTGTCCATCACTTCAGTCCCACCGGACCCTCGCGGGGGTGCTGCGGTGTTGCGGATCATCGAAGAACTGGACGCTGAACACCCACCAGCGGAGCTCTCCACGCTCCCCGTCGATCTGGCTGAGAACGCCAAACACTATCTGTACGGCCGTCCGAAGGCCTGATCGGAATGGGCGCGGTGTTCGCGGATGCGGGGTACTGGATCGCACTCCTGAACCCGCGTGATCGGCTGCACAACGTAGCGCGCACGATTGCAGCCGACCCGGCGCTCGACCTCATCGTGACCACCCAGATGGTCTTGACTGAGACGCTCAACCTCGTAGGGAGCATCGGGCCCGATCACCGACAGCGCGCCTCAGACCTGGCGCATGCGTTAGCTCAAAGTCCCGATGTGGAAGTGGTGCCTCAGACTCCCGGACAGTTCGAAGCAGCACTCGAACTCTACCGGTCCCGCGGGGACCAGTCATGGAGCCTGACTGACTGCGCCAGCTTCCTCGTGATGCGAGAACGACAGATCACCGTGGCGCTCGCGCACGATCGCGACTTCGAGCAGGCCGGGTTTACCGCCTTGATGAGGAACACCGACCCCACCGCCGGTTGAGGGGTCGGAGTAGTTGCAACCCGTAGCGGTCCTACTCCAGCGGCACTCCCGGCGCCGGGAACGCGTCGCACAGCTCCAGCACCTCGGCCCGCGCGCCCGCGGCGACGTCGTCGTCCTCGGGGGCGTCGAGGACGCGGGCGATGAGCTCGCCGACGCGGCGCAGCTCGTCGGACTCGAGGCCGCGCGAGGTGAGCGCGGGCGTGCCGATGCGGATGCCCGAGGCGGTCGCGGGGGGCAGTTCGTCGTACGGGATCGCGTTCTTGTTGACGACGATGCCCGCGCGGGCGAGTGCGTCCTCGGCGCTCTGTCCCGTGAGGCCCTTGGGCGTCACGTCCACGAGCAGCAGGTGGTTGTCCGTGCCGCCACTCACGACGCGCAGCCCGGCGTCGACGAGCGTCTCGCCGAGCAGGCGTGCGTTCTCGACCGTCTGCCGGGAGTAGGAGCGGAACGCCTCGGTCGAGGCCTCAGCGAGCGCCACCGCCTTGCCGGCGATGACGTGCATGAGCGGGCCGCCCTGCGCCACCGGGAACACGCCGCGGTCAACCTGGCGGGCGTAGTCCGCGTCGCACAGCACGAGGCCGCCTCGTGGGCCGCGCAGCGTCTTGTGCGTCGAGCTGGTGATGAGTTGCGCCTGGCCCACGGGCGTGGGGTGCACGCCGGCGGCGACGAGCCCGGCGATGTGCGCCATGTCGGCCATGTGCATCGCGCCGATGCTGTCGGCGATCTCGCGGGCGCGCTGGAAGTCGATGATGCGCGGGTACGCCGTCGCGCCGGTGACGATGAGCTTGGGTCGGTGCTCCTCGGCGAGACGCGCCATCTCCTCGTAGTCGATGGTCTCGCTCTCGCGGTCGACGCCGTAGGAGACGAACTCGAAGAGGCGGCCGCTGAAGTTGACGTGGCTGCCGTGGGTGAGGTGGCCGCCCTGGTCCAGGCGCATGCCCATCACGGTGTCTCCGGGCTTGAGCACGGAGAAGTAGACGGCCATGTTCGCCTGCGCGCCGGAGTGCGGCTGCACGTTGGCGTGGTCGGCGCCGAAGAGTGTCTGGGCGCGCTCGATCGCGAGCGTCTCGACCTCGTCGACAAAGTCACAGCCGCCGTAGTAGCGGCGGCCGGGAAGCCCCTCGGCGTACTTGTTGGTGAGGACGCTGCCGACGGCCTCGAGGACCGCGCGGGAGGTGAAGTTCTCCGAGGCGATCATCTCGAGCGTCGTACGCTGCCGATCCTCCTCGCGCCCGATCGCCCCCGCTACCGCCGGGTCCGTGTCCGCGAGCGCCCCGCTCAAGTCCGCCACCATGCTCATGTCTGCCCCTCGTAACACGTCGACGTGCCTCTTATTCCACCCTAGCACGCGCCCCGCCTGCGTCCGCCGGGCCTGATCGATGCCGGGGCGAGCGTCAGGCTGCGACCACTGGCCCCACGCGTTCGACGCGCACGCGCGTCTCCAGCCGGTGGGTGTCGGCGGACGTGCACAGCGTCGTGCCCGGCGTGAGGCACACGGCCGCGCCGGCTGCGGTCGCGGTCACCAGCGCCTCGTCCCAGGGGTGGTCGCGCACCAGCGAGAACAGCAGGCCCGCGAGGAATGCATCGCCCGCACCGACCGCCGAGTTGACCTCCACGGACGGCGCCGGGACACGGAAGTCGCCCTCGGAGGTCGCTGCCACGCAGCCCTCGGCGCCCTGCGTGATCACCACGTGCTCAACGCCCCACGAACGCAGCATGCGCGCCGCGTCGAGCGCGGCGGCGGCGCCCTCGATGGTGCTGCCGAGCAGTCTCCCGGCCTCGTGGTCGTTGAGCTTGAGCAGGTTCGGCGCGGCGCCTGCGGCCAGCACCTGCGCGACGACCTGGCCGTCTGCGTCAAGCGCCGTCTTCGCCTGGCGGTCGGCGGCGATGCCCAGCAGGTCGACGTACAGCCCGGCGTCGGTCCCGGGCGGGATCGAACCAGCCAGGACCAGCCAGCTCTCGATGCGCGGCCGCAGCCTGCGGGCTATCCGTGACCGGAGCTGCGTGATCGCGTGCTCGGTCACCCTCGGTCCCGCGGCGGCCAGGACGGTATGCACATGGCTGGTGCGGTCGAGGATCGTGATGTTCGTACGGGTCTCGCCCGGCACGAACATGAACTCGCAGCCGATCCCGGCGTCGAGCAGGGAGTCCTCGATCATCCGCCCCATGTCGCCGGGCGCGAAGCCACAGGCGAGCGGCTCGTAGCCGAGCTCCTTGAGCACGCGGGCCACGTTGATGCCCTTGCCGCCCACATCCCAGCGGTTCGAGGCGACACGGTTCGTGTCGCCCTCGACGAGTGCGTCGATTTCGATGGTCTGGTCGATCGCGGGGTTGAGGGTGACCGTGACGATCACAGGAGCCTCCCGCCGTAGCCCCGTTCGATCGATTCTAGGTCGCGGTGGCTCGCACTTGCTAGTCCTCTCTCGCGACGGCGAGCGCATACACGCGCTCGGCGCCCCCATCGAGCAGCGCTCGCGCGGCCGCACCGAGCGTCGCGCCCGTCGTCGCCACGTCGTCGACGAGGAGCACCGAGGGTGGCGGAGCGGTGCGCACCTCGAACGCACCGGCCATGTTGCGGCGGCGGCGGTCGACGCCGAGCGCGGTCTGCGCGCCCGTCGATCGGCGGCGGCGCAGCACGCCACGATGTAGTGGCGCGCCGAGCTCGTCCGCCACCGCCGAGGCGAGCAACTCGGCCTGGTCGAACCCGCGTCTGCGCCGCCGCGCGCCGTGCAGCGGCACTGCGGTCACAACGTCGAAGCTCCACGAGGACGGCGCCGCGCGCGCCGCGGCCCGCCCGAGCGGGTCGAGGAGCGCACTGACGCCGCGGAACTTCGCCTCGATCACGGCGCGGCGGGCGTGGCCAACGAACCGATACGGTGTGCGGAGCCCCTCGAACGGTGGCGGCGCGGCGGCGCATCGCGGGCACGCCCCGTCGCGACGTCGCGCGCCGCGCAGATCGCCCGCCGTGGGCAGCCAGCAGCGCGGGCAACGTGGCGGCGCTGCGTCGGGCAGAGCGTCGAGGCACTCCTCGTGCACCGCCGCGCCGTAGCGGCCACAGACGATGCAGCGCTGCGGGAGCAGCGCATCGCCGAGGCCGCGCCGCAGGGCGGGGGCCAGCGTGTGCATGGCGTTCCGCAACGTCATCCCGCCTCGCCGTCCCTGCCGCCTCGGTCGGGCCGGGCCGGCGGCGAGCCGAGCGTATACTGGCCGGGGCAGACTACCGCCGAGCAGCCCGCTCGAAGCGAGGGACGACAGACGTGCAGGTACGCATCCGGCTCTTCGCGCAGCTCCGCGAGCTGATGGGCGGCGACCTCCACGAGGACGTCGCCGGCGACTGCATCACAGTCGCCGAGCTGCATCGCCACCTCGAACGCTCGCACCCCGCGCTCGAGCCGTACCTGCCGACGCTCGCCGTCGCCATCAACCAGGAGTACTGCCTCGACGCGGCCACCGAGATCGGGCCCGATGACGAGGTGGCGCTCATCCAGCCCATCTCCGGCGGCGCGGACGCCACACCCCGCTACCTCGTCACCGAGCAGCCCCTGGACCGCGACGCGCTGCGCGAGCTGGTCGCCACCGACGCCAGCGGCGCCGTCGTGCTGTTCGAGGGCGTCGTGCGCGACCACCACGAGGGCCGCGGCGTCGCGCGGCTCGAGTACGAGGCGTACGCTCCGATGGCCGAGCGGCAGATGGCGACCGTCGGCGACGCGGTGCTCGGCGAGTTCGCGGACCGCGAGGTGCACCAGGTCGCGGCGCATCACCGCATCGGGACTCTCGAGGTCGGCGATGTCTCGCTGCTCGTGGCCGTCTCCGCCGCGCATCGGGGCGACGCGTTCGAGGCCGCCCTGCGCGCCGTCGACCGCATCAAGGAGACGGTCCCTGTCTGGAAGCGCGAGCACGGCACGGACGGCTCGATGTGGCAGGAGGGCGTGAGCCCTCGCCCCGCGGGAGCGGAGCACCTCGCCGGCGCATGACGCTGCCGACGCACCCGCCTCAGCGGAGCTGCCCGGCAATCGCCCATACCCAGACGCCGACTGCAGTGAGCGTGAGACCGAACCCAATCAGCGCAATCGCAACCAGGTCCGCCACAGATCACTCTCCATAGATCAATCGCCCCAGCTATTGGTGCATCGCCGCTGGAGTCGATTCACGGCACTCCAACGCCGATGCAGGCTGGTGCTACCCGAGTTGGTTCAACAACACCGCGACGCCAATCGCCATCGCCGCGAGCATCAGGCCAAACCCGGCGGCCATGCCCGCACCGAGCTTCAGGAGCAGCCGGGGCTCTACCTCGTCGATCTTCGACTCGAGCCAATCGATCTTCCGCTCAAGCGCCGCGACGGCGAGCGCCAGATCTTGCCTGGTCACGAGGTCGTCTGGACGCGCCGCCATCTGCGTCGCGAGCACGTCGGCCTGCTCGTCGCTGAAGCCGGCAGCGCGCAGCTCCTTGGAGATACTGAGGGTGTCGAATGCCATCGCCACGTGTGTCCGTTGCTGCCTTCCCGGGAGCGGCTCGCTTCGGGAATGTAGCACAGTTGAGCGATTACGTTACTTATGACCCCATACGGTAGTCAGGCACGCGCAACTCGTAGACGGTCGCCACCTGCAGGTCGCCGAGCCGCGAGGCGATGCGCGGCTCCAGCTTGGTGAGCTCGAGGTCGCTCGTGACCACGGTCGGACGCCGGCCGAGGTGGCGGTAGTTGAGGAGCTGGTAGAGCTTCTCCTGCGCCCAGGCGCTCGACTGGTGCGCGCCGAGGTCGTCGAGGATCAGCAGGTCCACGTCACGGAGACGGCGGAAGAGCGTGTCGAAGCGCTCGGCCGAGTCCGGGTCGAACGTGGCGCGCAGCTCGTCGAGCAGGTCGGGCACGGTCGCGAAGGCGACGCGGTCGCCCGCCTCGACGCGGTGGGCGGCGATCGCCGCCGCGAGGTGAGTCTTGCCGGTGCCGTTCGGGCCGAGCAGCACTAGCCAGCCCTCGGGCTGGTCCGCCCACTTGCGCGCGAGCCGGAACGCCGACTCCAGGTTGCGACGCGCCTCGCCGCGCAGCCCGTGACCGCCCGGACGGAACGCCTCGAAGCTGAACGCCGGGAGGCGGTCGTCGGTCATCCCGCCCACCGCGATGAACTGCTGCCGCGGCGGCTCCTCCAACACGAACTGCTGCACGAGCGACGGGTCGCTCAACCGCGCGCCGAGCCGACCATCGATCTCCTCCGGCACGGTCACGGACGTGAAGACGGTCGGCAGCGCGGCGTTGAAGCGGTGCGAGACTACCTGCACGAACTTCTCGCGCGCCCACGCAGTCTCCGAGTAGCCGTCGAGGTCGTCGAGCACGAGCAACGGCGCATCCCGCACCTGCTCGCTCAGCCGGTCATAGGCGAGCTCCGCGTCGTCGTCGTAGGAGGCGCGCATCCGGTCGAGCAGGTCCGCGACGGTGAAGAAGAGCACGGGGCTGCCTCGCTCGATCGCGCGGTTGACGATCGCGGCCGCGAGGTGGGTCTTGCCGCAGCCGGGCACGCCGCTGAGCACCAGCCAGCCCTCGGGCTGGTCGGCGAAGCGTCGCGCCGCCTCAACCGCGGCGGCGTAGCGAGCGCGTGCCGGCTGGTCGCTCGAACGACCCTCCGGGAGCAGGGTGTCGAAGGTGAAGCGTTCGAGGGCGCCCAGCCGTGAGTAGCGCAGCAGGCGGGCCCGACGCTCGGCCTCGTCCTCCGCGCGTGCGCAACTGCACGGCACGGCGCGGCCGAAGTTGGGGTCGTCGATGTCTGCGGTCACGCGCACGAAGCGCGCACCCCCGCACTCGGCGCACACCGGCTCGCGCGAGGCGGCCGGGGCGCTAGCTGCGGCGGATGACGCGTTCGTACGGGCCGTGATCGCGCGCTGCGCTTGCAGCAGATCCTTGAGCGGACGCATCCCGCGTACTCCTGCTTCCTTCGTCCTTGCCTTCGCGCTCCCAGCGCCCAAGGATCGCCTCGGCGTACGCCCACGAGCGCGCGTTGTTGCGCGCTGCTTCACGCAGCGCGTCCGTCACCCACTCCTCCGTGTAGCGCTCGCACGCGGCGCCCAGCGCCTCGGATGTCGAGGGCGTGAGCAGTCCGATCTCCTGCTCGTAGACCCGCGCCGGCTCGGCGACCTCGAGGCCCACGGGTGCCCGCGGCCGGACGCGAGGCCGCGCACCGTCTGGCAGTGGCGTCGCTCCCGAGCGGACGCGGTCGAGGCTGCGGCGTCCCGCCTCGCTGTGCACGAAGCACAGCGTGTCGCCGTCATCGAGCGCCAGCGTGAGCAGGCTCCCGCGCGCCGACGCCCGCTCGATGGCCCCGGCAACGGCGTCGTGCCCGCCGCAGTCTGCCAGCGCGCGCCGGAGCGGCTCCTCGGTCGCGATCTGCGAGGCGCGCACGGCACGCAGCGGGCCGCGCTGGCGGCCGATCGCGTAGAGCGCGTAGAGCGTGACGCGCAGCTCCGCCTCGTCGTCGATGCGCGGAAGCAGGTCGACGAAGAACTGCGAGGGCAGCGTCGTCGCCGCGCCACCCGCCACGAACCCCTCGAACTGAGGCCCCTCGATCGGGAGTCCCGGGGTCATTCGTCGAACTCCGGCGGCGGCTCGCGCAGCACGAGGTCCTGGAACGACGCCGTGCGGTCGCGGAAGCGCACGGTGATGGTGCCCGTCGGGCCGTTGCGATGCTTCGCCACGATGAGCTGCGCGAGGCCCGTCGGGTGCTGGCCGCCGGGGTCGTCGGGGTGCTCGTCCTGCCACTCCTCGGGGGTGCGGTAGACGTCCTCGCGGTAGATGAACATCACGATGTCGGCGTCCTGCTCGATCGAGCCGGACTCACGCAGGTCGGACAGCATCGGGATATGCGGCGTGCGCGCCTCGACGGCGCGCGAGAGCTGCGCCGCCGCGATCACCGGCACGTCGAGCTCACGCGCAGTCTCCTTGAGCGCGCGCGTGATCTTCCCCAGCTCGGACGCGCGGTTCTCGCCGCCGAGGGACGCCGAGTGCAAGAGCTGCAGGTAGTCGACGACGACGAGGTCGAGGCCGTGCTCGGCCTGGAGCCGGCGGCACTTGGCGCGGATCTCAGGCACGGTCAGCACCGCCGAGTCGTCGATGTAGACGCCGGCCTCGCCGAGCGCGCCGATGGCGTGCATGATGCGCGACTCCTCGTCCTCGGTGTGCATGCCGAGCCGCAGCCGCGTCGCGTCGACGTCCGCCTCGGCGGAGAGGAGTCGCATGGCGAGCTGGTCGGCGGACATTTCGAGGGCGAAGAACGCGACCGTGCCGTGCTGGCCGACGGCGGCGTTGCGCGCGAAGTTGAGCAGCAGCGCGGACTTCCCGACGCCGGTGCGCGCCGCCAGGATCATGAGGTCGCCGCGCTTGAAGCCGCCGAGCAGCGCGTCCAGGTCCATGAAGCCCGAGCGCACCGCGCTGACGAGCACGCCTTCGACCGCCTCGCCGGGGTCCTCGAGGAACTCGTCCAGCAGGTCGCGCAGTGCGCGGAAGTCGCCCGAGGACTCCGCAGAGCGGATCGTGAGCAGCAGCGCCTCGGCCTGCGCGAGTACGGCGCTCGCGTCCGGCCCGCCCTGGTAGGCGATCTGCGCGATCTGGCCGGCGACCGCGATCATCCGCCGGTAGAGCGAGTCGCGCGCGACGATGCGCGCGTGGGCCTCGGCGCCCCCGGCGCGGAAGCGCTTGCCGGGGAGGTGGAGGGGGGGGCCCCCCCCCCCCGCCGCGTCGAGGCGGCCGGCGCGCTCGAGCTCGTGCGTGACGGTGGGGTGCGTGAGCGTCTCGCCGCGGTCGGCGAGGGCGACGCAGGCCTCGTAGCACCACTGGTTCTGTTCGCGGAAGAAGTCCTCCGGGCGGAGGATCGGGACGACGCGGGGGTAGGCTTCCTCGTCGAGGAGCAGGGCCGCAATCACGGCCTCCTCGGCGGAGATGTCGTGCGGAGGCAGCCCGCCGACCGGGGGCCGGGTGTCCGGCCGGAGTTGCGCCGGCCGGGAGCTGACCACAGGGCGCTACGGGGCCGGGGACTCCTCGGGCTCGCCCGCAGGGTCGGTTGCCACAGCCACGGAGCCGGAGGATTCCTCGGAAGATTCATTACCCGGCTCCGGCGCGACCTCAGCGAATGCCGCGTCCGGGTCGTCCACCATCTCGGCGATCGGTTCCTCGTCTCCCGCGAGCGCAAGCGCCACGAGAGCTTCGGCTGCGGCGTCAACGCCTTCCGGCGCCTCGACGTCGACCACGATCACCTCCAACTCGACGGTCACGTTACGTGACAGCCGAATCGGAACGGTGTAGACCCCGACCTGGCGAATCGCCTCAGGTAGCAGGATGCGACGCCTGTCCACTTCCTCGCCGAGAATCTCCCCAGCCTTCTCGGCAATGTCACCATTCGTGACGGAACCGTACAGACGCCCCTGCTCACCGACGCGTACAGGAATCACGAGCCGTTGGCCTTCGAGCTTGCCGACAAGCTCTTGGGCCTGCTCGTCCAGGAGCCGCTGACGCTCCTCCTCCTCCTGTGCGAGCGATTCCGCCCGCTGGAGCAGGGTGGGCGTTGCCGGAGCGGCAAGGCCGCGCGGCAACAGGAAGTTCCGGGCATAGCCCGCAGCAACGGTTTTCACCTCGCCACGGGTGCCGGACCCTTCAACGGTCTCCAGGAACACGACCTTCACGCCGAAACCCTCTCGCCGTGCCGGAGCCGGGACGCCAGTGATATTGGCGGTCGCGCGACTGAGCGGCTGTGCAGTTGTCACAAGGGCCGTACACACATCGCCACAGGGAGCGACGAGGCTGTAGACAAGCCCGCGTGTTTGCCCACACAGGCTAGCCACGACCTTGGATCAAGCGCAATCGCCCTGCCGCCGCACCTCCCTCACCACCGGCGCATCGGGCCGATGGTAGAACATGCGTTGCATACGTGTCAAACGTACGTTCTGAACGTCAGTCAACTCTCGCTGATGCCATCAAGGCGGACATCTTCGCCCTGCCGTGCCCAAGCCACACGCGGACGTTGAATTGGCGACCCATTGGAGCGCGTGAGGCTTGCGATCAGCAGCGTTCCCCAATCCCTTCCCTGTAACGAGGGGTCTCGTTCGAACGCGAACATGACGGCACGGACGATTCCGCCGATCGCGTGATCCGGGATGCCCAGTGCGCGACAGTCGGCCAGGAAGTCGCTCGATCGGAGGATCTGCGGCGGAAGGTCGTCAGGCACTCCTGAGCCTTAGCACACCTTCGGCCCAGCGCTCGTCATCGATCGTCGGAGTCTCGGCGGACAGGAAGATCGTCTCATATGGAATGCGCTCGCCATCCTCTGTAAGGCGCCACCCGACGCTGTGCTCATGCGACCATTCGCTCGTATCGACAGCATGCTGTCCGTCGAACTGGCGCAGAACCTCTTCGACGATGGCGATCTCTGAGGGAGCAAACAATTCATCGAGTTCCGGCTCTCTCTGCGCGAGTGGCCGCTGGATTGCGTATGCGTATCGTGGCTCGGAACGAATCTGCAATTCGCCGTCGTCCAACATGCTCTGCAAGAGCTGTTCGGCGTTGTCTGGACCGGGACCCTGCGGCATGTGGACGTAATCGGCGCCGGTAATCGAATGCCCCAGCCGGGCGTACGCAAGAAAGTCGCTCAGCCACAGTGTCTTGTAGAGGCGCGTCTTGCCGAGCGTCGCGTCATCCCACGCCCGCTGCCCGATGTACAGCACGAGATTGCGAAACTTGCACTCGTCGAACTCAGGTTGGTACTCAGACATCAGGACTCCATCAGAAGATTACCACCTTCCGATCTAGAGTCGCACGTTCGACTCACACTCCCTCCAGCGCCCGCGGCAACCCACCCTCGTACGCCTCCCGCATCGCGCCCACCGACGCGTCGACCGGTCCGAGCTGCAAGCGGTCGCCGCCAGCCGCGCCGAGCGCCGTGAGCGCGGCGCCGGCCTCGGCGGCGAGTGCCTCGAGGGCCGCTCGCGCCTCGGCGTGCGGCGTGGCGACGAGGAAGCGCGACTGGGCCTCGCCGAACAGCGCGGCGTCCAGGCGGCCGCCGAGCTCGGCGCCTCGCGCGTCGAGGCCGACGTCGCCGGCGAGGCAGCACTCGGCGAGTGCGACCGCGAGGCCGCCGTCGGCGAGGTCGTGGGCCGCGCTGAGCAGCCCGTGCTCATTGGCGTCGAGCACGAGGCGCTGCACACGAGTTTCGAGGTGGAGGTCGATGGCCGGGGCGCCGGCGACTCGGCCGTGGCGCGTCGCGAGGTACTCGGAGCCGGCCAGCGCGTCCGCCGGCTGCGCGAGCGGAGCGCCGACCAGGAGCACCTCGTCCCCTTCGCTGATGGCCGGGGTGAGCCGTCGCTCGATGTCGTCGAGGAGCCCGAGCATCCCGATCGTGGGCGTGGGCAGGACGGCGCCCGCGGGCGTCTCGTTGTAGAGCGAGGCGTTGCCGGAGACCACGGGCGTCCCGAAGGCGCGGCACGCGTCCGCCAGTCCGAGGATCGCCTGCTCGATCTGGTACGCGACGTGCGGGCGCTCGGGGTTGCCGAAGTTGAGGCAGTCCGTCACCGCCACCGGTGTCGCCCCGACGGCGACGACGTTGCGCGCCGCCTCGGCGACCGCGCACGCGGCGCCGGTGCGCGGCTCCAGCTCGACGAGCCTGCCGTTGCAGTCGGTCGCGACGGCGAGGGCGCGGTCGGTGCCCTTGAGCCAGATCAACGCGGCGTCGCCGCCCGGTGGCACGACCGTGCCGGTCAGCACCTCGTGGTCGTACTGGCGGTAGATCCATCGTCGGCTGGCGATGTTCTGGGAGCCGAGTAGCGCGAGCAGCTCGGCCGTGGGGTCGTCGCAGTCCGGCAGCGACGCGAGGTCCTCCGCCTGGCGACGGTCGAGGTCTGGCGGGCGCTCGGTCTCGAGCTCGTACTGCGGCGGGTCGGTGAGCACGCCGACGGGGATGCGGCCGACGACGGCCTCGCCGTCGCGGATGGTGGCGTAGCCGTCGTCGGTGACCAGGCCGACGACGTCGGCGTGCAGCTCCCAGCGCCGGAACAGCTCGAGCACGTTGTCGAGGTGCTCGCGCTTCGGGATGACGAGCATCCGCTCCTGCGACTCGGACAGCATGACCTCGTCCGGCGTCATGTGCGCCTCGCGGCGCGGCACGCGCGCCACATCGATCTCGATGCCGGTGCCCGCGCGCGCGGCCGCCTCGACGGCGCTCGACGTGAGCCCGGCGGCGCCGAGGTCCTGCAAGCCTTCGACCCAGTCGCCGTGTTGCTCGGCCAGCTCGACGCAGGCCTCCAGCAGCAGCTTCTCCATGAACGGGTTGCCGACCTGCACGGCGGGGCGGCGCTCCTCGGACGCCTCGTCGAGCTCGACCGACGCGAAGGTCGCGCCGTGGATGCCGTCGCGGCCCGTGTCCGCGCCGACGAGCACGAGCGGGTTGCCAGGCCCCCGGGCCGACGCGGAGAGCATGTGCTCGACGCGCCCGACGCCGAGGCACATCGCGTTGACGAGCGGGTTGCCGCCGTAGGCGGCGTCGAACTGCACCTCGCCGCCGACGGTCGGCACGCCGACGCAGTTGCCGTAGCCGCCGATGCCGGCGACGACACCCGAGAACAGGTGGCGGTTGCGCGCCTCGTCGAGCGGCCCGAAGCGCAGCGAGTCGAGCAGTGCGACGGGGCGCATGCCCATCGCGAAGATGTCGCGGAGGATGCCGCCGACGCCCGTCGCGGCGCCCTCGTACGGTTCGATCGCCGAGGGGTGGTTGTGGGACTCCATCTTGAAGACGGCGCACCAGCCGTCGCCCAGGTCGATCGCGCCGGCGTTCTCGGCGCCGGCCTCGGTCAGGACGCGCTCGCCGGTGGTGGGGAAGTGTCGAAACAGCGGGCGGGTGTGCTTGTAGCCGCAGTGCTCGGACCACAGCGCGGCCGCCATGCCCAGTTCGAGCTCGTTCGGCTCGCGGTCGAGCATGCCGACGAGCCGCTCGTACTCGGCGCGCGAGAGTGCGATGCGTTCGAGGGTGGCGTCGTCGACGGGCATCGCGGCTAGCTTGGCGGAGACGGGGCGGAGGGGGAAGTCCGGTTCGTGGCGTCAGGCTGCAATCGCGATGGCGGCGATGATGAGCCCGGTCGCGAGAGCGACAAGGCCGCCGAGGCGGATAATCATCCGCTGTTCGAGTGCATCGATCCGCGCATTCAGCCTCTCTTCAAGGAGGGCAATGTCAGATCTCGTCGCGACGCTGTCAGCGAGATCGTAGGCCAACACGCCGACTAGGGCGTCTGCCTGCGCCTCCTCGAAACCAGCTTCCATATCCTAATCTTACGGCACCTTGATCCCTCGTTCTTGAGGGAACGCGAGGCTCAATGCCCTGATGCCTCGCCGCTCAGCCACTCCTCGAAACGGCCGTGACGCCCGGGGCGTGTCGTCCGCTGCCGGCGCAAGCGCGGACGGCGATCACGCTAGGCGCTTGCGCCAACCGCACCGAGGATGACGAACACCAGCCACCACCCGGCGGCGGCGGCGACGCTCCCGATGATGATGGCAGAGATTACCACCGCGAGCGACATAGACTGGTTTGCTTCGTCGTCTTCGCGGCTACTCAGGCCGAGCGCGATGATCGGCCCGAATAGTCCCAGCCACACGCCCAGAGCGTGTCCCAGGTTCGGGTTCCGACCCCTGTTCCGGGCGATGTTTCCGGCAAACCACACGCAGATGAGATGGATCGGCAATGCCCACCAGGTCACGAAAAGCAGCAGGAATACCGATGCGATCATTGCCCCGTGACCGAGAACCGCTGCCAGGATTCCCCCAGCGAGCGCGAGCGTGGTTCCGTCAGTCCTCATCAATCTGCCTCCTCTAGGAGCGGGTCGTCGCCGAATGTTCGGTGCAACGTGTCAGTCTCGCAGCCTAGAACTACTCCTCGAAGCTGAAGGGCGGGTAGCGGTCCGTGGTGAGCAGCCACATGTAGGCGCCCACGCGCAGCGCCCAGCGGTTGACCCCCACCATGAAGCGGAAGATCCGGCGCGGGTAGCGGCCCGTGAACAGGATCGCGAACCACGCCACGACGAGCAGCAGCATCGCGATCATCCCGAGGATCGTGAGCACGATGTTAGTGCGGGATCGCCAGCAGCCACTTCACGAGCGGCAGCCAGCGGTTGAGGTCGCGCTCGGCGTCCGGGTAGTCGAGGTCGACGTGTACCGCCTGCTCCTCGTCGGTCGACGGGTACTCGTCGCGCATCAGCAGGAAGTAGGCCCCGACGCGCGCGGAGAAGCGGGACATCTCGAGGTTCCAGTCGAACCACCAGCGTGGGTACTTGCGGCGGAACAGCAGCATGAGGAGCGTCGGGCCGAAGAGGAAGCCGCTCGTGGAGACCATGATCCACGTCGCGTCCCCGATCTGTTGCGTGTTGTTCCCGCCACCGCTCAGCAGCGCGATCACGACGAAGATCGGGATCACCAGGATGATGCGGAACAGCGTCGTGGCGCGGCTCAGCCCCTCCTCGGGATAGTCGATATCGAGCCGCGCCGGGTACGGCGCGCCCGATCGGTCCATGTAGTCGGCGCTCACGGTGCGCCTCCTTCAGGGGGTCGCGGTCAGGCTGCAGGCGCAGCCTCGACGCGAGCGAGCGCGGACTGCCAGATCGCGTTGCCGTCCTCGCCGCCGAGCAACGCCGCCGAGGCGCGCTCCGGGTGCGGCATCATGCCGAGCACGTTGCGGCGTTCGTTGAGCACGCCGGCGATGTTCGCCACCGACCCGTTCGGGTTCGCCTCCTGCGTGACACGGCCCTCCGCGTCGCAGTAGCGGAACGCGACGCGCTGCTCGGCCTCGAGCATCCCGAGGGTGGATGCGTCGGCGAAGTAGTTGCCCTCGCCGTGCGAGATCGGGACCTCGAGCACGCGGCCCGGCTCGATCCCGGCAGTAAACGGCGAGCGATGCTCGGCGGCCACGAGGTGGGTCGGCTGGCAACGGAACTGCAGCGAGGCGTTGCGCATGAGGATGCCCGGCAGCATCCCGGCCTCGCACAGGATCTGGAAGCCGTTGCAGATGCCGATGACGAGCCCGCCTGCGTCGGCGTGCGCGCGCACAGCCTGCATCACGGGCGAGAAGCGCGCGATCGCCCCGCAACGCAGGTAGTCGCCGTACGAGAAGCCGCCCGGCAGCACGACCAGGTCGGCGTCGCCGAGGTCCGTCTCGCGATGCCACACACGCGTAGCCGTGACGCCGAGACGTTCGAGGGCGAACACGCAGTCGCCATCGCTCCACGTGCCGGGAAAGACCACGATCGCAGCTCGCATGCGCCGATGATACGGCACCGTGGAGCTGTCCGAACGCTGGCCCGAAAGCAGCCCTACGCGCCCGTGACCTGCTCATAGCGGAAGCAGCTCGCGACATGGTCGTTGACCAGGCCCGCCGACTGCATGAACGCGTAGCAGATGGTGGGTCCCACGAAGGAGTACCCGTACTCCTTCAGCGCCTTGCTCATCGCGCGTGACTGCTCGGTCTGCGCCGGAATGTCGCCGAGAGCGGCGAAGGCATCGCGGCGGGGTCCGCCACCCACGAAGGACCACAGGAAGGCGTCGAGGGAGCCGTGCTCGGCCTGCACCGCGAGCGTCGCCCGTGCGTTGGCGATGGCGGCGTCGATCTTGGCGCGGTTGCGGATGATGCGGGCATCGGCGCGGAGCCGTTCGCGCTGGGCGTCCCCGTAGGCGGCGACCGTCGCGACATCGAAGCCGTCGAAGGCGGCTCGGTAGCCCTCGCGCCGGTGCAGCACGGTGCGCCACGAGAGTCCGGCCTGCGCCCCCTCCAGGACGAGCAACTCGAACAGGGCGCGGTCCTCGTGCAGGGGAACACCCCACTCCTCGTCGTGGTACTGCTGCATGAGGGGGTCGTCACCCGCCCACTCGCAGCGGGTCGGCGATGCGGGCAACTAGTCCTCGGCCTCGGAGCGATCCTGCGCCGCGCCCCCGCGGCTCTGCGGTTCGCCCATCCCGCCCGTCCCGCGCTCCTCGATCTCGTGCTCGGTCGGCTCGGGGTAGGCCACACGCGGGTGGTAGACGGCGTTCAGCGTCTGCACGAATGACTCAGCCACGATGCGCAGGTCGCGCAGTGAGATGTCGCACTCGGCGAACTGATCCTCATCGATCCGTTCACGGACGATCTCGTTCACGGTCGCGGCGATGCTCTCCACCGTGCGGTCGCTGCTCGCGCGCACGGCAGCCTCGCTGGAGTCCGCGAGCATGATGATCGCCGCCTCGCGCGATTGGGGGCGGGGGCCGGGGTAGCGGAACACCTCCGGGTCGACAGCGGGATCCGCAGCAGCGGCGCGGCGATAGAAGAACTGCACGCGGCGCGTGCCGTGGTGCTGCGGGATGAACTGCGCCACCGCCGCCGGGATGCCCTCGCGGCGCGCGAGGTCGATGCCGGCCGCGACGTGCTGCTGGATCATGCGCGTGCTCTGGAGCGGGTCGAGGGTGGCGTGGGGATCCTCGTCGGCCGACTGGTTCTCGATGAAGAACTCCGGCGCCGTGAGCTTGCCGACGTCGTGGTAGTAGGCGCCCACGCGCGCGAGTAGGGGGTCGGCGCCGATGCGGTCGGCGGCGCGCTCGGCCATGTTGCTGACGAGCACGGAGTGCTGGAAGGTGCCGGGCGCTTCGTCCTGCAGGCGGCGCAGCAGCGGGTGGCCGAACTGCGCGAGCTCCATGAGCTCGACGCGCGTGATGATCCCGAACGGCCGGCTGAGCAGCAGGAAGAAGCCGACGCCAATCAGCGCCGACGCCAGCCCGCTCACGGTCCCCCCGGCCACGATCCACGCGAGGTCCGCGATCTGCCGGTCGGCGTCGAGCAGCCAGATCGAGAGCAGCGAGGCGATGACTGCCCCGCCCGTGGCGAGGCCGGCGACGAGGTAGCGGTTGACGTGCAGCGCCCGGGACGCGACGAAGACGCCCGCGAGTGACCCGGAACTGATGGCCAGCCAGATCCTCGCCGTCTCGAGCTGGCCACCCCCGGCCGCGTCGGCGAACGGCAGCGCGATCGACACGAACGACGCCACCACGGCGAGCAGCAGCGTCAGCAGCATCGCGACGCCGAGGTCGAGCAGGACGGCCGCCGCCATGGGCGCGGCCGCGACCGGGATGGCGTAGGCGAGGAAGTGCCGCTCGATATCGGGCAGCAGCAGCGGCAACGCGAACTTGAGCGCGACGGCGGGCAGCAGCAGGAGCAGCGCGAACAGCGTGAGCCGTCGCACGCCGATCAGCGCCGGCGGGGGGGGGGCGTACAAGGAGGCGGCGCCCCCGGGGGCCCCCCGCCGCGCGACGACACCCCCCCGCGGGCCGCCCCGCGCCCCCGAGCAGCGCCACGATCACCGCGGCGGCGACGCCTCGCACCTCGACGCCCGATGTGTGCAGTTCCGCCTCACGGAGCATCTCGAGGTCCGCTGCGGTCAGCTCGCGGCCCTCCTCGACCAGTACCTGGCCGCGCTCACGCGTGACCCGCACCGCCGCGACGCGGCTGCGCGCCACGTCCCGCGCGGCGGTCGTCTCTTCCGGGTCGACCACGACGTTCGCAACGACCAGCGGCGTGAGCAGCTCCGTCAGCGCCACGAGTTCGTCGGCGCTGAGCTCGCCTGCGATGCGTGACGCCAGGCCGCGCCGCGCCTCCTCGACCTGCCCGGCGGTCACCTCGGGCCCGCCGAGCACGGCTTCGAGGACGGCGCGCGCCTCGTCGGCGAGTGCGCCGAACTCAGCGTCCGAGGCGGCGGCGAACGTGTCGATGGCGCGCTGTCCGAGCGCGCCGGCCGTCGCCGCGCGGATCTGCGACTCGCGTGCGGCATCGCCGACCGTCGCGCTGCGCGCCTCCCGGATCTGGAGCAGCTGCTGCTCCAGCTCGCCGAGCTGGCGGCGGTAGATCGAGGGCTCGAAGACGAGTTTTGGGGGCACCGCGGCGGCGGCGGCCTCGCGCGCCTCCTCGGTGAGCACGTCGGACTCGTAGGAGATGGCGCGAGGTGCGGCGAGGGTGAACGGCGACGGCTCGCCCTCGCGCAGTGTCGTACCGCCGGGGTACCACGGGAACAGCAGGGCGGTGAGCGCCGCTGCGATGACCAGCCCGAGGACGACAGCAATCAGGCGCGAGTACCAGGCGTCCGTCCCGGCGTCCCGATTCAGCGACACGGCCGTGGATGTCGGAGGCGAGCCGTCAACCGCTCGCCAGCCGCTCCCGGACGAGCTCGTTCACGCGGCGTCCGTCCGCGCGACCGCGCACCCGCCCCATGAGTGGGCCCATGACCTTGCCGAGGTCGCCGGGCCCGCTGGCGCCGACCTCGGTCACCACCTCATCGATGGCGGCACGTATCTCATCCTCGCTCAGCCCCTCCGGCAGGTAGGCGCTGATGATCTCGAGTTCCGCCTGCTCGCCGGCCGCGAGGTCGTCGCGGCCGCCCTTCTGGTACTCCTCGATGGAGTCGCGGCGCTGCCGCGCTTCGCGCTGGAGCGCGACCACGGCCTCCTGGTCGTCGAGGTCGTGTCCGGCGGCGATGCGCGCGTTGTCGAGCGCGGCGATGAGCAGGCGCAGGGTGTCACGCCGCCCGGCGTCGCGGGCTCGCATGGCTGCGGTCATGTCCGCGCGGATGGTCTCCGCGATCGTAGGCATCTGTTCAGCGCCTGCACTTCCCGACCGCATCGGCGGCACTGCCACCGTGTGGCGCGCACTGATACCGGGCGTGCTCACCCGGGAACGAGACCGTGACGCGCCCGTGCGGGCGCGTCGCTAGCGTCGCTGCTTCGCCTGGGCGCGCATCGCCTTGCGCAGCTTGCGGAGGCGCGCGGCTTCCTTCTTCTTGCGGCGCACGGACGGCTTCTCGTAGTACTCCGCCCGCCGAGCCTCGGAGAGGATGCCGTCGGCCTGCACGCGCTTGTTGAAGCGCTTCAGTGCGGCCTCGAACGACTCCGTCTCCCCAACGTACACCTCGGTCACGTGTCGTGCCGACCCTTCGCAACTATCCCCGCGAGATGGTCTCGCGGCTCCGCCTCAGGCCTGCTCAGAGGCCACCGAGACGAGCGCCTTGAATCGTAGGTGCGCCACGCCGGGGCCGTCAAACACGAGGAGCCTCCGCCTCAATCTCAGGCAGGCCGTACGCCACCTCGCCTCCGACGACGGTCGCCACCACGCGGCACGCCGCCGGATCCGACTCCAACGGCCCCTCGACCACGACGAGGTCGGCCGCCCGGCCCGGCTCCAGCCGGCCGCAGTCGTCGAGGCGGCTCACCGCCGCAGCGCCCGAGGTCCATGCCGCCAGCGCCTCCAGCGGCCGCAGCGCCTGCTCCGGGCCGAGCGTCGCCGGGCGCGAGGTCGATGCCGCGGCGCTCGCCGCGAGTGGGCCGGACCGGCTCACCGGCGCGTCCGAGGAGAATGCGAGCAGCGCCCCGGCCTCGATCACGTCGCGCCACGGGTGGAGCCGCTCGCGCTCGGCCCGCGTCAGTAGGTGCTCGTAGCGAGGTGTCACCTCGGTCAGCAGCCCGGGCTGCGCGACCACCGCGACGCCCGCCTCCGCGATCGCCTCGACGAGGTCGCGCGGCAGCAGCGGCGCGTGCTCGATGCGCTGTCCGCGCGGGTCGCCCGCTGCGCGGAACGCGTCGAGGGCTGCACGCACCGACTCGACCGTGGGCGCGTGCACGGCGACTCGGCGACCGGCTCCAACCGCCCGCAGCACGACGTCCGTGAGCGCCTCGACGTCCAGGGCGTCGCCTTCGAGCACGTGCGGCTGCACCTTGACCTCGCCGCGCAGCACGCGGCCACCGACCGCGTGCTCAGGCAGCTCGCCGAGGTGGTCGGCGCCCTCCATCACCACGAGCCGCTGCGGCAGCGTCCCGTCGGCAGCGAGAGCGGCGAGGGTCTCCCACTCCGCCGGGCCGTTCCGCGGCCCCGCATCGACGAGGGTCGTGACGCCCTCGGCGAGTTGCGCGCGCGCCCACGCGCCGACGGCGGCCCCCACCGCCACGCTGTCCGGCGGCGGCATGGCAGCCTCGATGCGCTCGGCCATGCCGAGCAGCAGGCCGTCGAGGCGTCCATCGTCGAGCGAGCGCCCGAAGGCCGCGCCCGGCGGCTCCGTCACCGACTCGTCGATGCCGGCGAGGGCGAGCGCGTGCGAGTTGAGCACCTCGGCGTGGCCGGAGCGGTGCGTGAGCCGCACGGGGTGGTGCGGCGCAGCCGCGTCGAGCTCCGTCCGCGTGGGATGGCGGCGCTCGGCGAGCATCGTCTCCTCGTAGCCGTGGGCGCGCACCCACGCGCCGGGCGGCCGGTCCGACGCCGCGCGGGCGATGACGTCGAGGAGCTCCGGGATGCTCGAGACGGCCCGCGGCGAGCAGTCGACACCGGCGGCGGCTGCCGCAGCCGCCAGCACGTGGACGTGCGCGTCGATAAAGCCGGGCAGCGCGTACGCCCCGGGCGCGGAGATGCGGCGATGGTCCCCGGGGAGCGCCCGGGCGCACTCCTCGGGCGTGCCGAGGGCGACGATGCGGCCGTCGACGCAGGCGAGGGCGGCGTGGGCGTGGCGCAGCGAGGCGCCGTCGGGCACGAGCACGCGCGCCTCGACGAGCATTGGCTCGGGCTGCGCTGGTGCGTGCGAGGTCATGGGTCAGGCGGGCGCATGCGGCGCGGGGCGGCGGACACGAAACAAGCGCGCGACGGTGACGCCGCGCGCTCGCTGGAGTCTGCCACGAGGCAGGGCTAGTCGGCGGAGGGCAGCACCTTCGGCTGCAGCTCTTCCATGCCGCGGCCGTCGACGTTCAGGTTGCACTCGCCGGGCTTGATGCAGAGCACCTCGACCTCGGAGTTATCGTCTCGGTATCGCTTGCCCAGTGCTACGGCCATCTTCGCGCCCCCTAGATCTGCTCGAGCTCGTCGTCGCCGCACTTGAGCGCGCCGTCGCCACCGCGCGTCACGATGAACTCGGCGCCGCAGGTGTTGCAGCGGTAGCGCTTGCCGGTCTCAACAGCCATGTGATTCCCCTCCGCCGACGCCGCTCCCGCGGTCGCCTCTTGTTGCCTGCCGCGTTGCGAGGGCTCCCCGTGCGCGGGCGCCTCCGCCGCGTGTGTTTCCTTCGCTACTCGACGGTGACCGAGATGGCCATGCCGAGCTGGTAGTGCGCCGGGATGTTGCAGAACAGCAGGTACTTCCCGGGCTCCAGGTCCACGGTGGTCACCTGTGTCGAGCCGCCCTGGAACTCCTGAATCGTGGCGAGGATCTCCAGGCCACCCTCATTCGCCTTGCCGCCCTCGATGGGCAGGCCGTCGGCTGCGATATCGCTGCGGGTGACCTTGAACTCGTGCGCCACGGCGCCCGCGTTCGCGACCTGGAAGGCGATCTTGCCGGACGGGATCGGGTCGTCGACGATCATGTCCCACTCGGTCATCTCGACGGCCACCGTCGCATCCGCGTCGCTGACGTCGATGGGCTCGGGCGTCGGGGTCGCCGGGGTATCCGCGGCGACCGTCACCTCACCCGCTGCGGCGAACGGGTCGCGCGCGCGGAACTCGGCCTTCGTGTCCGGCGACCAGTTGCCGCACGCCTCGGCGTTCACCGTCAGCGCGGTGGGGTCGAGGACCACCGTCACCTCGCGGCTGCGCTCGGTGATCTCCTCGATGGTCGGGTGCCGGCCAAGCTCCTCTTCGAGCACGCCGGCGAACTGCTCCTCGTCGGCGTGGTGGCCCTCCTCGATGACGAGGTCCCAGAAGTCCGACTTGCCGGTCGGGTCGTTGGTGAGCAGTGTCACCAGGTGGTTGACCTGTGTGTCGGAGAGCGGTCCGCCGAAGCGTTGCGACCACGTCGCCATGTAGGTGCCGGGGCGACCGCACTCGATGGTCTCGCGCAGGTACTTGCGGATGGCTTCCGCCTCGCCCTCGGGCGTGGCGGCGACGCCCTGGGCGTTGCCTTCCTCGAAGATCCAGAACGCCTTGTTGTTGATCGCGGCGCCGATGCCGCCGGTGCCTTCGAGGTCGTGGCAGGTGCGGCAGTTGGCGACGAAGAGCCGCGCGCCGCGCTCGGCGTTGCGGTGCGTGATCTCCTCGGTCTCCACCACCTGGCGGTTCGACTCGTTGAACAAGTAGCCGACGATCACGACGAAGCTGACGAACAGCAGCCCGATCATCACGTTGACCTGCTTGCTGGTGTTCATCTCACCTCCGGCTCAGCGATGCCCTGAGTCGGGCTGGTCCTACGTCAGCGTCGGGTGCGAGACCGCGCGTTCCGGGTTGGTTGGGCTGCCTGCCAGACGGTCGCCCGTCTGCACTGTGATGTTGCCGCCGTCGTCGATGTCCACCTTCATGGTGGTCATCGAACGCGGGGCGGGGCCGAACACGCGGATGCCCGACTTGGTGTACGTGGAGCCGTGGCACGGGCAGCGGTACCAGCCCTGGTCGCCCTCGTAGGTGAAGCCGGACCGCCATGGGACCGTGCAGCCGAGGTGCGGGCAGCGGTGCCAGAGCGCCAGGAGGCCCTCGCCGCCGCCGCTCCCGCCCGGTCGCGACTCCGCCGGGTCCAGGTTCACGAGCCAGAACTGCCCGATGATGTTGTGCTGCGGGTCGCCGCCGCGGGGGAACTCGGAGGCGTTACCCGCCGGGACGGGACCGCCGAAGCCCTTGATGCCACGGGGGTAGAGGAAGTCCAGCGTCGCGGCGACGGAACCGAGGAGCGTGAGCCCCAGGCCGGACCAGAAGGAGAGCCGGATGAAGTTCCGGCGCGTCATCTCGTCGCGCGTGGGCCTGCTGACCTGCGCGCCCGGGACGGCCTGTCCCTCGGCCACCTGCACGCGTCGAGCAGCGATCGCCTCTCGCCAGGCGTCGGTGATCTGTTCCGGTGTCTCTGTCTCGGTCGTCACTCAGTCGCTCCTCGCGCGCGGCGGGTCACCCCGCCGTACGGCGATCGCTTGACTCTCTTAGGACTCCGCCGGGTAGACGTCCCACGGCCAGAGCAGCTCCAGCCCGGCGCCCCGGAAGTACGTGCCGGCCACTGTCAGCACCAGCCACGACGCGAACCAGCCCGAGATGAGCAGGATCATATGATCCCGTTTCGTCCTCGCGAGCCCGGTCCGCCAGGCAACCAGTGACAGCAGTATCGGCAGCCCGACCATGAGGCCAATCGGGATCGCTTGCTCCACGATCCACGCCGGGATGTTCCATTGGATGGAGCCTCGAGGCAGCCCCAGGAGGTCCGTGCGGACGAACGTCTCGCCGAGCGGGACGCCGGTGAGGTCGTTGTGCCAGTTGATGTCGGTCTGGAGGGCGCGCACGCTGCGCAGCCAGTTCAGCGTCTCCGGCCACGCCCGCACGTTCTCCTCCGCCATGAACGGCGGCCACACCCGGAACGCCTCGCTGCCGACGGAGAAGCGCTCGTAGAGCACGATGTGCTTGCTCGAGTCGTAGATGATCAGCAGCCACGTCCCGACGAAGCCGACGGCCATCCCGACGATCAGGTTCGGCCACGCGCGCGGCGTTGCCAGCCAGCGGCCCTGCTCCTCGTTCGAGGTGTCGAAGTAGGGCACGGCGGCGAGCAGGATCAGGAAGACCGTGGGGACGATCACACCGGCGAGCGCCGGGTGCATGTGGATCAGCAACTCCTGCAGGTTCAGGAAGTACCACGGCGCCTTGGAGGGGTTCGGCGTGTTCGCCGGGTTGGCGCGGTCCTGCAGCGGGGCGTTGATGAGGATCGCCAGCGCCACGAACGTGAGCGTGAAGATCAGCGCCGCGATGAACTCGACGAAGACGAGGTCCGGCCAGACGAGCAGCTCTTCCTCGCGCTGCCGGCGAGGCCGACCGCTCGGCATGGCGCCGCGCTGGCGCGCAGAGGCGGGGGCGGATGCTTCGGCTACCATCGCGGTCCTCCCCTACAGCGGCCGCGCGAGTCCGCCGTCACGACGGATTCGCCAGAAGTGCACGGCCATGAAGATCGCGGCTGCCAGCGGCAACCCAATCACGTGCAGGGTGTAGAAGCGGATGAGGGCGTTCTGGCCGACCTCGAACCCGCCGATCATCACGAACTGGTTGACCTCGCCGAGGATGGGGTCGGACCCGATCATGTTGGTGCCGACCGTGATGGCCCAGAAGGCGAGCTCGTCCCACGGCAACAGGTAGCCGGTGAACGAGAGCAGCAGCGTCAGCACGAGCAGGATCACGCCGACGACCCAGTTGAACTCGCGCGGCGGCTTGTACGCGCCGGTGTAGAAGACACGCATCATGTGCAGCATCACGGTGATGACCATGCCGTGCGCCATCCATCGATGTGTATTGCGCAGCATCATCCCGAAGCGCACGTCGGTCTGTAGCGCCTGCATGTCCGCATACGCCCGTTCGACTGAGGGCACGTAGTAGAACATCAGCAGCACGCCGGTGATGGTCAGTCCCAGGAACAGGAAGAACGACAGCCCGCCCAGGCAGTAGGTGTGGGTGATCTTGACGTGCGTGCGGTGCACACGCGTGGGGTGGAGGTGCAGGAACACGTTGGTGGCCACCGCGAGCATCTGGTTCCGCGGCGTATTCGGATACCCGATCCGGAAGATGGACTTCCAGACCCGGTTGTTGACGAGGAACTCGTACGCGCGATCGACGATCGCCTGCCCCTGGGGACGTTCGGTGGTTGCCATCCCGCCCCTTTCGGTTTGGTCCTCTAGCTGCCGCGATCAGGCGCGCGGCAAGCGCCTCCAACGTGCGAGCGCGAACGACGCGCTACGCCTCCCACCACTTCCCAAGCACCACGATCGCAGCCAGCGCCGCGGCCATGAGGAAGAAGATAATGGTCAGCTCCATCGCCTCGCCGACTTCACCGAAGATCATCATGCACCTCGATGTTCGCCCCAGCCCGGCCGTCCGAGCGTGACCATCAGCCGGGACGCACGGGTGGCGTCCAGACCGCGGCGATCCTAGCGACGGCCCGGAGCTAAGGTCAAGGAAACTCCGGGCGTTGTCCAGCCCCGACCGGCCGCTTCCGCCCACCCGGCGGGACGACGCCACCACAAACGCACGTAACGGTGAGCGAGCGCCCGCCCACGGCTATCGTGCGACCCTCGGCACCCCGCCCCGGCGCAGCCGCCAGATGCCGTGCAGGTCCTCCATCGCGGTGCGCAGGATCGCCACCCGGCTGTCTCGATCCTCCACCCACCGCACGGGCACCTCGCGCAGGCGGTAGCCGTTCTCCTGCGCGATCAGCAGCAGCTCCGAGTCGAAGAACCACTGCGTGTCCTCCACGAGCGGCACAAGCTCGCGCGCGGCCCCGCGGCTGATCGCCTTGAAGCCGCACTGCGCGTCGGTCACGCGCAGCCCCCCCAGGCGACGCAGGATCTGCACGTAGCTGCGCGAGATCGCCTCGCGACGCCATCCGCGCGCCGTCTGCGAGTCCGGGTGCAGCCTGGTCCCGTACGCGATGTCCACGCGCCCCGCCGCGATGGGGTCGACGAGCTCCGGGATGTGCTTGATGTCCGTCGAGAGGTCGACATCCATATACGCCGAGACGTCGGCGTGCGAGGTCAGGAACGCGATCCGCAGCGCGATGCCACGACCCTTCACGGGGATATGCAGCAGCGTCACGCGCCCGGGGTGGCGCACCTCCAGCTCCTCGGCGATCGCGCGCGTGCGGTCCACCGAGGCGTTATCGGCAATGACGATGCGCCACTCGTGCTCGGGGTGCTCGTCGGTCCACGCCAGCACGCTCTCCGTGCTGCGTTCGAGGATCGCCTCCTCGTTGTAGACCGGGAGGACGAGGTCGACCGTGGCCATCGAGGGCGTCCGCCGCGCCTAGTGGCGGAAGTGGCGCGCGCCGGTCGTCAGCAGCGCCATGCCAAGCCGGTTTGCGGTCTCCACCGACTCCTCGTCGCGGATCGAGCCACCGGGATGCACGGCCGCCGTCACGCCGGCCGCCGCAGCCACCTCGAGCGAGTCGGGGAAGGGGAAGAAGGCGTCCGACGCCAGCGAGGAGCCCGCTGCGGCCTCTCCAGCGCCGCTCACGGCGAGCCGCGCGCTCTCCACGCGGTTCGGCTGTCCCGCGCCCATCCCGACCAGCACACCGTCGCGCACGAACACGATGGCGTTGGACTTCACGTGCTTGCCGACCAGCCAGGCCGTGCGCAGGTCCGCAAGCTCGGACGCGGTCGGCTCGCGGTCGCTCACGACCTCGAAGGTGGCCTCCTCGGAGAGGTCGGACTGCTGCACCAGCACCCCGCCGCGCGTCGACCGCAGCTCCATGCGCGGGCGGCGAGGGTCGCCCGCGTCGACGGTGAGGATGCGCAGGTCGCGCGACTTCTTCTTGAGGTGCTCCAGGCCGTCCTCGGTGAACCCCGGCGCGACGACGATCTCGAAGAACATGCGCCCGCCGGTGACCGGGCTCAGCACGTCGCGCAACGCCGTGGCGAACGCGAAGTCGATCGGCTGGTTGGTGGCGACGATACCCCCGTACGCCGAGATCGCGTCACCTGCCATGAGCGCGCGCTCATAGAGCGCCGCGACACCCTCCTCGCCCGCCGCGAAGCAGCACGGGTTGGTGTGCTTGATGATCGCGATGGCCGGCTGCTCGCTCTCCGCGACCAGGTTGTATGCGGCGTCGGCGTCCAGCAGGTTCACGTACGACAGCGCCTTGCCGTGATGCTGCACGAACCCGCCGATGCCCTCGACGGGCGCACGCACGGAGTCGAGCGTGTAGAAGGCGCCGCGCTGGTGCGGGTTCTCGCCATAGCGCAGCTCCGCGACGCGCGTCATGCCGACGGTGAGCTGCTCGGGCAGCGCGTCGTCCTCGCCGCGCAGGTACTCGGCGATCGCCGTGTCGTAGTGCGCGACGTGCGCGAACGCCTTCGCCGCCAGCTCGCGCCGCTGCCCGGCGTCGACGCCGCCAGCGCGCAGCGCGTCCAGGGTGTCGTCGTAGTCCGAGGGGTCGACGACAGGCACCACCCACGGGTGATTCTTCGCGGACGCGCGGATCATCGTCGGCCCGCCGATGTCGATCTCCTCGAGCGCCTCGGCGAGCGTGACCGGGCCGCGGGTCACGGTCTGCACGAACGGGTAGAGGTTCACCGCCACGAGGTCGATCGGCTCGATGCCGTGTTCGGCCAGCTCGGCGGCGTCGGCGTCGCGGTCGCGACGCGCGAGCAGCCCGCCGTGCACCCTCGGGTGCAGCGTCTTCACGCGCCCGTCCAGGATCTCGGGGCTGCCGGTCATGTCGGCGACGCTGCCGACGGGTACGCCGGCTTCGGCGATCACGCGCTGCGTGTTGCCGGTGGAGAACAGCTCCCAGCCCAGCTCGTGCAGGCCGCGCGCGAACTCGGCCACGCCGGTCTTGTCGTAGACGCTCAGGATCGCGCGCACCGCGTCGCCCCCTACTCCGGCAGTCCAAGGACGGCCGGCTCGCCGTCCCCGGCCACCACCTCGCCGATCCGCCAGCTCCCCGTCGCCGAGGCGAGCACCGCGTCGGCGTCGGCCGGCGCCACGGCCAGCACCATGCCGGCGCCCATGTTGAACGTGCGGAACATCTCACCGTCCTCGATGCCTCCGATGCGCTGGATGTAGCCGAACAGCGGCGGCGACTCCCAGCTCTCGACATCGAGTTGCGCCGCCAGCCCCTCGCGCAGGACGCGCGGCACGTTGCCGGGCAGCCCGCCGCCCGTGATGTGCGCCATCCCGTGCAAGATGGGCAGCAGCGGCCTGACCACGTCGAGGAACGAGCCGTGCACCGCCAGCAGCGCGTCGCCGAGCGACCCGTCCAGCTCCTCGACGTACGCGTCGAGTCCCTCCCGGTCGTCCTCGGAACCCTTGCCGATGCCGAAGATCTCGCGGACGAGCGAGTAGCCGTTGGTCTGCAGGCCCGTCGACGGCAGCGCGATCAGCGCGTCACCCGCCTCGATACGTGAACCGTCGACGATCGCGTCGCGCTCCACGACGCCGACCATGAAGCCGGCGAGGTCGTAGTCGCCGGGGCGATAGAGGTCGGGCATGTCGGCGGTCTCGCCGCCGAGCAGCGCGACGCCGTTGGCAGCACACGCCTCGGCGATCCCGGCGACGACCTCGACGCGCCGCTCCTGCGGCAGCCCGGCGGTGGCGAGGTAGTCCATGAAGAACAGCGGCTCGGCGCCGGCCGTGAGCACGTCGTTGACGCAGTGGTTGACCAGGTCCTGACCCACATCGCCGTAGCGCCCGAGCGAGGCGGCGACGAGCAGCTTCGTCCCCACGCCGTCGGCGCTGGAGACGAGTACCGGGTCCCGGTAGCGGGCGGTGTCGAGGTGGAAGAGCCCGGCGAACGGCCCGACGCCCCCCAACACCTCGGGGCGAGTGGCGACCGCGGCGGCCTCGCGGTAGCGCTCGACGGTGGCGTCGGCAGCCGCGACGTCGACGCCTGCGTCGGCGTAGCGCAAGGGACGTGGAGCCCGCGCGGTCATCGCGCCGTCACTGCCTCACCGGGCTCGAGGGCCCGCGTACGGGGGAGTGGGGGGATGGTACCAGCGGGAGGCGGGAAGCAGCAGGGTGCTCGTGAGCCGTTGTGCCTACTCCGAGACCACGCCGCGACGAGAGAACTCCGCAGCAATGGAGTCGTAGACACGCCGAGCCTCGGCCTCGGCGCGTAGAGCGTCCTCCGCCGTGGGCTCCGGCCAATCACCGGGGTACCGAGACTCCGCACCCCACACCGTCAGCTGCGCGAGGTCGGCCAGTCCGGCCGAGACAGGCCATCCATCAGGGACAAGTCGCCGTAGTTCGCGGAGGTCGTGAATGAACGGGAACTCGACGCGTTCCAGAACCAGTACCGCCTTCAGCCCCTTCTCAGCGGCTTGCTGGGCGAGAAAGCACGCATGGCGTGGTGTCCGATCACCGGCGTGAGCGATAGCCGCTGCGAGGTCGAGATCCTCTTTCGCGTAGCGGAGCCAGCGGAGGGCATCTACGACGATCTCAGGATCGCTCATGCACAACCTTCCCCTCGCGCAGTGCCGCTCGCAGCACCGTGCCCACGATGTGGCCGCGGCGCGCGATCTCGTCAGGGGTCGTCACGACGATGTCCTTGGCTGTCCCCATGCCGCCGAGGGCAACATGCATCTCGACTGCTGTCTCCCGCCGGTTTGTGCCGTCTGGCATCACCACCAGCAGGTCCACGTCGCTGTGCATGGTCACCTCGCCGCGCGCGACCGAGCCGAAGAGCACGATGCGCTCCGGGTCGAAGCCCTCGACGATGCGATCCACCATCGTGGCGACGACGCTCTCGTCGGGTGTGACGTATTCGCGGCGCTTGACCATGAGTACAGGTTACGCCAGTGCGCTCGGAAGCATGAAGTGTTCAGGATGCCTGGGCGGTGACCCGGTCCTCCACCAGCAGCGACCGCCCGAGCGTCTTGAGCGCCTTCTCGACCGATGTGATGTGGGACCGATGCCCGGGGTCGAGCAGGCGGCGTACAGCGTTCTCCTGCAACCCCATGCGGCGGGCGAGAGCGACGTTTGTGACCCCCTGCTCCCGCATCGCCGTGTACAGGGCTACCTTCGCAGCGACAATCGGAGAGACGGCGACCAGCACCTGGCCTTCGGCAGGCGCGCTGGGCGCGGGGATATCCTCGCGCGCCTTCACGTACATGCCGAGTGCGACCCCCAGGCAGTCCTCGGCAAGCTCCAACGCTTCGTCGCGCGACCACGCGCCCGTATTCGCGCCGTATACGTCGGGAAAGGTGACCGTGTAGGCCTCTCGGCCGGTAGCTCGCGCTTCCTCCTTGTCACGGACGATGTTGCAGGGGTAGGCGTAGCGCATGACCTACCACTCCCTTCTGTCGATGCGCAGGTCTCGCAGCATCGACGCCAGCGTGCCCGCTGGGATCTCGCCGTACGGAACGGTCGTCCGGTACGGGCCGAGGCGAACTTCTGCGTGGCTACCCTTCCCCCGGCCGGGCGAGTGCTCAACACGCCGCGTGCACGGGCGTAGCGACGGGCGCGCCGGACGAACTCGCGACCGTTCACAACACTAGACTAGCACGTATATGTGCGATCTGGGCGCCGCTTCGCCTGCGCCGAGGTCAGTTCACCGCCCGCAGCGGCACCGGCTGTAGCGGGATCGCGTGGCGATCGACCGAGCCTTCGCCTTCGAGGGCGAGCTTGTCGAGTTGGAGCGGGACCTCGCTCGGGTACTGGCCGCTGAAGCACGCCGTACACAGCCGGTCCTCGGTCTGGCCGGTGGCGAGCACCGTCCCCTCGAGCGAGAGGTAGCCAAGCGAGTCGGCGCCGATGTGCTCGCGGATCTCCTCGATGTCGAGGTGCGCGCCGATGAGCTCGCCGCGCGAGGCCATGTCGACGCCGTAGAAGCAGGGGTGCGTGATCGGCGGCGAGGTGATGCGCATGTGCACCTCGCTCGCGCCGCCCTTGCGCAGCATCGCCACCACGCGCGGCGTCGTGGTGCCGCGCACGATCGTGTCGTCGACGACGATCACCCGGCGGCCCTCGAGCATCTCGGGCAGCGGGTTGAACTTGAGCGCGACGCCGCGCTCGCGCAGGCGCTGGTCGGGCTGGATGAAGGTGCGGCCGACGTAGCGGTTCTTGACCAGGCCTTCCGTGTACGGGATGCCGGACTCGCGCGCATAGCCGACGGCGGCGCTGGTCGCCGAGTCCGGGATGCCGATCACGATGTCGGCGTCGACCGGATGCTCGCGCGCGAGCTGCGCGCCCATGCGCATCCGCACCGGGTACAGCAGCTCGCCCTGCAGCCGCGAGTCCGGCCGGGCGAAGTAGATGTGTTCGAGGAGGCAGAGCGCCGACGCGCGGTCGCCGTTGAGGCCCTCGCCGGCCGACCACCACTGCGGCCCGGCCTCGTCGATGCGGACGACCTCGCCCGGTTCGAGCTCGCGCACGAGCGTCGCGCCGAGGGTGTCGAGCGCGCACGTCTCCGAGGCGAGCACCCAGCCGCGGCCACCCTCGAGCCGGCCGAGGCAGAGCGGGCGGATGCCGAGCGGGTCGCGCACACCGAACATGGCGTCGTGCGTGAGCAGCGTCAGCGAGTAGGCGCCGTTCGCGCGGCGCATCGCGTAGTGGAAGCGGTCGCCCCAGGAGCCGCCCGGCGCGTTGGCGATCAGAGCCGCGAGCACCTCGGAGTCCGTACCCGTGGAGAACGAGATGCCCTGCTCTTCGAGGTCGGCGCGCAGCAAGTCCGCGTTGACGACGTTGCCGTTGTGGGCCAGCGCGAGCTCGCCGTGCGGTCCGGAGACTACGAGCGGCTGCATGTTGATTTCGTGGCTGCCGCCGGTGGTCGAGTAGCGCGTGTGGCCGATGGCGTGCGTGCCGCCGCCGAGGTTGTGCAGGGCCTGCTCGTCGAAGATCTGCGTGACCAGGCCCATGCGGGCGAAGCGGTGGATGTCGGACTGGGGCAGCTTCGCGTCGGCCGTGGCGATCCCGGCCGATTCCTGCCCGCGGTGCTGGAGGGAGTGGAGCCCGAAGAAGGTGAGGCGAGCCACGTCCTCGCCTGGTGCGAAGACTCCGAGTACGCCGCACTTCTCGTGCAGGCTCGGGATCAAGGGCGGCCCTCCCCAATGGTCCCGTGAGGTCGCCATCCTATCACGCGCGCCCTCACGGTCACCCGCCACCGGCAGGCCGCCCGGACGACGGCACGAGTTCGGCCGACTCCGCGATGCGCAGGAGCTCCTCGAACGAGACCGAGTTCGTGTCGAGGAGCGCGACGATATCGCCCTCGCGCCACAGGAGGCTGACGACGCCGTTCGCGGAGCGACGGTAGGCCTCGTCGAGGGCGGAATCGACGGCGTGCCACGCGCGGGCCGACTGCGGGATGCCGCCCGGGCGGAAGCGCTGGCGGAGCAGGATGTAGCCGCCTTCGGAGCCTTCGAGCAGGACCCAGACGGCGGACGGGACGCAATTGCGTCCCGCGCTGCTCTCGCCGCCGGCGGAGGCCGAACGGTAGCCGGATGGTGCATACGAGGGGTTGAGGAAGCCCGGCTCGCGAGGGAAGACCGCACCGGCGATGCCGATCGGGCCAATGGAACGACCGCACGACTGGCCGCCCAGCGACTCGGTCTCGCGGGCGTCCGGCGGGGGCACGAAGCTGAAGCGGGTGTCGTCGATGTCGGCGCCGTAGTCGAGCGCCGTCACCTCGGCACGGTAGGACTGGCCGCCGCCCGCACCGTCGGCAGCCCAGCGCATGATGAACATGCGCTCCGGGTCGATGTAGACGCGCGTGAGGCCCCCTGCGGCGAGGCGGATTTCGACTATTCCGGTCCGGCGGCCGAGCACCTCGGCCTCACCGGCGAGTTCGACTTCGAAGTCATCGCCACGCTCGCGCCAGAGCTCGACAAAGGCGTCGACGCTCTCAACGTTGGCGGGGCCGAGGGGTGCGCTGAAGGACAGGGGGGACGCTATCCCGGACGCCCTGCCCTCGATGGTCTGGCGCTGGTAGGTGTTCGAGCGGTCGTCGTACGTCCACAGATCAACGCCGTCGCCGACGGTCAGGAGCAGGCCGTCGTCGATGATGCCGCCGACGGTCTCGAATTCCCAGCGCCAGCGCGCCGGATCAGGGGCGTACCACCAGCGGATGGTGCTCTGCTCCTCGGGCAACCCAAGGCCGGCAAGTGGGTCGTCGGCGGAAGGGTCGACCTCGGCGCGAATCTCGGCGTAGAAGCCCCCGGCGCGCGGTGGCGTGTCGTCCGAGGCGCACGCGACGGCGAGGGTCGCCATCAACAGTGCCGCAAGCAGTACAGCACGGCCGCGCCCAGCCAGGATGGTCAGGGCGCGAGTTCCTTGAGCTTCCGGTGCTCAATCGCCGTGCAGCGGTCGAAGACGACCTGCATGCCGGCATCCGACGCCTTCGCCATCGCCTCCTCGTGCACGATCTCGAGTTGCAGCCACAGGATTGGCGCGCCCACCGCGATCGCCTCGTCGACAACGCCGGGGACCTCGGGGACCCTGCGGAACACGTCGACGATGTCGAACGGCTCGGGGAGCTCGGCGAGCGAGTTGTAGCAGGGACGTCCGTGCGCCTCGTCGAGCAGCGTGTTCACGAGCTGCACGTCGTAGCCCTCGGCGATGAGGTAGCCCGCCACGTCGTGCCACGGCCGGTCGATGCGCTTCGAGCGCGCCACGATCGCGAGGCGCGGGTGGTCGCGCAGCACCTCCCACGCGCGGTCTCCGTCGACGATCATCACGATCCCCCTTCCGGTGGCGCCCCCTCCGGCGGTGGGAGCGTAGCGCGCTCCACGCGGCGCCGTCGGCGCGGTGTTGGCGCGGCCTCGGGCACGTCCGCCTCCTCGAACTCTTCGTCTTCGGGCAGCCAGCCGAGGCGTGCCTCGGCTTCGGCCATCGCGCCCACGGCTTCGGCGACGCGGTTGGCGCGGTCGAGGCCCACGTCGGCGAGCGGGCGCGCGGAGATCACCGAGCCGACCGCGCTGCGCCGCCCGTCGTCGCGCACGATCTCGACGTCCCACGTCACGAAGTCGTGGCTGCGGCCGCCGATGTCCTCCTCGTCATGGTCACCCGTCACGGCGATGTGGTCGATGCGGTCGAACGGTATCGAGTTGGTGGTGCCGATGCCGAGCCCGAGGAAGCCCTGCTGCCAGTGCGCCGACTGCTTGCGCCGGTCGACGACCATGCTGCTGCCGATCACGGCGAACACGAAGCCCAGCGTCGCCACCGGCCCCAGGAACACGGCGATCACCGTGAGCACGACGACGACCGCGAACGGAAGCGTGTCGAGGAACAGCACGATCACGGCGACCGCCAGCGCGGTGAGCCCCAGCTGTATGACGGGCCCGAGGAGCTGCGCACGCGACGGGCGCACGACGATCGTATCGTCCGTAATCGCGGCTACCGCGCGTCGCAGGGCGATCCGCTCGACTTCCGCCACGTCGCCTCGCCTCCACCGACCCTCGCGCCGTCCCGAGTCTATCGCGTGGGCGTCCCCTCGCCAGCAGCGGCAGCGTTACGCTGATATGTGGGAGGCACATAGCCTTGACGGAGCCGATCCCTGATCTCGAGGACATGCTCGCCGCAGCAGAGGCGGCACGTGATACCCGTGTCCCGCACGAGGTCGCACTCGCGATCATCGACGGCGCCAACCCTGTGCGCGCGTTCCGCAACCATCGAGGGCTGACCCTGGGTGATGTGTCCGAGCGCGCGGGCATCTCGGTCAGCTATCTCTCCGAGATCGAGCACGGCCGCAAGCCGGGCTCCGTCGCCGCCCTCACCCGCGTCGCTGCCGCCCTCGGCGCCACCATTGACGCCCTCGTGGTGGACTGACGCGCAACCTGCCCGGCGGTTTGCCGCCCCCGTCGCGGCGTCCGTATGCTGGACTTGCCGCACCCCACGGAGGCCCGATGCGCGCCGACCTGATGGAAATCCTCGTCTGCCCCGTCTGCAAGGGCACGCTCACGCTCGGCATCGAGCAGACTGAGGTGCTGGACGACGGCCGAGAGGAGATCCTCGCGGGCACGCTCGGCTGCGGCGCCTGCGAGCACGCCTTCCGCATCGACGACGGCATCCCCAACCTCCTGCCGCCGGAGCTGAATGAGACGCTCACCTCCACACGCGGACAGGCCGAGGAGCTGCACCCGTGACCAACGACGAGCGCTCGCGAATCATGGGCCGTGCGCTGATGGGCGGCGCCGCGATACAGCTGCTGCTCTTCGTCGGCGCCGTCGTGCGTCGCTCCTACCTCGCGATCGCGCTGCCGGTTGGCTTCGCCGTGGCCGCGCTGTCCGCCGTCGCCTTCTGGGTCGGCTACACGATGGCCTACGCGCGCTGGGACGACGACGAGGAGCCCACAATCCCTCGCCGCCGCGCCGCCGGCGACTAACCAGCACCCGGACCCCCTCACCCTCACCCTAATGGGGTACGACCAGTAGCCCGGTGTATCGGGCAGACTGGTCACGGACCTGCTGGCCGGTGAGCACTGCCTTGCCCAGAGACACCGCGATCTCCAGGGAGAGACCGTGCCCCGGCTGGTGCG
>MKWU01001795.1_pt1 | contig 35304 bp, 33 predicted proteins | sample 809101 | NCBI WGS metagenome assembly MKWU01 (sample SAMN05860141, study PRJNA318959) | sponge metagenome | host: Aplysina aerophoba | place: Slovenia: Piran, Adriatic Sea, Gulf of Piran | collected 2013-05-07
GCGCCCGCGCAGGCGCCGGCTGCAGGCCGTCTACCGTGAGCGACAAATGGCTGAAGCGTTTGCGTGTTAGACGGAAACGCTTCAGCCGCCTGCCCGGCGGCAAGGCGGCGTCAGGTAAACTGCCGCAGTTAGTTTTCGGGTATCGGTCATCTTCCGCCAAGGCTGCTTGCGAAAGCCTTCGACCCCGGTGTGGAATGGCTCGGCATCGATTTCGCGCGCGCGGTTCCGCGGCTCTTCCGCTTCGCCATGCCGCCCTGCATCCTGCAGGAGATCCGCCAGATTGTCGCAAATGATCGCCACCCCGGCTTCGCGGTGGCTGAGGGACTTCGCCCGCATTTCGCGCGCACGACGATAGAGCGGCTCCGCTTCGTCGGCTCGCCCCATCGTGTGCAGGAGTTCGGCGAGATTGTTCAGCGTCGCCGCCAGGCCGCCTTCGGCGAGGGTGGCGTTGATACTGCGCTTGAGGGCGCGCAGTTCTTCCGTCCGTTTCATCTCGAGGCGGATGTGCATCGAGGCGCTCCGTCCCGTGAACTCGACACCCATCTGCGAGACCCATTCGGGCACCCGCTCCCAGGCGGCGATGGCATCGCGATATTGCGCCTCGGCTCCCGCCATGTCGCCCGCCTCTCGTGCGATCGCCGCCAGGCAATGAAGACTCGCCGCGCGGCGCGGATCCGTTTCGTCGAATGCCAGGCTTAGATCTGCGCCCGTTCGCCACGACGCGGCGACCTCGTCGCCGGTCTCCAAGCGTGTACCGGCCTCCTGGGCGAACTGCTCCCACAGGACATCGACGAGCAAACACGGCCGCATGCTTGGAGCCTGGTCCACTGTCGGCGCGGACGTTCAGGCTCCGAGGTAGGCATGGCGAACGTGGTCGTCCTCGTGCAGATCGTTCGCCTTGCCCTCGAGCGCGATGCGACCGGTCTCCAGCACATACCCGTAGCTCGCGAGAGTGAGGGCCAGCTCGGCATTCTGCTCGACCAGGATCACTGGCACGCCGCGACTGTTGATGTCGCGGATGATTCTGGCCACCTCTTGAACCATCACCGGCGAGAGGCCGAGCGACGGCTCATCCATCAGGATCAGACGCGGGCCGGACATCAGGGCGCGGCCGATCGCCACCATCTGCTGTTCGCCGCCGCTGAGCGTCTTGGCTCTCTGATTGCGTCGTTCCCTGAGCACCGGAAATCGCTCGTGAACGTCCGAGAGGTCGCGCGCGATTCCCTGTTTGTCCTTACGCAAATAGGCACCGGTATGAAGGTTCTCGTTGACGCTCAGGTCGGGGAATACCTGCCGCCCCTCCGGCACGTGGGCAATACCCATGCGGACGATCTTTTCCGGCGCCAGGTGATCGATGCGCTGGCCGTCGAACCAGACGCTGCCCGCCGTCGCGCGTTTCAGCCCGGATATCGTGCGAAGTGTGGTGCTCTTGCCGGCGCCATTGGCGCCGATCAAGGTGATGATCTGGCCTTCCTCAATCTGGATCGAGATATCCGAGACCGCCTGAACGCTCCCGTGGTGGACAGTGACGTCCTTGACCTCAAGCAGCATTGAGACCGCTTCCCAAATAGGCCTCAACGACGTCCTTGTTGTTCTTGATTTCGTCCGGCGCACCTTCGGTCAGAAGTTGACCGAAATTCACCACCGTGATTCGTTCGCAGAGGCCCATGACCGCCTGCATGTCGTGCTCGACCAGCAAAATGGTGACTCCGCTTTCGCGCACCTTTTGGATTAGCGCCATCATGTTGCGTGTTTCTTCCGGGTTCATCCCGGCGAAAGGCTCGTCCAGCAGTAGCAGCTTGGGTTCCGCAGTCAGGGCCACGGCGACGCCCAGCGCTCGCTGCAGGCCGTGCGGCAGATTGGAGGCAAGCTCGTCCTTGCGATCGGCCAGGCCCAGAAATTCCAGCACCTCCAAGGTCTTCGCATCGCTGGCCCGCTCGCTCGCCCGCTGGGTATTGAACAGTGCCGAGGCCATGCTGATGTTGGTGTGGAGATAGCACCCCATCAGGGCATTCTCGAAGGTGGTGAACTCCCGGAAGAGCGTCGTCTCCTGGAACGTGCGGACCAATCCCTTGGCAGCCACCTGATGCGGCTGCAATCCGCCGATGGACTCGCCCTGGTAGAAAATCTTGCCCGCCGTCGGCTTATAGAAGCCGGTGATCACATTGAAGACCGTGGTCTTTCCCGCTCCATTCGGGCCAATGAGCCCATGAATGGCACCCTCTCTCAGCTCGAAGCTCAGCCCGTCGATCGCGGCCAAGCCGCCGAACCTCTTTTGCAAATTCTCGATCCTGAAAAACGACTGCTCGTTCATCTGAGCCGGCCCAAAGTGAAGCGCGGGTCGTGCATCGGGGAGTCTCGCTGGGTGATGATAGCGGGTCTTTGCGCCGGTCAGCCAAGCGTTCAGCGACGTTCACCCTGTATAGTAAGCTACGGCCACGAACACAATCACCCGACTGCCGAGCACGTCTCCAGCCGCGCGCAGTTGAAGATCTCGACACCGCTCGCTCGGCAGGGAGGACACTCCACGTTGGCAAAACCGGCGCGACCGCTGGCAACAAAGAGAGAATGGGATGGGAAAGAAAATTGCGGTGTTCCCCGAACCCGGAGCGATCGGCCCGGTTATGAATCTGGTCGGCATCTGCCAAGGCTTGCGGGGCATGGGTCATGAAGCCGTCTTCGTGCTCGAGCCCGGACTCAAGGGTGCAGTCGAAAGCTACGGCTTCGAAGAGCGCTACGTCTCCTGCATGGAGCCGACGAGTCCCGAGGAGCAAGCAACCTACTGGGACGATTTCATGGTCCGCTACATGCCGACCTTCAAGACTTCGGCCTACGAACAGATCGCCACTTACGTGAAGGGTTGCTGGGAGGCGATCATCTATACCTCCGAATGGTCGGTAAAGAACGGACTCGACAGGGTCTTCGCCGAGATCAATCCCGACCTGATCATCAACGACAATGTTGCCCTCTACCCTGCCACGCAGCAGTCCGGTTGCCCTTGGGCACGCATGATTTCGTGCTCGGAGAACGAAATTATCGATCCCGACATCCCGCCCCATCTGTCCGGTTGCGGCGAAAATGACAAGGATTGCTTCGCGGCCTATCGGGCCGAGTTCGAGAAAGAGCTCAAGCCGGTCCACGACGGCTTCAACGATTTTCTCGAAGCCCAAGGGTGCGAGCGGCTGCCGTTCCCGGAGTTCGTACTGCCATCGCCCTATCTCAATCTGCTGCTTTATCCCGAGCCGCTGCGCTTCAAGCGGCGAAACCCTCTCGATCCCGAGAGGTTCGTCTATCTCGACGGCTGCGTGCGCGAGGAAAGCGAGACCTACGAGGTGCCGACCTTCAAGCTAAACAACGCCAAGCCGCTGATCTATTTCAGCTACGGCAGTCTTGGCGTCGCCGATGTCGATCTCATCAAGCGCATCATCGGCGTGCTCGCTGACGCGCCTTACCGCGTGCTGGTCAACGTGGGTGACTACATCGAGCAGTACGGCACACCGCCGGACAATGTGCAGATCGCGTCATGGTACCGGCAAACCGCGGTGTTGCCCCACGTCGACGTCTTCATCCAACACGGCGGCAACAACAGCTTCAATGAGAGCCTCTATTTCGGCATCCCGCCCATCGTGATGCCCTTCGTCTGGGATGGCCACGACAATGCTCAGCGCGTCAACGACACCAACCACGGCATCGGAATGCACCGCTACGACTGGTCCGACGCGGAGTTGTTGACGAACATCGAAAAGACGCTGACCGACCAAGAGATGCGCGCCAATGTCGCGGCGACGAGCGAAAACATGCAGGCGCAGAACGGACGCATGCGTGCCGCCAACGCCATCAACGACCTGCTGGAGCGCCTTTAGCGATGCCCGTACACGTATTGGAAAACGCCGCCACGCTCGATCCCGCGACCTTCACCGATTGGGGCGGCGTCGCCGAGCCCATCGGCGAGCCAGTCTCTCGCACGAGCGGCTTGATCCTGTTTCGGAACGAGGACCGCTCGTCGGAGATGGGGCTCTGGGAATGCACGCCGGGGCGCTGGCGCTGCGAGGTCGAAAGCGACGAGTTCTTCCACGTGCTCGCCGGCCGTGCGGTCTACACGGAGGACGACGGCACGGCGACCGAAATTGCCGCCGGTATGACCTGCGCCTTTCCCGCCGGTTGGAAGGGCGCGTGTGATGTCATCGAGACGGTGCGCAAGGTCTACATGGTGCGGTAGCAGAACTCTTCGCCGTTGACACGGCACGCGCATCAGATCCCGGTTCAAGGGGGCGGATCAGTTACGCGAGGCGATGCAAGATAATTTACGACGTGCTCGGCGGGGTGCTCCATCAATTGCTGACGACCCTGCTCACCTTCCGGCCTTCGAGAATGTCCGCAACGTCCACCGCCTCCAGCGTGCCGTGCTCCATGAGAGCGGCGGCAAGGCGGTGAAGCTCTGTCTCGTGGTTGTTGAGAATTTCGCGGGCGCGTCCTTCCGCATCGCTCATCAAGCGGTGCACGCCGGCGTCGGCGTCCGCGACCGTAAGGCCGGCTTCGGGACCGCCAAGCAGATCGAATGCGGCCTTCTCGGCCGCCTTGATGTCGGACGTCATCGCCTCGGTCATCGCGCTGTCGCCACGCGCAATTCCCTCAGCGATCAAACCGCCCAGAGCGATGATGAGCTCCGCTTCCTTGCGATCACGCCGCACATCGTCGCCCAGATCGCTGTCGGCCGGGGCGCGGGTCATACTGCCCAGCACGCCCCAGCGCGAGACGATGCTCACCTGCAGGATGTCCCCACCCGCCGGAAGATGGGCGGCGAGGAGGGCGTGGCCGCTCTCGTGATAGGCGGTGAGCCGCCGGTCTTCGTCGCTGATTTTAGGGACGCGGTTCTTGGAGGGCGGGTCGAGCGTGGCGGCGGCGACCAGCCCGGCCAGCAACGTCAGTACTGCGACGCCGCTGACGTTGATTCGAGCGATATCGAACCGGCGCGGCACTCTTGTCTCCGGCATGGCCTGATCGGCTCAACCAATCGCTGGCGCAGCTCCGCCCTGCATCATACCACTGCCGCCCGAGGCAGAGCATCGACGCAGCTCGGACCATGCGCCGAGAATATCCGCTAGAATGCGGCGTCGCTGTCGCATCGAGCTTCACCACGAACAGGGGGACCCACCGTGACGAAAATGTGGGGCGGCGAGCCCTATTTCGGACTGTCCTACGACTTTGATCCGCAATGGTATCTGACCGATGAGCAGAAGGAGATTCAAGCCCGGTTGATCGAACTCTGCCACTCGACAATCGCGCCGCACGCCATCGAGTGCGATCGCGACAGCATCTTTCCGCGCAAGAGCATGGAGGCGCTCGCTTCCCAGGACCTGCTCGCCCTGCACGTGCCGAAGAAGTACGGCGGCATGGGGCAAAACCATGTCTGCGTGACGATGGTGCTGGAGACGATCGCCCGCTATGGCTGCGCCAGCACCGCATTGGTCTACACCATGCACTTGCTGGCGGTCAGCGCGCTGTTGCTCCGCGCCGGCGACAATCCAGAAATTCAAAAGACCCTGCGGCGCATGAACCGCGATGTCTTTGTTGGCACCGCGTCCTATTCGGATCCCGAGACCGGCTCCCACTTCTGGTATCCCATGGCATCGAAGGCCGAGAGGGTCGAGGGTGGCTGGCGGGTCAACAAGAACTCCTCGTGGACCACGTCGGGCGGATTTGCGGACTTTTATGTGGCGCAGACCACCAGCCCGGATTTCGCCGGCGACTATTCGGATCTCTCCGTGTTCCTGATCTACGCGGACGAGATCGTCTCGCATCCATCGAGCTGGGATGCGATGGGCATGCGCGGCAATCAGTCGGGGCCGATCGAGATCAAGGACGTGGTCGTGCCGACCGATCGCATGGTGGGCCCGCCCGGCGACGGCGCCCGCTCGAACGACGAGGGTCTGGACCCGATCGGCCTGCTGATGCTCGCCGCCTCCTACAATGGCCTCGGGATGGCCGCGATCGACCTCGCCAAGCGGCAGGCCACGCGCAAGACCCACGCGGATGTCGGCATGCGCGTTTGCGACTACCCGACCATCCAGGATTATTTCGGCGATGCCATCATGGATACCCAAGCGTCGCGCCTCTACGCCTTCGCCGTCGCCCAGCAGCTCGACGCCGTCACCAACAACTGCGACTGGACGATCCACGAGGACGATCTGGACTTGCTGCCCCGGTCGGAATTCCTGACGTGGAGCTGGCAAGCGAAATACATCGCGAGCAAGAGCGTCTATACGGTCGTCGATCGCATGCTGAACGCCTGCGGGGGCACCGGCTACAAGAAGAGCCTCGTCATCGAGCGCGTGGTCAGGGACGCGAAGGCCGGCTGGATCATGGGGCCGACCAACGAGGTGCTGCGCCAGTTCGTCGGCAAGTGGGCGCTCCTCGGGTTCGAGGCGCTCGACTATTGGAACCAATCGGTCAACGAGCGCGCCATGAACAACGAGCTGAAGAAGCTCGACGACGACGCCAAACGCGCTCTGATAGACAGACTCAGCGCTGAACTCACCGAAGCCGAAGCAGCCGAGTAGCGGGGTGCGGCGCCCTACCGAACGTTAACGGTGAACGTCCTCGTTCTCGCCGAGCACGCGAAATCCGCCGCGAATGAACACCGCGAGGGTGGCGCCGTCATCCGAGACCGAGACATGTTTCGAGCCGGGCTTCAGCGAGACGAAATCGTTGCGGCGGTAGACCGTGCCGTCACTATCGGTCAGCGCCCCGTCGAGGACCAGGAACTCCTCGTAGCCGACGTGCTCGTGGGGCGTCGACCCGGCTCCGGGCGCAAATCGAATCAAGTAGCAGCCTTCGCCCTCCTCGGCGTCGTAGCTGATGTTGCAGTAGGTGGCGCCGCCTCCGCATGCCGGACGATCGGCAGGGGCCGCGCGCTGCATGCGATGGGGCGGCTCGGTCCCGAAGGTCGCGGTCTCGACGTTTACGATCGTGCGATAGGACGCGAGGGACGTGCTCATCCGGGGCTTCGCTTGCACGGTTGGAGCTCAGGCGTCGACTGGCTCGCCCTTATCGAGCGTGCGGAAGCCGCCGCGGATGAAGACCGCGACCGTGCAGCCGGTGTGCGAGACTGAGAAATGCTTGGAGCCGGGCTTGAGGGAGACGAGGTCGTTCTTCTTGTACACGGCGCCGTCGCAGTCCTCGATCTCGCCGTCGAGAACCAGGAACTCCTCGTAGCCGACGTGCTCGTGCGGGATCGAGGTTCCGCCGGGCTTGAAACGGATGAGGAAACAGCCGCCGCCCTCTGCCTCGTCATAGCTGACATTGCACCACGTCAGGTCTGACTGCTCCGACCCTTGCAGCCCGTATGGCACATACTCCGCCGTATCGAGATTGACCATGCGCCGTTGTGAATCGAGGGTGGTCGACATTGTCTCGCCCTCCCGAATTGGGCCCGGCCATGAAAGGCGGGCGCGTCGTTGATCGCCGCGATCAGCTTACGCCGGCTGCGGACGAGGCGACAAGACTCAGTGCGTTCCCCGCTCGACTCATACGAGGAAAACACCCCTTCTGCGGGCTCCGATGTTCGCGCCCGCACCGTCCTCGGCATGCGAGTTGTTGAGCATCACGATTGCCGTTCACTCCGCGCGAAGCACGACCGTCGCGTTGCAGCAGCGCGAGAGGCAGCACTAGAATGGCGGGAACTCGAATGTCATTTGCTACCGGACGGTCATCGCTGAACGCAGAGTCTTGATCGATCGGGGACGGCGAGACGGAGCCGGTGTCGTTGCGACTAGGAGCGATCGTGGACTGCGGTAATCACCCTCCACGGTGGCAATTTTGGGCTGGACCCGGGGGCATCATCCATTGAACACGCACGGGATGGTCCAGACGGGATCCACACGCACCTTCATGTGGTTCTGCATGGGCCCCGTCCTGGTGCTGCTGATCATCGTGGCCGTTGCGCCGGTCACGTTCGCCATCATCGACAGCTTCCGCGAGCTCTCGCTGGCCATGCCAAGCAAGCGCGGCCAATTCGTCGGGCTAGACAACTATCGCGACCTCCTCGGATCCGACGGCAACTTTTACCAATCGCTGGCCCATACGGCGATTTTCATGATGATCGCCGTTCCCATCGAGCTGGCTCTCGGGCTTCTCGTCGCCCTTTGGATCAACCGGGAGTTCGCAGGCCGGAGGCTGGTTCTCACCATCCTCATGATCCCGACGATGATCGCGCCCGTCGTCGTCGGGATGATCTGGCGCTTTTTCCTGATGCCGAGTTTTGGGGTGCTGACGGTCTATCTCAACCGCATAGGTTTGTTCGAGGAGACCAGCGTCTTCTCAGGGGCGATCACCGCCTTCGGTGCACTGATCATCATCGACATCTGGGAATGGACGCCCTTCATCATGCTGATCATGCTGGCGGGACTGAGCGCGCTCCCCCAGGCACCCATCGAGGCGGCGACGATCGACGGCGCCTCCCGCTGGCAGATATTCCGGCATATCCAGCTGCCCATGCTCTTTCCGCTCATCGTCGTCGCGGTCATGCTCCGAGCCATCGATGCCAGCAAGGTTTTCGATACAATCTACGTGCTCACGGGTGGCGGTCCCGGCAACGCGACCGAAGTCATCTCGACCTTCGCCTACCGAACCAACTTCATTCGTTGGGACCTGGGCTACGGTGCGACCGTCTGCCTTGTCCTCGCGTTCGCCTCCCTGGTCGTGGCCGCGCTCTTCTTCAAGACGGTGAGCGGCAAGCCCAAGCCCGTGGAAGAGACCTCATGACCGGGCGTAGCCTCTTCACGCGCCAGCTGGCCACGTTCGTGGTCCCTCTTCTCTTGCTGCTGGCGGTAGCGCTGATCCCCTACATCTGGATCCTGCTTGCCAGCTTCAAGACGCGCGGCGACCTGATCTCGCCCGACCCGAAGTGGGTCTTCGACCCCACGTCGATCAACTACACGGACATCATCTACAAGGGCTTCGACAGCTATCTGCTGAATTCCGTGATCATCGGCTTTTCGAGCACGGCGCTTTGCGTCTTTGTCGGAACGCTCGCGGCCTACGGCTTTTCCCGCTTCAAGATACCGGCCGGCAATCACCTCTTTTTCTACATCCTGGCGACCCGGCTCGGCCCCCCGGTCGCCTATGCGCTGCCGATGTACCTGATTTTTCGGGAGCTCGGCCTGGTCAACACTTACGCCGGCGTCATCCTGGCACACACCACGTTCAATCTCGTTCTGGTGGTCTGGATGATGCGATCGTTCTTCGACGATGTTCCGCGCGAGATCGAAGAGGCGGCCTATCTCGACGGCTGCGGCCATTTCCGGGTGTTCTTGCAGATCACGCTGCCGATGACCTATCCCGGCCTCGCTGCGGTCTCCATCTTCGTCCTGATCTTTTCCTGGAACGAGCTGCTGTTCGCCCTGATCCTCACCGGCGGCGATACCCGCCCGCTGACGGTCATGATCCCGTCACTCGTCCTGCATACGGGGACGCAATGGGGTCAGGTCGCGTCCGCCTCGATCATCCAGAGCATTCCTGTGCTCGTCTTCATCTTCTTCATCCAGAAGAAGCTGGTGCAGGGCCTGACCTTCGGCGCCGTAAAGGGTTAGCCGCGCAGACGTTTTCCCGAGTCCCGCTCGAACGCCATGACGTTGGCGGGATCGACCCACAGGCGAATGTCGCTGTCATAGGAGACATTGTCATTGCGGGCCAAGCGGGCGACCAGCGTGGGGCCTGTCGTCTCGAGTTCGACGATGGTGTCCGCGCCGAGATGTTCCACCGCCTCGATCCGCCCCGGGATGGCGACGGCGCCATCGGTCGCGTGCAAGTCCAGGAACTCGGGCCGGATGCCGATCGTAACGGGCCCGCCGTGCGTGGCCGGATGCCCGGCCGGGAGGTCGATGCCCAGCCCGTCGATCCGGAAGGTGACGGCGCCGTCTCCTGACTCCACCGTCCCCTCGATGAGGTTCATGGCCGGGCTCCCGATGAATCCGGCGACGAACGCGTCATCGGGATCGTCGTAAACCTCCAAGGGCGTACCGACCTGCCGAATGCTTCCCTCGTGCATCACGACGATGCGGTCGCCCATGGTCATCGCTTCGATCTGATCGTGGGTCACGTAGATCATGGTCGTGTCGAGGCGATGATGCAGCTTGATGAGCTCGCTCCGCATGGCGACGCGGAGCTTGGCGTCGAGATTGGAGAGGGGCTCGTCGAACAGGAACACCGCAGGGTCCCGCACGATGGCCCGGCCGAGCGCCACGCGCTGCTGCTGGCCGCCAGAGAGCGTCTTAGGCTTGCGCGGGAGTTCCTGGGTGAGGCCAAGGGTGGCCGCCACCTCGCGTACGCGGCTCTCGATTTCTTGACGCGGCAACTTCCTGATCTTCAGGGCAAATCCCATATTGTCCGCAACCGACATATGGGGATAGAGCGCATAGGACTGGAAAACCATGGCCACGTTGCGATCCTTGGCATGGACCTGGGCAACGTCGGTGTCGCCGATAAATATGCTGCCGGAGGTCACCGTCTCCAGACCCGCGATCATGCGGAGACACGTGGTCTTGCCCGACCCGGACGGGCCGACCAAGACGACGAACTCGCCGGAATTGATGGTGAGGTCCACGGATTCGACCGCAACGACCGGACCGAAGCGCTTGGTCAGACCCTCGAGACGTACGTCCGTCATGACACCGCACCCAGATACACGAGCTCGACCCCGATGAAGAGGGCCACGCCCCAAAACCGGACTTCCCCGGGCGTCAGCCATCGCCGCCGCGTGTTCCATACCCCGATCAAGAATATGAACGGCACGCAGACCGCAGCGACGGCAATGTGTTCCAGCATCGTCTAGTCTCGCGATGGCGGGTCAACAGACCCGAGCCGGATCAGGAATGGCAGGCTTGCCAGCACGGGAAACACGAAGAGGCCGATGGGAACCACGATGAAGTACGAAATCTTCTGTTCAATCATCGCCCCGCACCCGACGACGATCAGCAGGCAATAGAGGATCGCCCAGAGGCAGGCGCGAAGATTTGAGCGGTCGATCACGGCGGAAATCCCGAAACCCGAGGCCATCGCATTCAATCGGCAGCCCTCTGGCCGGTCAAGCATGCGGACGACAGCAGCGCGCGGCCCGTGACCGCGGCTGTGAGGTCCGCGCGTTCGTATGACCTGACCTCTCGTGATAGGTTTTGCGGCCCACTGGGCGCACGCACGCCGATATTCGGGCAGGGGGGATGGCTGATGGAGGGATTGGAGCGCTATCTCAAGCTCGATGAAGGGCTGATCAGTCGCAGGATCTTCTTCGATCCGGAGATCTATCGGTTGGAGCTCGAGCGCATCTTCGCGCGCTGCTGGCTCTTCCTCGGCCACGAATCACACCTTCCCGAGCCCGGCGATTACATGACGTCCTACATGGGCGAAGACCCTGTCCTCATCTGCCGAGGCGACGACGGAGTGATTCGCGCGTTCCTCAATTCGTGCCGCCACCGGGGCATGAGAGTCTGCCGGGCGGACCGCGGCAACGCGCGCCAGTTCACCTGCAGCTTCCATGGCTGGACCTACGCCAACACGGGCAGGCTCAAGGGCGTGCCGCTGGAACGGGATGCCTATGGCGACCGCCTGGATCGGGACCGCTGGGGCCTGCTCGAGGTGCCGAAACTGGCCGTCTATGGCGGCATGATCTTCGGCAACTGGGACGCCGGCGCAGAGAGCCTCGACGGCTTTTTGGGCGATCTTCGCTGGTACCTGGACGTCATGATCGAACGCCACGTGGGCGGGATCGAGTTCGTTCCCGGCGTCCAGCGCTACTCCCTCAACGCAAACTGGAAGATCGCGAGCGAGAACTTCACGGGCGATACCTACCATCTGCCCTACTCGCACGGTTCGATGTACAAGCTCGACATCCCGCAGATCAATCCGGCCAATCCGAGCTTCCGCGGCAAGGAGGACGAGTACTTCAACATCGGCCTCGACAACGGCCACGGCATGACGGGGATCGTCTTCGGCGGCGAGCGCTACGGCGTCGATCGGGAGCTCGCCGAGTCCTACGGGGCCGAAGTGGTCGAGTATGTCGAAGAGTGCCAGCAGCGGCTCATCAAGGCGTTCCCGAAGCACCAGGCCGGACTGTACGCGCTCTCGTTCAGCAACATGTTCCCCAATCTTTCGTTCAACGACTTCAGCGCGTTGCGGCCGATCGGCTTCTACCTGTGGATTCCCAAGGGGCCCGACCGGCTGGAGGCGTGGAACTGGTGCGCGGTCGACCGCGATGCGCCGAAGGTGATCAAGGAGCAGGCACGACTGGACTTCACGCGCATCCAGGCGGTCAGCGGGATCGCCGCGCAGGACGACACCGAGAACTTCGAGCAGGTCACCGAAGCCACCCGTGGCGTGGTGGGTCAGCGGCTGGACTTCAACTACCAGATGAATGTCGACCAGCCGCTGCGGGATGGACCCGAGGGATGTCCCGGGCGTTTCTCGCCCTACATCTCGGAGACCAACCAACTGAACTTCTACCAGCACTGGGCGGCGCTACTCGATGCGCCGTGGTCCGGCCGGTCTCGTGGTCGACGCCGCGCTACAGCACCGCGTTGAGCAGTTCCTCTACCGCGAGGTTCGCCTGCTGAGCGAGCTTCGCCTGGAGGAGTGGCTCGGGCTCTTCACCGACGATGCCCGCTACTGGATGCCCGCGCGCGAGACGGTGGGCGGGCAACCCGACGCCGTAGCCGCCGATGGCGAAATGGCCTTCTTCGACGACGACAAGGCGTTTCTGGCTGCCCGGATCGAGCGGCTTTGCTCGTCGCCGGGCCCTGCCCGACAACCCCCCCCCCCGGTGCGCCCTTTTTTTTCCAACCCGGGGGATGGAAAGGCCGGCAAACACCAACGCCCGCTGGCCCAGGCCGAACAGCCGCCCTCCCGGATGCGCTATTTCGTCTCCAACGTGGAGATCGAAGAGGCCGGCAACGACGAGCTCAATGTGCGCTGCAACCTGCTCGTCTACCAATCGCGCCTGGAACGCACGGAAGTGCTCTACGTCGGGCGGCGCGAGGACCGGCTTCGCCCTGATGGTAGCTCGTGGCGCATCGCGCGGCGCAAGGTTATCCTCGACCAGACGCTGATACCGAGGACCATGTCGACGTTCTTCTGATGTCCAGCTCATAGCGCCGCAGTGTTTCAGTGGAGTAGCTCATGCCCCGCGATCCCCGTTTCGATGTTCTCTTCGAACCCGTGCAGATCGGCCCTGTAACGGCGCGCAACCGCTTCTTCCAAGTGCCGCACTGCAGCGGCATGGGCCACCTGCTGCCGCGCTCCGATGCCGCCATGCGAAGCATGAAGGCCGAGGGCGGATGGGCCGTTGTGTGCACCGAACAGTGCTCGTTCCACCCCCATGCGGAGGCCGCCCCCTATCCGGAAACCAAGTTGTGGGACCAGGACGACGTCATCCGCATGCGCCATTGGACCGACACGATCCACGCCCACGGCGCGCTGGCGGGCACCGAAATCGTCAGCAACGCCTCGGCGCTCGCCAACTATTACAGCCGGGAGATCCCGCTGGGGCCGTCGCACACGCCGGTGACCTACAGCCCCGACCCGGTTCAGGCGCGCGCCATGGACTTGGACGATATCCGGGAGTTTCGCCGCTGGCACCGTGACGGGATGTTGCGGGCCAGGGATGCCGGCTTCGATCTGGTCTATGTCTATTGCGCCCACGACATCGCCATGCCGATGGATTTTCTCTCCCGGCGCCGCAACCGCCGGACGGACGAATACGGCGGCTGTTTGGAGAACCGCGTGCGGCTGCTGCGCGAGCTGCTCGAAGACACGGTGGAGGCCGTGGGCGGCAGCATGGCGATCGGCCTCCGCTTCGCCACGGACGAGCTCCTGGGCAAGGACGGCATCACCTGGGAGGACGAGGGCTGCAAGGTCGTCGAGATGCTCGCCGATCTGCCCGATTTCTGGGACGTGAACGTCAGCGACTGGACGCACGATTCCGCGAGCTCGCGCTTCACCTCGGAGGGGCATCAGGAGCCCTACATCGCATTCGTGAAGGGCATCGTGAAGAAGCCCGTCATCACCGTCGGCCGCTACACCTCGCCGGAGACCATGCTCTCGTTGATCACACGGGGGATTGCCGATTTCGTCGGCTGTGCCCGCCCGTCGATCGCCGATCCCTTCATTCCCCGCAAGATCGAGGAGGGGCGGCTCGACGACATCCGCGAATGTATCGGCTGCAACATCTGCGTGACCGGGCAACACATGAAGACGCCCATGCGATGTACGCAGAACCCGACCGTCGGCGAAGAATGGCGCCGCGGCTGGCATCCCGAGAAGATCGAACCCAAGAGTTCCGACTCCTCGGTGCTCGTGGTGGGCGCTGGGCCGGCCGGCCTGGAATGCGCGCTCGCGCTCGGACAACGCGGCTACCGGGTCGGAATCGCCGAGGCCTCGCGCGAGCTGGGCGGGCGCGTCACCCACGAGTCCAGGCTGCCCGGCCTCTCCGAATGGGCACGCGTGCGCGACTACCGCACTTATCAGATCGAGAAGCTGCATGAGACGGTCGAGGTCTTCCGCGAGAGCGAGATGACGGCCGAGACGGTGCTCGAAGCCGGTTACCAGCACGTCGCTGTCGCCACCGGCGCCCGCTGGCGCCAGGATGGCATCGGCCGCACGCACACAGCGGCACCCATTCCCGGCAGCGATGCCACGCATGTGTTCACGCCCAACGACCTCTTCGCCGGCGCCACACCGGCGTCTCCGGTCGTCCTGTTCGATGACGATTGCCACTACATGGGTGGCACGATCGCGGAGAAACTCGTCAATGATGGTCTTGACGTCATTCTCGTGACGCCCTCGCCGGTGGTCTCCGCCTGGGCCGAGGAGGCCCTCGAGCAACACGGAATTCAGTCGAACCTCGTCAAGATCGGCGTGCAGATCGTCACCGGCCACAGCCTCACGCAGATCGACGCGGGCAGCGTACAGGTGGAGGGGGTCTACGGCGAAAGTGCCCGGACCATCGAATGCGCCTCCGTCGTGATGGTGGCGTCGAGACTTCCGAACGATGCCCTCTATTACGAACTCAAGGCCTCGCCCGAGCATCTGGCGGATGCCGGCATCCACTCGGTCAAGCGGATCGGCGATGCCCTGAGCCCCGGGCTGATCGCCGCCGCCGTGTGGAGCGGGCATCGCTTCGCGCGCGAGCTCGATGCGCCGCCGCCCGGCGATGTCCCGTTCAAGCGCGAATTGGTGGTCGTGTGATGCTACGGCGGCGTGCAACCCGAGCTTTCCGGACGAGGCCGTGGCAAGGCGATCGTGAGAGTCATGCACCCCGCGCATCCAGGCCATGGTGCGGGGTCGCGTCGATGAAACGGCCTGGATGCACGATGGGGAGATTTCGATGATGAACAGGCCGATACATCAACGCGTGAAAGCGCTGCTCTTTGCCGGTGCTCTGACAGTTGGCGCTGCCGGGGGGTTGGCGTCGACGGAGGCATCGGCGTGGTCGCTGGAAGAGGCCGCCAAGCCTTACGCCGGTACCGAGGTCCGGGGCATCTGCGACGGCTATTCCCCCTGCCTCGCCTATACCGAAATGGCCAAGAAGTTCGAGGAGCTGACGGGAATCAAGGTGCTCCTGGAAGTCGCCGATCTCGAAGCGGTCTGGCGTCAGGTGCTCGCCGATCAGCTGACGGGTGGGGAGTACTACGACATCTTTCCCGCCGCCAACAACCAGACGGTGGCCTTTGCCGCACCCGGCTTCACCAGCGACCTCAACCAGTTCATGAACGATCCCGCCCTGCGCGATCCCGCCGTCAAGGTCGAGGACTTCGTTCAGGCCCACTTCGAGATCTCGGGCGTCTACAACGACGAGCTCGTCTCCGTGCCTTACCACTACCTGCCGCCCTATGCGGCGTACCGGACGAGCCTCGCCAACGACCCCACCGAGCAGGCCAATTTCGAGGCGGCCTACGGCTACGCCATGCCGCTGCCCCCCACGACTTGGGCGGAGTTCCGCGACCTCGCCGAGTTCTTTACTCGGGAGAAGGGTGAAACGCTCGCCGGCCAGCCCCTCGAAACCAACTTCTACGGCACGATTGCGGCGTTCAAGCGCCACCTCACGGTCTACTACGACTTTGAGCGCATCCTGCTCGCAATGGGCGGCGAATATGTGGACGCGGACATGAATGTCGCCATCGACAGGGACGACACCGCCGTCAGGGCGCTGCAACTCATGCTCGACCTGCGCCAGTTCGCGCCCCCCGGCCATACCGAGGCGACGTGGGACACCGAGTATTCCGAGATGTGCAGTGGCAACGTGTTCATGATCTTTACCTGGGGAGACACGACGCCCTATCTCGAGATTCCCGGCGACTGCCCGGCGTCGGCCGGCGACATGACTTATTTCGCCCATCCGGGGAATCATGTCACGGCGGCCTACGGGCAGTCGTGGATGATCCCCAAGAGCGCGCAGAACAAGGAAGCGGCCTGGCTCTTCGTTCAGTGGCTGCTGACCAGGGAGGTGCAGAACGAGTGCCTGCCGCTCGGCTGCCTCGCCGTCCGCAGCGACGTTCTTGCCGACCCGCGTTGGGAAGACGAGACCTGGGAGAACCGCCAGCGTGAGGCCATCCACATCTGGCTGGACGAGAACGGCCTGCTCTACGAGCTGCCCAACACGCCGAACTGGTTCGTGTGGCAGGACATCATCATCGAGGAGCTGAGCGCGGCCGGCGCCGACCAGAAGGATGCGGCATCGGCTATCGCCGACATTGCCTCACGCATGCGCGAGGCGGTTGAATAACGAGACTGCTTAAGCGAAGGCCCCGCTGCGCGTGCGGGGCCTTCTTTCTTCCGCCGGCGGGAGCCTGAAGAAACGGGTTAGTGCCGGCTCGACTCGCCGAGAACCGCTGTCTTGAAGAGCGTGGTGTCGTCCACGTACTCGCCGCCTTCCGAGACGGCAGGCATGACATCGCTGTAGCGATCCTCCAGCACGATGTGCGGATCGTGCCCCTCGACCCACCCCAGGAAAATGTCGTGCAGGTGATAGCCGATCAGGTGCTGCACGTCCTCGCGAAGGTTGCGTGCAACCGCCGGCGGAACCGCGAGGTACTGGTTCTCCTCTTGGCGCAGCCATCCCAGGCTGTAGCCCGTGATCGCGCCGGTGCGCCACTCGTCCTTGGTGTTGTTCTGGCCCCCGCCGTGATAGACCGAGCCCAGGTAGATCAGGCACGAGCCGCGCGGCATGACGGCGTAGGCCCTCGGCGTGTCGTCGTCGGGGTAGGTGTCGTCGTCCCAGACATGGCTGCCGAGAACCACGTTGGTGGCACCGTTCTCCATCGTGAAGTCGGTGAGCGCCCACATCGTGTTGCACAGGCACTGCGGCCCGGGGTGGCGGAAAGGCATCAGCGCATCGTCGCGGTGGATGATCTGCAGTCCCTGACCGGGGCCGATCCGCACCGCCTGCGTGACGTGAAGCTGGTAGCGTTCGCAGCGCGGCAGCAGAAGCTGGTCCATCACTCCAAGAATCTGCGGGCACGTGGCGAGCTCCTCGCCATAAGTCTTCGACTTCGCCACCAGGGAGCTGACCCGCTTCGTCTTGTTTCCCCAGAATTCGCCCTCGCCGTAGTAGGCGCGTGACAGAAAGGGGTCGAGCTCCGCGATGACCTTGTCGACCACCTCGTCGTCGACGACTTGGCGGTAGATGACAGCGCCGTCCTCTGACAGGATCGCCATCGCTTCGTCGGCGCTTGTATGCCGGTCGATTGAGCGCACTTCGTTCATGATCGCCTCGCTGTGTTCGGTCGGACGATGCTAACCCGGAACCCCACCACGGTCACGGCCTGCCATGTCGCCGCTCGCGTGCGTTTGGCCCACCACCGCACATGGTAGATTTCGAGTGCCGGGCCGTCCGTTGTTGAGCGACGGTGCAGCAGTGGGAGGAGATTCGAGCCGAATGAACGCGTCTCCGCAGGCATTGTCCTCCGTTGCCGATCACGATTGGCGGGCCATGGCCGCATCCCTCAGCCTGCCCGCAAGGCCTTTCGTGAACGGTGACTATGCCGACGCTTTGACTGACGACACCATCGAGACGACGAATCCCGCCGATGGATCGCCGCTGGCGGTGCTGCCGGATTGCGGGCAGGCCGATGTCGATCGCGCCGTCGCGGCGGCCCGCTCGGCGTTCGAAACCGGCCCCTGGGCCCGCATGGCGGCGACGGAGCGCAAGCTCGTCATGTTCCGCTGGGCCGACGCGCTGGAGCGTCGCAGCACCGAGATCGCGTTGATCGAAGCCCTCAACATGGGAAAGCCGATCCGGTTCGCCTACGGGCTCGACGTGCCCAAGGCGATCAAGGCCATCCGTTGGTACGCGGAGATCATCGACAAGCTCTACGACGAAATCGCGCCGACGCGGCGAGACGCGCTCGCCCTGGTGACGCGCGAGCCGGTGGGCGTCGTGGCCGCGGTGATCGCCTGGAACTACCCCTTCTACATGGCCTGCTACAAGATTGCGCCGGCCATCGCCCTCCGCAACTCGGTGGTCCTCAAACCTTCCGAGCTCACACCGCATTCTGCACTGATCATGGCGGAGGCTGCGGCGGAGGCAGGCATTCCGCCCGGCGTCTTGAATGTCGTCACCGGCCGCGGCGAGACGGCGGGCCAGGCGCTCGGGCGCCATGAGGACGTGGACGCGCTCACGTTCACCGGGTCGACCGCTGTCGGCAAGCGCTTCCTGGTCTACGCGGGCGAATCCAACATGAAGAGGGTGACTCTCGAATGCGGCGGCAAGTCGCCGCAACTGGTGCTGACTGACTGCCCGGACCTCGCAACCGTCGCCCAGGCCACGGCGATGGGAATCTTCTACAACCAGGGAGAGGTCTGTAACGCTTGCTCCCGCTTGATCGTGGAGGAGCCGGTACGGGACGCTCTGTTGGAGCAGATTGCGCACGCGGCAAGGGATTTCGCGCCGGGCGATCCCCTGGACCCGGCCTGCCAGATGGGGCCGATCGTGAGCCGCCCGCAACACGAGCGGATCCTGCGCTATATCGCGACCGGCGCGCGCGAGGGCGCCACGCTCCGGCTGGGCGGCAAGGCCGCGCTCGAAGATAGCGGCGGGCGCTACGTCGAGCCGACGATCTTCGACGACGTGACGAACGACATGATCATCGCGCGGGACGAGATCTTCGGGCCGGTTCTATCGGTGATTCCGTGCGCGAGCGCCGAGGAGGGCGTGGCTCTGGCAAACGACTCGCCTTACGGATTGGCGGCATCCGTCTGGACGCGCGACATCACCAAGGCCCACACGATCGCCCGACGCTTGCGCGCCGGCAGCGTCTGGGTCAACAGCTACAACACCAGCGACATGTCGACGCCGTTTGGCGGCTTCAAGCAGTCTGGCTACGGCAAGGACAAGGCGCACCACGCGCTCGAGAAGTTCTGCGAATACAAGAACACCTGGATCGAGCTCTCGAACTGACCCACGCGACAGTCATGACTCGAGATCAGGCGACCGCGCTCTCGAGGCGAACGTACTCCAACTTGTAAGGCACATCGGCGACCGCGCCGGCGTCGAGCTCGCGGGCGAACCGGTGGCCCTCGTAGACCGCATGCTGAATCGTGCCGGCAGCCACACAATCGCCGACCCGCGCGAGTGTCGTGATGCCGGCCTTCTCCAGCTTCTCCGGCGCGGCGGCAAGCTCCCGATAGAGCGCGTCGTTGGGCAGGCGGGAGGTGGCGAGCACGAGAGACTGGTAGCTGAGATGCTGCCGTGTTTCTTCGTGGTAGACGTTGTAGATCTCGATGCTGTTGTCGCCGATATGAGCGATGTTGTGATCGGTGATCAATTCGATCCCCATGGAGAGGACCTGACTCATGATCTTCTCCATCTCCAGGGTGTATTCCGACCAGCGAGAGAGTTCCATCAGCGGAGTGACGATCGTCACCTCGTGGCCGGCAGCGCGGAGCTTCTCGGCGATGACGCCGCCCATGTAGTAGTGATCGTCGTCGAACACGACGATCGGGCCCTCGAACGCCGCCCCGTCCATCACGTCGTCGGGGGTAAAGACCCTCTTGCCGTCGCTCCCGGGGATGGGATGGGTGTTGGTATAGGCAGCGCCGTCGCTGCGCCAGCTCGAACCCGTCGCGATGACCACGGTCTCGGCGCCGTAGTCGAGCACATCCTGCGCCGACAGGTGCGAGCCCGTATTCACCTCGACATTCTTCATCTTCGCGATCTGGCCGACGCGATAGTCGCGCACGCGCCCCCATGCGGCGAGGCCGGGGAGAGCGCTCTCGCGAATCACACGGCCGCCGATCTCCGGTCCCGCCTCGACGAGATGAACCGTGTAGCCCCGCTGTCCGAGTGCGCGCGCACACTCCAGTCCCGCCGGGCCGGCGCCGACGATGAGCACGCCGTTGTCGGACCCCTTCGCCTCGATCGTCTCCGGGTGCCAGCCACGCCGCCACTCCTCGCCCGCGGTCGGATTCTGCGTACAGCGGAACAGGCTCCCCGTGTTCTCCGAGGCCACGCACATGTTGCAGCCGATACACTCGCGGATGTCGTCGTTCCGTCCCTCTTCGATCTTCTTGGGTAGGAAGGGATCGGCGATCGAGGGGCGCGCCGCGCCGATGAAGTCGGTGATGCCACGATTGATCTGGGAAATCATCGTGTCCGGCGAGGTGTAGCGCCCCACCGTCACGACCGGCCTGTTCGTCTTCTGCTTGACGAAGGCGACATAGGGCTCCTGGTAGGCTTCGTCCGTAAAGCGCGACGTGGCGGAATCGTAGGCCCAGTCGCTGATGTTCACGTCCCAGAGATCGGGCAGGTCGGAGAACATCTCGACCACCGCCTGGCCTTCCTCCTGCCAGGTGATGCCGTGCTCGCCGCGGTTCTCGTCGACGGCGAACCTCAACGCGACGGCCGCCCGGTCGCCGACGGCCTCCTTGGTGTCCTCCAGGAGCTCGCCGATCAGGCGCGCGCGGTTCTCCACGCTCCCGCCATATTCGTCGGTGCGGTGATTGGTGTGGGGCGAGAGGAAGTGCTGCGGCAGAGCGATATCGTGGCCAGCATAGATGTAGACGATGTCATAACCCACATTGACCGCGCGCTTCGCCGCCTCCACCTGCCAGCGCCGGAACTCGCGAATGTCGGCCTTGTCCATCTCGCGGCCCATGATGGGATCCCAGTTGTAGTGCACCATGTTGGGCGAGGGCCCGAGCGGAAATTCCTTTGTCTTGCGGTTGGAGAAGCCGAGCCCGTTATGGACCAGCTCCACGGCCGCAAGCGCGCCGTACTCGTGCATGGTGTCCACCCAGCCGCGAAGCTGCTCCGCGTACTCGTCGTTCCACAGCCGGCGTTCGCCATAGGGGGCGGCGCAGGAGCTCGGATGGATGCTGCATTGCTCGGTGCAAATGACGGCCCAGCCGCCTTCGGCCTTCATGCGCCGGTGCGCGACATCGCCGTGGTGTTCGCCGTAGCCCATCGCATTGCAGTGAGGCACCTGATAGAAGCGATTCTTGGCGATCTTCGGGCCGATCTTGATCGGCGTGAACAGGATGTCGTAGCGGGGATCGCGGGCCATCGTTGCCTCCCTGCACCGGATGTAGGCACCGCCTCGGCGGCGTGCCCTCTTGCATGCACCGAACGATCGACCAGCAGCGAGCGCGCCACGCGCGTGAGCGCACGGCGCGCCGCCGCCGGGATGTGAGACCTTCGCCTAGGCGGCGAGCTGCTCGGCCTCGGGATCGTGAATGAAGAAGACCTTGCGGACGGTCTCCTCGATCACCCAGGTCACCTTCTCGCCCTTGTTCGTGTAGAAGATATCGCCGCCGGTATAGGTGTGGGTGGTGCCGTCCTGTTCGGTCACGTGGATCTTGCCCTTGAGCAGGGTGCAGATCTCGTCGCCCGGATAAGTGTATTCGAACTTGCCCGGCGTGCATTGCCAGACACCCGCCATCGTCCGCATGCCGAAGCCGCCGAGATCGAAACGTCCCTCGTGCACCGGGTTCCCGTCGAGCACGTTCACGAACGGCAACTCCTCCAGCGGCGGCCACGGCTCGAGCCCGCCCTCGTCCTTCAGCGTCACATAGTCGAGCATCCTCTTTCTCCTCTCCCTATTTCGGCCCGTGAGTTAGGCCGCTGTTGGCATCGCAGAAGCCTGTCGGCGCGATACTAGCCCGCATTTCTCACCAGGGTCACGGCCTGCGTCGCGCCCAGGCGTTCGATCCGCCAGGAGCGAGCCGAAAAGCGTAGCGGGGCCTACGGTTGAGGCCCGCATCGTGTGCTCCGCGCGCGTGGACGCGCGACGCGGGCGGGCGCCTGGGCGCGACCCGAAGGGCGGCGCTCTCCGGCCGACAGTGTACGTCGCGACGCTTGCCCGATGTCCCCGCATCGCGCTGCGCGCCGCTCCTACCCTGTCGGCCGGAGAACACCGCGCAGACCATGACCCTGGTGAGAAGTGCGGGCTAGGACATTCTTCGCCGATCAGGCGACTCGCTTGGGAAACGTCTCGTGCCCCCAGACCTGGCGCTCCCGGATCCACGGCAGCGGCTGCTGGGGATCCTCCGATTCGAACTCGCGCGCGAGCCTGTGGCCGTCGAAGATGGCGTTGGCGACGATGCGCGGGGCGTGGCAGTCGCCGACCCGATAAACCGCCTGGATGCCTTGACCGGCCCACTCCGCATTGCGCGCCTTGACCTCGCGGAACACCTTGTCATTGCTCAGCCGTGACGTGCACAGGACGACGCTGTCGCACTCCAGCTCCGTGACTTCGGTGCCGGCACGGCGCGAATATTCGCCCTTCCTTGGCGTCAGTGTCCGAACATAGCCGTCCCGATAGAGGTAAAATATCGTCAGCTTAACCGCGTTACCTATCTCCAAATTTTCTGCCCAATGCAGAGTGTGTTGTTCGATGTCTTTCTCGTGCATCATGCGGCGAATATCGTGAATCTCCTCGGTATAGATGCAGTGTGACGCAACGTTGTCGAAGTTGGTGACGATGCTGACATCTTTGCCTTGATCGGCAAGCAACTCCGCCATGCTCACGCCGGTGTAATAGCCCTCGTAGTCGAGCACCACGACGCGCTCGCCGGTCTCCTTGCCGGCCATGATCTGCTCGGGCGTACAGATTTCCGGTAGCGATGCATCGGCACCGTCGAGCGGAGCCTGGGTCACGCCGCCGAGGCCGTTCGTCGACCAATGCGCACCGGTGGCGAAGACCACCTTGTCGGCACCGTATTCCAGAACGTTGCCGGCGCTCATTTCGCCGACTCCGGTGTGGACTTCGACGTTCTTGAGCTTTTCCAGCTGACCCTGCCTGTAGCTGATGACGCGGCCCCACTCGGCAAGATGGGGGTAGCGCATGATGTCCTTCATACAGCCGCCGATCTCGTCCGACGCCTCGCGCAAGTGGACGTCGAAGCCCCGCTCCCCCAAGACGCGCGCGCACTCCATGCCGGCGGGGCCGGCGCCGACGACGAGAACCGAGCAGGGGTCCTCCGCCCGCTCGAACTTCTCAGGGTGCCAGCCACGCCGATATTCCTCCATCGACGTGGCGTTCTGCGTGCAGATCAGGGGCGTCGTCTGCCACCACTTGGAGAGGCAGACGTTACAGCCGATGCATTCGCGGATGTCGTCGGTTCGTCCTTCGTCGATCTTGTTGGGGAGGAAGGGGTCGGCGATTGAGGGCCGTGCCGCGCCAATCAGGTCGGCCTGGCCCGACTTGACGATCTGCACCATCTCGTCCGGGCTGGTAACGCGGCCGGCGCTGACCACGGGCACGCTGCAAGCCTTCTTGGCTTCCCTGATCCAGGGCGCCATGTAGTTGGACGCCGTAGAGCGCGAGGCGGCGATTTCCAACGCGAGCTCCGAGTAGCGGCCGACTTTCATGTCCCAGACATCGCACAGGCCTTCCCGCTCGTGGATTTCGATAAATTCCATGCCCTCGTCCCAGACCTCGAGGCCGTCCGGCCCGTCCATGGTGTCGACCGAATAGCGATAGCCGACCGCGCACTCATCGCCGACGGCCTTCTTGGTTGCCTCCGCGACCTCGAGTGCAAAGCGGGCGCGGTTCTCGAACGATCCTCCGTACTTGTCAGTCCGCTTGTTGTAGTAGGGCTGCAGGAATTGATTCATGATCATCGAGTCCGAAACCAGGTTCTCGATAATGTCGAAGCCCGCGTCCCGCGCCCGTATTGCTGCGTCGACGTGCATCTGGATGACGGCCCGGATGTCGTCCTCGTCCATCTCGCTGGTGCTGGCCAAGGGGATCGCTTCCGACGGCACCTGGCTCGGAACTCGGCTGATCGCTCGGGACTCACCGCTCTGTGAATGCAAACCGGCGTAGTAGAGCTCGACGCCGGCGAGCGCCCCATGCGCGTGAATACTGTCGGTCACGTGCCGCAGGCTGATGACGTCGCCTTCGTCCCAAAGACGCGCCGACCAGTGCGGCGAATCATCCGATTCCGGGTGGATCGCGGTGTACTCGATGAACACCGTGCCCCAGCCGCCCTCGGCCTTCATGCCGCGAAAGGCTGCCTGGGTGCCGGGACGGTCAGAGCCAGCACTGTTGCAATGCGGCGTTTGCCAGAATCGATTCTTTGTCGTCTTCGGACCGACGGTAACCGATTCAAACAGAATGTCGTGTTCGGGATTTCGCGGCATTATTTAGCCCCCCTTTACGCATCTGCGCTTCAAGTGCGCCCTTATCTTATTGTCCGTTAGACCAAACACAATAGAGGCTGCAATGCAATATTTGTCTCTCTCACTGCGAACCTTGACCGTCCAACTCAACATCGTCTTGCGGTCCAACTCGACACACGCAGCCAGCGTGGGCGCACTTGCCCTCGTGCGGCCGCTGATTGCAAGCTGAGCACGCAATGCCCTCAAGAGAGAAGGACCGCACAATGGCAAACGCAGCATACGACGCGATCATCGTCGGCGCTGGCCATAACGGACTGGTCGCCGCCTTCTACCTCGCGCGCGCCGGGCGCAAGGTGCTGCTCTGCGAACGCCGGCCCTTCGTCGGCGGTGCCTGTGCGACCGAAGAACTCTTCGAGGGCTACCGCGTCTCGTCCTGCGCCTACGTCATGTGGAAGCTGGAACAGAAGGTGCGCGACGACATGGGGCTCGACGCCCGCGGGCTGACCATGCACCTGATCGACCCGCCCGTGTTCTTCCCCTACGAAGACGGCTCGCACGCACTTCTGCACTACGACATGGAACCCACGTTGGAATCGATCGCGCGGCTGAACGCGCGCGACGCGGCGCGCTTTCCCGAGTGGGTGGACCTGTGGACCCGGGCAACCGGACTGGTGCAGCCCTACATGCTGACCGACCCGCCGACGCTCTCCGACGTCTGGGAGCGGGCCAAGGCGAGCGGCGACGAGGCCGTGCTGGAGCGTTTCCTGACCACCTCGCTCGTCGACCTCGCGGCGGACTATTTCGAAGACGAGCGAGTGCGCGCGATGATGCTCTACGTGCAGGATATTGCCGACCCCTATGCCAATGGCAGCGCCTGGGCAGAGGTTTTCTTCCAATTCGGCGCAGCCGGCGGGCATGGCTTCTACGTCGTTGAAGGCGGCATGGGCTCGATCACCCGCCTAATGGCTGAAGCGGTCGTAGAGCAAGGCGGCGAGATCCGCTGCGACGCGCCGGTCGATCAGGTTCTGGTGGAGGACGGCGCAGCCACCGGTGTGCGTCTCGTTTCGGGCGAGGAGATCCGCGCCGGGATGGTGCTCTCGAACGCCGATCCAAAACGCACCTATCGCACCCTCTTTGCGCCGGAGGATCTGCCTGCAGGTCTCCTGAGTCGCGTGGAGCGGCTCAAGACCGAGACCGGCTACTTCAAGTTCCATTGCGTGATGGACGAGCCGCCGGATGTCTCCGGCTACCTCGATGGGTATGACGGCCCGCCCATCTCCTACATCCTGATCGCGCCGAGCCTGGATCACTACGCCCGGGCCGGAGCGGAGATGCGCGCGGGCGAGCCCTGCAGCGAGCCGATCTGTCACCTACAGGTGCCGACGCTCTACGACGAGACCCTGACCGATCGGGACGGCCACATCTGTTCGATCTGGGGCCTCTACGCGCCGCCCCGTCTCGCCACAGGCACCTGGGAAGAGCGCCGTGAGAACGTGGGCGAAGGAGTCATCGATTACGTGACTCGGTTCGTTCCCAACTTCCGGTCCGCGATCCGTGAATGGAAGTTCATGAGCCCGTGGGACATCGAGCAGCGCACGGGAATCACCGATGGCGCCATCCGCCATCTCGACGTCGTGCCCAGCCAGTTCCTGAGCGGGCGACTCAGCTACGATACTGAAATCCCCAACTTTTACCTCTGCGGCGGCGGCACGCACCCAGCCGGCGAGGTCACCGGCGCGCCCGGTCACAACGCGGCCCACCACATCCTCCGCACCAACGCCTGACGTCCCCGCCTCGCTTCGTGCTCCAGGGGCCTCGCTGGTACACTCGCGTCCGCCAGGCGCAGGGGCGGAAGGACAACAGCCGATGACTCAGGGGTTTCCCGACCAGGCGCGCGTCGTGATCATCGGCGGCGGCGCGATCGGCTGTGCCACCGCGTACCATCTGGCCAAACACGGCCGCGACGATGTCGTCCTGGTGGAGAAGGCCAAGCTTACATCAGGCTCGACCTGGCATGCCGCCGGGGCCTTCGCCCAGTTCCGCACCGATCCCAACGCAGGCCGCCTCATGGCCTATGGCGCCGATCTCTACGCCTCGCTGGAAGCCGAGACGGGCCAGGCTACCGGATGGCATCGCACGGGCGGCATGCGGGTGGCGTCGAATCGCGATCGCCGCCGCGAGTACGAGCGGGCGATCACGACGGCGCGCTCCTTCGGCGTCGAGATGGAGCTGATATCAGCCAAGGAAGCGCAGGCGCTGTTCCCCTTCATGACCATCGATCACGTGGATTGCGCGCTCTACATTCCCACTGACGGCGCCCTGAGCCCGTCGGATACGTGCATGGCACTCGCCAAGGGCGCGCGCCAGTACGGCGCCCGTCTGTTCGAGGACACGGCGGTTACCGGCTTCGAGATCGAGCGCGGTCGTGTCGCCGCGGTCATGACGGAACGCGGCGCGATCCGCTGCGAGATCGCGGTGATCTGCTGTGGCATCTGGTCACGCGAAATCGGGCGGCTCGCGGGCGTGAACGTTCCGATCCAGCCCTCACATCACTGCTACTTCATCACCGAGCCGATCGAGGGCGTGACCCGCGACCTGCCGACGACGCGGGATCCGGACCTCTGGCATTACATCCGCGAGGAGGTCGGCGGGTTGCTCGTCGGCCAATACGACCCCGACCCGATCCCGTTCACCGATCCGATCCCCAAGGACCATGAGTTCAAGCTCATGCCTGAGAACCTCGACCACTTCATGCCGCGGCTCGAGGGACTGCTCGACTGGATTCCCGTGCTCAAGACCGCCGGCATCAAGAGCTGGTTCAACGGCCTGGAATCCTTCACGGAGGATCAGAACCCGGTGATGGGCGAGGCGCCGGAGGTGCGCAACATCTTCGTGAGCGCGGGCTTCAATGCTTACGGGCTCACCGGCTGCGGCGGCGCCGGCATGGCGCTTGGCGAGTGGATCCTGAACGGCGAGCCTCCCTACGATATTTGGAGCTTCGATATTCGCCGGTTCGGCGCCTACCACCGCGCCGACAGCCAGGTTCTGGTTCGCTCGCTGGAGGGCCAAGGCCACCACTACACCATCGTCTGGCCTCGCGAGGAGATGAAGGCCGGCCGGCCGCTCCGACGCAGCGCGATTTACGACCGACTTGCAGGGAACCGCGCCTGTTTCGGCGCCAAGTTCGGGTGGGAACGGCCCAACTGGTTCGCCCCCGAAGGGGTCGAGCCGGTCGAGATCGACAGCTTTCAGCGCCCCCATTGGCACGCACACGTGGCGGTCGAGCACGCGGCCTGCCGGGATGCGGCCGCCCTCTTCGACGAGTCCTCCTTCGCCAAATTCGCGCTGGTCGGGCGCGACGCGGAAGCCTGCCTGCAACGCATTTGCGCCGCCGATGTCGGAAAGCCGCCAGGGCGCGTCACCTACACGCAGATGCTCAACCGTCATGGCGGAATCGAGTGCGACCTGACCGTCGCGCGGATCGCGGAAGACTCCTTCTACATCGTCACCGGCACGGGCTTTGCGATCCACGACTTCGACCACATCGGCCGCAACATCGATCCGGACGCCCACGCCTCGCTGGTCGACGTGACCTCGGCCTACGGCGTGCTCGGGCTGATGGGGCCGCGCGCCCGCGACATCCTCACGTCCGTGACCGAAGGTGATCTCGGGACGGACGCCTTCCCCTTCGGCGCGGTACGGGAGATCTATGTGGCCGGCGCGCCGGTCCGCGCCATGCGCATCACCTTCGTGGGCGAGCTCGGTTGGGAGCTGCACATCCCCGCCGACTACATGGTCACGGTCTACGATGCGCTCAAGGAGGCGGGCGCCGCACACGGTTTGCTTGACGCGGGCTACCGGGCGATCGACAGCCTGCGGCTGGAAAAGGGCTACCGCGTTTGGGCGGCGGACATCGGCCCTGACTTCAACCCGCTGGAGGCAGGCCTCGGCTTCGCAGTCGCGTTCGACAAATCCACCGCGTTCATCGGCCAGGACGCCGTGCGGCGACAGCGTGAGCAGCCGCTGACCCGCCGTCTCGCGACCTTCACCATCGCGGACGACCCCGAGGTGCAGCTCTGGGGCCGGGAGACCATCATCCGAGACGGCGAGCGGGTCGGCTGGCTCGCCTCAGGCGGCTTCGGCCACACCGTCGGGCGCAGCATCGGCATGGGCTATGTGCGGAACCCGGCGGGCGTCAGCGACGATTACCTGACCAGCAGCACATATTCGCTCGAAGTGGCGACCCGCGAGGTGCCGGCAGAGCTCCACCTGCGACCGCTCTATGATCCCGGCAATGACCGGGTCAGGGCATGAGCAACACTTTCCATCGGATTCCGGAGGCATGACGAACAAGTCCATATCCGACGACGAGGTCTATTCGCTGGTCGGCGGCGCGCGTGGCATGGAGGCGCGCAGCGGTGCTGCGATCGAGCGCGCCCGCGCACTGCCGATTTGGAGCGGCGCGGTCGAGCCCATCCTGTTGAGCGGGGGCTTGAGCAACATCAACCTCACCGCCGACTACGCGGGCCAGCGCTATGTGATTCGCGTCGGCGAGGACGAGCCCTTCTTCGGCGTCTCTCGCGAGCACGAGCTGCAGGCCTTTCGCGCGGCCCATGCGGCAGGCGTCGCGCCGGAGGTGGTCTACGCCGAGCCGGGCCTGATGGTGATCCGCTTCATCGAAGGCCGCTCACTGCTGCCGGCCGATGTGCACGAGCCGGCGCGGCTCGCCAAGGTGGCCCGCCTCTTTCGCCAGCTACATCGCGAAGCCCACAAGCACCTGGACTCGACCGGCTTCATGTTCTGGCCCTTCCAGCATCATCGTGCGTACATCAGGCTGCTGCAGGAGCGCTCCGACCGGCTCTTCCCGCGCTGGCGCGACATGCTGCCGGGACTCGCCGAAGCGAACGAAGAGTTGGAACGCATCATCGGCCCAGCGACCATCGTCTTCGGCCATAACGATCTCAACCCGCAGAACATCATGGATGACGGCGAACGGCTCTGGTTCGTCGACTGGGAGTTCGGTGGTTTCACGGTGGAGTTGTTCGATCTCGGAGTGCTGGCCATGAACATCGAGATCAGGCCGGACGAGATCGATCCTTACCTCGAGGCCTACTTCGAGGCGCCGGCCACCGATGAGCTGCGTCACCGCTTCGCGGCCGCCACGGTCGTTGCCGCCATCCGCGAAACGACCTGGAGCTTCGTCTCCGAGGTGATGGACAAGCCCATCGACTTCGACTTTCGCATCTACTCCACGATGAATGCGGAGCGCTACGAGCGCATGTACGCCGAGTACCGCGGCACCTATGGCGCCTCGGGCTAGCGGAGGGAGCAATCAATGAGCGAAGAAAGACAGCCCGACGAGACCTGCCGCGTCGCCGTCGACGGCGGTGAGGTGGCCGTCTACAGCTTCGGCTCCGGCGAACGAGTCCTGCTCGTCCTTCATGGCGGCCCCGGCCTTCCTTGCGACTACGTGCGGGACAGCCATTCGGTACTGGCGGATCACGGCTATCGGGTGGTGGCCTACGACCAGCTCGGCTGCGGCCAGTCGGACAAGCCGGACGACACCTCGCTCTTCAACGTGCCCCGTTACGTGGATGAGGTCGAAGCGGTGCGCGCCGCGCTCGGGCTCGGTCGTGTCCACCTGCTCGGGCAATCTTGGGGAACCTGGCTGGCGACGGACTACTATTTGAAATATCAGGAGAACGTCGCGTCCTACGTGATTGCGAACGGTTCGGGCTGCGTGCCGCATACGGTGGCGGAGATGAAGCGCCTCCGCGCCTCCCTGGGGCCAGAGACGGTGGCCATGATGCAGCGCCACGAAGCGCAGGGAACCACCGACCACCCCACCTACGAGGCCGCCATCACGATCCTGTACCACAGGCACCTGTGCAGGCTGGACGAGTGGCCCGCGCCGCTGCAACGCTCGCTCGACGGCATCAACATGGATGTCTACGGCACGATGTGGGGCCCCAACGAGTTCTGCTGCGTCGGCACGCTCAAGAACTGGGACCGGCTCGCGGAAATGGGGCGCATCACCGTGCCCTGCCTGATCGTGAGTGGACTCCACGACGAGCTCACGCCTGAAGGCGCTATGCTCATGCAGGACGTGCTGCCGAATGCAACGAGCGTGGTCTTCCCCGACAGCTCGCACACGCCCTTCTTCGAAGAGCCCACTGCCTACTTCGCGGCATTGCGCGACTTCCTCGATCGCCAGCCCGGCTAAGCCCCGGGCGGCTTCTCAGTGGATGCTCAAGCCGGCACAGACGTTGATTGCCTGACCGGTGACGTAGCGTCCGGGATCGCCGGCCAAATAGACGGCCATCTCGGCAATCGCGGTCGGCGGGATCAGGGCGCTCAGCATGTTGGTGCGCATGCTCTCGTCATAGACCTTCTCGTAGGGCTCGCCGAGATCCCGCGCCATATCCTCGTGCAGCTCCGCCGCCATCTTGGTCTCGATCCAGCCTGGGCAGATGGCGTTGACCCGGATGTTGTGCTCGCCCACCTCGGCGGCAAGACTGCGCACGAAGCCGACCAAGCCGTGCTTCGTCGCGTTGTAGGCGGTCCACTCCGCGTCCGCCGTCTTGGCGTTGGTGGACGCGTTGAAGAGTTGCACGCCGCCCGCGCCCTGCTCGATCATCGCCGGCAGCGTGTGCTTGGAAACCAGGTACGGCGCCTTCAGGTTGACCGCCATGATCCAGTCCCACATGTCCTCGTCCATGTCGACAACCCTCTTGACGTCGGCGACCCCGGCGTTGTTCACGACCACGTCAATGCCGCCGAGCCGCTCGATCACGGCCTTGCACATCGCCTCGATGGCCGTGGCGTCGGTCAGATCGGCCGGCGCGGCGAAGGCTTTGCCGCCGGCACCGGCGATGGCGTCGAGGGTCTCCGCCGCCCGTTCCTCGCTCCGCGCGTGGACCGCGACCGTCGCCCCTTCTCGCGCGTAGGCCTCGGCGATCGCGCGCCCGATGCCGCTTGCGGCTCCCGTAACCAGCGTTCGCTTGCCTTCCAGACCGACTCTCATGGCTCCCTCCCCAAGGCTGTCAATATCGTAACCGGCTTGTCCTAGGCGACGCCGAGATAGGTGTGCTGCACTTTGTCGTCTTGGCGCAGGTCGGCTGCCGGCCCCTCGAGAACAATCCGCCCCGTCTCCATCACATAGCCTTTCTGGGCAAGAGCGAGCGCAAGGCGGGCGTTCTGCTCGACCAGGACGATGGTCCGCTTTTCGGTGTGCAGCGTGCGGATGATACGCGCGATCTCGCGACACATGATGGGAGAGAGCCCGAGCGATGGCTCGTCCATCAGGATCACGTTGGGTCTCGACATCAATGCGCGCCCCATGGCGAGCATCTGCTGCTCGCCGCCGGAGAGCGTGCCGGCCAGTTGGTTGGCGCGCTCCTGCAAGCGCGGAAACCGCATGAAAACATCGTCGAAATCCGCGCGCAGTCCCTTCGAGTCCTTGCGCAGGTAGGCACCCATCTCCAGGTTCTCGCGCACTGTCATCATGGGGAAGACTCGCCGCCCCTCGGGCACGTGGGCGATGCCAAGCCCTGCGATCTTCTCCGGCGATGCGCCGTTGATGCGCGCGCCTTCCAGGCGAATTTCGCCGCCGCTCAAACGCTCGAGGCCGGAGATGGCCCGCAACGTGGTGGACTTGCCCGCGCCGTTGGCGCCGATCAGGGTGACGATCTCCCCCTCTCCGACGCCGATGGAGATACCCTTAACGGCTTCGATCTTGTTGTAGCGGACCGTTATATTTTCGAGCTCAAGCAGCAAAGTCATCGTCTCCCAAGATGTCCTCGGAGCCGAGATAGGCCTCGATCACCTCCGGATTCGAAACGATTTCCGCCGGCAAGCCCTCCGTCAGCTTCTTCCCAAAGTTCAGGACCGTGATGTACTCGCAGAGCCCCATCACGGTCTTCATGTCATGCTCGACCAGCAGGATCGTGATGTTCCATTCGTTGCGCAGCTTTCGAATGATCTCGGTCATGCGTTCCGTCTCGGCCGGGTTCATTCCGGCAACAGGCTCGTCCAGCATGAGGATGCGGGGCTCCGTCGCGAGAGCCATCGCGACTCCGAGCGCGCGCTGATGGCCGTGCGAGAGATTAGGCGCGAGTTCGTCCTTGAACGCACTGAGCCCGATGAAGTCGAGAATCTCCAGCGCCCGCGCCTCGTTGGCCTTTTCCATGCTGCGCGCCGTGCCGAGGATCGCGCCGAACAGGCTCTCGCGCGCGTGCAAGTGGCGTGCGATCGACACATTCTCCAACACGGTGAAGTCGCTGAACATCGCCGAGCGCTGAAAGGTGCGCACCCCGCCCTTGCCGGCGATGCGGCTGGGGCGCAGGCCGGTGAGCTTGTCGCCGTTGAGAAAGACGTCGCCCGAAGTCGGCCTGTGCGTGCCCGAGATGACGTTGAAGAGCGTTGTCTTGCCTGCTCCGTTGGGGCCGATGATCCCGCGGATTTCGCCTTCCTCGACCGTCATGTCGAGGTCGGCAATGGCGAGCAGGCCGCCGAAGCGCTTGTTGAGCTGCCTGACTTCGAGAAGCGACACGTCTCCAGCTCCTAAGTTCGCGACGCGAACGTCGTCAGCCAGCTGCGCAGACGTGCGAACTGCTGGCCCGGTGGCGTGCGCAGCGCATTGCCGACCTTGGGGAACAGGCTCTCCAACCCGCCCGGCAGGAAGATGAGGAAGAAGATCAGCACGCCGCCGAACATCAACGGCCGCCATTCGAGCAGCGGCCGGCTCCATTCGAAGGCGATGGTCACCACGACCAATCCTACGATCGGCCCCCAGAACGTAGCCGTGCCGCCGACCACCACCCAGATGATCAGATAGATCATCGTGGTCAGGTCGAAGTTTCGCGGATCGATCGACCCCATCCTGTACGCCAGCAGAGCGCCCGCGATACCGGCGAAGAACGCGCCCGTGATGAAGGCGAGGCTGCGGTAGCGCGAGACGTCGATGCCGACGCACTCGGCCAGAAGGTCGTCGCTGTGGATCGACTTCCACGCGTTCCCGAGGCGGGATTTGTCGAGCCTCCACATGATGAAGACGGCGGCGAGCATGACAATGAAGCAGGTGAAGTAGAAGGGCACCGGCGGCGAGAGCCTGAGCCCCACGATCTCCGGCGACGGAATGTTGATGATGCCGCGCGTGCCGCCGAACGGGAACTGCACTTTCACCCAGATGAGGCGTACCAGCTCACCCATGGCGAAGGAGGCTATGAAGAAGCCGAAGCCCGCCGTCCGCAGCAGCGGGATGATGAAGGCCGCGCCTACGATCGCGGCGGTAATCCCGGCCATCGGCACGACGACGCCGAAGGGCAGGCCAGCATGCTTGGCGATGAGCGCCGCACCGTAAGACCCCGCACCCATCAACACGACATGGGCGAAGCTCCAGTCCCCGGTCGTGGTGATGAGCCGATAGCTCGTCACCATGATGACGTTGATGAAGAAGACGATCGCGAGCTCGCGGTGATAGGGCCTCAGCTCGAAGCCGAGCACACACAGGACGGCCAGCACCGCGGCGAGAAGGAGCAGCGGGGCGAAGCGCCGAATCGCGTTCGCGGATGCCGGGCCCGCGTTTGCCGCCTCGTCAGGCGCGCTCACGGCCGAGGAGACCCTGCGGGCGGACGATCAGGGTGAGCGCCATGAAGCCGACGCCGACCATCGTCGCGATCAGGTTGTCGGTCACGGTGGTCACGAAGGTATGAATGAAGCCGAGGATGACGGCCGCCAGGATCGCGCCCTCGATACTGGCCATCCCACCCACGATGACGACCACGAAGGCGATCAGGATGACGCCGTGGCCCATGTAGGGCGTCACGGAATGAATCGGCGCCATCAGCGCGCCTGCGAGCCCCGCCGAGGCGCCGGCGAGCGCCATCGCTAGCGCCGTCATTCGGTTGGTGCGGATGCCCTGGAGTGCGGCGATTTCGGGATCCTGCGCACAGGCGCGCAACGCCTTGCCCAGCTTGACGCGATAGAGGAAGAAACGCAGCGCGAGCAGCATCGCGAACGCGCACGGGACGACAACCAGGCGCTGCCAGCCGATGGTGGCGTCGCCCAAGTTGGCGGCACCCATATAGGGAGTCGGGATGCTCTTGGCGATGCCGACACCCCAAATTTGTCCTGCAAGCACTTGCAGAATAAACGCAAGCCCTGCGGTAGCCATGAACCCGGCCAGAATGTTCTTGCGGGTCGGTCGGAAGATCAGACGCTCCGCAACCAGCCCGAACAAGGCCACGATCGGGATCGCAAGAATGACCGCGAGTGGAAACGGCAGGCCGACGAGCGCGTAGAGGACGTAGACGCAATAGGCGCCGACCATGAAGAACTCGCCATGGGCAAAGTTCGCCATCTTCATGACGCCGAAAGCGAGCGCCAGGCCGACCGCCACGAGCGCATAAATCGACGACGCTACCACGGAATTCAGCAGCGTCTGTATCAGGGTAGCGGCGTCCATAAGACCGGACTTTGAGCAACAGTCCCGGGAATTACCCGGGGACCGATGGACCGTGTGTTGTCACCGGATCATAAAGGGCGGGGCGGGCGATCATGACGTTATTTAGCCCGCCCCTTTGCGCATGCTTACTGGCGCTGATCCCACATCTGGCCGCGCGCCCGTACCTCGGCGATGATCGCCTCCTTATGGGCGTCGAACCAGGGCTCGAAACGCATCATGGAGACGATGCGCT